>Ga0209648_10000371_pt1 | contig 33804 bp, 29 predicted proteins | sample GraSoi2013_115cm_FD_185830 | JGI IMG/M metagenome (GOLD analysis project Ga0209648, IMG submission 185830) | Grasslands soil microbial communities from the Angelo Coastal Reserve, California, USA - Sample 9_17_2013_115cm (SPAdes) (version 2) | ecosystem: Environmental > Terrestrial > Soil >...
AGATCCCGATTTTCCAAGACCGCGAGCAGTTGGCCCTGGTGGACCTTCTGTCCGCGGTTCACCAGGAACTTCTTGACCGGGGCATTGATCTTGGGTGTGATGATCGACTGCGCGATGGGAAATACGACGGCCTCGGCACTGACTACGCGCGATATGTCGCTTTTTTGCGCCGCAGCTGCCTGCACCGCGACCAGCGGCGCTTCTTCATTTGCGCTCTTGCCGCAGCCGAGAAGCAAAGCCCATGGGAGCGTCGCCAGCAATGCGAACCGTGTTCTATTCATTCGCCGATGGATAGCCTTCATGGAGGTGAATCTCACATTGTACCTGTTAAGGTCTGCAGGTTGGCCAGCGCGGTCCGGTAGCGCAGCAACCCGTCGCTGTACGAGTTACGCGCTTGCGTCAAAGTGTTCTGTGCGTCCACTACTTCCAACACCGTCGCTTCACCGCCCTGGTAGCGCAGGTTGATCAGCCGTAAACTCTCCGCGGCCAGGTCGGCGGAGGTTTTGAGCAACTCCAACTCGGAGCGCGCGGCGTCTGCTTCGCTATAGAGGGAACGCATCTCGGCCAGCAATTTGCGCTGTGTGAGCGAGAGTTCTCTTTGGGCTTGTGTGCGCTTCAGGTCGGCTTGGACCACCTTGCTGTGGGTGGCGCCCCAATTCCATATGGGAATATTCAGCGTGGCCTGCGCCCAATAACCAAGGTTCCTGACGCGTACGGCGGTAGGCGGCACGGTTGCAGTGTCAAGGATAGTGCCGTGAGTGGCGAAATGGCTGGCGTCGATCCCGTAGAAGTAATCGAGCGCGAGCGTGGGAAGGTAGCCACCGCGTGCCGACGAAAGCTCGTAACGAGCTGCCTGGAGCAAGGCGCCGGCGGCTCGTAGATCAGGATTCTTGGCTTCAGCAGCATGAACGACCTCCTCAAAGCTCATGAGCGGCGGAGCCGGCTGGGCGTCGTCGACGACGGTAAAGTTTTCCGTGAAATCAGGAAAGAGCAGCACTGCCAAATCGAGCCGGCTCTTCTCCATCGCCAATTGTGCTTCTCGCAGATCGCGCTGGCGGTCTTGATACTGGAGTTGTGCCTTGATGACGTCGGAGTGCGCAACCTCTCCGCCGTTTTCCAGTTTCTGGCTCAGCCGCAAGAACCGTTCCGCCCCCGCAGCCCCCCGCTGGACGTTGGCATATTTGCTCTGCGCGCCGATTAGACCGTAGAAGTCCTGGACCACCGTCACGACGAGTCCGCGTGCCGCAATCTCCGCCTTGGCTCGGGCGACGGATTCAAGCGCTCGAGTGCGCCGATAATCGGAGAACATCGACAAGCCCAACGCTTCGTGCGCATTCCCCTGGCTGATGTATTCGTGGACTGCGTTGTTGGCAATGAATCGCGGCGTCGGGGTACCGGTGCCTTGCGTGTAAATAAACTGATTGTTGTAGGTGACGCTGGGTAGCAAGGCGGCCCGGGCTTGCACGTTATCCTGGTGAGCGATACCTTGGTCGGTAAGAGCAGACTGGAAGACAACACTGTTGGTGCGCGCGCGAGCCAGCGCATCTTGCAAGGTCAACACGATCGGCGCCTGCGTGGAAGTTTCTTGAGCGCAAACGCTCCAACCGCACATAAGCAAAGCTACGAAGGGCACGCTGACTAGGAATGAATTTCTGCGTAACAAGGCCTTCCTCCTTTGATTCGAGTCGCGAACCAGTATAAGGATTTTCTCTCTCCCGCAGGCAGCCGCATACAACACTCTCTTTGATCTATCATAAGGGCAGCTTCATGGATTGTCCCGCTCACGGTTGCCCTTGTTTATCCAAATCTGCTCGTTTCGACCACGGATCCATCGCTGAACATCACCGTCTATAACGCTGCCGCCGGAAACTACCCGCTCTCAGTCGGACTCGTCTTTTGGAGCCTGGGTATGCTGTTGGCGATCGGCTACTTCATCTTTACGTATCGAATGTTTCGCGGAAAGGTAAACGGCGCATCGGCAGGCGGCTATCACTAGAGCGTGTTTTCTGAAATCCCGACCCTGAGCTTGCCGAAGGGGAGGGATCCATATAGAAATCGGATCATCGGATCATCGGATCATCGGGTCATCGGAAACGCAAAGACTCGTTCTAATCGCAGCGCGTTCCTAAATAGGCCAACAAACGATACAAGACATGGGACGAGGACGGATCGCCCGATGACCCGATCTACCGATCTCCCGATCCTTCCGGAGATATGGATCCCTCTCCCGCTCGGCGGGATCGGGATTTCAGAAAAAGGCTGCACAAGGCACAACCTGCGCCTGTTTTATACTCCTCTCCAGTGCAGAGTGAAGACATCTTGACCCAACCGCCGCCCGCTGCTGATTCTCGGCAGGCCTACGGTGATGATCCAAATCAGTTCGTGGATGTGCGCGTTCCTTCCGGAAAAGGTCCGCATCCGATTGTCTTCTTCATTCACGGCGGCTTTTGGCGCGCGAAGTACGATCTCACCCACGCGGGACATCTTTGCCACGCGCTCAAGTCTGTGGGCATCGCAACCTGGAATGTTGAGTATCGTCGCGTGGGAAATCCCGGCGGCGGCTGGCCAGGAACATTCGAGGACATTCGCCGAGCCTTTCGCAAGTTGCAGGAACATTCTCATCGCGAGCGCTCGACCTTCGCGCTGAACCGGCTTTGCGTTTCCGGACATTCCGCGGGAGGGCAGCTCGCGCTTTCTCTTGCAGTGTTTGAGCGGAGCGTCACGCGCGTCGTCTCGCTCGCCGGCGTGCTCGATCTTCGTCGCGGCTGGGATTTGCATCTCAGCAACGATGCCGTCGCACAATTCCTGGGCGGATCGCCGGACGAAGTTCCCGATCACTATCGTGAAGCTTCACCCGCCGACCAACACATTCGAGCGACGCAGAAGTTGATTCACGGAACCGCCGACGATACCGTGCCTTACGAAATCAGCCAACATTATGCCGAGAGCAAGAAGAAAGCCGGCGAAAACGTAGAGCTGATCACGCTGCCGAATATCGGGCACTTCGAGATCGTCGATCCCAAATCAGCCGTGTGGAGCAAAGTGCAAGAAATCTTTGTTTCGCTCTTACACGCTTGAAGCCGCTAGCTGCTAGCCACTAGCTGCTAGCGAAGAACGCGAATTACCAGGCGTAGGTTTCTGTCTACTTCTTTGCGTAGATCTCGATCCCTTCGGCTTTGGGAAACGAGTACGAAAGCGGCTTCCCGGCGAACGATTTGCTTGGATTGTGGGTAAAGAAACTCGCTGAGTTCGGCACATCGAGCTTCCAGCCGTTGGAACGCACCAGGGTTCCGGGAAGAATCATCGCCACATGTCCGCCGGTATCGGAAGCTAGAACCGCGATCACGGCTTTGCCGCAGTTCGCGCCATCTTGCGCGCTCTTGAGCGCGCTCTGATCGGTGGCGCTGCCCACGTGAGTCCAGTTCGGATCACCAGCCACTTTATTGCTAATTTCGGCAGGCGTTAGGTATTTGGCCTCGGAGCCAAAGTCCTTTACACCGTAGACGTGCTCCAACGCCTGTGCCAGCGCTGCGCGGCAGGAGGCATCGACAGGCAGCGGGCAGGCGGAAAATTTCTGCAACGCATCATTCAAGTATTTTTGCTGATCGGCGCCGTATTCAGTCTTCTTGCAATCTTGGGATAGCGCCGTGCCCAACAGAAGCATCAGGCAGCCCACGCACAACCACAATTTCGTCATGACTGTTCTCCTTGGTTTGCCTACCCTTCAGGGGAGAGATTCTCACTTTCGGCGAGATTATAGCCCGCAAATCATCTGCCTTTTGACGTTACGCCAGTACAAGGCCAAGTACTCAGCTTTTTTCTGAAATCCCGAGCGGAGCGAGGGATCCCTATCTTCCGGAAAGATCGGGAGATCGGTAGATCGGGTCATCGGGCGATCCGTCCTCGTCCCATGTTTGGTATCGTTTGTTGGCCTATTTAGGAACGCGCGCGACCAGAACGAGTCTCCGCGTTTCCGATCACCCGATGATCCGATCACCCGATTTGAATGGCAATCCCTCGCTCCGCATCGGGGTTTTAGAAAGAAGCTGAGTGCTGTCCCAGACTGCTGAGTGCTGATTGCTGAGTGCTACAATGCTTGACGTTTTCTTCCTTGGCGAAATTCGAACGCCGCCCAAGCCACGGCCACGAGGCTGATCACGGAAATTATCGCCAGGGAGAAGACGCAGTAGATGCACCACACGAGCAAGACGCTCGCCTCGATATGCGTCAAGTAGAGTGAAAAGGCCAGTCCCGCGAGCGCCGCCGGCAGCACGATTCGCCAGGCCTTCATCAAGGCAAAGCCGGCCAGCAACAAGTAACCGGCAATGCCGATCGTTGCGACAGGCACGCCTGCCAGGACTGCATATTCGCTGTGATTCACTTCACCGCAATCCCACTTGTCGTTGATCTTGCACGGCGAGGCGCCTGTGCGATAGTGCTCGCGCAAAGCCAGCGACGCGGCCACAATTCCCGCCAGGGCTAAAACAACGATTAACCAACGCATAAGACCTCACGAGCCTTCATTTGCTCAGTCTAAATGCCTTGGAGTCAAATTCGAGAGACTGCATTAGGTGTTGAGCGACAAACTGCCAGTTGTGCTGTCCGGGATAAATGTGGACCTCATGCGGCAAGCGGCGATCGGCCAGCAATCTATCCAGCGCGCGTGTGCCGGCGTCAAAGCCGTAGTTATCTTGGTCGCCGCAATCGACGTAGATGTTCAGTCCGCGCAGGTTTCCTCTCCGGGCAAACACGAACGGCGTGTTGGCCTTCCAATAACTTTCGTCGAGAGGCGAGCCGAAGGCGGTGCCGAAAAACATGTTGAAGCCAACGCTTTGCGAGCCCCGCGGCAGTTGCTCCAGCAGGGCCGGCATATGCACGCCGACCGAGACAAACATCTGCGGATATTTGAAGGCAAAGCGAAGGGCTCCGTAACCGCCCATGGAAACTCCGCCCACGGCGCGGCCGGAGCGGCTGGCGTCAATACGAAACTTTTTTTCCATCGTGGGCACGAAGTCGTGAATGAAGAAATCTTCGTACTTGGGGATTCCGTTTCGCGCATTGATGTAGAACGACACATCTGCTTGCGGCGTGATGATCACGAACTCGCCCAGCCGTTTCTGCTCCCAGGCATCTTCGATCAACCCCCAGCCCCCATTGGAGACAAGGAAGGTGTGATCGCCGCCGAGGCCGTGGAGAAAGTAGAGGACCGGGAATCTCCTTGCGGGATGAGCGTCATAGCTCGGTGGCAGCAGCGCGCAGTATCCGACTGGGTGCTGCACAAAACGGCTGGTCACCGATCCACACTGCACTCGCTCGGAAGCAAAAGCAGTCACGGCCAGGAATAACAACAATATGAAAAAAGAAGACAGATGCTTTAGCATTTACCACTCAGCAAAAGAAATCGGGTGATCCGGTGATCGGGTGATCTAGAGGCTGTCGGTAAAGGCGCCGATCACCCGATGATCCGATCACCCGATCTTCTGTGATCTCCCGATCACCAGATCACCCGATCTTAGATGCTATTCGTGCCGCAAAGCTTGCACAGGATCGAGTCTTGCCGCGCGCGAGGCCGGATACAATCCCGCCGACAAGCTCACCAGCACCGAGAAGCCGATCGCAGCCAGGGCCAACCATAACGGCACGTACCAGAAATTCTGTGGCTTAACTTCCACCCAGCGCTCCAGATAAAGGTTGGTGCCAAAGTTGATGACCCGGCCGATCAGCCATCCCAAGCCTGCTCCCAGCCCACCGCCGAGCATGCCCATGCAGCCGGCTTCGTAGAAGAAAATTCTCTTGACGTCGCCATCGCTGGCGCCCAGCGCTTTCATGATGCCGATTTCCCGGCGCCGCTCCATGATCGCCATTACCAGGGTATTCACGATGCCCAAAGAGGCCACTGCCAGCGCCAAGCTGCCGAAGATCGCGAGGAACAGATCCACAAAGCGGAAAACGTTTGTGACATTTCGCGAGGCGTCAACGATGGAGAAGGCGTTATAGCCCAGCTTCTTGACCTGTTCTTCGATTCTAGGCACGTCCTGGCTCTTGGCGACGCGCACGACCAGAGAGTTGTAGCGCCGGCCCTGGCCTCCGCTGATCAGGCTGCGCACGTCGCCCGGCTGCATCATGTTCAAAGATTCTGCGAACCCCACCGGCAGCAAGACGGCTCTACGTCCCGGTCCGCCGCCCATACCGCGATAGGGCTCGTTGTTCACGACGCCCACGATCTTGAGAGTTTGCTCTTTGCGCACAACGTTGAAGGCGGAGTTGTCCGGAGCAGGATCGCCCGGGGCCGTTGGCGAAGAGCTATCGGCCGATCTTTGGCCGAAGCGCAATATGAGGTCTTTGCCCAGCAGCCTCTGCACTTGGTCGGTGGTCAGCTTGGGATCGGCGTTAGCAGGCTCGGGCGGCAGATCCAGAAGGACGCGGCCGAAGTCGGCCAGGATGATCGCCTCCGGTGCATCATCGGAAGAGAAGAAACGTCCCTGAAAGTCATCGAAGGCCTCGCTGCCACGAGCTGAAGGAGGCAGACCGCCGACCACGCTAAAATGGGAATCTTCCGGCCTCGTATCTTCCAGGCGAAACTCGCCCATCGCCGTGAAATAGGAATAGACTTCCTGCACGCCTAGCAGTTTCTCGAAGCTGCTGCGCGCGGCGTCGTCGAGAGGCTTAGGCGGCGTCAGATCGCCCTGAGCCAGCCGCGTGCCGCGGAGGTCCTGGCGTTGTGTCACAAAGACGGAATCGAATAAGCCAGAGCGTCCCATCGCTTGGGCAAACAGCCGCTGCAGTCCGATACCCAGCGAAAGCATGGCCACCAGCGACGCCACGCCAACGCTAATACCGAGCGTGGTCAGCGAGTTGCGCAAACCGGCTTCGCGCAGATTCCGTCCGGCGAGTTCTATCGTGTCGTAGAATTTCACTTGGCCGCTCCCAGTTTGTTTTGGGTTTCGCCTAGTAGCTTGCCGTCGCCCAGGAAGATCATGCGATCGACAAAGCGTTCGGCGAGGGGGCGCTCGTGCGTCACCATCAGCACCGTCATGTCCAGGCCGCGACTCAATCCGCGTATCAGTTCCAGGATCTCGTTGCCGGTCTTCGAATCCAGGTTGCCCGTGGGCTCGTCGGCAAGCAGGATCTTCGGCTGGTTCACCAGGGCGCGAGCCAGCGCCGCTCGCTGCTGTTCGCCGCCGGACATCTCGCTGGGGCGATGCTTCATACGGTCACTGAGCCCCACTTTCTCTAAGGCCTCGCAAGCCCGGGCCTTGCGTTCTCGGCGACGCACCTCGGCCAGACGCATGGGCAGCTCTACGTTCTCGTAGAGCGTCATGTTCGGAACCAGGTTGAACGACTGGAATACCATGCCCACCATGTGCCGGCGATATTGGGCGAGTTCCAGGGGATTGAGCGTGGCCAGGTTCTGCCCCTCGACTACGATCGCGCCCGAGTTGGGACGGTCCAGGCCAGCTATCAGATTGAGAAGAGTGGACTTACCCGACCCCGAAGCCCCCAGCAGGGCGATGAACTCACCCCGATTGGCGGCGATGCTCACTCCATCTACTGCGGGAATGATCGAGCCGCCCAGCCGGTAGTGCCGTACTAGGGAAACTGTCCTGACCGCCTCCGGGGCTTTGAAATCCAAGGCTCTTGAACTCTCCACGCTCGTTTCCTTCGATGTTACTACGGCTGTAACGGTTTCTCCGGAATCGCTCCCGTTTACAGAATGATTCGACCGTCGTGATCGTCTTACTGCCTCGTCCATAGCCTTACCTCGTCCCTCCCTGTGTTTGTTCCGCCAGCCCTATGCTGATTTGTTGCAAGTAAAAGGGGATATATTCTGTTTGACGTTACTTGCTTGCCGAAATTGCCAAAAGCGTCGGAAATCTTCGATTTTGGTAATCATCGGCAATTTTGGCAATCGCCATCAGGACTCGACCCCACGTTTTCCGTTTTCGTCTCTAAAATCCGCCCAATCGTAAAGAGACGGTACGTTCATCCAGCTTCCACTGCACTGGCAACTGCGGATCCCACTTCCTTCCCCTCGCGGACCGTCGGGCAAACAACGGTCGATGGCGGTGTTGTTACCAGAGCAATCATGTAGCGATAGCTTGCTCGGTCACAAGATCGCCTTCGCAAACTAAATTTCTCATGATCGTGTCCACAGGGACATGTACTCCATCGATCAAAAAACACGAACGGCGCAAGCGGTCATCCGCGTGCGCCGGCGGTTCGCTTCTGCAATGCTCAGTATACTGCGCTGCGACTACAGAAATGTGACGGGAACAAGAATTTTGTGCATACGAAAGTAGTAAACACCACCAGATGGGTAGAACGAACCATCGTGATGCAGCCGGTCAACTGCATTTACTGGAGGTTTGCACCTAGAGTATTCTCGACTATCGCTCTCGGAGGGATCCCGTGCACACTTTACATCGTTGGACAAGGCTCGCGCTGGTCTGCGCTTCTGTTTTGGCTTTCTGGTCATGGAACGTGACGGCGACCGTGGTCGCGTCCTCACCGGGAGACAAAAGTTCGCAAAAGTCTTCGGCAAAATCCGCGCAGCAAGCGCAGCCTGCGGCGACAGGGGAGGTCGATCCCGGGTTTTTGCAATCGCTTCACTGGCGCGGGATCGGACCGTTCCGCGGCGGACGGACCCGGGCCGTGGCCGGCGTGCCTTCGCAGCCCAACGTCTTTTATATCGGCGTGTGTAACGGCGGAGTATGGAAGACCAACGACTTCGCCCGCACTTGGACCCCGATCTTCGATCAACAGCCAACCGGATCGATTGGCGCGCTTGCCGTATCGGCTTCCGATCCGAACGTCGTTTATGTTGGAAGCGGTGAGGGACTGCACCGGCCCGACCTCTCCGTCGGCGACGGCGTGTACCGCTCCGCCGACGGCGGCAAAACCTGGACGCATCTCGGCATGCATGATGCCCAACAGATTCCCCAGATCGCCGTCGACCCGCACGATCCCAACCGACTCTTCGTTGCCGCGGCCGGACATCCTTACGGACCGAGCCTGGAGCGGGGTGTTTTCCGCTCCGTGGACGGCGGCAAATACTTCCAGCCGGTCTTGCAGAGGAGCGAGGACATCGGCGCCTCAGACGTAATCATCGATCCCAGCGACTCCAACGTGGTTTACGCTACGCTGTGGGAGGCCCGTGAAGGCCCCTGGGAGAACGGCTCGTGGAACGGGACCAACGGCGGGATCTTTAAGTCGAAAGACAACGGTTTCAGCTGGGAGCAGCTGAGCGGCGGATTGCCGCAAGGGATCATCCAGGCTCACATCGCCATTTCGCAAAGCAATCCTAAGATGCTCTTCGCTTCGGTTGCGACTAAAGACGGCGTGAAGCTCTATCGATCAGACGATGCCGGCGCCAACTGGACTGTCGCGACCAGCGATCCTCGACCCGCGGGACGAATCGGAGGCGGCGACCTTTCGGTCCCCGGCATCGATCCCAAAGATCCCAACATCATCTACATGGTCAGCACCGTCACCTGGAAGTCAACCGACGGCGGCAAGACCTGGACTGGCTTCCGCGGCGCGCCGGGCGGCGATGATTATCAAAACATCTGGATCAATCCCAACAATCCTCAGATCATTCTGCTCGCCAGCGATCAGGGCGCCATCGTTACCGTGAACGGAGGCGAAACCTGGAGTTCCTGGTACAACCAACCGACAGCGCAGATGTACCACGCAAACGCCGACAACGCTTTTCCCTATCGCGTGTGCAGCGGACAGCAGGAGAGTGGTTCGGCCTGCGTTTCAAGCCGCGGTGATGACGGGCAGATCACGTTTCGCGATTGGCATCCCGTGGCTGCCGAAGAGTACGGATACGTGGTGCCCGATCCGCTCGATCCCGACATCGTTTTCGGAGGCAAGCTGACCCGCTACGACCGTCGCACCGGCCAGGCGCAGAACATCATGCCGCAGGCGTTCCGTTCGCAGGATTTCCGCGTGTTGCGTACTGAGCCCGTTGTCTTTTCGCCTATCGACCCGCATATTCTCTACTTCGCCAGCAATAAGTTGTGGAAGACCACGAACGGCGGTCAGAGCTGGCAGCCGATCAGCCCCGACTTGACGCGGACGACTTTTGAAGTGCCGGCTACCGTCGGCAAGTTCCGCAGCGAGCCCACCGCGCAAGCCACGCAGCGCGGCGTAATCTATGCGGTGGCGCCATCGCCGCTCGAGATCGGGCGCATCTGGGCGGGCACCGACGACGGCCGGATTCACCTCACCACTGACGGCGGCGCTCACTGGACGGAAATCACTCCCCCGGACATGGCGGCCTTCCGGAAGGTCTCGATCATCGAAGCCAGCCACTTTGACGCCGCCACAGCCTATGCCGCCATCAACACTCTGCGCCTCGACGACCTCCGCCCCCACATCCTGCGCACACGCGATTCGGGCAAGACGTGGACGGAGATTGTGAGCGGCATCCCCAACAATGAAAATGTAAATGCCGTGCGCGAAGATCCCATCCGCAAAGGTATGCTGTTTGCCGGAACCGAACGCGCGGTCTACGTGTCTTTCGACGACGGCGATCACTGGCAGTCTTTGCGTTTGAACATGCCCGCCAGCTCAGTGCGCGACGTGATCATCAAGGACGACGACCTTGTCGCCGCCACTCACGGGCGCGGTTTCTGGATTCTCGATGACATCAACCCCCTTCGCCAGCTCGAGCCGAAGGTGGTTTCCGCCGAAGCTTTCCTCTTTAAGCCGCAGACGGCGATCCGCGTCCGCTGGAGCATGAACACCGATACCCCGCTGCCGCCCGACGTCGCGACCGGAGAGAATCCGCCCGACGGCGCCGTAATCGACTACTACCTTGCTTTAGCTGCAAGCTCGCCGGTCACGCTGGAGATCAAAGACGCGAGTGGGAAAACAGTACGCTCCTACTCCAGCGCCGACAAACCAGAACCGATCGATCCCATGCTGAACATTCCCGCCTACTGGGTGCGGCCGTCGCAGGTTCTTTCCGCGGGGACAGGCATGCATCGCTGGCTTTGGGATATGCACTATCCGCCGGTCGCGGGCGTGGAATCGGAGTATCCCATCTCGGCAGTTCCGCACAACACCGCGCCTCAGCCGACATCACCCTGGGTCCTGCCGGGACAGTACACCTTGGTCCTTACCGCCAACGGCAAAACCTATTCACAGCCCTTCACGGTAAAGATGGATCCGCGAGTCAAAACCTCTCTGGCCGGGCTGGAGCAACAGTTCAAACTGTCGCAGCAGCTGTATTCTCAGCTGCAAACGCTGGCGCCGGCCACTGAGCAAGCCAACACAGCACATAAGCAACTGAAAGAGATCAGACAGAAGCTCAGCGAAGGAACGCTGGCTGCAGCGGTCGATCAGATCGATCTCAAGGTGCAAGGTGTAGTAGGCGGAGCCCGTCGCAGGCCCGGCGCCGGAAATGAGCCGCCCACGCTCTCGGCGTTGCAGACCAAGTATCTTGCGCTGTTCAACACCTTCCAGGAAGTTGATGCGGCTCCCACCACGCAGGCCGCCGCCGCAGTGAGCGATCTGGAGAAGCAACTTTCGCCGTTGCTCGAGGCTTGGCAGGCCATCAAGATGCATGACCTACCGGCACTCAACCAGCAACTGAAGAGCTCCAACCTACCCGAGGTCAAGCTGGAAGCGGACCTACCGGCCGCGAAGGCGACTGTGTCGTCACGAGATAAGGACGAGGAATAGATCAGGAAACGATTCGTTGGCAACGAGTAAACCAGTAATGGATGAGTTCGTCTGCACAGAACCCCAAGTCCTGTCATCTTGAGCAAGCACGAAGGATCCCGCGAAGCGGGAGACTGAGGGCGCGTCGAAAGATCCCGAGGATTTGTCCTCTGCGATGCCGATCCGAGGTGTTCTCCCCAATCTGCCTTTGCTACGCCTCTCCGCGTTCGCGATGTCTTCCACTACAAGTTCTGGGCTACATCCTCTCCATTCAGCCCGGCATGCTTGATGTCGGAGCCACGGGGAGAGGCTGGTCCGGGGACAGTCCCTGGGTAGAACTCCCCGAATCAGCATGGAAGAACAAGCATTCTCGGGATCTTTCGACTCGCCCTCATCCCGGTAAACCGGGACTCGGCCTCGCTCAAGATGACAGGGTCGGCGCGTTGTCTCACCAAACTGAAACACTACTTGGAAACACTTGGAAACACGTTCAATTGACATCCCCCTTCGCGACTGAGTACCCTTCGTTTGAGGTTCTTGCCATGAAGCTGCGCTCCGCTGGCGTTGTCCTGAGTCTTACCCTGTGGTCCCTCACCGCTGTCGCCGACGACATGCATCATCACGACCTCGGCGAAAAACTAGGCACTGTGTCCTTCCCCATCTCATGCTCTCCCGCGGTGCAGAAGCCATTTGAGCGCGGCTTGGCGCTGCTCTACTCGTTCGAGTACGAGGAGGCCGACAACCAGTTCAAAGCGGTCGCAGCCAAAGATGCAAAGTGCGCCATGGCGTATTGGGGACAGGCGATGAGCTTGTATCACCAGCTGTGGGCACGTCCCGGCAAGGAGGATCTGAAGCGCGGCGCTGACTTGCTGGTGAGAGCAAAGGGTCTCAAGCCGGCAACGGGACGCGAGCGGGAATACATTGATGCTCTAACTGTCTTTTACTCGAACACCGATAAGCTCGATCATCGTCAGCGCGCCGATGGGTACGCAGCGGCCATGGCGGGCGTCTACCAGCACAATCCCCAAGATCGCGAGGCCGGCGTGTTGTATGCGTTGGCGCTGCTAGCCTCGGGGCCGGAGCGCGATCCCAGCCAGGCCAATGCCGGGAAGGCTGTAGCGATTTTGAACAAGCTGTTTGACGAGCAGCCGGACCATCCCGGTATTGCCCACTACATCATTCACGCTTGCGACAATCCTTCGATGGCCGGCATAGGACTCGCCGCAGCCCGCAAGTATGCGGCCATCGCGCCCTCGTCGCCGCACGCCGTGCACATGCCGTCGCACATCTTCGCCCGCCTGGGATTATGGCAGGATGACATCCACTCCAACTTGGCTGCGATTGCTGTCGCGGACAAGATGCAGATGCATACCATGCACCACCGCATGCACTCGATGGACTTCCTGAACTACGCCTATTTGCAGATCGGCGACGACCAGAATGCCAAAGCGCAAATCGACCGTCTGGCGACGGTCCATAAGCAGGACGTCGAACAGGACTATCGCGATTACTACGACAACATGATGGCAAGCTTCGCCGCGCGATATGCGATCGAACGACGGCAATGGAAAGAGGCGCTGGCGTTGCAACCTGTGGCCGGCGCCACGCCGGGCATTCAGGCGGAAACCTTTTGGGCCCATGCGGTCGCTGCCGGTCATCTTCGTGATGCCGCTGCCGCCCAAGAGTCCCTCACGCACTACGAAGAGCGTGTGGAAGCCTTCAAAAGGAGCCCGAAAGGCTATCTGGCCGAAGGTTTAAAAGACGAGCACGACGAGGTAAAAGCCTGGGCAGCTTACGCTCGAGGAAACACCGACGAAGCCCTGCGCCTGCTGCACGCCGCCGCGGACGATCAGGACAAGATCGGAAAAGGCGAAAGCGAGCTTCCCGCCCGGGAAATGCTCGCCGATATGCTGCTGGAGCTGAATCGTCCGCAAGAGGCGTTGGCGGAATACGAGGTCTCTCTAAAAACCGATCCCAATCGTTTCAACGGCCTTTATGGAGCAGCGCAAGCTGCGGAGATGTCCCAGCAGAAGCAGAAGGCGGCCGGCTTTTACGCCCAGCTGGTTAACAATTGCGCGGGCAGCAATTCCGACCGTCCCGAGCTGGAACGAGCTAAAACGCAAATGGCCGCCAGATAAACCAACTTGTGGAGCACAGGCGCCCGCGCCTGTGCTATGGGTTGCTCCCAGAAATAAAGCCAGGGCAGAAGGGTGCCCGGGTTGAAGCCTCCTCCAATCACCGGCTTCGGAGCGAGGCACCAGAGCGGGACGATTAGAACGGAAAAAGAATTCCTCTGTCTTTCAGTTTTTCAAACTTCTTGGGGAGGAAGACGTAGAGTCGCGCCGGCTTACGTCCGGTGTGTCGCCACTCGCGTAAAGGACGCAGGATTTTCAGGAGGTCGATCTTCTTGCGGAAATTGCGCTTGTCGAGCTTTCGGCCCAAGATGGTTTCGTAAACCCGCTGGAGTTCGGAGAGAGTAAATTTCCGCGGCAAGAGTTGAAAGCCTACGGTGGTGTAGTCGAGTTTATTGCGCAGGCGTTCGAGGGCATAGCAAAGGATGCCTTCATGATCGAAAGCAAGCGGGGGCAGCCTTTCGACCGGACACCAGACCGCGCTTGAGGCGTCGCTACCGGCATGCAATGGGCGGTCTCCGGGGATCAGAGCGTAGTAGGCCACGGTGATTACGCGTCCGCGTGGATCGCGCCGCGGTTCGCCGAAGGAATACAACTGCTCGAGATAGACCTTGCCCACGCCAGTCTCTTCTTCCAACTCGCGCTGTGCTGCCTCCTCCAAAGACTCATTCTCATGGACAAAACCGCCGGGAATCGCCATGCGTCCTTTGAACGGAGCCACGCCACGGCGGATCAGCAACACCTGCAGAGCCGCCTCGCGGATCGCAAAAATCACGACGTCAACGGTTACGCGAATGCTCATGACGTTCCTTGCACGATTAGATGCGCTTTCTGCTCTGAGGCTGCGATGCTGGCAGTTGAGCCTGAGTCAAACTTCTGGTAATCCGATTCAACACCCCAAGAAGCACTCAGCAATCACCACTCAGCAGTCAGCAACAGCCAAACCAATTCCATACTTGCCGTATCCCCCTATCGCCGGGGAACAAACGCTCCTGTTCCGTGTTTGGCTGAATGCTGATTGCTATTCCCTCCTGCCATTCAAGCCGTATAGGCTCGGCCGCTCGAGCGCCGCAGAGAGTGGTGAGTCCGCGGGTCATGTTGAACACCAAGGAGAGCCAGCCGGCGAGAGGAACTTTCATTAAAGCGATTCACCCCACTGGGTGTATTGTCCTCTAAACAATGATAATGTGTTTTATATACACTCTGTCAAGAAACAACGATGACGAAGCGCCGGAGGCGCGATATGAGTTAGCCCAGGCCGTAAGGCCTGGGTAAGGCGCGAAAAGGACGGAGCCCCGGAGGGGCGACACAACGGCAGACATGTGTGCCGCTCCTCTGGGGCTCCCTGCTCGACTGCATCGTACCCAGCGCTTACGCGCTGGGCTAACTCGTTTCGCGCCTCCGGCGCTGGGCCAGTCGCAGGGCCGCGTTGGGGGCTACTTCACGTTCGGTCCAAACCGAAACGTCGGCCCCACGGAGATACGCAAGCTGTTGCGGCCTTCCTTCAGGAAACCATCGAACAGATTGACATGGACAAAGTCGAAACCGACGCGCACGCCGAGATGCTTGGCGGCGTTCAAGTCAAAGCCTCCGCCGACGCCGTAGAACGGCTCCAGATCCGTTCTCTTGCCGCCGGGCGCAAGCCGCGCGACCAGCAGCGTGGTCAGGGGAGTGTTGGGCTTGAGGGTAGCGGTTTCGTGCATGCCGCCAATGGCAGGCCGGGCAAAGAGCGTGATTCTCTTGAATCTGCGGTAATTGAATTGGGGCCCGGCGGTGAAGGTATAGGTCGTGGAATCGAAAGGCACGGCAATGGGAGTACCTGGCGGAACCAAGGCAGCCAGCTGGCGTTGCAACGCCGTGGTTAGATCCTGCGGGAAGAGAGTGCTGTGCCCGTTGAAGATGCTGTAGTCACCGCCAAGGGCCACCCAGCGTCGTACGTTCACTCCGAACTCGGCGTTGAATCCGCGTTCGGCCAGATTCAGCCTGGGAGAATTGAGGTAGGAGAATCCTGCAAAGCCGTCGTAACGGGGCACATAGTCCTGTTGCGCAAATGCCAATGAAGAGAACAACAGAAACGCAAAAAGGATCCGTTTCATGAAACTCCTTCCCTGGGCCGCTCCGTGCGGCGAGGCACACCCCGGCCGCCGGACCGCGGTTGGGAATCGACGATCTCTGCTAGGTTCGAAGGCAGTTCAGCTTTGCGGGGATGCCCATGCAAGCGGGGTTTTGAGGCTCCTTGACGTTATGAGCTTGCTCGCCATCCGAAAGACATCGAGCATCATCTTCTCGGTCAGTTTGCCGGTGTTCGTGTTTTGCAAAGACGGATGGTATGAGCAGAGCAAGATGCGGCCGTCGGGCAGTGAATATCGTGCGCCGTGGCTGAAACTGAATCCCGCTTTTGACGCGATAACCTTGCGCCGCTTAGCATGGTTCAGAAACGCATCAAAAGCGATCTTGCCCAGCACGATTACGACCTTCAAGTTGGTTAACGCGCCGATCTCGCGGTCGAGAAACGTGGCGCAGCTCGAGATTTCCTGTGGTGTAGGTTTGTTGCCCGGAGGCGCGCAACGAACTGCAGCCGTAATGTAGAGGTCGTGCAACTTGAGACCGTCCTCACGATGCAGCGACGTGGGTTGTGAGGCAAAGCCGGTCATATGCAGCAGGCGGTAGAGAAAATGTCCGGAACCGTCGCCGGTGAACGGACGTCCCGTCCGATTCGACCCGTGGGCTCCAGGCGCGAGCCCCAAAATGAGCACGCGAGCGCTGGGATCGCCCCATCCCGGCACCGGTTTCGCCCAATAGACCCAATCAAGGTAAGCGCGGCGTTTCTCCTGCCCGATCTTGCGACAAAAGGAAATCAGCCGCGGGCACTGCGTGCAGGCAACGACCTCTCGATGCAGCTGAAGGAGGGCGGTTTGACCTGAAGTCGGCATCTCTTGAGTTTACAGCCTGGATGATTGGCAGTTAGCAACTGAGAATCTCGCGGATCGCGCGGGTGCCCTAGATCGGGTGATCGGGATCATCGGGTCATCGGGCCATCCGAGTTAGGGGCGCACTGCGTGTGCGGTTCGGTGGGCCAAATTCCCGAACACGTTGCGAGTCTTCGGCTTTCCGATCACCCGATCTCCCGATCTGGGATTCCGCGCGATTCCGGCGATCCCCCGCTACCCGTAAACCGCCTTAAATCGAAGCAGATCCCTCGCTGCGCTTCGGGATTTCGCCTGCGGGCTCCCGCTCCGCTCACGCCCGCAAACCGGCTCAACTCTGCAGATCCCTCGCTCCGCTTCGGGATTTCGCTTGCGGGCTCCCGCTCCGCTCACGCCCGCAAACCGGCTCAACTCTGCAGATCCCTCGCTCCGCTTCGGGATTTCGCTTGCGGGCTCCCGCTCCGCTCACGCCCGCAAACCGGCTCAACTCTGCAGATCCCTCGCTCCGCTTCGGGATTTCGCTTGCGGGCTCCCGCTCCGCTCACGCCCGCAAACCGGCTCAACTCTGCAGATCCCTCGCTGCGCTTCGGGATTTCGCCTGCGGGCTCCCGCTCCGCTCACGCCCGCAAACCGGCTCAACTCTGCAGATCCCTCGCTCCGCTTCCGGATTTCGCCTGCGGGCTCCCGCTCCGCTCACGCCCGCAAACCGGCTCAACTCTGCAGATCCCTCGCTCCGCTTCGGGATTTCGCCTGCGGGCTCCCGCTCCGCTCACGCCCGCAAACCGGCTCAATTTGTAATCGCGTGAACCAGGGTGGTACCATCGGCTTCTTGGGAGGTTGTCTAATGTCGGATAGAGATAGTGGCAACACCTTTATGTGGTTTCTCGCAGGACTAGGCTTTGGCGCTCTTCTCGGCGTCCTATATGCTCCCCGCTCGGGACGGGAGACGCGTGAAGCCATCATGAGCAGCGCGCAGGAAGGCCGTGAGTACGTCAAGAATCGCGGACGCGAGGCTCGCGAGAATATGAGCCAGTGGGTGGACCGCGGCAAAGAAGTGGTCAGCAGAAAAAAAGACGAGATCGGTTCGGCGTTGGATTCTGCGCGCCAGGCATACCGCGAAGCCAGTGAAGGCAAGAAAAGCTGACGCCTAAGAAGCTCGAGTAGCGCCTTGACCATCAATGGCACCATGCTGTTTTTTGTGATTGTCGCTGCGGCCGCAATCGTGCTGCAGACCGGGATCTTGTGCGCCCTTTTTCTCGCCATGCGCAAGACCGCGACCCGGCTCGAGGGCATTGCCGGCCGCCTGGAGACGCAAACCTCTCCCATCCTGAGCACAACTCAAGCCATCCTCGACGACGCGCAGCCTAAGATTTCGGAAATCACCAGCAATCTAGCGGAGAGCACTGCCACGGTGCGGGCTCACGTTGCGGAAATGGCGGAAGCGACGACTGAAATTGTCGGCCGCGCGCGATTGCAGGCAGAACGCATCGATGAGTTCGTCGGCAATACTATCTCGAAGATCGAACTGACCTCGGAGGTCTTGCAGCAAAGCGTGCTCGCCCCGGTGCGACGCATCCAGGCGATTGTGCAAGCGCTCATCGCCGGCCTCGGCGTGCTGCGGGCGCACCGCTCAAGGAAAAAATCAGAAGGCAATTCGAGTGAGGCGGATGAGGAAATGTTTATTTGAAACTTGCGATTTGAGATTTTAAATTTGAAATTTCAAATTTTAAATCTCCCCTTCACCTCGCAAACCTAACCCTGACTCGCCCGCCTGCCTGAATTTTCGATCCTGCCTGCGGTGACTGCTCTCGTCCCGCCCCGCTACCGCTGACTTCCAACTCGACTCCTGCCGATTGCGCTTCTTCCAACGCTGCTCGCATCGAGAGACCACGAAAGTCGGGGACGATGGCGCCGTTGCCTACATCGAGTACCACGGTAGCCTTGGCTCGAGCGACAGCTGGTTTCGCGAGCGGCAGCGCTGGAGGCGCGGAGCGGACTGTTGCAGTAGCAACGGTCGGCCCTGCGTCTTTCGGCTTCCTTGCTTCTTCGGCCGCTGGCTGTTGGGCCGTGGTCGAAGCGGCGTTTGCGGGAGCGGCGCTGTTTGAGGGAATATCAGTCGGAACGGTCTCATCGGCAAGATAGTCGGGCGAGCCCTCGCTCAGGTCTTCGTCTCTCGATCGGGCGCGCAGAAGCATGCGCCGCTTGCCTTCGTTTTGTAATTCCACATCGTGGGGCACGTTCAAATACCCCAATACCTGCTGCATTACTCGTGAGAAGACCGGCGCCGCCACCAGTCCGCCTTCGTGTTGCCCAACCGGAGAATCCAGGATCACCAGGACGCTGACCGCGGGATTGTTCACAGGGGCGAATCCGGTAAACGAAGCGATGTAGTGCGATCGGGAGTAGCGTCCGGTGGCCGCGTCAATTTTCTGCGCAGTGCCGGTCTTTCCGGCGGAGCTATAGCCATCCAGGATAGCCCGCGTCCCGGTGCCGTGTAACACTACGCCTTCGAGCATGTGCTTCATCTCGGCTGCCGTCAGGGTCGAGATCACGCGCCGGCCGGCCGGTGGGTGATAGGCAATGAGTTGCGGCGTGCTGCGCGGCGGTGTAGTGCCGGCGATGATCCGCGGCGGCACGAAGACTCCATCGTTGGCGATGGTCGCGGCCAGGGAAATCAGTTGCAGCGGCGAGACTCCGATCTCCTGTCCCATGGAGATCGCGCCGATACTGACTTTCGACCACCGGCTGGCGGGCTTGGTCAGCCCGCGCGTCTCTCCGGGGAGTTCGATTCCGGTCTGGGAACCAAAACCGAAAGCGCGAATGTAGCGATCGAAGCGCTCCTCACCCAATCGTAGCGCGAGTTTAATGGCGCCGACGTCACTGGAGTTGGCCAGCACCTGGGCGACGGTGAGCGCGCCATACGGTTTGTGGTCATGGATGGTGCGGCCGTTCAGCTCGATGGAACCCATCTGGCAATCAATGACTTCGTCCGGTCTGGTGAGGCGTTCTTCCAGCGCCGCCGCCAAGGTGACGATCTTGAAGGTCGAACCCGGCTCGTAAATGTCGCTGACCGCGCGGTTCTTGAACGAGCGGGGATTGGCGGTATTGAAGGTGTTGGGATTGAAGTCCGGCCGATTGGCCAGCGCCAACACCTCGCCGGTATGCGGATTCTCCACGACGATGGTGCCGGCTTCGGCGTGGGTCTCGACCACTGCCTTCTCAAGTTCGCGCTCGGCGATGTACTGGATGTTCTGGTCCAGAGTCAGAACGATGTTCTCCCCCGGCTCAGGATTTTTTTCTACACGGCCGAACCAGCGTCGCTTGTTGTCGAGCGAGATCAGCATCTTGCCCGGCTTGCCGGTGAGCTTGGAGTCGAACTCGCGCTCTACTCCACCCAGCCCTTCGTCATCCAAGCCGACGTATCCCAGCACCTGAGCCGCCAGCTCGCGCTTGGGATAGAACCTCTTGGACTCCTTTTGGAAGTAGATTCCCTTGAGATTCAGCGCCCGCACGCGCGCGCTGGCTGCCGAATCGACCTTGCGGGCAGCCCAGGCGAAGGCACGCGAACCATGCATGCGATCTTCGATCTCGCCGGCGTCGCTCTTGAGTGCGTGGGCCAGGACGAGAGAGGTGGCGTGAATGTCAGCAACCTCCGACGGCACGGCGAAGACCGAGTCCACGTTGACCGTCATGGCCAACTCGCTGCCGTTGCGTTCGTAAATGCTACCCCTGACGGGTGAAACATCAATGCTGCGCTGTTGCTGACGCGCCGCGCGTTGCGTGTACTCGCCGTACTCGACCACTTGCAGCCACACCAGACGCAGGCAGATCATCAGAAACCAGAAGGCCAAGAAGCCGGCGAGGTAGTAGAGGCGGGTGTTGGATTTGGAGGACATAGAGCAGTCAGCACTCAGCATTCAGCACTCAGCATTCAGCCTCGTCCATGATGTCATCATCAATGGCCTTGGCAGGCCCCAGAGTTTCGACTCAAAGGTCTTAATCTCAACAAGCGATACTCGTATCAGGGCACGACTTCAGTCGTGCCGTAACGGGTAAGAATGTTCGGCTTTAGCGCTGCAAAACCACAGGGGCTAAAAGCCTGCTGAGTGCTGACCGCTGATTGTTGAGTGCTGCTTCAAAAACGCATGGCGGCTCCGGCAGGTTTTCCGGAGTCGCCATTTTGATGGACCAAAGTTATTCGGTCCAAAGTCATCAGCGCGAAACCGTATCCAGGGGCTAAAGCCCAACTCCGGTGAAGCACTTACGGCACGATTTCGCTTCGCTCACCCATACCTAAAGGTATGGGCTGGTCATGCCCTGTTACTTGTCTCCTTGGCTAACAGTTTCTCAGTGCTATTGCGTCTCGTGACTCATTGCCAAGTGCTGACTGCTACTACTGTGCCGGCATCACGGCAACGCTTGAAACCTGGGCTAACACCGGGCCATCGTCTGTATCAACCTCCAGACGGACGACTTGCCCCGGTTGCGGCGCCTCCAGGCCCATTTGCCGCGCCAGCGCGTCAATTCTGCCGGGATCGCGCAACGACGCTTCCTCCAGCTTGAGGGTGCGGTTCAACTCCACCAGTCGGTCGCGCTCGGTTTTTTGCGCCTCGATGCGGTAGCCGTATTCGATCGCCCGAAAATGCTGCCAGGCGTAGAACATCATGAGCAGGAACAGCGCGGCCACGCTAGCCGAAAACACGCGGATCTCGCGGCGTCGCTTGGGATCGGCCATTTTTACCAGCCGGGAGTTGTCGATGGTCTTATGAAAATAGAACTCCGGCGTGATCCCGGCTACCGCGCGGCGCACACTTCCCCGCGCGCCCACCGGCGCAATCATTCCCGTGATGTTCATCACCCCAGCCGCCATCTACGCCACCTCGGTTAGTTCCTGCAATTGGCTGCGGAGTACCGGATAGTCATAGAACTCCAGCCTGAATTCTTGTTCGCGCGCGTGATCCTCGGCGCGCTTTACGCACTGAATCAAATCCTCGATGATCGTTCCCCTGTACATGATGTTCTCTCCTTTGAAGATCGCCGACATCGCGGCGATTCTGCAAAAATCTTTTCCGGGGGGCGCTGTTGGAAGGGAGGACCTGAAGTTTTTTCGCCCACAAAGGAAGGCAGCGCCTCCCCGGAAACTTGTTCTAGTGCTGAGTGCCACATCGTCGGCTACCCAAGCGCCTAGGTTCTCTCCGCGGCCCGCAGTTTCGCGCTGCGGGACCGGGGGTTGCGATCGATCTCTTCTTCGCCGGCTGCCAACGGTTTCTTGGTTAGAACGCTGTAGAGGCCGGCCTTGACGCCGTCGCGCAAAGCATCTTTCACGATCCGGTCTTCCAGGGAGTGAAAGCTGATCACTACCAGCCTGCCTCCCGGTTTGAGAACGATGGGCGCCGCTTCCATCAGCGCCTTCAGATCGTCCAACTCGCGGTTTACGAAGATTCGGATTGCCTGGAAGGTTCGTGTCGCGGGATGAATTCGTTCTCCATGTTTCATTGACCGGAGCGCAGCCGATATAACCTGTGACAGATGAGCGGTATTCCTTATCGGCCGCGTCCGGACAATGGCTCTGGCGATTCTCCGCGACCTCCTTTCCTCACCGAATTCGTAAATCACATTCGCGAGATCTTCTTCGCGCATGTGGTTTACCACTTGATCGGCGGTGCGCTCGCCGTGCGGGTCCATCCGCATGTCGAGCGGCCCTTCCGCCTGAAACATGAATCCGCGCGCCGGATCGCCGAACTGCAATGAGCTCACGCCCAGATCGGCTAGCAGCCCATCCGCGCTTCCGGGCGGGACATGCCTGGCGATATCGGCAAACGAGCTATGCAGCAACGTGATCCGCGGTGGCTCGCCCACATCCATCTGCGCGAGCCGCTTGCGGCCCAGTTCCAGCGCGTGCGTATCTTTATCGAAGCCAATCAAATGACCCTGTGGGCCGAGGCGCTTTGCGATTTCTAAGCTGTGGCCGCCCAAGCCAAGGGTCGCGTCGATATAGGAACCGCCGCGCCGGATTGCCAAAAAGTCGATCGCTTCTTTTAAAAGAACCGAAACATGGCCAACTTGCCCACTGCCATGCGCTCCCTCGGGAGCTTTGTCCCCAAAATCCTCTTCCGCCACTAAATGCCCAGTTCGTCGAGAGTTTTCTCATCCTCAGCCGTGAACGGGTTCTCTTGGATATCCTTCCGGTAATTCGCGATGCTCTGCACTTCCAGGTACGTCAGGTTGCCGACCACCGCAACTTCGCCTTTGATCTCCGCCGACTCGCGCAGCAGCGATGGCACCAGCAGTCTTCCCTGCCCGTCCATCTCCACCACTTGGCCGTAATAATTGGTGCGGTTCAAGAACTTTTTTTTGGTCGGGTTGAAGTTCGAGAGCCGCGCCAACTTTTCTTCGATCCGCTGCCACTCCTCGAAGGGATAAACTTGAGCAACCCTTCCGTCCAAGCTGGTGATGTAAAATTGCGTGCCGTACTTCTCGTCGATCAGACGCTTGAACTCCGCGGGGACCTTGAGCCGTCCCTTTTCGTCCACGCGAGTTGGATGGTTGCCGCGAAACATGTTTTCTGACTGCGACTACGCCGGCTATCACCGGCAAAAAGGAGGCTAAAACGGTAATTTCTTGCTGAATCTCAGGCTCGGTCACCGCATTTTGGGGATTTTTCTGGTTCATTTGCCCTTTGCTCTACTTCTGGCCACTTACCCCTTGAAAGCACCGATCTCCTGTGCCAGATACCACTTCGAACCACTTTTGACCACATCCTACTCCTAACTATTTGTGTGTCAAGGAAATTCTTTGAGGTGGGTGTGGAAATTGAGGCTTACCTCAGGGGTGGCCAAGTCTCGACTAGTTCCCATCCCGGCGATTGTGCAATCTGAACTTGCTTAACCCCAGCTCTAGTGTTTACTGTTCTGATTCGCACCAGGGTTGAGATGAGCGATGAGAATGATGAATTTGGCGCAGCGGCCAACCAGCTCGCTCGAGATCGCAAGCTTCCGCCTCGCCCGTCATCACCTGCTCGATAGCTCGAATCCTGATCCGGTTGCGATATGCCGGAACATCTGCGGCGCGCAGGCGCAAATCATGTGGGCGGCGTATCTGCAACTTTGGGCACGCAACCACTCGCTGACCCGAATCGAGATCCAAGACGCGCTTTGGAAGAACAAGACTCTGATCAAGTCCCATCTGATGCGGCAGACATTGCATCTGATTCCAACCGACGAGTTCCCTCTCTACATCGCTGCCCTCAAGAGCAACCGTGTTGCCGACGCGTTGCGGATCATGGCTCGCTTCCGCATTACCCGGGAAGAAGCCGAAGACCTGACCGGTTTGATCATGAATGCCCTGGCTTCGGGCCCACTGGACCGCGCGGACATAGCAGCCGCCGTGCGTCCCAAGGTGAGTAAACGAGTCCGCAAATGGATGGGAAGAGTTTGGAGCGTCGTGCGCGTGCCCATGGCCGAGGGCCTGGTTTGCTACGGCCCCGGCGAGGGCAATGAGGTAAAGCTCGTCCGCGTGGATCAGTGGATCAAGAAACAGAAGCCGGTCGAGGAACAAGCCGCGAGAGCCTCTCTGTTGCGAAAGTATCTATCTGCTTACGGACCGGCAACGTTGCAGGATTTTGCCAAGTGGGCAGGTATTTCCATGATTCTAGTCAAACCTCTGGCCCCAGAGCTGCGCGACGAACTGGTTGAAGTTGAGATCGCGGGGACCAAACACCTGCTCCTGAAACAAGACTGCAGCGCAATCAAACGTCATACGATGTCGGATTGTGTGGTGAGACTTCTACCGCTCTTCGATCCCTTCCTGCTGGCTCACGCCACAAAGGATCACCTGATCGCTCGCTCACACTACAAGCGGGTCTGGCGGAATCAGGGTTGGATTTCCGCCGTGGTTCTCGTCGACGGAGAGATCGTGGGAACCTGGACGCACGCGTCGCGCGGCAGTCGCGTGGTTGTAACCGTTGAAGGGTTCAAGAAACTTCCGCCGCCCGTGCGTAGCAGCATTGAGCAGGAAGCAGCCAGCCTGGCCGCGTTCATGAAGGCAAGCCCTGAAGTTGTGTTCAGGAGCTAAGGGAAGCAGGTTAAACCACAGAGGACACAAAGGAACACAGAGGGAAGAAAGAATAAATTCCTTTGTGTTTCCTTCGTGTCCTCTGTGGTTAATTGGTGTGAAAAAACATGGCCCCGAACGGGCCGGGGCCAGGCATTAGAAGATGCGATTTCGAGTGAGCTATTTTCCGTGCCGGTCGCGGCGCAGGTCGCGGCGATCGTGCTTGATGTCTTTCTTGTCTTTGCGAACATCTTTGCGGTCAGCGTGCAGGTCCTGCTTATCCTGACGGATGTCGCGATTGTCGGCGCGGAGGTCCTTGCGGTCGTTGTACAGTTCTTTCTTATCGTTGCGGATGTCGCGATTGTCGGTGCGAAGGTCCTTCTTGTCGTTGCCGATGTCCTTCCTGTCGTTCGCGATATCCTTCTTGTCCTTGGCAATGTCCTTGCAGTCTCCCTTGTTGCCTTCTTTGCAGTCTTCGCGGTCATCACGAAGGTCGGCACGGTCTTTCGTCAGATCGTGCTGGTCGTGTCCTAGATCACGCGCATCTTTGTTGCGATCAGCCAGATCGTTGGACAAGTCCCTCCGGTCTTGGCGCACGTCGCGTGCGTCTTTGTTGCGATCGGCGCGATCTTTTGCCAGGTCCTGCTTGTCAGACCGAATATCCTTGCGGTCGTTCTTCAGATCCTTCCGGTCCTGTCGCAGATCCTGTTTGTCATCTTTCTTGTCGTCAGGGTTATTGCTTTGGGCGTAGACGGCTGATCCCAATCCCAGAACCGCTACTGCCAGCAAATGCAGAGTGAATCGTCGCATAGTTGAGCGTCTCCTTTTCCAATCCCCCATCGGTTGAAATGGTGCAGAGACAATAACCCGCTACTCGGAAATAGTTTCGTCGGGAAAACTGGCATGGCCGGGTTACCGAAGTAAACCTCCAGCTCACGGGGCCGAAGAAAAACGTGGCCCGCCAAAGATTCGTTTCAGGCTCGTACGCGGCGCCGCCCGCCCAGCAGACGAGCCGGCAAAAGGATGATTGCCTTCAGAAGTTCCAGCACTCCGCCGACAGCGATGCCCACAATGCGAAATGGCAGCAGTACCAGCCAAACCAGGGGATACAGCAGAAGAGCAAGCAGTGCCAAAGGCCAGCAAACGACGAGCAAGAGACACCACAACAGGAACGCGACCATTTCGTCCTCCTTTTGGTTAAACGCCGCGAAGGCGGATAAAGTTCCAAAGAAAGATCGGGTCATCGGGAGATCGGGCCATCGGGAGATTGTAAAGCTTCTTCAATTCCGGTGATTGGCAATCCTGGCAATTCTGGCAATTGCCTAAATTCCCACGATCTCGCCCTTACCATTCACATCGACGCTGACGGCGCGGGATACCTTGGGCAGGCCGGGCATCAGCATCATGTTGCCGGCGATCACCACGACAAAGCCGGCGCCGGCGGAGAGCGATGCGTCGGTCACGTTCAACGTCCAGCCACTGGGCGCCCCGAGAAGCTTGGGATTGTCGGAGAAAGAATACTGCGTTTTGGCGATGCAGACCGGAAGCTTACCGAAACTCCAGCTCCGAAACTGCTCGAGTTTCTTGTGAGCCTTGTCAGTGAAGGCGACACCGGCGGCGCCGTAGATCTTCGTTGCCACTTTGTTGACCTTGACTTCGAGCGAATCTTCCAGCGAGTAGATGGGCTGGACCTTGGCGTCGGGATTTTTCTCCATGGTCTCGACCACTCTTTCCGCCAGAGCTTCAGCGCCGGCGCCGCCCCTGGTGAAGGCTTCACTCATGGCGCTGACGGCGCCATGCTCGGCGCAGTAATCCGCCAGGCGTTTCAAATCGGCGTCTGTGTCCTTGGGAAAGCGATTGATGGCAACGACCACGGGAACGCCAAAGCTTTTCAAGTTCTGGATGTGGCGGGCCAGGTTGGGGAAGCCGCGCTCCAAGTCGCCTTCGCCCTGATTGCAAAGGCTCTGCGCTGTGGTTACCAAGACAGCGCAGGCCGGCGCAATGTCTGATGAACGCATCACGATGTCGAGATATTTTTCCGCGCCCAGGTCCGCGGCAAAGCCGGCTTCATTGACCACGTAATCGGCCAGGCGAACTCCCATGTGGTGGGAAATGACGCTGCTGGTGCCATGGGCGATGTTGCCGAACGGTCCGGTATGGACCATCGCCGGCGTGCCCTCAGTAGTCTGCATCAAGTTGGGGAAGATCGCTTCGCTCAGAAGGGCCATCATGGCGCCGGTCGCGTTCAGATCAGCGGCGCGTACCGGCTTGCCCGAACGAGCAACTCCAACGACGATCCGGCTCAGGCGATGCCGCAAGTCTTCGAGACTGTTGGCGAGCGCCAGTACTGCCATGACTTCCGACGCGGCGGTAATCACGAAGCCGGTGTTGCGCGTCAGCGAGCCTTTCTTCGCGCCGATATCCATGGTGATGCGGCGCAGGGCGCGGTCATTCATGTCCATGGTGCGCGGCCAGGTGATCTGATCCAGGTCGAGCTGGAGCTCGTTACCGTGAAAGACATGGGCATCGATCAACGCGGCCAGCAGATTGTGGGCTGAGGTGATGGCGTGGAAGTCGCCATGAAAATGGAGATTGATCTTCTGGCTGGGCTCGATTTGCGATTTACCGCCGCCAGCAGCCCCGCCCTTCATGCCGAACACCGGCCCCAACGAAGGCTCGCGCGAAGTGATGATGGTCTTTCGCCCAATCCGCTCCAAACCTTGGGTAAGGCCGATGGAGGTCACGGTCTTGCCTTCGCCGGAAGCGGTGGGCGTGGTGGCTGTGACCAGAATCAGCTTTCCTCGCGGCGGGAATGCCGCGTCGGAAAGCAAGTCCAGCTTCAATTTGGCGCCGTAACGGCCGATGGGTTCGAAATAGGCTTCAGGGAGTTTAAGTTTACGAGCGATGGACTCAATGGGCAGCAAAGAATGGGTCATAGGGAAACCCATCAGTTTAATTGCTACGCGGAGAACAAGACAACACAGATAATCGCCGGGATCGCCGTAATCGCGCGGAATCGCCGTGATCGGAAGGACTCTCTGCGTGGGAGCGGGTGGCGCAGGCCTTTGGAGAGAAGATTGGTAATTGAGTAATTTGGTAATCGGGTAATTGAAAGACGGTGGACCCAGGTTTTCAATTACCCGATTATCCGATTACGAAATTACCAATCTCAAAGGCTCCACCCTCCGGTGATCCCGGCGATTCCGCGCGATTACGGCGATCCCGGCGATCTCCTTGAATGGCAGACGCCGCTTCCCGAATCCGTGAACGGGCTACCGGCGACGGGAACGAACTTCCAGTCGTACCCATGGTCGTGAGGTGTGATTTGCAGCACGCCGAAGGTGCTGTTGCCGCGGACTTCACTCGAAGGCTGAGGTTTGCGAAAGCCTCTTTGATTTTTGCCGCCGGTGCCGACGACGAACTCACGTATGCCGCGGGCCGGGTCGGCAACTCCGTCCGGGTTCTGAGGGGCGAAACGTTCGTAGTCGTGATCGTGGCCGTTCAGTACAATGTCCGCGCCGGCCGCGTAAAGATCATTCCAGAAATCTTGCATTTCCGTGCTGTTGCCGTGTTCATCGCCGGAACTGAAACGAGGCACATGCCAAAACGCCAGCGTGCAGTTGGCCCGGTCCTTCTCGAGGTCTTGTCGCAACCATTGTTCCTGCGGAGAGCCTTTGCCGCAGCCGCCGACCTCCGAGCACTGGCTGTTCAGCGCGATGATGTGCCATGAGCCCAAATCAAAGCTGTAGTAGCCCTGGGTCGGATTCCCCGCCGCCGCTCCGAAGTAATGGAAATATCCCGCGGCGCCCGGCGTGTGATATTCGTGATTGCCCGGCGCAGGACGAGTGCGTAATTTGTGCCGTCCCCAGGTCTTGTCATAACAGCGAAAGTTCTCATCGCTGCCGTCGGGATAGGCGTTATCACCCAGTGTCAACACCGTACCGGGCATCCCATCCAGCAGCTTGGCAGTTGCTTCGGAGCCGGAGAGGTTCTTGCAGTCGACGATGTCCCCGGCTGCGATGAGGGTTTGGTCTTGCGCGACAGGTTGCTTTTGTACGGCCGCGGGGCAGATGGATAGACCGGGCAAAAGCAATGCGAGGAAAAGAGCTCGTCCTGCGCGTTTTCTCATAGCGATCGTATTCTAGCTTTGGAATTTAGTTATTGGGTAATTTGGTAATTGACTAACTGGGTCAGGATGACAGGCGTTACAAGCCGCACAAGGCAGAGAGCCTGTTTCAAAAATGTCTTCAGATTCGTAACGCACCATGCCCGACAGGGACTAAAGCCGGCAATCTATTGGCTCTTTTCGGCACGACTGAAGTCATGCCCTGTTACGAATCGTTTTTTCTCCAAGACTCTTACGATCGCGTCAACTGCGAAGGCGCAACACCCATCTTATCGGATAGGTGTTGCGCGCCCTCGCTCATTTCTGTTCCCGCGACGGCGACCAGCGCAATCCGAGCCCGTATGTGCGGTTGTAATACTCGCGCTGGATGGGGAACTGTTCGCTGCCCTGGTAGAAGCCGAAAGTTTCATTGGTCAGGTTCAGCACATAACCGATCACTTGAAACCCATGGCTGCGCGGGAGCCAGTAGCTCACTTGGGTGTCCACCTGCGTGTGCGGATAGAGGTACACGTCACCATTCGGGCCCTTGATCCCACCGTCAGAATGGTCCGCCAGCGGTTGATAGTTGTAGAAGAAGATATTGGCGTCGTTGTGGGTTAGGCCCACCCGCGCCGAGACGCCTTTCTTATCGTACGTGTAATCGAAGTTCCAGTTGTTGGGTGCCTGACGCTGCAGAGCAGGTTCGTCGGCACGGGGCAACGCGTTGGGATTATTGGGATCGATGGGAACGACCGGGAACCTGTTTTGGGAAGAGGTGTAGCTGTAGTTGGCCCTTACGCCGGAACCATTCAAAAAGCCAGGCAAGAATGAGAGCCGCTGCTGCCATGCCATTTCGAAGCCGAAGATGTGAGCGCTGGGCCCGTTGATCGGCTGGGCTTGAGTGTTGCCCGCGAATGGTCCTGACGTGAGGGGCGTTTGCACGTTAAAGATGGGATCGGTCAGGTACTTGTAAAAGAATCCGCCCTCAATTACTCCAAAGGGCTTGAGGTACCGCTCCATCAAGAGATCGAAGTTCTGCGCGTGGGTGGGATTCAAATTCGGATTTCCCGCATTGACCTGGGGGATACGCGTCCCCGGATTAAACCTCACGAATGGCGGGAGGTCACCGAAATTTGGCCGGGCGATTCCCATTCCGTATGCGGCGCGCAGGATGGTGTCGTCGGCGAAGCGGTACTGGAATTGTGCGCTGGGCAAGACGTCGATGTAGCTCTTCTCGCCGGGAATAGCCGTGAGCGTACTGGTTGGGTTTGAAGTGTCAAAGTGGTTGCCGACGAAGGACGCCTGGGTCCCTTCGATGCGCACGCCGCCCACGAGCCTTGCACGTCCGAAGCTGATCGAGTTCATGACATAGCCCGCGGAGACTCGCTCATCGGCATTGAAGTCCGCAGGCAGCGTCCGCGCGAGATCGCTCAACGTGTTGACATGAAACAGGCCCTGGTTGGCATTGAAGAATGCGAGAATCTTTTTGTAGTCCGTTGTCGGACCAAACCTTGGATATGCGCCGAAGTAGTAATCCGAGTTGGTGAAAGAACCCAACATGGAGCTCATCAGTCCTAGCCCTCCCAGATTCGGATTGGGATCCAGCGCGCTGTTGTTTGCGCGAAAAGTCTGTTGCATGTTCAACTCGGACTTGTGCCCATCGCGCACTTTCACTCCGATCTCGAAGGTGCTGAAGTGGGAGCCGGCGTTATAGTTCCGCGCCAGCGAGACGGCGCCGGTCACATCGCGCTCAAACGTGTGATCGTCCCCGCGGGTCAGTTGGAACAAGGCGTACTCTGCTGGATTGAAGATGTTGGCATTCAGCGCCGTGAGTACCGGCGTGAAGGGATTGCTGGCATTCAGCGAAAACTGCACCCCACCATTGAGAGTACTGGGGAGGATGGGTTGAAAATTGGAACTGGGAAAAAACCCCGTGAAGCGGGCCTGACTGAAGCTCACTTCATAGTTAAGCAACGTCTTGCCAAAAGTGTGATGTGCGCCTGCGGTTGTGCTGAACAACCGCTGCGCGGGTTTGCGTGTGACGTGGCTGAAACTTGAACTTCCGTCGGCATTGGTCAGAGTCGCTGTATGGAAAGAGCCCACGGACGGCGAATAAATCCAGTCCTGACCGTCATCTTTGAACTGAGAAAACAGTCCACGTAGGTACGCCGTAGACCAGTCGCCTAATTTATAGTCGATGGTGCCACCGAAACCGAAGCGGGTCCGGTCATACCAGTATTGGCGTTCGTCATAGCCGTTGACTCCGTTAAACGTCCCGCCTGAGTCAAGGGGATTCACGCCGACGCTAGGTTCAACGTCGTCAATGCCTCGGCCATTCCAGTCGTAACTGCCTCCTACCATGACCCCTAGTTGGTGATTAGAGCCAAAGCGGCGGCCAAGCGTGGCACTGAATTGGTCGAGGCCTCGGCCTCCGGCCACAGGTGTGAATCCGCCGATTCCTTGCAAGCTGATATAGGGTTTGTTAGAAGCGCTCTTGGTCACGAGGTTGACCGATCCGCCAATTGCATCGCCCTCCTGGTTCGGAAGAAGCGTCTTGCTGATTTCTACGGAATCGACCAAATCCGCAGGAATGGCATCCAGCTTCACGTTGCGCACGTTTTCCGGCGACGCCAAATGTACGCCGTCCACGGTTACATTGCTCAGCCGTGGTTCCAGGCCGCGTATTTGAACATACTTGCCTTCGCCTTCATCGCGCTCCAGGGAGACGCTGGGCAGGCGGCCAACTGCATCGGCAATGTTGGCGTTGGGCAAACTTGTGATCACTTCCGACGGTAGCACCTGAACGATGTTGTCAGCGGTCAGCTGGCGATTGAGAGCTTCAATCTCGCCGTGCTGGCGTTCGGCGCGCACTTCAATGACTTCGGTCTTTCCCTCGATCTGTAGCGTCGCGTCTACGCTAACCGAACCGCCTGCCGTGACCGCCAGGTCTCTTGTAACGAACGGAGCAAAGCCGACAGCGGAAACCGTCACGGTGTATTGTCCGGGCGTCAAACCGGTGATGGTGAATTGGCCCTGACCGTCGGAGACAGCCGTCTGCCCGCCGGGTTGCAGTTCCACGCGGGCGCCTTGTATGACGGCCTGGGTCGCGTCCGTCACACGACCGGTAATGGCTCCGCGGCGCTCTTGCGCGCCGGCGGTCAACAGTCCAAACATGCTGAGTACGATGAGAGAAACAAAACTGAAGGACAATCGCATGGGGGAACCTCCAAGGGGATTGCTTGCTTTTGAAAACACTCCAAGGAGAGCGGCGGTAACGCCGCCTCTCCACGACGATCAGCAAGAACGGAGAATCCTAAGCCAGCGGATGTGAAAGCAATGTGACGGTTGAGTGAAGAAAAGATTAAAATCTCGGCTGCACAAAAAGCGGGGCAGTAGGCCGCGAATGCACGCGAATGAACACGAATGCGCTCGAAACGTTGGGATGATTCGCGCTTTTTCGCGTTAATTCGCGGCTAATCGCCGTCCTGGTTTTCAACGCGCTGGCGGGCTTACGTTCCGCGGGCCAGCGCGAAGGCCCGAGCCAACAGATCTGGGAGTTTCAGTCGCCGGCAGCAGTCCGCAAAAGACGCGAGGGGGCTTCTCCACCACATTTCGTCAAGGGTTTCAAAGACCGGCACATCGGTCCGCAAGGTGGCAAGCTTGCGAAAAAGCAAAGCTTCTCCCCACGAGTTGAACAAAGAAGTTGATAGAGACTCCGCCTTGCGAATCGAGGGATGCCATTGTCGCCAGTCCTTGGGAATGTCCTCAAGGTGAGGATACTGAGAGAAAGTTTGCGCCGCTGCCTTGGCGCCCCATCCGGCGAGACCGGGAAAACCGTCGGCGCTGTCGCCGACTACAGCGAGATAGTCCGGAATCGACTGCGGCTTTACGCCGAACTTCTCGACCACCCCGGCTTCGTCACGGACAAGCTCTCGCCGGCGATCGAGTTGAACGATCCGCGAACCCACCACGCACTGGCAGAGATCCTTATCCGGCGTGCAGACGAAGACCTGCTTCACGCGCTTATCGTGCGAGGACTTTTGGGCAGCCGAGGCGAGCGCATCATCGGCCTCGTACTCAACCATGGGCCACACCTTGATTCCCATGGCCTCCAGGGCTTCTTCAAGGATCGGGAACTGGGCGAGCAGCTCGGGAGCCACGCCTTCACTGGTTTTGTAATCGGGATACAGATCGTTGCGAAACGACTCGACCACATGATCGGTGGCCACGCCGATATGCGTCGCGCCCCGCTCAATCATCGACAATACGGAATTGAGGACGCCGCGCACCGCCCCGACTTCCTGTCCGTTCACATCGGCCGCAGGCGGCAAGGCAAAAAAATACCTGAACAGCTCATAGGTGCCGTCGACCAGGTAAACATCGATCGCGCTCGCGTTTGGTGGCATAGGGCGATCTTACTCTTTCTGAAATCCCAAGCGCAGCGATGGATCCCTATCAGCAGAGAATCCATTCAAGGACTGTCATCCCGACCGGAGCGCCAGGGAAATTTTGCTCCTTGAAGAAATCTGTGGCGCGGAGTGGAGGGATCCCGACGCAGTATCCTCTGCTATGCCGATTCAGGGAGTTCTTCCCGTCGAATCGCCGAGATCGCCGTAATCGCGCGAGATCGCCGTGATCGGAAGAACCAGATTCCGGCAATGTCGGCGATCCCGGGCGATTCCGGCGATCTTAGTGCGAACTCCCTGTGGCAGCATTGGTCAGGACGATGCCTCGGGATCCCTCCCCTCCGCGCTAGAAATTCTTATAGGAACAAGATCCCCGCGGCGCTCCGGTTGATTGGATGACGACAACGGCCCCCAACAGTCTCGAGTAAACTCGATTTGGTAATGACCGAAGAGCTCGAGACGAAGGAGGCCGCATATGAAGTATATAGGCTGTGACTTTCATCCGAGCTTTC
>Ga0209648_10000373_pt1 | contig 33801 bp, 31 predicted proteins | sample GraSoi2013_115cm_FD_185830 | JGI IMG/M metagenome (GOLD analysis project Ga0209648, IMG submission 185830) | Grasslands soil microbial communities from the Angelo Coastal Reserve, California, USA - Sample 9_17_2013_115cm (SPAdes) (version 2) | ecosystem: Environmental > Terrestrial > Soil >...
CGCCCAAAGCGCGCCAAAAGACGGCGCTGGGCTCCACTCCGTCCGAGGCCAAGGAGGCCCATTCATGAGGTTCAGGGGTGGGGAATTTTCGACCGGTACAATGGGGAATTTTCAACCGGAGTTGACACAAGGGCTTTAGTGAACAGCTCCAATGAAAACTCCGAACGCGGGAATTGTGAAATGGGCAAGAACCGTTGCATTCGGGCCCAATTGCGGAACTGCGAGGAGAGGCTTTGCAGAGCTTTCTTTGACTCCGTTGGGAGCGAGATCAAACTTGATAGTTTGCGGCAGGGCGCTCATATTAAGCACAATCAGAATTGAGCAGCCCTTACTGTGGTTTGTTCGAAGGAAGGACAAAACAAATGGATTGTCGCGGTCTAGCGCTGCATAGCTTCCATGTTGCAGAGCAGGCTCAGTTCTCCGCAATGCCAGAAGCTTCATATAGAAGAACAATATGGAATTTGGATCGCGCGATTCGGACTCAACATTATATTCGGCCGCGCTCGGTGGCACAGGGAGCCAGGTCCGCTCCGCCGAACTGAATCCTGCGTTTTTCGTCTTGTCCCATTGCATGGGGGTGCGTTCGCCGTCACGGCCTTTTTCCTCGGGCCAGCCGATTTTTCCGATTGGGTCCCGAACGTCTTCTTTGCGAGTAGGAGGCGTGGTCCGCATCCCAATCTCTTCGCCGTAGTACATGAGAGGCGTGGCGCGGGGCGTGAGAAGCAGCACCGCCAGGAGCTTGGCAATCTGATCGTTGTGGACACCGTCTCCGTAGCGATCCCACTGACGCGGCTGATCGTGATTGCTGAAAAAATAGTGAGGCTGTCCGACCGCGGGATTATTTTCCACCTCGTCCAGCAACCTGCGAAAATCCGGCGCGGAGAGCTTGTTTATGTCGGCGATCTGAAAATCCATTGGCAACTGGATTTCGTCATTCTTGCCATACATTTTCGTGAGCTCGTTAATGTTTGGTTCATCTGCTTCGCTAATCAATACCCGATCTCCGGGAAACTCGTCGGCCACCCGCCGCATCTCCCTAAGGACTTCGTGAACCTCCGGCAAGTTGTCTGTATATTTGTGCGAGATATTGGGATCTCCGTAAGCATTTCGCCCGGGCAGAATCGGATCATCATGCAATTCCGGATCTTCGAACAATCGAGAGACGGCGTCGATCCGGAATCCGGCCACGCCGCGCTTGAACCAGAAGCGCATGGCGTCGTACATGGCCTTTCGCACTTCCGGATTCCGCCAGTTCAGATCGGGCTGTTCCATGTAGAAGTGGTGGTAGTAATACTGATTCGTCGCCGGGTCGAATTGCCAAGCCGAATGGCCAAACCACGATTGCCAGTTGTTGGGCGGTTGTCCTGGCCCTTTTCCATCGCGCCAAATGTACCAGTCGCGTTTAGGATTTGTTCGTGAAGAGCGCGACTCTTTGAACCAGGGATGCTGTTCCGACGTGTGATTGGGGACAAAATCCATAATCACGCGGATGTTTCTCTTTTTCGCTTCACTGACCAATTTGTCGAAATCTGCCAGCGTCCCGTACAACGGATCAATGGCTATGTAATCGGAAACATCGTAGCCAAAATCCACCAGCGGCGACGGATATATGGGACTGATCCAGATGGCGTCAATTCCCAGATCGCGTAGGTAATCCAGCCGTGATGTAATTCCATCGAGGTCGCCCACGCCATCGCCATTGGAATCCTGAAAGCTGCGCGGATAGATTTCATAGATCACGGCGTGTTTCCACCATGGCTTGTCATCACTTCGAGGAACCGGATTCTGTTGCGAAGTCCTGTGGATGGCTTGCTGAGCGAGAGAAGCGCCTTGTGGGAGGTCCAAACTCAGGGCGAGGAAAATCAGTGAGTGTCTGAGCGATCGTGGAAAGGACATTCTCATAAAGATTGTTTCCGCAATGTGCTATCTTTCATGGTGTAGCGCTGCGACCTTGGCGAAGTTGTTCTGAAAGCTTGAATTCTCGCTGGGCGTCGTCGTCGCGGCCAATCCGGTGATAGGCTTGGCCGAGCAAATAATGCGGCAGAGGATTATTCGGATCCATCGCCAGGACTCGCTGCAAGGTCCGGACGGCTAACTCGAAATCGCCCTTCTTCTCAAGCACTTTCCCCAACAGGATGTAAGGTCCGGTGGAATCCGGGTCCAGCCAGATGGAGCGCTGCAGGAGCCTTTCGGCGTCTTCTAATTTCTCCGTGCGGAGATCAGCATCGGCGAGCTTGTAATAGACTCCCGCGAAACCGGGATTGACCTCCAACTCCTTCTGCAACTCAGCAATAGCTTCCGGAACTTTGGACTGAGAAAGGTAGAGTTCGCCAAGAAGGTAGTGGGCGAGAGGCAGCTTCGGGTCGAGAGCCACAGCTTTGCGCGCATACTCCTCGCCAACGGTATTGATGTCCTGCCGGATGAGCATGCGAGCCGTAAAGAAATACGCGGCGGGAGAGTCCTTGGGCGCATCGAACATCTTCGCAAAGGCCTCGCGGGCGTCGTCGTAATTCTGCGTAGAAAGATTACAGAGTCCGAGCACGTACATGGCGTCAACATTGGCGACTCGATACCATGATTGCGAATGCTGCAAGAGAGGAATCGCCGAAGTGAACTTGCCCGTGAAGTAGAAACTGAGACCAAGCAATTGAATGGTTTCCTTATCGTTGGCGTCTTCGTCGAGAGCCTGCTGCAAATAGGGAACGGCCAGCGCGAACTGACTCTTCTTGTAAAATGCAATACCCATCTCCCGCGCCAGGCCTTTCAATTTGGGTTCGCGCAGAGAGATCTCTTTGAGTAACGCCATTCCTTCCACTGTTTTTCCCTGGTCCAGCAGGTGGCGCGCGCGGCCCAAATCCGCGGAGTTGTCTTGAGCCGCTGCGATCGCCCCGTTCCCTTGCATGAGCAGGAGGAAAGCGAGAAGGAGGAGTTCAGACTTACCAATCATCGGAGTATTCTTAGCAGCCTCTCAGCTTGCGCGAGCTCGGCAAGCAACTAGCCGGCGGGGATAATAGAAATGGTATCGTCCTTGCCGACCCGGACGTTAAAGACTTTCCCGCGAACTTTGATGTTACGGATTTCGAGAGTCTTCCAGCCTTGCGGCAGACCTGGGCGAAATTCCTGGACAAGGCCGTTATGACCAAGACGCAGTCCCGTGAAGCCGAAGAGAACTTGTTGGAGGAAGGCCCCTTCCGCTGTCAAGAACACAAAACGATTATTGCCGGGAGTTTCGCTCATGGCGTAGAAGGGCGGCTTGGCATACGAACGCTGCATGTGGAGAAACAGTTCCTGAGCAAGGTCCTTACGTTGTAGTTCCGAAGCGACGATGGAATAGAAATTGCCCAGCATGCCGACCTCGTAGCCCGGCTTCATGAAATTCTTCATGCAGGCTTCGAGATCGTTCCGTTTTACCTGCTCTGGCATCGGAACCGCCAGGGGATAAGCAAGCATCGCGGTTGTGTGCGCATACGTGCCTTCGAGGTCACCTTCATGTTCGGGGTGGTACTGCTTTGACTCGTCGAAGGGAATGAATAATCTTGAGGCGATCTGTTTCCACTTGGGGTTGGGGTCCTTTCCCAGCAGAAGAGCGGCTTGATTCGCGACACGGAGCGTGTAACTGGCAATAGCGTTCGTATAGGCATCGTTCTTGACGTCCGTGATGGCCTCGTTCGGGCCGGTGAGGTGGAGGATTTCATAGCGCTCTTTTTTGTCGTTGTAGTGGACGCGGCTGACCCAAAAATCCGCGACAGCATGGATGACCGGGTAGCCATGTTCTCGAAACCAGCGCAGGTCTCCCGTGGCCTGGTAATAGTGCCACTGCGCCAATGCCACATCACCTCCTTCGTGGATTTCACTGGACCACTCGGGGGCCTCCTCCAAGCCAGTCGCCGCAGATTCCATCGGAAACTGCGCGCCACTATAACCGTGATTCTTCGCGTTCGCGATTGCCCCGGGGAGCATGCGCTCACGGTAGCTGACGAGCGACTGCGCCAGGTCCGGATGCAAAAAGAGCAAAGAAGGGAGAATCCAAGTGTCGGCATCCCACCAAACCCGGCCCAGGTATGCTCTCGAAGGCAGGCCGATAGCTGGGAGGCTCCAACCAGAGCCAGCTCGAAGCTGTGAAATGAGATAGAACAACGCTGCGTGCACGGCTTGCTGGGCTTCGGGATCGCCTTCGATGAGAATGTCAGACTTCCACAAATCCTCCCAGGCGCGCTGGTGTGCCCCGAGCAGCTTGTCGTGACCCTGCTCTGAAGCAAGCTGCGCCTGGCGCTGCGATTCTCGCAGGACCCCGACTTCGTTGGTTCCTTCGGTCACAGCAACAAATTTCGTGAAGGAGTAAGTCTCTCCACTCTTAACGATGAATTTTACGTTTAGCGATGGGCGGTGCAAATCGGAAATGAGACCGATCGACACTTGAGACGCCGCGAGTGTTACAGGAATTCGCACTTGGACAGTTTCGGCCACCACACCCGAGCCATCTCTAAGTTTAGAAACGGCCCAAAACCCGTGATGATCTGCCCTCACGCCGACCTTGCGGATAGGAATTGCACCGAGCAGAGTCATTCCTTCCCAGCTAAACGATTCTGCCTCGGCGCCGCCGAGCGGAAAAGAAACCGTTACTGGGCCAGCTTCCACACCGTAGTTTGGCGTAAAAGAGAACTGGACAATGCCGAGCCCAGGAACTTGTCGTGCGACAAAGCTCTCGACACTTACGTGGGTGACCTTTTCGCCGTCGACCCAGTCGTATTGCGTCTGCAAGGTTCCATGATACGTGTTCAAACTTTGGCGGTAATTGACGGCCCTGAATTGATCGAGGGCGAACTGATTCAGCCAGTGCGACCCATTCCAGTAATCCACTTCATTCCAGCTTGGAATTAGCGCTTGGTAGCTATAGGCCTTTTCTTCCAGGTGATCATAAAGGCCGACGACGGTCGACGAAGTTGGCGCAGCACCATTCCAGGGCGTGGCACCAACCAAATAGCCGTTGCCCAATGAGACTTGTGAGTATTGGCGGAGGTTCTCCGTTGTGAAAACAAAAGAATCGGGGGCCCTGGCTGTCCCCTGTCCGTTGTCGACGGATTGCGAAAAGGCTGGCGTCACCAACGCAATTTCAATCAGAACGATTCGTACCCAGAGGCACGTCCTAGATAATTGGATCTTTGACCGCATCTTCGTACCGACCGGCGATTGGAGGATTCCCCGGTCCGGACTCTCTCCTGCAAAGTTTTTCGGCATGCGCCGGTCGCATCTTACATTCAAGATGTTCAACTCCCAGCGATAATCTGCGAGCCTAAGTGCTCAAGAGCTGGGCAGGAGCGCCATCGGTCGCGACGAGACGCTTCGCTTCTCCTTTTACAAACACACGATCTACTTCGATTCTGTTCCAGCCGGGGGGCAACGATGCAGGATATTTTCGCCAGTCACCTTCGGAAACGCGGAGGCCAGTGAACCCGAAAATCGCGGTTTGCAAGAGTGAGCCGTAATTGGTCAGGAAGCAGCCATAGTCCTGAACCGGCGTTTCACGGATCATTCCAAAGGGTTCCAGCCAGGCGTTTTTCCACGACTGATGAAAAAGCTCGAAGGCCCGGCGCTTGTCGCCTAAAAATGCGGCGGTTGCGGAAATGGCGGCTTCTGCAAACCCTATCGAAAAATTGCCTGATGCGGAAACGGACCTCTCCCTCCGGACCGTTTCTTCGAAATCGTGGGTACTCTTCAAAAGCCCCGCGGCGACAGGAACATCATGCACCGTCAAAAAATCCAACTGGGCCATGGAATAGGAGTTGCTAGATGTCGAAGGCGGATTGTCGTAGGGCTGAACAATCTTTTTCGTGTTGTCGAGAGGAAGAACAAAAGTGTCTCGAATTCTGCTCCAAGATCCGGGAGCGTGCCCTCCAACCATCTGGGCACATCGAATCGCGGCCGTTAGGACCATTTTGCAAACCAGATTCATGTACGAGACGTTGTTGATGTTCGGCACGCCCTCATCGGGACCCATGATGTGCTGGATTTCGAATCCCCGGCCGGTAAAAACTCCGCGGCTTTCGATCCACTCGGCCACAGCTTTCAGAATCGGCCAAGTGCCTTCGTGTAAGAAATCCTGGTCATTGGTTGCAAGTTGATATTCCCAAAAACCCAAAGCCACGTCTGGTGTGGCGTGCTGTTCGCCCCACCCGGTGCCCGCAAATGTCGGCGTGGTCTCGAATCCGTTCGTTTGCGCCGCTTCCCACGGGAATTGCGCCCCGCGATAGCCATAAAGGGCAGCCTGTCTCTCTGCGTATTCAAGTCCACGAACCCGGTATTCGAGCAAAGCCTTTGCCGTTGCCGGGGCGGCCAGCGTGATCGGCAACAAGGACCATGTTTCCGTGTCCCAAAAACTGTGTCCGTAATAATAGGCGAACTGAGATAAGCCGAAGGGAGGCATTCCAGTGCGCGTCGAGACGTGCAGACTCGAGTGGAGATAGAAAAACGCGGCATCCAGCGCACGCTGGGCATCGGCATCCCCAATCACTTTGATGCGCGATTTCCAGAGGTCCGCCCATGCTGCACGGTTATCGCCGCGAAGCGTATCAAACCCCAGTTGATTTCCCCAGCTTGCGAGCCGAATAGCTTCGAGCGGCGGTTCGGGGTGATAGAGTTCGGAGACCATCGCCGCGATTGTCTGGAAGTGAACGGGCCGCCCACTCTGCAATTTCAACCCATAAGTTCGAGTCGTACCGGCTTCCGTGAGATGGGGCTCCTGTTTTTGAGATGCCCCATCCGGGGTAAGTATCCAAAGCGCGACGCCCAATTTGCTTAGATTTCCCTCGCTCTCGAAGCCATTCACTAGATCGATCTGTGTGCGCTCAGGCGGCTCCGTAAGGTAGGCGCGGCCACCCGTGGCACCGCGTCCGATTGTCGCGACAAGCTCAACTTCCGTGTCCGCGGAGGGCGTGATTCGAATCTCCTGACAAAGCAATGAAGGCACCGAACGAGATGCAAACTGCAACACTTCGATATCGAGCCGCACACCATTCCCTGGAATAAAAGCCAGTTCGGTAAAAAGTTCGCCGCACGACATATCAAGTGTTTGGCGCTTGATTTTCAATAAGTCCGGATGTTTTAGCAGGCTGATTCCTTTGACGCGCATGTCGGTTTCGAGCGGGTAAGGCGCGGGCGAGAGACTCTCAACCCGATGCCCAGTGTGAGCGAACACAAAGCCGCTCACGCATGTCTGTGCGGCGGCAAGGGGGTTTGGGCCCGGGCGAATGCCAATCAAGCCATTGCTCAGATAGGCGGGATCGAATACTTTCGAAAAATCCTCCACCACCATCTTTGGAGGGCCCGAAGAGCCCAGCGGCAGCGCGGAAGAAAAGGGCCTGGCTTCTACCCCAAGTGCGGCCCACAGCTCTCGCGGGACCATGGATGCAGCCAGCATGGCCATGCAGCTGCTAGCAAGCGACCTGCGGGAAAGCCTCATCGACGAGCACCTCTTGGCCGCAATCTCTCATTCTTCCGTCAGTCGGAATGTGGGTGGGCGAAAAAAGGGCTGCCCCGCTTCGAAGCGAATCGAGCAGCCCATGGTCCGCATCAACTACAGTTAGAAGGTCAAGCGCAAGCCAATCTGCTGGTTGCGCATTGGCAGAGAAACGTCGGTAATCTGTCCCGGCAAAGACGTGCACGTAACACCAGGCGTATTCTTCACCGCGTTGCAGTTTGTCACGTCGCCACCGGGATTCGCCCAGTTGGCCACGTTTAACGCATTGAAAACTTCCCATCGCAACTGAAGCCTGAATCTCTCCGTGATCTGGAAATTCTTGTCCAGCCCCCAGTCCGCTGTGAACAAGCCTGGCCCGCGAAGCGAATTGCGGCTGGCATTTCCGAATGCAAAGGCAGCCGGTGGCGCGTACGCAAGCGGGCTAAACCAGCAATTCACCGTACCAACCGGGAATGTTGCGGGGCCAGTTGATCCGGGGTTTGGGTTGAGACAAGACCCGTTTAAAGGATTGCCGACCTTGTCGGGACGGAGACCCTGGTCACGACTATTCAAGGAGCCTGAATCGATGCCAGGTGAGAATGGTAAGCCGCTCTCTGCCGTTGTGATGCCCGTCCACTCCCAGCCACCGATGAACGCATTCAATACGGGGCCGAGGTCCGAGAAGTAGTGCTGCCCGCGTCCGAATGGCAATAGCAGGGTGTGCCCCAGCGTGAAGATGCTAGCGCGGTCGAACAACGCCGGGCCATGGTCTACCCTATAGTTGTTTTGGTTCGTGGAAGTCCCGAACTCACCGAAGTCCAGAGTCTTCGACCACGTGTAGCTCGCCAGCACAGAGTAGTTGCGCGAGAACCGCTTAGTGAACTTGGCCTGCAAGGCGTTGTAATCGCTGCTTTCGCAGTCGCATTTGTTGAAGATATCTTGCGAGAGGCCGAAGGCGGCAAATAGGGGCTCTCGGGACGTAAGCGGGCCCGGTCCCGGAGGCGGTGCATTGAGGTTCCAACCTCCATTCAGGTGGCGGCCAACGTTTCCAACGTAGGCCAGACTCAATGTCGCATCGGTAAAAACTACGCGCTCTACCGTCAGGTTGTAGGAATCCACGTATGGAATTTTCAGGTCTGTCGGTATGTTTGAAGTCTGGATTTCGCAGCATACCAAAGGCAACATACCATTCGAAGGTATTGCCGGGAAGAGCGCCGTAGCCGAGGGAGGAGATGTGCAGAGAGCTGAGGCGCAAGGTGCCGTAGGCGTTCCAAAGTTAACCGGCGAGAAACTGTTGGCCACGGGAACATGTTGGTTGACGATCGATGGAAATACGTCGGCATCCAATACGTTAAAGGTCCATCCGAAAGTTCCCTGGAAGTAGCTGCGTCCCCATCCCGTTCGAATCACAGTTTTGGGGTTCAGGGAGTAGGCAATACCCAAGCGAGGGGAGAAGTTGTGGTATGGCGTCTTGACGCCTCCAGACAGCGAAACGCCGCCAACGCCCGGAATGAAGACGGTATTGGTAGTGACATCATAGCGGCCACCCTGTCCCTTGTTGAGCGATTCATCTGCGAACCAGGTGTCCCAACGCAAGCCATAATTCAAAGTCAGTTTGGGTGTGAGCCGCCACGTGTCTTCTGCATAGTAGTACATGCTCCACTGCACGTCCTGCTCGGTCGTGTCGATTTGAGCGAACCGGCTAAACGAACTGGGTTCGCCCACAAGGAAAGAAGCCAGCCCTAAGCCGCCCGAAGGCGTGCCCCCGACATTGAGGGCGGTTATATCAAGGTTGAATCCATAGACTCCCGACCGATGCTGGTCGCTCGGAAGGCGCTTGTTTCGACGTTTCCGAATGTCGGCGCCCCCCTTGAAAGTATGATTGCTAATGATCTTGGTCCAATTCGTCACACCCTGGTATTGGATCTCCTCTTCGTCTAGCGGGCAGTTGCATTGATAGCCCATTTGAAATCCGGCTGTGCCGTTAATGTTCAGTTGGGGAAGCCCCCATGTATCTTTCCGATTGGGGTCATTGAGACCAGGAATACCCACTTGCGTCGCTAGTTGTTGTGACTCATCCGGTGCCGTAACGAAGACTCGGTATCTCGTGACACCAAATCGAAAGTCACCTAGCAAGCTAGGGCTAAAGTCATAGTTCAAACCACCTACACCATTCTGATTTCGCACACTGGACGTTCCCTCAAACCCCGTAAGCTGCGCACCTCCTGCGGTCTTCCCTAACGCCCCCGGGGCGTTCAGGTAGTAACCACCGTAACTGTAACGCCCGAAATAGCGAAGTTTCGTTGAGAGGTAATGATCGAACCGGCCTACAAACTGGTTCGTGTTGAACTCCTGTACTCCACTCGTGGAGTAATTATTGTCCGTTGGGATCGACGAGCACTTGGGCGCGCAATTTGGCAACGGCACGAAAGTGGTAGCGAGGAGGTTCGCCGCCGGAGTCGAAATGCGGCTCGTGGGGATGACGTTAGGACACCCGGCTGCACTCGTGCAGAGGGAATTAGCGTTCGACCCGGTGGGAAAGGACACAAATTGCGTCCGTACCGTACCGTCCGGATTGCCTGTGTTTGGATCGTAGATGTTCACGCCCAAATCGCGGAGATCTCCCGCTCGTTCCGCTGCAGTCGGCACACGGATTCCCGCTGAACCAGGGTTGTGCTGCCGGGAGCCCTGATAATCAAAAAAACCAAACATCTTATCCTTGCGGATCGGTCCGCCGAGCGATCCGCCAAATTGATTCCAGTGGACCGTTGGCACGCTGGTAAATTGATTGAAGGGATCGCGTGCTTGGAAAATGTTGTTCCGGAAAAACTCGAACCCCGACCCATGAATCTGGTTTGTTCCGGACTTTGTTTCGACCTGCACGACCACGCCGCCGGCCTGCGAGAACTCCGCATCGAAATTGCTTGTTGTGGCGTTGAACCCTTGCACCGAATCGATGGCCGGATTGATGACAATAATGCCCAACACTGGGTCATTATTATCCATGCCGTCGATCATGAAATTAGTTCCGCTAAAGAGCTGGCCGTTTGTGGCAATCTGGATTCCCCCTTGCGGGTTCTCAGTCTGACCGTGCTGCCACGGATTCTTTGAAGCCCCAGGTAGCAGCAGTTCCAGTGCCGTGAAGTTTCGATCGAGAATGGGGAGAGAGACGACCTGCTCTGATGTCAAGTTCGTGCTTACAGAGGCACGGTCGGTCTCGAGCAGCGCCGGCGTGGCATCGACAACCACCGTTTCTCCCACCGCCCCGACCTGCAACGTGGCATTCAGAGTTGTGGATGAGCCAACGATGACCGGCAAATTCGCCTGAACAAAAGTCTTGAAGCCCTTGGCCTCGAGCGTGACTTTGTAATTGCCAGGAGTCAGATTGCTTAGAGTGTAGTTTCCCGAATCGTTGGTAGTCGTTGTCTGGGAAACGCCCTTCTCTGTGTCTGTCGCCGTGACCTGCACGTTTGGAACTCCGGCCCCGCTGGGATCCGTAGCGGTGCCAATGATTGTTCCAAAAGCTGCTTGTCCGTTCGCTGTCTGTGCCAAGAATCCAAAAGAAGCCGCAATAAGCACATTGGTTGCCAAAACTACCAGAAATCGCTTCATGAACTCCACCTCCTCCGATCTACATCCCTTCACCGTCGCAAATTCGTAGGGCCAGACAAAGACACCCCACCGTCCGCGTAGGAAACTCTGCACCGGTCTTTCTCCTCGACGGCTACCAGCAAAAATAAGAATGGATAGTATTAAAAAGAATCCGTGTATTTTGTTATAGTCTCAATAGGTTTGATACAGTAACGGCGAGGAAGTCCCCGCTTTACCGTAGGTTGCAAGGCAAATCTGGCGGGTGTTAACGGGTGTTAAATTGTCTGTTACCCCGATTCAGCTCGATGAGAAGGATGCTCGTCTAGAGCAAGTTCACAAACTCGTGAACAGCCATGTCCTGCATGGCTCTGAATCTCTCTGCAAGATGCTCCAGTATCTGGCCAACCAGGCCACCCATCATCCCGGAGCATCCGTCAAGGAGTATCAAATTGCGACAGAGGTCTTCGGCAGACCTCCGGACTTCGATCCCCACCTCGATTCCACAATTCGAGTTCAGGCTGGACGCCTTCGCTCCAAACTAGCCGAATACTATGCAGCAGAAGGCGCCCAAGACCACATTCTGGTGGAGCTGCCCAAAGGTAGCTATGCCCTCAGCTTTCACGAACGCGCTCATGAGATTCGGTCGAGCGACGCGAACCCGGCTTACCAGTCTCCGCTTGAAATTGCCATCGCAGCTCAGCCCGTCCGAAAGTGGCTCGCCGTTGTCATCATGTCGTCGGTGGTACTTGCGGCCGTCGTCGCCGTCGCCACCGATCGATTCCTCGTCCGCCGGGCGGCTCACGCTCAGCTTTCAAGCAATGTTCCGAGCGTCCCTGCGGTTTTTGAGGTCTTCTGGAGAGGATTTGTCACCGGCCCGCAGGAACCTTGGGTCATCTTTAGCAATGCGGCTTTCGTCGGGCGTCCGGATGCAGGAATGCGCTATTATAACTCCAGTAAGGACGCACGGGCACGCGTACTGGATTACTACACAGGGGTCGGCGAAGTGCTCGCCATCCATGCTCTGGACGACGTCTTTGCGCAGCTTCACCAGGGCGTTCGCGTCAAACGCGGGAGCCTGTTCTCTCTGGACGATGCCAAGAATAACGATCTCATTTTCATCGGTTCGCCGATTGAGAATCTGACCCTCCTCGAGATTCCGAACACTCAAAGTTTCGTCTTTCAAAGAATTACTTCCGGCGTTTCCGAAGGGGCCATGAAAATCACCAACGTGCACCCACAGCCGGGAGAAGCGAAAGAATATATCGCGACACCCCCAACCGAATCCCTGGCTGAAGATTATTCCGTTGTGGCACTGAAGCGGGGGTTGGATGCAACTCATTCTGTGCTAATTCTGGCGGGCACTACAACCATCGGCACACAAGCTGCCGTCGAATATGTCTCTCAGAAGAGCTCGCTGGAAGAGTTGCTCCGCAGGCTCTCGGTCTCTGAGTCCGGGGAGCTGAAGCCTTTCGAAGCCGTTATACGGGTGAAAGTGGCTCGCGGAGTGCCCGTCGGCACGGAACTCGTCTCTCTGCGTAAGGACTAGAAGTTCGAGGGATCCCGCCAAATCGTTCTGCTGCAGTCATCGCCCAATCGCTTCCCGATGCGTTTGTAATGAAATAACTTTTAGTCGTAGCTCCGCGTACTTGGCAATGGGCTCCAGTCCTGTCGTTAACAGCTTTCGCGTAGTGGCTCCTGTACTCTCCGCAACTCCTGCATACACGTTGGCTTGTCTTATAGTAAGCTCCTCTTCGCCTTTGCTCGGATACGGCGCAGCGGGGGACACTTCAGTGCGTAATTCTAGATTCGAATTCCCTCATTCCACAAAGCCATTTGGTTCCATGTCCTTGAGAGTGTGCGTGGCATATATTATCTCCGCGTTGATTGCGGCGTTTTGGCCGGCAGTCGTGCGGTGCCAGGAAATACAGAAAACTCCCCGCTCTCTGGAATTAACACGCACCGTGCGTCCGTGGGAATTCTTGTCCGCAACTGGAATGCGCGCTGGCTTGCTCGGAAATGAAGCCGGCCGCATGGAGGCGTGGGTGTATCCACTCAAGATTTTCCGGGAATTTCACCTGAAGTTCCACACTGAGGTCCAGGTGTTGCCGGCGGAAGCGCTTGCAAGAACCCTTACCGTCCGGCCCGAGTCCTGCACGATCCTCTATGCTGGCGACACTTTCACCGTGCGGCAAACTTTCTTTGTTCCCGTTCGCGAGCAATGCGCCGTGATTCTGCTGGACGTCGAGACCGAACAGCCTTTGGAGATCGAAGCAGCGTTTCATCGCGACTTTCAATTGGAATGGCCCGCGGCACTCGGTGCGACCTATTTAGGCTGGGCCGCGGCACAGCGCGCATTTTATTTCGGTGAAGAGCAAAGGAAATTCGTGGCGCTGGTGGGTTCGCCGACGGCGGTTAATCCTCTATCGGAATACCAAACCAACTATGCCGAGTCTCAGGAAAGTTCGTTCCGGTTGGGCCCGACAGCAAGAGGAAGAGAAAGGAAGTTGATCGTCATCGCCGGTTCGATGGAAGGGCAAGCTCCCGCCGAAAAAACCTATCAGAACCTGCTGTCTTCCTACACTCAATTGTTGCGGGAATCCGGCGACTATTACCGTGACTATCTAGCGCACACTCTTGGCGTGGATCTTCCCGATGAGCGACTGAAGCAGGCTTACGATTGGGCGCGCGTGAGCTTGCTGCAAGGCATGGTAACCAATCCGTATCTCGGTACCGGGCTTGTCGCGGGATACCGCACCTCCGGCGAAAGTCAGCGCCCGGGTTTCGCGTGGTTTTTCGGGCGCGATTCGTTCTGGACCTCCCTGGCGCTCAATGCCGCGGGAGATTTTTCCAATGCCCGCGCTGCGCTCGACTTCATCAGCAAGTTTCAGCGCGATGATGGCAAGATCCCCCACGAAGTTTCGCAAGGCGCAAATTTTGTGAACTGGTTTAAGGATTATCCCTACCCTTACGCTTCCGCCGATGCAACTCCGCTCTACCTCATCGCGATGAATGACTATGTTTCGCAGAGCGGTGACACCGCTTTTGCGAGGGAAAAATGGGAGAGCCTTCGAAAAGCCTACGAATTTCTGCGCTCGACTTTCGATGAACGTGGATTTCCCAAAAATATTGGTGTCGGCCATGGCTGGGTGGAAGGCGGCCCCCTTCTTCCGGTGAAAACGGAGTTGTACCAAACTTCGCTGGGGATAGAAGCGCTTCGCGCGCTTTCGGATCTCGCGCATCTGACTGGCAAGGAAGACCTCAGCAAAGAGCTTTCTGCTAGTTTCGGACACGAAAAGACTTTGATCAATGAAGCGTTTTGGATTGCGGGAACGAAAAGATTCGCGTTTGCTCTCGATAAGGACAATGATCCCGTGGACGAACCGAGCGTCCTGGCAACAGTGCCCATGTGGTTTGGATTGCTCGATGAAAACAAAGCGGAGTCCACGATCACGCAGCTTGCTGGTCTCGATCACCAAACGGATTGGGGAATGCGCATTATCTCGAACGGTTCGCCAAAATTCAGTGCTGGCGGTTACCACTACGGTTCGGTTTGGCCGCTCTTCACGGGCTGGGCCGCAGTCGGGGAATACCGCTATCACCGCGCTGCTTCCGCGCACGCAAATTTGCGGGCTAATGCTCTGCTGGCCCTCGACGGCTCGCTGGGCCATGTGACCGAGGTGCTCTCCGGCTCGTATTACCAATCGCTATCTACAAGTTCGCCGCACCAGATTTGGTCCGCTGCGATGGTTGTGAGCCCGCTGCTGCGCGGTATGTTTGGACTGGAAACGGATGCGCTTCATCGCCACCTGATATTCGCACCGCATACTCCGGCAGACTGGACCCAGTTCAGTCTTGGGAACGTGCGCGTCGGAAACAACACTTTGTCTTTACATTATAAGAAGGGTGAGGAAGGAATCTCACTCGAAGCCGGCCTGACAACCGGCAGTGAGGAGTGCGTGATCGAATTTCGCCCGGCGATTAGCTTGCGAGCCAAAGTGTTGAAGGCCGAAATAAATGGTAAGCCAGTTCCATTCCGTGTTGTACCAAATGCGAGCGATCAACACGTCGTGGTGAATTTTTCTGTGGGGCAGAGTAAAAACTTGTTGCGGATTTATATTCGAAACGATTTTGGATTGAGCACGCCTTCCAACCTGCCGCCGCTCGGAAGCACGAGCCGCGGACTTCGAATTCTTTCCGAAACGTGGTCGCCTTTGAAAGATCAATTGACGATGGAGGTTTCAGGTGCGGCGGACGCCGAATACGAATTGAAATTGTGGAACGCGGGCCAGATTGACAAGGTGGAGGGAGCGGAACTGGGACGCACGCACGCAGGTCAAACGATGTGGATTCGAATTCCGCAGAGTGATTCCGAGCCGTACCCACACTCGAAAGTTGTCATTCATTTTTCGACTAAGGTTCCAGTTGGCTAGCCTGGGATAATCACAGCGGCCGGTGGCCTTCCTACTATGCTTTATGCAGTCTGCGCGAAAATGCGCATAAACATTGTGGATTCAACACCGTCTCCACTTTTCGACCCCTTCATCTTTCAATAGGCATTTCTTGCGGATCGAGCGACTTCAAGGAAGAGGGTCGAGAGTTCGAATCCTCGCGGGCGCGCTGCTCCTCTTTTTTTCGCGACGAATGAAAAGATCAAAATCCCACGTTCCAGATACGTTCCAGTTGGGCGCAATTTTGCCGTTTTCCGCGTTTTTGGCGTCTCGCAAAATCAATAAGTTACGTGTTTTCAATACGCCTGAATATTCCGACTCCTCCCGCCTCCACCGAGCCTTATCTCCTGTCTCGTCTGCACGAGAGGCCCGGGAATGACTAACTTCCCAGAAGCCGACCTTCCCGTTACTGATCGGCAGCATTTCCCGAGTGGCACTTCTAGGCGGCGCTTGTCTGATTGCTGATCAATTCCGTTGCCGGGACGCCTGAAGAGCGGAGAGCGCGAATATCCCTCATGGGTGGCTGGCCGAAGAAACGCCTGTATTCTCGATTGAATTGTGTGGGACTCTCGTAGCCGACATCAAAAGCCGCGCTGGCGGCATCAAGACCGTTGTTCAGCATCAGGCTCCGCGCTGACTGAAGCCGGAGCTGCCGAGCGCCTTACTGCGCTCGGCAGTCTCAATATTCACTCGAAACAAGAATTCAATTGCGGGAAAAAGAACATGAAGAACAGAAACGAAATTGCAAAGCGCCGTGCACCCAGAATCCTGCGCACGGTTCATGTCCGCCTAGGCAACTAAGACGCGCTTCACGACTGGGCTGTGAGGTCGCGGGGTGACAGCAGGTCGCCTAAACCGATCCGACGAAGAAGCTCGACACGCACGCGATCCGAAACTGCATTGACGACCTCCGCACCGTCCTGCGACGGATCGATGTGCACACGAAAAGGTTTCCTCCCAAAGGGTGCGTCGACCACCTTCACGATGGCGTCGGCGACTGCGGAGACATCCGCATCGGCAGGCACGATGGAGCTAAGTCTTCCATTCTTTGTCCCGGCGATCTTCGCCATCGCGAAAACCGATCTGGTCCTCACCGTGCCTCGTCGATTGGCAAAAATGACTGCCAAGATAGCAGGCGTGTGCGTCGTCGAACCGCCTCGTGAGATCAAATCCTTTCCCTATTTCATGGTATGGCACCCGCGACTCACGAGTGAGCCGGCACACGCATGGTTTCGCGAACAACTTCGCGCCGCTGCTCACACAAGTTGAGCCAATCGTCGACAGGCACGCCTAGGAGTGCTGGGAACTCCTGAGCTTGTTTGGTCCCGAGTCACGGGCAAACCGCAGGTTATCAGCTCGCCCATTGGGGTTAGTACCGACAAACGCGCTTGTATTGACTGGGCTGGCCACTTTCCGGGTGGACGGCAAATCGGAATTCATTCTGAAATGGGGTCTGAGAAATTCAGTAACTCGGCCAAATCTGAGTACAATAAGGGGACGATAAGAAGTGACATCCGGTACCTTGTGGTATCAAAAGATATCCGCCGACACTTTTTGATATCAATCACTTACATCAGCCATGCGCGCTGTCACAGCAAAGGCCCAGGCCAGGATCTGAGGATTCGCACCCGCCATTTACCTTGTAGGCCAAGTAGGCCATCTAAGGACCCTGCTGCGAAAGCTAAGTGATTGCGGCACCGCGTCTTAGCTTAGAATTTACATCGTTCGCAATGAGGAGGCCGGGGGTTCGAATCCCCTCTCGTCCACCAATTCCACCACACATTTTGGCAATCCTCCGATGCGCGTAAGAGCGTCCCGGTTTCACCGCGGAAGGCCAAGGGTTCGGGCGGCTCTTTCCCGAATGCCGGCTGGTAATTGCCACATTTGAATCGGGGAGAATCCGGGCGCCGCTTCAAGGTGGCCGGTCGATGTGCTTGTCGCGTCGAAGTTTCCAAGTCTGCTCTGCCAATTCATGCCTTCAGATGCGAGACGTGGCCGTTTCGCCATGCCAATCAAGGAGAGCCCACGGTTCGGCCTGCGAATACTGCTGGAGAGTTGGAAGAAGAGGAATCCTCCCCCGGTGCGGATTGTCTCGTAGTAATGGCTCGGCGGATCGCGGCTAGCGTCGCGCTATCGTCGAAACGGACACTGGCTCCATCCGATTGGACACCAAGTTGTGTCCATAAGCTATCCAGGTCCACGCTGACAGGCTTGTCCTTCATTCTTGCGTACAACGGCTGAAGAACACTTACCCCAACTGCGTGGTCACCGGCTCTGAACGCATCCTCAAGATTCCATTCCCTCCGGATGTCGCCGCCGGCGTCGAGAATTCCACGAAGGGCATTCTCCAAACCCTTCGCATTGTTTGTCAGGCGGCGAATCTCAACCTCAGCCAGGAGACAAAAGAGCGCTCCTCCCCAATAGGTTCTGCCCCACGTGTGCGTGTGATCGAGTCCGCGATCTCCAGGCTGAGGGAGACCTTGAGGCATGTCCCGAACCAGGTCAAACCACATCTGCTCCACTTTGAGATGTCCTGCTTGAATCCGAGCGATCGGCTCGACATAGGTGGCAATGCCCTCTTCGATCCAGTGGTGCTGGTCGTCGACGGAGGGAAAAGCCAGGTGAACCATTTCGTGTATCAGCATCCAGTCCGACGCAAGCTCGGAAGGAGAAGTCTTGTCACCGACACGTATGGTGATTCTCCCTCCTCGTTCGCCAAATGTCATGCCGTTGCGGACACCTCTTCCATCGAAAGGAGTGATCCGAATCAAGACTCGAGGCACGGGAAAGCGGCCGTAATACGTCGTAACGCACTCAGCAGCCGATTTGACCCAGAGAAGAATGTCCTTCACCGGCACTTGCAGGTAGGTTCGCTCGATTAATATGTCGATGCGAGCGTTTCCGATCACCAGACTCGAAGTCATCTCATCCTTCGCAGATGCAAAGGAGAAACAAGCCAGAAAAGACAGTGCGGCCAAGGCCGCTCGCAGAAGGAAGCCCACCCTGAAAGTTCGAAGCATTTAATAACCATGGGAACTGCCGTCCTGAAGAAGCGGCCGATCAGGCTGGAACTGAATTCTCTTGCTTCATCTTCTCGGAACCAAAGAAAAACCCGATCGCCGCGTCCGCAGAGATCTTGCCCGCGCCGAAGATTAGAACGATCAGAGAAACCATCAGAAAGATGAACGGGGCAGCGGCCATGAACTTGTCCGGATCGGAGAAGAAGGAGAGCAACGCCTGGCGGTCTCCGATTACGTAAGCCATGATTAAGTTCACTGTAAGTACGAGCCCCGTGATTCTAGAGGCCAAGCCCAGAGCGAGAAAAATGCCGCCGAAAAATTCGAGGCACGCAATGAAGACGGCCATTTGCGAAGGCATCGGCAAGCCCAGGCTGGTGAAATATTCGGTCACGTTGGGCAGATGATGGAGCTTGCCCCAGCCGCTCTGAGCAAGTTGCCATCCCCAATAAAGACGCACAAATAGGAGGAACGGCGACTGCAGGTACGAAGCCAAACCGAAGAAACGGTCATGCCATTGTCTAACTTTCGCAAACAAGTTACCCATGATTTCTATCTTTGCTCTTTTCTCGCGGACTTCTTCACCGCGTACGTCTTTCCTCTGGCTGGCAAAACCAGCCCAGAGTGGCCCAAGTCTGAAACGAGTGCTGAACAAATGCGGCGCGGTCGGCTGCGGGGACTGCACTCTTCCGGAAACCCAACTCGATGGCGCGCTCGATCGTCTTTCCGCTCCGCAGGGCGCTGAGGAGCGCAAAATCTTCCCGTTCGATCCGGCGAAAATAGACGGAAAAATCCAGGCGATGAACGGCCAGAAAAATTTGCGCCGCTTCAAGCTTCGCGACGGCCCGGACCTTGCTGCGTTTTCTCCGTTCCTGAACGGCGTTGCTGGCAAAATCAGCTGTTTCGTCGCCGTCTTTCACTTCCAAAAGCAGGTCGTCCACTGGATAGTGCAACTCGAGGAGCTGTACATAAGGCTGAATGCCTAACCGGAGATTGGGTGCCTCAATCTCACGGAGATCCTCGGAGCGCAGAGCGGGCTTGGCCTGACCATCGAAGGCTTCGATGTCCGCCCATTCGAGACGAACCATATCCAGGGCCAGCAAGCGCCTATCGCGTATCCAGCTCGGGTTTCGGCGCAACCACGTTTCCAAGTGCGCGCCCAGATTTCTGAGCGTGAAAGAGCGTGAGGGGCACTCCGTGAGATAGGCTTTGCACATGGATTCGAACCGCTGACTGCCGAGAACAGCTCGCAAACCAGGAAAGTCCTCTGCCATGCCACCGAGGACGCGAAACCAGTATTGCCGGTTGTAAATCTCAAGGCGTTCGAAGGAACTCAATCGGTCGTTTGGCTTGATGTACCGGGCGGCGTAAGCATGCATCTTCTCTCCGCCGAGCCCAACTCGCCGCATCCGTTCATTCCGCGTCAACGGTTGCATGACGGCCCGCGCCACAGCTTTCTGCAGGGCGGCGAGTTTCATACAGCAACTCCAAGCTGTGTCTCAGCGAGAAAGCGATTGGCTTTCAGTGCCTCATCGTGAACTTCTTGAAAGGAGGGGATGCTGTCATCCCATTCGAGCAGCGTCGCCGTGTGCCCCGCGCGCTGAATGGCCCTGTCGTAAAGCTTCCAGACCGGGTCGATCACCGGATGGTCGTGGGTGTCCAAGATGTACTTTTGGAATTTTGAATGGCCGGCGATATGAATCTGCGCCACCCGTTCCGTGGGGACGCTGTTGATATACGTCAGCGGATCGAAACTGTGATTTCGAGATGAAACATAGATGTTGTTCACATCCAAAAGAATTCCGCAGTCGGCGCGTTCCACGACTTCATTCAGAAACTCCCATTCGGTCATCTCGGAAACATAATATTCAGCATAACTGCTGACGTTTTCCACCGCTATCGGCACTTCGAGGAAATCCCGGACCTCTCGAATTTTCTGTGCCGTGAGTTTGGCTGCTTCAAACGTGTAGGGCATCGGAAGCAAGTCATGGGTGTATCTTCCGTCCACGCTGCCCCAGCAGAGATGGTCAGAAACCCAGGGCGTGCCGGTTCGTTTCACGAGATCCTTGAGGCGGCGAAGATGTTCCCTGTCGGGTCGGCCGGCGGAACCGAAATACATCGAAACTCCGTGTTGCACGACTCGGTACTGCTCCAGTATTTGATCGAGGATGTGAAGCGGGCGCCCCCCGTCAATCATGAAGTTCTCGGAAATGATTTCAAACCAGTCCACGACCGGCTTGCGAGTCAGTATGTGATCGTAGTGGGGCGCGCGCAACCCGATTCCGATCCCGTAGTCGGTGAAATTGTTGAATCGATTTGCAGGCATTTCTCTCTCCAGGCCGAAGGGAAGAACGAGGGCCAGTGATCTTCACCGGCCCCCGAACAGGACAGAATCGTAAGTGGAGCGTCCGTGTTAGGACGGCTTCTTTTCGTCGGGCATCTTGGAGCCGTCTGTTGCGCAGCCGCCCTTGCCCTTGCAGGAGTTCTTGCCTTTGCAGCCGTTGTCGCTCGACTTGCAACCGCCCTTACCCTTGCAGGAGTTCTGGCCCTTGCAAGCGTGCTTTTCCTTGACCTTCTTGTCGGCCTTCTTATCGGCTTTCTTGTCTTGGTCCTGATCCAAGGCGCTGAGAGAAGTCTTCAGCGAAGGAAGCAGGGTCGAAGCCTTGATTGCTGAAGCGGTCCCGGCGAACAACCCCGCGAACGCCGCACCAGCTAGCAAAGCTTTTGTCGTCTTCGTCATATGGGTAGTCTCCTGTCGATCAGAATGAGGTGCCAAACACCATCCAGACGCTGGATCCGCCTCGGGGATCGCGAAGCTTGGTGCCGGGTTTGATTGCTCTTGCCGCGATTTCAAGGCGGACTAAACGCCGTGACAAACGTATTTGGTACTCTCAATAGGAGTCAAGTGCAATCAAAAAGTTTCTGAGAATCTCGACCCCGGCTAGCTAGGTCACGAGATCCCGTAAAGAGAGGCCAATGAGTCGCAAACGTCCGAAAATGGGATTGCAACTCGACCGTTCGAGAATTAGCCTGCTGATGGGGCCGAGTTTCGCGCGGCCTCGGGTCCATCGAACAGCCTGCAAAGCCGTGAGAGCGATCCGCAGGCTGACTGATTCCATCTTCTAGGCCGAAGTAAAGAGGGCTAGGGACAATAGGCCCAGCCCTCCACCCAAAGTAACAACAGATTCGGTGCGGTTACTGGGGCTTTTTGGAACCATCGGTCGCGCAGCCGCCCTTGCCCTTGCAAGAGTTTTCGCCTTTGCAACCGTTGTCTCCCGCCTTACAACCGCCTTTGCCCTTGCAGGAGTTCTGGCCCTTGCAAGCGTGCTTTTCTTTGACTTGCTTGTCGTCCTTCTTGTCCTTGCCCTGGTCCTGGCTTTGCTCCTGAGCGCTGAAAGAAGTCTTCAGCGAAGGAAGCAGAGTCGAAGCCTTGACTGCCGCGCCAGTGCCAGCGAATAGTCCCGCGAACGCCGCACCTGCGAGCATAGCTTTTGTGGTCTTCGTCATTTTTTCAAACTCTCCCGTCTATTTGGAATGAGATGCTAAACACCGTCCGGACGCTCTTCCCTGCCTCGTAGATCGCGCATCTCGCCGCCCGGTTTGGCCAAACTAACTTGTGTTGCTATCTTGTCCGGCCTTGAACGCCCTGACAGTGTGTTCCGTCCATTGAATGAGAGTCACGGGTTGCATAAAGGTTTCCGACGTGTTCAACATGAATTGGATTCGAAACTTTCAAACCGCAGGGCTGCCTGAAGAGGAGAGCAACCAGAGCTTTGACACTCCTAACGGCTGGACGCGTAATAGCCTGTCTTCGCGTGCGCAGTTAGAGGAGGAAGTCCCTTGGGTGCGCGCAATTCGTGCGGCCCTTCGCGGACACTGGGAGCAACGGTCCTGCAAGTCTTGGGCCTCAGAACCGGATCAATAATCCCCCGGTGAACGCCAGATTATTCTGAAGATTGCCGGTGACTTTTTGATTGTAGTTGGGCAGCCCCGAATAGAAGTCACGCACTTCGACCCGGAAGCCGATTGGTATTTTGAGCAAGCGGATAACGGTGCGGGTGTCAACCCCGCCACCAAATACAAAAGTCCCGGTATTTCTACCTGGCTTAAACGACGGCACAGCAGTAGGTGCCTTCTCCAGGAAGCGCGCGTATCCGCCTCCAAACGACAGCCAGGGAGAAAACACACCGTCCGGATGGAACTTCACCCGGACGTGGGGAGTCAGAAAAATAAAGGCGTATTGACCGATCGCATTCTGGGACTGCTGACTGAGCTTCACATCAAATGGAGATGCCAGAAAATCAATGCCGCCGGCAATGGCGAATTTCTGCTTAACGACCAAAGTTCGATCGTACTCGGCCCCCAACGTCAAGCTTGAGTCCAACGTTATGTCCCGGTTGGGTAGCGCTGTCCCACCAGGTCCTATGAGGCTCGCCCCAGGGGACAGAGTTTGGCTTGGCGTTACAATCCCTCCAATCACAAGCCCAACTTCATTCTTTTCCTGTGCCAGGGCTGGAACAGACGAGAAAGAGATTGCTGCGACGAGTGCAATCAACCATTTGATCTTGCTTTTCTGTGCTCTCGCCGCTGAAACGGCACCAGCCGGCGCAGTAACGAAGAGCTTGAGTGCTTGCATGATAGGTTGTCCAACAACGATGGAATTCACAGGAAGTGTCTCCTTAAGATAAAAAGGCTTCTTGATTACCGACAGTAAGATGGGCTTGTCGCCGGAAAGTTTCCGGAATTCGACGTAAAGACCGCGCCGGTCGCCACCAGGCGTCTGAGAAGTCCTGGTAGCGCCATGGCGGAACCGAGGTGGAGCGACTTTCGTGATTTCGAAATCAGCGTGAAACCTTTTGGCCGCTCGAAAATCTCATTGAACGGCGAATCCTCGGCGGCAAGAGCCGTACGGGCACTGCGATCGTCTTCTTGGAGGGGTTTAGCCCCCCCTTGCAGTGCGCCCTAATTCAAGGCACCCAGATAGGAGCATCGAATGGCAGATGTAAAGCTTGTGGTCATATACCCACAGCCGAAAGATATTGAGGCCTTCGAGAAGGTTTATCAGGACGAGCACGTACCGCTGGCGGTAGCGAAACTGGCTGGCAAGAACAAGATTGTCGCAACGAGGATATTGGGTTCACCGCAAGGCGCTTCTCCTTTCTACCGCATCGCAGAAGTTCACTTTCCGTCGATGCAAGTTCTGCTGGAGTGCGCCGCGTCGGACGGCTGCAAAGAAGCACTCGCGCACGCCGTGACGATCTCTTCCGGGGGAACACCGATTTTCTTGGTAGCCGAGGAAGAGACTTTCACCTTCACCCAAACGGCAAGCGCTTAGTCTTCACGACAGGCTAGCTGTGGATTGAGGGAGTTGCGATAACAGGCCAGAGTAGGAAGAAATTGAATTCGGAGCAAGTATGAAAATTGGGGTTGCTATCCTTTTCCTTGTTGGATTATTTGCTGTTCCAAGCGGGCAAGAAAATCCATCCAGTAGTCACGCCATTGCTCCGTCTGTTGGCCTGGAAATCGGCCAGCAGGCACCGGCATTTACGCTCCCCGATCAGTTCGGTCATGAACAGTCCAACGAGACGCTCAAAGGGTCGAAGGGCACTGTCCTCCTTTTCTTCCGTTCTGCCGATTGGTGACCCTTTTGCAAGGCGCAGCTCGTGCAGCTGCAAAGCGCAAAACAAAGATTCGAGGCGCAGGGACTTAAACTGGCCGCGATAAGTTACGACAGTCCGGCCATTCTGAAAGACTTCGCCGAGCGGCACAAAATCGAGTTTCCTCTATTGGCTGACTCCAGCTCCGAAATCATTCGCAACTTCAACGTGCTCAACACGGAAGCGAAGGGAATGACCAAAGGGATGGCTTACCCCGGATTCTTCTACGTCGACTCAAGCGGCGTTATTCGCGAAAAGTATTTCACAGCGAAGTACACGGATCGATTGACGGCGAATAATGTTATCGCAAAGCTTTTCCCAGAGTTGAGCGCGGAAGTGAATCAGAATATCGATGCGCCTCATCTCCGGCTTACCCTCGCACAATCGGATCGCAGCGTCATACCCGGTGGCAGGGTCAGCCTGATCGCTGAGATCGAGCTTCCTCCGGATGTACACGTCTATTCTCCCGGAGTGCAAGGGTACAAGCCGATTCAACTCGTGTTGCAGGAGATTCCAGGAATCGAGCTCCAGCCTGTCATTTACCCCAGCTCCAAAACACTCTACTTGGAAGCCATCCACGAACATGTCCCGGTCTTCGAGGGAAAGTTCCGCATCACTCAGGATCTCACGGTAATTCCGTCTCGAACTTCGGATGCACTCCGATCTTTGTTTTCCCGTAAGAGGACCATTCCCATTACCGGGGAGCTAAAGTATCAGGCTTGTGACAAGACAGTTTGCTACCCTCCAACGTCGGTGCTATTGAGATGGGAATTGCAAGTGCTTCCCCTTGACCTCAAGCGATCTCCGGAGGCAATTCAGCACAAGTAGCCCATCGAACGATGGATCTGAGCCGATTTCTAAGGAGAGAGCCATGAGTGATGTCGTTTATATCTCGAAGTCGCGTATCGAAAGAAAGCAGGGACCTCTACGCATCGCCCATCTGCCTGGCGAGTCACAGCCAGTTACTTTCAGCGTCCACGGAGCCATTGCCAAGCACTACAAAGTTGACGCGGCAAAGCTGAAAGAGTCGCACTCCTCGACCATTGACTACGTGATTTCCGCAACCGCTGGTTGAATGATGGGTACCTTCGGAGGTGCGCTGGAAGCGCGCCAAATCGATGCCAGCAATGGAAAGTTGACCGCGGATGTAACCGGAGAGGTGGAAACCGAGGATGATGTGCTGGTCATTCGCCGCATTCACGTAGCGATGCTCCTGGTGGCGCCTGAGGCGGCAAGGAAAGCAGCCGAGCGTATGCACAGCATTTACGCCATGCGCCGCCCCCTGTACCGTACGCTGCACAAGGCCATTCAACTCACTTCTTCTTTCCAGTTGGTGACTCCGCCAGCCGCCTCTTGAAGTCCAGAATCCTGCCTTACAGAACTCAAGTCAGGCAACGCCACGAATCGAGGCGAACCACGGCTTCCCTCGCGCGAATACGAAAAGCGTCTTCATTAAGATTGAAACCTTTTGACGGCCTCCGAATCACATAGCCGGGGAATGCCGGCTCGTGTGGTCTATCCCCACGCACCATTCTGAAGGAATACCTGCAATGAACTCGCTTGTCCGCCGGTGCTCAATCGGCATTTTGAGTGGAGCGGCCGCTAGTGCGGTCTTGACAGCGACGCTGCACCATGGCCTTTGGAGTTTGATTCTGGGCGTCGTCACAGGGGCCGCTTATTCCGCAGCTCTGCGGCCCAAACGCCGGGCCTATGTCGACGGCCTCATGACAGGTGGCGCGCTGGGCATTCCCTTGTGGAGTCTCATCAGCGTCATAGCGCTTCCGCTGCTTTCCGGCCAGATGCCGGAGTGGACTGCGGAACAGATACGCCAGCATTTTCCCGCCTTGGTCGGCTGGGTTGTGTATGGTGCCATACTCGGCATCATTAAGCAGGCTTTAGATGACTTCGCTGTACGTACCTTCGGTCCAGAGATAGAGCCCCAAGTGCTTCAACCTTCAGTGAGGAATCGCATTGTTATCTTGGGTGGGGGATTTGCTGGCATGCGTACTGCGGAATGTCTGGAAGAAAAACTCCGCACGGACTTCTCGACCAGCTTGACCCTGATCAATGAAACGAATGCGCTCCTATTTACCCCTATGCTTGCCGAAGTGGCAGGAAGCAGCCTTGAACCCAGTCACATCAGCACGCCGTTGCGGACCGCGCTGCGCCGTACCGATTTCATTCGGGGCCTTGTCGCGGGAGTGGATCTGGAAAAGCGCTTGGTAATTCTGCATGGGGATGCGAGTGGGGAGGGAGCGGCCTGCCGGCAGGAAATTCCTTACGACCATTTAATTTTTGCGCTTGGCTCAACCTCAAACTACCTCGGCATGACGAACCTTGAAAAGTTCGCATTCAATTTCAAGAGTCTTCTCGATGCCATTCGCATCAGGAATCATGTCATCGAGATGTTCGAACGTGCCGATCTTGAGTCCGATCCCGCCCTTAAATCTTCGCTTCTTACCTTTGTCATTGCCGGCGGCGGCTTCGCAGGTGTGGAGCTTGCCGGCGCTCTCAACGATTTCGCTCACGGCATTTTGGCCGATTATCCCAAGCTTCATCCGGAGCAGTTAAATATCGTGCTGGTTCACGCCCGCGACCGCATCTTGCCTGAACTGAGCGAGTCTTTAGCCCGGTATGCTCAAGAGAAGATGCAATCGCGCGGGGTCAGCTTTCGCTTGAACACACGCATCGTAGACGCGCATCCCGGCGTGGTCCTCCTCAGTGACGGCGAGATTCGCGCCGAGACTCTTGTTTGGACCGCGGGCACTACGCCGAGCCCTTTGTTGAAGTCGTTATCCCTGGACAAAGATAAGCGTGGTGCGCTGCTTGTTGATCGCACTCTCGCCGTGGCGGGGCGTCCCGGCTTGTGGGCAATCGGTGATTGCGCCGCGGTGACCGACGCAGCGACCGGGCACCCGTGCCCTCCAACAGCCCAGTTTGCCCTGCGTGAGGCGGAAGTTCTTGCAAGCAACATCCATGCGCAAATGGAGGGGCGGCCTGCGCGTGGGTTTCATTTCGATTCACTTGGTGCGCTCTGCGTGGTGGGCCACCAGACGGCCTGTGCTGAATTGAGCGTTCCTTTTGCTCGAAGCAGATCCTTGCGCTTTTCTGGTCTGTTCGCTTGGCTCCTGTGGCGGGGAATCTACCTTGCTAAATTGCCCGGTTTGGAACGCAAAATTCGAGTGCTCATGGACTGGACGATCGAACTCTTTTTCCCGCGAGACATCGTTCAAACGATTGTTCTGAAGTAAGGCGCCAATCCGTGTCAGAAACTCAAACAGCTTTGCATGCGCAGTTCGACTTGGCTCTTTCCCGTTCGCCCAGAATTGCCCCTCTTCTGGGTTTAGCCCTGGGGGTCTCAGGCGGTTTGCTCGAAAGCGCTGTCCTGAAAAGCTCCCTCCTCTCGGGTGGACTGTTAGGTGCGGGCTTCGGACTTTTCTTCGGATTGTTTTTTGCCAGACGCGCCACGAGTCCCGGTGCAGGACTGATCTGGGGTTTGGGTTCATCGTTTTTACTCTGGATACTCACCGCCGGGGGCTCCTTTCACCTGTCGGCTATTACCGGGCGTTCCGCCATGATGCTTCAGGACGCACAGTCGCGCTTCCCCGAACTCGTCGGGGATTTGCTTTGCATTGGAATGCCTGTTGGCGTGGGCCTGGGTATCTCGGGAGCATTCCGCGCGTCCATGTCGGGCAAGAGATTTGCCTGGGGCCGCGCCATAGTAGCCGGTGGTCTCGCAGGCGCCCTGGGAGGCTTCATCTTCGGTCGCTGGGTGTCTTCGGGAGACTACTTTCCTCTCCTGGCGGGCTTTGGCGAACTCAGCTCTCGAAGCATGAGCATTTTCCTGCATTTTGCCATCGCTCTATTGATCGGCGTAACCTTTGGCCTGCTCTTCCAGCGAGACGTTCGCGGCTACGGTTCCTGCATGGGATGGGGGCTGGGATTCGGAATCTTCTGGTGGTTTTTCGGGCCGTTAACAATCTTGCGGCTTGCTTCTGGGGTGCCCCTGGACTGGTCGGCGGAGCAAGGGAGCGCTGTCTTCGGCTCTCTGGTGGGACACATTTTGTATGGACTAATTCTCGGTGTGGCGTACGCCACCATTGACAAGATTTGGATTCGTTTGTTCATCCAGTCTGACCCGCTTAACCGTCAAATCGAAGGTCCCGGCCTGCACATCTTGCGCTCATTGGGTTGGGGCGCGGTGGCAGGACTTATCGGCGGCTTGATTTCCATGCCGGTCATGATTGCCACTGGTGTCTTGCCGAAAGTCGCGGGCGTCGACAGTACTCTCATAGGATTTCGCGGTGTATTGATTCATTTATCGGTCAGCGCGGCAATCGGCATGACCTATGGCATGTTGTTTCGGGACGAGACCTCGACTCCTGCTGATGCCATTTCATGGGGGTGGTTGTTCGGTTTGATCTGGTGGTATTTGGGGCCCATGACCATTCTGCCCTTGTTGCTCACCGGTGTTTGCGATTGGAGCACCAGCGCCGCCTCCGCTTTACTTCCTTCTCTTTTTGCGCACTTGATTTATGGCGCCGTGACCGCATTGATCTTTTTTCTGTTTGATCGCCGCTACACGCGTTCCCTGCTTCTTGATCCCCGAACCGTAGCGCGGGAGTTGCGCCGGCTTCGTCCACGGGAGAGCCCAGCGCCCGCACTCTGGCTTTTTGCACTCAGTCTTGGCGTGCTTCTCCCAATCCTACTTGGCTAACGGCCTGTCCATTACTCTGAATCCGCATATCTCCTATGTAGCTCATCAGTTACCCCCAGAAACCTCTAAATCACATTCCTGAAACATGTCTGTAATCTGCTCTGCTTGACACTTGAGGCATGCCAAAAACCGCTGTCCTCGTTCACGATTGCGGAAATCCCATCGCCGCAACGGAACGTTTCCGGGTTAGCATGGCCCAGACGCTGGAAGACGTTATCGAGTGCCAGCGGCTGCGTTATCTGGTTTTTAATTGCGAGTTGGGGGAGGGATTGGACACCTCCGCCAAAATAGGATTGGACCGCGACCGCTTCGATTTCATCTGCGACCATTTGATGGTGCAGGACGTGGCCACCGGAAGGCTGGCCGGAACCTACCGCATGCAAAGCGGATACCGCGCCAAGGGAAACCTCGGCTACTATGGTGAGGAATTCTTCGATTTCCGGCCATTCGAGACAATTCGCATTGAGGTTCTTGAACTGGGCAGGGCTTGTGTCCACGGGGAATACAGGAACACCAACGTCCTGCACATGCTCTGGAAAGGGATCGCCAGATATGCGCTAAGCTGCGGAGCGCGCTACTTGCTCGGCTGCAGTTCCTTGTCGTCTCAGGACGAAAATGAGGGCGTGGCGCTCTACGGAGCGTTGCGGGAAAAGTATCTCGTAGAACCGTCGCTGAGAACCAATCCGGTTGAGGGACACCGTTGCAGGTCTAGCAATTTGGCCGTAAAGCCTCCACAAACCCCTCGGTTGTTCCGCGCCTATCTGGATATTTCCGCGCGCATCTGTGGACCGCCGGCGATTGACCGGGAATTCAAGACCATCGATTTCCTGACGCTAGTAGATTTGCGAGCGCTTCCGGATCGCGTGCGCACGCGCTTCTTCTGATTCGCCAACTGCTCCCGGAGCCACGCTAAACAATGGCCGGGCGGCGCTTCCCAACGTTCGTCGCTTGCTCAAAGGCGTAGGCCATCTGCAAGACGCCCCAATCGTTGTTGTGGCGGCCAACGATCTGCATTCCGATGGGCAGGCCGCTGCCGGAAGACACGCGGGGCCTTGCGCCGAGTAATTTTTTCAGGCATTCGACTGGGCCAACCTTATAGCTCAGCATCTAGTCAGCCGCCAGTATTTCTTTGGCGAGAGATAGCGCGCGCTGAGCCAGTTTGGCGTCATTCAGGCGCCCCCGGGCGAAATCGCGCGTCCCTCCGCCCTTCCCGCCAACTTTCTCCAGGACGTCTCTAAGAATTGCGTTCATGTCCTTGCCGGCAGAAGAATGCTGGGCAAAGAGCAGGTGGCCGCCATCGGCAGCCGCCAAGAGTGCAATCGCCTTTTCAGATTTTGTGAATGCAGTCGCAAAGAAGCCCAAGTAATCCGCTGGAACTCCATCGAAGACTCGCGAGACGATTCGGAATCCGCCCTTGCCGGGAGTTACGGATTGCAATGCCAGTGTCGCCTCTGCCTCGGCAAGTCGCTCTTGCAAGGCCCGGAGTGTTTTAAAGTTGGCATCGCGTTCCGTGAGAGCGCGCGCCGAAGCTGCGACAATATCTTCGGGAGCGCAACTCATTTTTTCCGCCGTCTGACGCAGCAATTGGAAATCATGACGCGCGACGCGCTCCGCGCGGCCGCCGCAGACAAATTCGACGCGCCAATCCTGGCGAACTTTGCTGCAGCGGCGCACCAGCACGACGCCGATCTGGCTGGTGCGCTTGACGTGCGTACCGCCGCAGGGTTGCAAATCGGCGCCCTCGATTTCAATGGCGCGCAGGATGCCTTTGCGGTCCACTTCTTTTCGCACCCCCAGTTGCGCAAATTCGTCCGCGGTTCCGTAGCGCACGTTGACAGCACGATCCTCGAACACAACTTGATTCGCGGCGCGCTCCGCGCCTTCCAGCATTGCTTCCGTTGGTTCGGGGCCACGCAAGTCAATGGTCGAGAGCTCGGCGCCAAGATGGAAAGAAACCGTCGGCAAACCGAAGCGTTCCTGAAACATGGCGGACAGCAGATGCTGTCCGGTGTGCTGCTGCATGTGGTCGAAGCGCCGCGGCCAGTTGACACAGCCGTTCACCTCTGGATCAGCGGGTTTGCGGTCAACGAGGTGAAGAATTTCATCGCCTTCATCTCGGACGTCGAGCACATTCGCGTCGCCAATTTTGCCCAAATCGTTGGGCTGGCCTCCAGACGTCGGATAGAACGCTGTGCGGTCCAGAATCAGGCCCCAGACGCTGCCCGTGATTCCGGCATTCACATCCGGCGGGAGCACTTCGCAATGCATGACTCGCGCGGTGAATTCCTTTTCAAAAGCGTCGTCGTAATAAAGTCTGCGCGTGGTCACGCTGCTCCTCCGCTGGGGGACTGCAGCGCGCGCTGCCAGGCTTCGGCATATTTGTAGCCAGTACCTGTATTAAAAAGCACGACAGTTTCTTCCGGCTTGATCCATCCAGTGGCGGCAAGTTTCCTTGCCGCGATCGCCGTTGCGGCGCCCTCCGGTGCAGCGAAAATGCCTTCGAGCGACGCGAGCTCCCTTCCCGCTTGAAGCATCTCCTCGTCCGTCACGGTCAGCGCGGTCCCTTTCGTCTGGCGAAGCATTCTCAAGATCAATAAATCCCCCAGCGGCCCGGGAACGCGCAGCCCGGATGCGACTGTCGCGGCATTCGGAAAAAATTGCGCCGAAGTCTGGTGCGCTTCCCAGGCCCGCACGATTGGCGCGCAACCTTCCGCCTGCACGGCTACCATTCGTGGCCGTTCCTCGCCGATCCAGCCCATCTCCTGCATCTCATCAAACGCTTTACACATGCCAATTAGACCCACGCCGCCGCCCGTCGGATACACAATTACGTCCGGCAGCTTTCCTGCGAACTGCTCCCACAGTTCGTAGCCCATCGTTTTTTTTCCCTCGACGCGATACGGCTCCTTGAGTGTGGAGACGTCGTACCAGCCTTCGCGGTCTTTGTGCTCGGCCACGTATTTGCCGCAATCGGAGATCAACCCGTTCAGCTTCACGACCTTGGCGCCGAACGCCTGGCATTCCATCACGTTGGCCGAGGGCGTGTCCGCAGGCATCACGATGACCGCCGGAATCCCCGCCGCCGCGGCATATGCTGCAAGCGCGCCGCCTGCATTTCCCGCCGTAGGAGCCGCCAAGGCCTTCGCACCGAGCTTCTTCGCGCGCGATACGGCCGCCGTCATTCCACGCGCTTTGAACGACCCTGTAGGATTCAGCCCCTCATCCTTGATGAACAGTCGCCGCAGGCCTTCGCTTCCACAACGTATGGATGCGCCAAGCCGCTCCGCGTGCACCAGCGGCGTCATCCCTTCCCCGAGCGAAATCGGCGGATCGTTGGGCAATACTTCCGCGTAGCGCCACAGCGTGCGCGGCCGAGTCTTCAGATTTTCAAGGGTCAGCGTGGCCGCCGCCCGCCGCAGATCATACCTCGCGAGCAGCGGCTTCCCGCACGTGCACAGGTGCTGCTCTACGTTCGCATCGTATTTCTTTCCACACGCCGAGCACTCCAATTCAACAACGTTCAACGCTTTTGTCATCACCGTGAAAGTCTAGCACACGCCTTTTTCCCTACCGCCAATATGGCCCCTAACACGCATAAGTCGCATTCGACGCGCGCGACGCATCCGAACCACAACCGCTACAATCAGAATCTCCTCAAGATTGCCGCCCGCGAATTGGAGGCCATGATGGAACACAGCTTGCCGCACACAATTTCGCTTCTCGCTCGCACTCCAGCCGCTCTCAATGCGTTTCTCCGCGATCTGCCGGAAACCTGGACCCTCCGGAATGAAGGGGAAAACACTTGGAGCGCGTTCGACGTCGTCGGCCATCTGATTTTTTGCGACCGCACTGATTGGATGCCGCGAGCGACGATAATCATGCAATTTGGCGAGACCAAGGCTTTTGAGCCACTCGATCGTTGGGGACAGGAACGCGAGAGCAAGGGTAGGTCCCTCGCGCAACTGCTCGATGAATTTGCTCGCGTACGCTCGGAAAGCCTGGACCAGCTGCGCGCTTTGAATCTGCGCCAAGAAGACCTCCAGCGGCGTGGACGTCATCCCGACATCGGACCAGTGACTGTGTCACAGCTCCTGGCAACTTGGGCAACTCATGACCTAACTCATCTCCACCAAATCTCAAGAGTTATGGCCCACCAATACCGCGAAGCCGTCGGCCCGTGGAGCGCCTACCTTGGCGTGCTCCAGTGCGCCGGCCATAGCGCTCCCTAAGCCGCAACATAAAGACCATCACCCCTCTTCGACATCCTGGTTCTGGAGCGCGCAAAAACAAGAAGCTAATCGAAATAGAATGTACAGTTCCCCCCTGATACAACCGCACCCCAAAATAAACGATGCACATTTTTCCACAGTCTTACTACTTACGAGCACCGCTTCGCCGTTTGTAGAATAGGCGAGATGTTACCTCCTTGGGGGAAAAGCCATGCTGGTTGCTAAAGTATCTCGGGGCAAAAAGAGCGGCACCCGTTTACTTCCCCATCGCTTCAAAGACGAACGCTACCGCGTCCAACTGGGAAAACGAGGCCCCTATATTCCGATCACCGATTATCGCGATATCTCCTCTTACCTTGCCAATGGCTATTCTCTTCTGATGAGCGACAAAGCCGAGACCCAAACTCCAAAGCTGATAAAGCCTGAATTCATCCGAGGATGGAGCAGGACTTCCAAGGATCTGTACTTCATCACTCGCTAAAGACTCACTACTCGTTCGGGAACCAGGGGGAACCAGGGGACGGGGGAACCAGGAACCAGGGGACGGAACCAGGGGACAGGAAGCTGTGAAGAAATTGATTTTTGAGTGAAACCAGTCATACGCAGCGGCAAGGCTGCAAGATCTTCCGCGATTTTTGCTCCGCCGTCCATCTCCGTTCTAATTCCGGCAATCCCTCTCTTGGCTC
>Ga0209648_10000374_pt1 | contig 33793 bp, 31 predicted proteins | sample GraSoi2013_115cm_FD_185830 | JGI IMG/M metagenome (GOLD analysis project Ga0209648, IMG submission 185830) | Grasslands soil microbial communities from the Angelo Coastal Reserve, California, USA - Sample 9_17_2013_115cm (SPAdes) (version 2) | ecosystem: Environmental > Terrestrial > Soil >...
TAGCAAGGCTCGAACTTGGTTTCGCCGCCGAGGTTGGGGACGCCGAAGCAGTTGCCGTACGAGGCAATACCGCTGACCACGCCTTCTAGAATCGAGTGGTTGCGGTGGACCGTGCTTTGGTCCCCGGCCTTCGGGGAAACGATCGGCCCGAAGCGTAGAGAGTCCATGACCGCGAGCGGGCGCGCGCCCATGGTGAAGATGTCGCGCAGAATTCCGCCCACGCCGGTAGCCGCGCCCTGAAACGGCTCGATGAATGACGGATGATTGTGCGATTCGATCTTGAACGCGCAAGCCCAGCCGTCGCCGATATCGATGATGCCGGCGTTCTCGCCCGGCCCCTGGATCACCAGCTTGCTGCGCGTGGGCAGGCGTTTCAGGTGTACGCGCGAAGACTTGTACGAGCAGTGCTCGCTCCACATCACGCTGAAGATACCGAGCTCGGTGAGCGAAGGCTCGCGGCCGAGCGCGTTTTTGATGCGTTGGTACTCATCCGGCGTAATGCCGTGATCGGCGACGACTTCAGGAGTGATGGAAGCGGCATGCGTGGACATAGGGGCTGGACATATTTTCGCACGTTCTTTTCCAACCCGCGAAAGACTCTGCTTCCACCGGCTGTGACCTAAGAGGCAAAAATTCTTCTGCTGATCTTGTTTATTCCTAACTGCATTGCGGCCTCCACAGCTGCTTCCGGGCTGGAAAACTTTCTCCCGGTCTCGTAATAACCATGAAGAACAAGCGAGGATATCCATACGTGTGATGTCCAGCCCCCGCCTCTGAGCGGGAAGACGCGAGGATCAATAGTGCATTCCTTGTAATGCCGTCTCAGATTCATAAAAACTTAACCGCCTTCAACTCTACCGATGATCGCACTTTAGAATCTCAATTGCCAGCCCCAGTTTTTGAGTCATAGAGTGCTAGGCTTCCTAGCTTCGCGCAAAAGGGGAATCAAGACGACAATCTGGAACAGCAACGCCACAGCTAAAAGCCCCACAATGCCGTCAATGATGAGTCGCCCAAGAATCCACGCTCCCTTGCCCGCCAGCCACCAAATCAGGCTTCCTTCGATACCAGCAATCATTCCCTGAATGAAAAGTCCGGTTATCGTTTCAAGTTTTGCAGGGAGCCTTGGGAGGGAGACGACAAACCCAAGGATTACACACAACAGCCCACAGCCGAAAATCAGGATAACTGGTAGCATCGCCTAATTCTAAAACCAGGGCTCCGATTTGAGGCGAGGACAATTGACGCGTCGCACTCATTTGCCGCTGGCTCTAAGCGACCTGCACTCTTTTGCCTCGGGCTGAGCGCGGCTTGATTCTCATCGTAATCCTCGCGTCCATATTCAATCGATGCGCATAATTCAACAGCTTCTCAATGCTCATCGTTGAAACCTTGCCGTTCAACAGGTTGCTGATGTTGGGTTGGAAGTCTCCCAGAAGTTCGGTGAGCTGCTTCTGTGTGTAGCGTCGGCGACGGATGCGCTCCAGCAAGGCGCTCAGAATGCCAGCTTTAACTCTTAGCGCCGCCGCATGCTCTCGCGCGAAACCAAGATCATCGAACACGTCGCCCTTGGTGACGTGCCCGGGCCTATTCGTTTTTCTTCGCATCCGTCACTTCTTCCTCTTGTACCGGATTCTCTGCTGGACCTGGCCCAGGCGGTCACGAACTATCTCAAGATCACGGCGGTCCGTTTTGCGGGTCTTTTTCTCAAAACAGTGCAAAATGTGAATCACATTATCGATTCTGGATAAATACATCATTCGATACCACGTGGTCTCGTTGCTTTCTTTCAACTCCCACACACCCGGTCCCAAGGATTGCATTCGTCGCGCAGCCGACTTTGGCGCCTTACCCTGCTGCAATTGCCACAAAGAGAACCCCAGATCAGCGCGGACGCTTTCCGGGAAACCGGCCAGAATCTCTCTGGTGTTCCCTTCCCAATGGATCTCAGCAAATTGCTGTTCTCGCTTGCTGGCCACTGCCAAATCTACCAGAAAAACGGCCTGTATATAATTTTTATTATAGACCATCGGCCAGCGCGCGAAAGTTGGCAATTCGTTACACTTAACGCGGCATGAAATCCATCATCATCGGCACGGCCGGACACATCGATCACGGCAAGACCGCGCTGGTGAAAGCTCTGACTGGGATCGACGCTGACCGTCTGGAAGAAGAAAAGCGGCGCGGGATCACCATCGATCTGGGCTTTGCTCATCTGGAGCTCGACGCGCCGGCAGGAAGAGGCGAGAAGCTGCGCCTGGGCTTCATTGATGTTCCCGGTCATGAGCGTTTTGTGCGCAACATGCTGGCCGGCGTGGGCGGCATGGACCTGGTGCTCCTGGTCGTGGCCGCCGATGAATCCATCAAGCCGCAGACTCGCGAGCACTTCGAGATTTGCCGGCTGCTCTCCATCCCGCGCGGGATCACCGTGATCACCAAGGCTGACCTGGTCGACGAAGATACGCTGAATGTGGTTCGGCTGGAGATCGAGGATTTTGTGCGCGGATCGTTCCTCGACACCGGCCGCTCGCCGATCATTGCCGTGAGTGCTCTCAAAGGCTCGGGGCTCGATGAACTGAAGGACGAGATCGCGCGGCTCGCTGCGGATGTCCCGGCGCGCGATAGTGAGGCGTTGTTCCGGCTGCCCATCGACCGCGTCTTCGTTATGAAAGGCTTCGGTGCGGTTGTGACCGGCACGCTGATTGCCGGGAAGGTAAGGAAGGAAGAAGAAGTCGAGATCTTCCCCGCGCACAAGCGAGCGCGCGTACGCGGAGTGCAGGTTCATGGCGCCGCAACCGATCAGGCCAGCGCCGGCCAGCGTACAGCGCTCAACCTGGCGGGCGTCCAGCTAGAAGAGTTGGCCCGCGGCATGACGCTGGCGTCGCCGGGAATGCTCGAAGTCACACAGAAGATTGACGTACAGATATCGCTGCTCAAAGATGCCAAGCCGCTCAAGAACCGCGCGCGTGTCCATTTGCACGCCTTCACCTCGGAGACCATCGCAGAAGTCACCTTGTACGAGGGCTCAGAGTTGAAGCCAGGCGTCACGGCCTTTGCCCAGTTGCGCACCGCCGACCCGGTGCTTCTGCTCCCTGGTGATCGGGCAATCTTGCGCCAATTCTCTCCGGTCGTAACCATCGGCGGGGCCATGGTGTTGGACGCTTTTCCTTTGGCACGGCAAAAGAAGGAGGCCCGGCTTGCCTTCCTTCGCCCCCTAAGTTCCAGCTCGCGTTTCGATAAAGAGATGCTGCTGGAACGCGTAAAGCGCAGAGACGCTGACGGCCTTTCACTCGCCAGCGCCGTCCGTGAAACGGGGCTGAAGAGCTCGGCGCTGCAACCGCTGATCGCGGCGCTGACTCAGCAAAAGCAGATCACCCAGGCCGGTGACTCCATGATCGCCCAGAACGCCTTTGCCAAGGCGCGAGAAAGAGCGGTCGGAGTCCTCGATGCTTTCCACAAAGCCAATCCACTGGTCGCGGGAATCAGCAAAGAAGAACTGCGAGCCAAGCTCGGTCTCCAACCCACGATCATGGAAGCCTTGCTCGCAGACCTAACGCGAGACAAGAAAGCCGAGGTGACAGGCGAACAGGTGCGGCTGGCTGGCCGCGGTGTTGAGCTGAAAGACGAGGAAGCCAAGGCCAAGGCACAAATCGAAAACGCGTTTGCCTCGGCCGGACTGAAAGTGCCGTTGATGAAAGAGGTGCTGGCGGCGCTGCCCATCGACAAGGCTCGCGCGCAGAAGCTGGTCACGTTGCTCCTGCGCGACCGCGTCTTGGTCAAGCTGGCCGACGAACTGGTCTTTCACCAAAGCGCTTTGCAACAGCTTCGCCAGCTTGTGGCTCTGCAAAAGACGAAGTCACCCAAGATTGATGTGGGGACCTTCAAAGATTTACTGGGGGTGACGCGCAAGTACGCGATCCCGCTGCTGGAGTATCTCGACCAGCAACGGGTGACGCGGCGCGTAGGCGATGAGCGCATTATCCTCTAGGTTTGAAACAACATGAAAATTCTAGCCATCGGCGGCACAGGGTTCATCGGGCCATCCACGGTTGCGCAACTGCAGCAGGCGGGGCACAGCGTGACTGTGTTTCATCGCGGTAAGGCGAAAACTCCGCTGGACGCGAACGACCTCATTGGCGATCGGAGGCAGTTGGACCAACACCGCGCGACTTTTGCGAGGGAAAAGTTCGATGTCATTGTCGATTTCATCCTCAGCTCGGAGCGCCAGGCCAGGCAGCTCATGGATACCTTCCGCGGGATTGCCGGCCGTGTAGTCGCGTTGAGCAGCATGGACGTCTATCGCGCTTGGGGCGTGTTCTATGGCTTGGAGCCGGGCGGACTGGAACCGATGCCGATCGACGAGAACGCAGCATTGCGGACGCAGCGCCAAACGTATCCGACCGAGGTGTTGAAGAAGTTACAGCAACTGTTGCCATGGGTCGATGACGAGTACGACAAAGTGCCAGTAGAGCGCGCGATCCTCGGTGACAACGAACTCCCGGGCGCCGTCGTGCGCTTGCCCATGGTTTATGGACCGGGAGACTTCCTGCACCGCCTCCACCCGTTCTTGAAGCCCATGGATGACCGCCGGCCGCACATTCTCTTTGCCAACGATGTGGCGGCAATGCGGACACCGCGCGGGTACGTGGAGAACGTCGCGGCGGGAATTGCTCTGGTTGCGATGTCGCCCCAGGCGGAGGGGCGCATCTTCAACGTTGGCGAGCCGGAAACATTCAGTGAGCTCGAGTGGGCACGAAAAATTGCCAAGATTACAAGGTGGGCAGGTGAGTTCATTGTCCTGCCGCACGATAAAGCTCCACCGCATCTTCACTGGCCCGGCAACACGGCACAACACCTGGTGGTGTCGACGGAACGGATTCGCACAGAGCTTGGTTATGTTGAGCCGGTCGCCGCAGATGAGGCTATGCGTCGAACGATCGCATGGGAGCGCGCCAATCCGCCGGAGAGCCCCGCGACGCAGTCCAACTACGAAGCAGAAGATGCGGCGCTGGCAAAGCTGAATGCCCCTGTGTGACGATTGCTTTGCGTTCCTGCTCGAATTGCATTTATCAGCGTTCATCGGTGAGAATCACCGGTAAGGTGTTCTCCTGCTGTCATGCTCACTATCCGCAAAGCCACCAAGGCCGATGCCTCGTTGATCCTGGAGTTCATCCGTGGGCTTGCTCAATATGAGCGTGAGCCTAACGCCGTGGTTGCGACGGAAGCTGATCTGATCCGCGACGGTTTCGGTCCCAATCCCAAGTACCGCTGCGTGATCGCCGAATGGGCCAACCAGCCCGCCGGCTTTGCGTTTTTCTTCTACCACTACTCCACTTGGCGCGGGCGGCCGGGCTTTTACCTAGAAGATCTATTTGTGTATCCAGAGATGCGGGGCAAGGGGATCGGCAAGGCATTGCTGCAGCATCTAGCGGAAATCGCCGTCCGTGAGGAGTGTTATGGAATCCGCTGGATGGTCTTGGAGTGGAACGAGCCGGCAGTGAAGTTCTACGAGTCGTTAGGCGCGGAGACTCTGGGCGAATGGGAGACGATGTTGTTGCAAGGACCGGCGCTGGAGAGATTGGCCAGAGGCGGAGAGCCCTCCAGAGGCAATGCCGGAGAATCGATCATTGACAGTTCTGAGAAATGTTCTGAGAAATAAAGATGAATAGCATCAAAATCATCGGCGCGGGACTTGCTGGATGCGAAGCAGCGTGGCAGTGCGCGCGACGGGGCGTGGAGGTCGAGCTCTACGAAATGCGCCCGATCAAGTCGACGCCGGCGCATCAGACTGACAAGTTCGCCGAGCTGGTTTGCTCCAACTCGCTCAAATCCGAGAGCGAGAACACCGCGCCTTGGCTGCTCAAGGAAGAAATGCGACGCGCCGGTTCGCTGTTGATCGAAATCGCACGTCAGACCGCCGTTCCCGCCGGGCACGCGCTGGCCGTGGACCGTGAGGTCTTTGCGTTGAGAGTCACGGAAGCAATATCCGCCGAGCCAAAAATCAAGGTCGTTCGCCAAGAGGTGACGCAGATTGACGAAAGTCAAGGAGTGACGGTCATCGCCACCGGTCCGCTGACTTCCGACACGCTATCCGAGGAGATCGCGCGTCTCTCCGGCAGCGAACATCTTTTTTTCTACGACTCCATCAGCCCGATCGTCGAGGCCGACTCCATCGACATGTCGCGCGTGTATTTGGCAGCGCGCTACGACAAGGGCACGCCCGACTACATCAACTGCCCGTTCACGCGCGAGGAGTACGAGCGTTTTCTCGACGCCCTGATCGCCGCCCAATCCGTCGCAGGCCACGAGTGGGAGAGGCTCAACTACTTTGAAGGCTGCCTGCCCATTGAAGAGATCGCGCGCCGCGGCCGCGACACGCTGCGCTTCGGCCCCATGAAGCCCGTGGGCTTGGCGGATCCGCGAACCGGCAAACCGCCCTACGCCGTCGTGCAACTGCGCCGCGAGAACCTGCGGGCGGATTCTTACAACCTGGTCGGATTTCAAAATCACTTGAAGTTCGGCGAGCAGGCGCGCGTACTGCGTCTGATTCCGGGGTTGGAGAACGCTAGGTTTCTGCGCTACGGGCAGATTCACCGCAACACGTATATCAATGCGCCATCGCTGCTGACAGAGTCGCTCAGCCTGAAGCTTCATAGCAACGTCTTTTTTGCCGGACAGATTTCTGGCGTCGAAGGTTACACTGAGTCCATTGCCATGGGCATGCTGGCTGGTATTCACGCAACGCGAATCGCGCAAGGATTGCCGGTGATTCCGCCGCCACGCGCAACCGCGCTAGGCTCGCTGGTCCATTACATCTCGAACGCCGAAGCCAAGAATTTCCAGCCGGCGAACATCACTTTTGATCTCCTTCCTCAGCTCGACGAAGCCGCACGTCGGAAAGTTCGCGACAAGAAGCTTCGACACAAGATGGTTTGTGAAAAGGCTCTAGATGCTTTAGCATCTTGGCTCCGGCAGATCGGGATGACGCCGGCGGCAAGCGAACCAGAGGACATTCATGCCTCGTCTCTCGTGCATTGACGCGATCGGTCCCGCATTTGGGCGGCTCACTGACATGCTGTTTCGCCCTTTTCGCTTTGCGACCTGGCTGAAGATGGGCTTCGTCGGCTGGCTTGCCGGAGCCGCGTCGTCAAGCGTCCCAAACTTCAACTACACCAATCCGAACATACCCGCCAAGGAAGGAAGCGAAGTTGCCCGCGAGGTGGACAGGTTTCTTCAAACCTTGTTCAGCGAACATCTCTTGGCCATTGTTGTTCTGACGGCCGTCGCCCTCGCGGTGATGCTGGGCTTCACGTATCTTTTTTGTCGCTTTCGCTTCGTTCTCTTTGACTCGGTTCTGAGTGGCGGCCCTGAAATCGCGCGCGGCTGGAACCGGTACAGCCGGCCGGCTCACCAGTACTTGGGATTTTGGTTGATCTTGCTATCGATCTCTTGGGCTGTGCTTTTCTTGATTGTTGGGCTCCCGCTGTGGCGCGCTTATAAAGGCGGAGTGCTGCAAAGTGACGATCCATTGTCGGCTCTCTTCCGTGTGCTTTTGCCGATCGTGCTGGCAGGACTTGCCTTCGCCTTGATCAGCAGCATCGTCTCGAGCCTGGCGAATGACTTCGTGGTCCCGCAGCTGGCGTTGGAAAACACCACCGTCGCCGAGGCCTGGACCAATCTGCTGCGAATGCTCTCCGCAGAACCGGGAGCGTTCGCAGGATACCTGCTGATGAAGTTCCTATTGTCGATCGCCGCCGCGATTGCGATTGCCATCGCGGTTGTCTTGTGTCTTCTGGTGCTGTTGATTCCCGGCGTTATCGTGACTTTGTTGGTAGTTGCCGTGGTCAAGGCGATGGGCGCCGTGGGGTATGTTTTCGGAATTGTGTTGGCTGCCATCGGTATTCTCGCGGGGATTGCCTTGGTGCTGGTGATGACGTTGTTGGCGATCGCGCCCACGGCCGTTTTCTTTACCGCCTACTCATTCCAATTCTTTGGTGGACGTTATCCCAGGTTGGGTAACCTGATTGAGCGAGAGCGTCCGCCGGCCCCGCTGTCGCCACTGACCGCGGGAACACCGCCACCGCCGATGCCGGGAGCGGTCTGAACAAGCTGCGGATTCCAATGCCCAGGTTTTTCTTAAACCCCGAACCCTGAGCTTGCCGAAGGGGAGGGGCCCTTTATCGTCGCGAGATCGCTTCGGCCAGAGAAGGCAGTCGAGAAGGACTTCGGTAGCATCCAGGGTGTCATTCCGAGCCACGCACGTGGGGGGCAGGTTGAAACAGGAATGAACAAGAATGTTTTAAACGCGGAGGCGCGGAGACGCGGAGGAAGATTGGGAGGTGGGCTGCGGGTGACCGATGACTCTGCCGGAACGCAATTGGCCACCTCTGACCAGATCTTTCTCCGCGCCTCCGCGCCTCCGCGTCTCCGCGTTTAAGTAGTTGCGTTTGATACTTAGGTTGTTCATTGGGAGCGTAGCGAGGAATCTGCTGCGCTACCTCCGCGGGCCACTTCCACAAACGGCGGAACAGATTCCTCATCCTTCGGGTTCGGGAATGACACTATCGCCTCTTCTTTGGTCCTAGCTCCACCTTCCTGCGGGCGCGGTTCTTGATCCGGATCGGCGTGCCGGTAAACCCGAAGGCTTTGCGGATCTGGTTTTCCAAGAATCGTTCGTAGGAAAAATGCAGCTTGACGTCCTTGTCAGTGAACAGAACGAAGGTCGGCGGAGAAGCGGAAGCCTGGGTCATATAGAAGACTCGAACTTTTTGCCGATGGGGCACGGAGGCGCGCTCAAAGTCCACGGTTTCGAGAAATCGGTTCATCTGCGACGTGGAGATGCGTTTGCGTCGCTCCGATTCGACCAGCTTGAGCGTCTCGAAAATCCTATCGATGTTCTTGCCTTCAGCGGCGGAGACGAAGACGATCGGAGCGTAGTCCAGGAACTTCAGAGCCCGGCGAATTTGCCGTTCATAGAGCTCGCGGTCCGCGGGTCGCCGCCCATCCTGCCGCGCCAGGCCGACCAGATCCCATTTATTGACGACGATGATCACCGCGCGTCCGCTCTCATGCGCGTAGCCTCCAATGGTGGCATCGAGCGCGGTGACACCCTCAACGGCGTCGAGGACGAGGAGGGCAACGTCGGCGGCTTCCAGATGTTTGCGTGCCATGACCACGGAAAGTTTCTCGGCCATCAGACTGGTCTTGCCTTTGCGACGAATGCCGGCTGTATCGACGAAGCGATATGCCTTGCCGTTCTTTTCCATTAATTCATCGACGGCGTCCCGCGTGGTTCCCGCAATCGGCGAGACGATAGCGCGCCCGGTCCCGGTTAGCACGTTGAGAAGCGTGGACTTGCCCACGTTGGGATGGCCGATGATGGCAACACGCGTCTCTCGCTCCGTGATCTTTACTTCTTCCAGGGCGTCGCCGGCGTTCGCGGTCTCGACATCGACTTCCTGCGTGGTTCGCTCGTTGATCGATTCGTCCGCCGAAACTGGAATGACTTTGAGGACTGCATCGAGGAGTTCGGCGGTGCCGGTTCCGTGCTCCGCCGAAACGGGATAAAGCTCCTGGATACCCAGGGTTCTAAAGTTCTCGGCCTCGGCCTCCTGCTTCAGAGAATCAACTTTGTTCACGGCCAGGAATAGCGGCTTGCCCAAGCGTCGCAACAAACGAGCCAGATCCAGGTCAGGCGCTGCGAGCTCGGCCCTCCCATCTACCACCAGGACGATGGCCGCCGCCTCCCCCAGGGCGACGCGCGCCTGGCGAAAGATCTCCGCCGGGATAAACTCCTTCTCGTCGGGAATAATGCCGCCGGTGTCGACTACGCGCAGCTTGCGGCCCTCCCACGTGGTTTCACCGTAGAGTCGGTCGCGCGTGATGCCGGGCTCGTCGCCGACGATTGCCCGGCGCGAGCCTATCAGTCGATTAAAAAGTGTCGACTTGCCGACGTTGGGACGGCCAACGATGGCGACAAGCGGGGCACGGGTTGTAATGGCGTTGCCCACGGTACTTGGTGGGTAGAGACGTGGCATGCCACGTCTCTACATCCATGGTCTCAGCTATTATTAAAACACGCTCGCATGGCCTTCCCGTCGCAACCCGAGGCAGTCGCGCCCGCGCAGACACCCAAGCTGCCCACGCTGCACCAGTTCTTTGCCCCCGGAGGCCTGCTCAGCCAAGCCCATCCTCAGTATGAGTTTCGCCGCGGGCAGTTGCAGATGGCTGAAGCCGTCGAAAAAGCGCTGACCGAACGCCGGCATCTGATCGTCGAGGCCGGAACCGGCACCGGCAAAACTCTGGCTTACTTGCTCCCGGTAATCCGCAGCGGCAAACGCGTCATCATCTCGACCGGCACTAAGAACCTGCAGGAACAACTCTTCTTCAAAGATATTCCATTCCTGGAGCAGCACCTTTTCGCTCAAAAATCAGACAAGTTACGGGTCTGTTACATGAAGGGGCGCAACAATTATCTCTGCCGGCAAAAGCTCTACGATCTGAGGGATCAGCCGGTGCTGAGCGGCATGGAAGAGATCGAGCACTACCGGCGAATCGCGGAGTGGGAGCCGGTTACCGAAACCGGCGATCGCGCTGAGCTCACGGAGCTCCCCGAGAACAATCAACTTTGGCACAAGCTGGACGCGCGCACCGATCGTTGCACTGGGCAAAAGTGCGCGCAGTGGGAGCGCTGCTTCATCACCGAGATGCATCGCCGCGCGATGGAGAGCGAGATTGTCATCGTTAACCACCATCTTTTCTTCGCCGATCTGGCGCTGCGGCAGAGCGCGGCCCCGGATGCCGGCATCCTGCCGGAATTCTCAGCCGTGATTTTTGACGAGGCTCATGAGTTGGAAGACGTGGCCAGCAGCTATTTTGGTGTGACTGTCAGCAATCTGCGTTTCGAGGAGCTGGCCCGCGATATCGAAACCACTCTGCAGCAGAAGCAAGCCGGCTCGCCTGGTTTATCGCAAGCGCTCACGCGGCTTCGCGAGCGGGCGCGATTCTTTTTCGGGCAGCTTCCGCAAGGCGACGGCCGGTTTGCCTTCACGGGTCGCGAGAAATTCCTGGAGAAGAACGGTGACGCCTACGACGCGTTGATGCAAGCGCTGGCCCGAATTTTCAGCGAATTGGAGGTCCTGCCGAAAAAGCCTGACGAGGTGTTCAGTTTTGCCCGGCGCATCCAGGAGTTGCAGACACAGCTGGCGTTCATCATGGAATCGGAAGACAAGAACACGGTCTTCTGGATCGACTGGCGGGGCGAAGGCCGCAAGACTCGCACCGGCCAGGCGTATATCGTCCTGCAGGCCACGCCTATTGATGTTTCGCAAATCCTCAAGCAGACGCTGTTCGAGAACGTGGAAACAGCAGTGCTGACGTCGGCCACGCTAGCCGTCGCTGGCCGGCCCGATCAGGGGAGCTTTGAATACATACGCCAGCGTGTGGGTCTGGATCACGCGCGTGAACTGGTATTGCCTTCGCACTTCAACTACGCCAGCCAGGCAATCTTGTATGTTCCTCCGGACATGCCCGATCCGCGATCGGCGGCGTTCGCTCGTAGCGCAGCCGAGAAGATTCGCGTTCTGCTCGAAATCACCCAAGGACGGGCTTTTTGTCTCTTTACAAGCTATGCCCAAATGCATGACATCCATGATCGTTTGCTAGGCGCGCTCCCCTTTCCCATGTTGTTGCAAGGATCGGCGCCAAAGAACGCCCTGTTGGAAGAATTCCGTCTGACGCCGAATGCCGTGCTCTTCGCGACGGCTTCTTTCTGGCAGGGCGTAGACGTGCAAGGCGAACAGCTGAGCTGCGTGATTATCGATCGGCTGCCCTTCGCCGTGCCGAACGATCCCGTGGTTGCGGCACGCATTCGCGCGATCGAAGAAAGCGGAGGTAATGCCTTCTTCGAATACCAGGTGCCCGCGGCGGTGATCTCCCTCAAGCAAGGCTTTGGCAGGCTGATTCGCTCCGTGAAAGACCGCGGCCTGCTGGCGCTGCTCGATAACCGCGTTCTCAAGCAGCGCTACGGCAGAGTATTTGTGGAGAGTCTGCCCGCCTACAAACGAACCAAGGATTTGGCGGACGTTGAAAAGTTTTTCGGCTTGCGATGACCAACACGATCTTCAGTCGCGCACAACACGCGGTCCCATCGCCGGACTTTCTTCCAGAACCTCAACCACCAGTTCGCGAATCGTGAATTCCTCATGGCTGGCATGACTGGACGTGCTAACGCTATGCAACGCCACGTTGCCGTTCTCGATATCGTCGGCCAATTTGCGCAACATCTCGGCGGTCCTGGCTTCATCCAGGCCGAACGCGTATTTTCCTGTTTTCTTGGCGCACTCCGAAGCGTTGATCATGCATCTCCTCCCCTGGTGATAAGTACGTCTCAACAACCCTGAAGTTCCCACTCTAGAACGTCTGGCGAACCGCTTTTTTGCAGGAAGTCGCTCTTGTTTTCTATACCCGTATGGGGTCAAAAAAACCTTCAACACGGAGGAACGGAGTAAGCGGAGGATTGGTAAGCCAGAATCTAGTTGACCATTTTCGTTTCCCCCCAGCTTCAATTTCCTCCGCTGCCTCCGTTCCTCCGTGTTGAACCGTTTTTCTTAACCAGAAGTCACACCCTGTTCCTTGTCGATCCCCACGCGAGTCTCCCTTATTTTTTTGCGGGCTCGTGAAGCCTTCCCCGCAATACGATGTTGTCGATCAGCCGCGTAGTGCCTACGTAAGCCGCGACAGCGACCAGGGCTCCTCGCGAAACGTCAGATACCGGATCGAGGGTATCCGGGTCCACGATCTCGAGGTAATCCAGGCGGACAGATGGCTCCTCGGCGATCACCTGCCGGCCGGCGGCTGCGAGGCGCTGAACATCGTTTTCCCCCTGCTGGACCAACTTTTCGATGGCCACCAATGCCCGGTTGAGCACGGTGGCTTGGCCGCGCTGGGCGGGGTCGAGATAGGCGTTGCGCGAACTCATGGCCAGACCGTCGGGCTCGCGCACGATGGGGCAAACCACAATCTCGACGGGAAAGTTCAGGTCGCGAACCATCTTGCGGATGATAGCTGCCTGGGCGGCATCCTTCTGCCCAAAGAATGCCCGATCGGGTTGGACAATCTGGAACAGCTTGCTGACCACGGTAGTCACACCACGAAAATGGCCCGGGCGCGACCGGCCGTCCAGCTTCTCGCTGAGCCCCTCGACTGTGACCCAAGTGCCCGCGCCACTCGGATACATCTCCTCCACCGAGGGACTGAAGAGATAGTCGGTGCTCTCCGCAGCAAGCAATCGCGAATCTTTTTCCAGGCTCCTGGGATACTTGGCGAAGTCTTCGGTTGGACCGAACTGGGTCGGATTGACAAAAATGGAGGCGACTACGACGTCACACTGAGTGTGCGCAGCCCGTACCAGAGAGATGTGTCCCTGATGCAAAGCGCCCATGGTCGGCACCAAGCCGACGCTTTTGCCGGCACGATGGGCCTGCTTGCTGAGCGCGGTCATTTCTGCGGCGGAAGAGATGGTGAGCATGGGAACTACTAGTGTTCTTCTGAAATCCCGAGCGGAGCGAGGGATCCATATCCCCTGGGCGATCTCTTCGGCCTGCTTTGGCGTCTTTTCGTTGGACCGCTAAGGCATTCCGGCGATACGGATCCCTCAGCCGCCTCCTAACTGATCTCAGAGCCTGAGACTCACTGCGGCGGCTTCGGGATTTCAGAGAGAGCTGTCCTCTACCGCGAATGCAGCTTCATTTCCTTACGCTTCAGGATGGCCTCCAAGTCCGCCCGTGTGTCTTTGGGCAGATGGTAGGACTCCGCGTCAGAAGGATAGCTGCCGGATTCGACGTCGGTCTTGAACTGCTCCACGGCCGTGCGAATGAGCGCGGCGGCATCGCCATAGTGGCGCACAAACTTGGCCGGTGGCGCGAAGCTCAGGTTCACGATGTCGTGGAACACCAGCACCTGGCCGTCGCACTCCGGGCCGGCGCCGATGCCGATCGTCGGAGCAGAAACCTCGCGTGTGATCATGGCGGCAACCTCGCGGGGAACACCCTCCAGCACGATCGAGAACACACCGGCTCGATCGAGAGCCACGGCGTCTTTCATCAGCCGCTCGATGCCGGAAAGGTCTTTGCCCTGTACCTTGTAGCCGCCCATCTTATGCACCGATTGCGGGGTCAGCCCGATGTGTCCCATGACCGGAACCTCGGCGTCTAGGATGCGGCGAACTAGATCAACGCGCTTGTCGCCGCCTTCCACCTTGACGGCCTCGGCACCCGCTTCTTTCACGAAGCGCATGGCGTTGGCCACGCCTTCCTTGGTGTCGCCCTGATAGGTTCCGAAAGGCATGTCGGCGATCACCATGGCTGCCTTCACCGCCCGGCGAACGGCCCGGGTGTGATGCAGCATTTCATCCAGAGTGACGGGCAAAGTGCTGTCATAGCCGAGTACGACCTGGGCCAGCGAGTCGCCGACCAGGATCATGTCGATGCCGGCCTCATCCACCAGCCGCGCTGTTGCGTAGTCATACGCCGTCAGGCAGGTGATGAGCTCATGTCGCTGCTTCTTGTCGTGAATGGTTGTAGTAGTGATTTTCTGCCGGGCAGGAGAACCCGGCCCTTCGTTCAGAGAGGTGATGCTCATATTGCCTCCAGTGCAGTTCGGGCGTGCCCGATACCGCCTGTTACCAAATGAGATGCAAACGAGGGTATTGTAGTCGCAATTGGGGAGTACCCGCCAGTCCAAAACGCGCAGCGGCTTTGGCATCTGCAATTCACACACAACAAAGCAGTAAGAAATGCCTTCGCCAGCAACCCTGTCAGCTAGAATGGCCTTAGAATGACTCGCGAAGAACAGCAACGCCTATTTGATCTCGTCGCCGATCCCCCTCCTGGAAGTAAGATGGAGGCAGCCAAGAGACACGGTGTCGACTTGACCCTCACCGCACGTAGCTTAACTCTCACCCCGGAAGAGCGCGTAAAAGAGATGGAAGACGCGTTGCAGTTCGCTGAAAATCTGAGGAAACCCAACAACACAGCGATGATTACGAAATTTGAGGACGCCCTCAGGGCTTTGGCCGATGCGGGAGTCAGCTTCATTATAGTTGGGGCCTACGCCGCCTATGCGCAGGGAGCAAACCAACTCACCCGCGATCTTGATATCTGTTATGAACGAACACCCGAGAATCTGCGGCGTCTGGCGTTAGCCTTGTCACCGTTTCATCCTCGCTTGCGCGGCGTTCCAGAATCTACTCCGTTCATTTTCGATGCGCGAACTCTGGCCCAGGGTTTGAACTTTACGCTACAAACGGATCTCGGTGATATTGATCTACTCGGCGAGTTGTCTGGGATAAAGCAGTTCTCTGAGTTGGCGACGGACGCTGTTCAGCTGGAATTGCATGGTCGGAAAATACGAGTGGCCTCGCTGGATGCGATCATTCGCTCCAAAAAGGCTGCAGGGCGTCCGAAAGACTTGCTCGCGCTGCCAGAACTGGAAGCACTGCGGGAATCCAGAACGCCGCAGAAAGGGCCTGAGAAAAGATGATTGCTTATGGGCTCGCGTAGCCCATTCAATCTGGACTGCGCCCGCGTTCTGCTTTCGGCGCCAGATGCGTTCGCCAATCGGAAGCGCGGTCAAACAAACAGCTCAACCAATTAGACGTGGCGGCGAAGGTGTGGCCTTAGGATAACCGGTCGGCCAATCGGTTCCAACAGCAGCTTCAATCCAGGCTGCAAGCTTCATGTTAATGGTCAAAGGGACTTCTTCCGAGCGTCCCAGCTGCAATTCGACGACGTCCATCAACCCAAAGAATCGCTTTTTGCGTTGTGTCAAAATCTCAGACCAGGGCACAAGCAGGGGCGGATGCCCCAGCCGAAAAATGAACAACGGGACGAGAAACAGCCCAGAGGAATCGGCGCCCACCGTCAGGCAACCGTTGTAACGGCTGTTGAACCGCATGTCGGCGCTTTGCAGAATCCGCTTGGGTCCGTGGAATTCGCCCTTCGTTTGGAATCGTTTCGATAGCAAATGCCAGCCACTCAAGAAAGACGCAAAATAGCAAATTGCGACCCAAAGACCGGCGAAGTAGAAGGGGACGATTAGTCCGAAATGGTGTCCCATCCAATCCTGCATCACGCGCTGGCCGCATCGCTCGACCCCAGTGGCAGGAAGTACTGCGTCCCGCGGATCGGCTCGCTTACCCTGCGCAACAGCTCCTGCAGATCACCGTGGCGTTCCACGAAGTCGATGTCATTCGTGTTCACCACCAGCAGGTCCGACGAGCTGTAGTGAAAGAAGAAGTGTTCGTAGGCTTTGACCACTTCTTCTATGTAATCATCGCTGACCGCCAGTTCTCCGGGTGCATTCTTCTTGCGGAGCCGCTTTTTTAAGACATCGGGCGAGGCCTGAAGATAAATCACGAGATCAGGAACCGGCAATTGCTGGCGAAAGTGCAAGTAGTACCGGTTGTAGACCTCCAGCTCGGCGTCGCTCAGGTTGATGTAGGCGAAAATTTTGTCTTTTTCGAAGATGTAATCGGCCACCACGGTCTTGTGAGACTGGGGGCCCACCTCAAGGCTCTTCAGCTGCTCGAATCTCCTTACCAAAAAAGCGAACTGGGCTTGGAAAGCCGCGCCATGATGTCCTTCATAAAATGACTGGAGGAAAGGATTGTCCTCGGGCTCGATGACGCGCTGAGCGTTGAGGCGGTCGGCAACAATGTTGGCCAGCGTGCTCTTGCCCACGCGGATCGGGCCTTCAAGTGCTATATACCGGGGAGGTTCGAAAAGCTTGGCCATTGTCCAAGAAAGAACGACTGGCCGCAGCATATATTGCCCGGCGCGCTCTGGCAATGACGAATCCGGCCGCCGGGCTGTGGATAAAATGCATCTGATTGACGTCTTTGGCTTTTTCCTGTTGATTTGTTTGTCACGAGATTTGGTAATTGGGTAATTTAGTAATTGGGTAAATTGAGTTGTTTCGACAACATCAATTACCCAATTACTAAATTACTCAATTACCAAATCTTTGCTTGCCTCTCTCACAACCATCGTTGCCTCAGCTGCAGCCGCCAGCTATGCCGGATATGCCACCATGTCCCCGGCATCGCAGCTCTACGGCCGAACGCTGACGCACGGCCACGATTCCCGGATGATGGCCCTCACCTTCGACGACGGTCCCAATGATCCGCATACGCTGCTGCTGCTTGACTTGCTGGCTAGACACAACGCCAAGGCGACTTTTTTTCTCATCGGCAAGTATGCCCGCCAGCGGCCGGAAATAGTACGCGCCATTCATGAAGCCGGACATCCAATCGGCAACCATACCTACAGCCACCCCAACCTGATCTTCGCTTCCGCACGGAGGCTGCGCCAGGAGCTTGAAGATTGCCGCAAGGCTCTCGAAGACGCTATCGGCGAACCGGCGCCGCTGTTTCGCCCGCCGTTCGGCGGACGTCGACCGAATGTCTTGCGGGCCGCACGCGCGATGGGCTTGGAGCCGGTCATGTGGTCGGTTACTGGTTTCGATTGGAACGCAAAATCAGCCGAGGCCATCGTTGATAAAGTGGTCAGGCAAATCGCCCGCCGCGAGCAAGGCGAGATCGTTCTCCTTCACGATGGCAGCCACCTAGGCTTCGGCGCCGACCGCAAATACACCGTCGAGGCCACGCGAGATTTGCTGGAGAAATATTCGGCTCAGGGGAAGAAGTTTGTGTCGGTGCAGGAGCTCGCCCGAGATGACTAGTATTGTTCTAATGCTCGATCATCCGTGTGCCACAGTCGGGTGGAGCAGGCCTTCAGTTGTACAGTTCCATGACATCCTTTTGGGCTGGGGTAAGAATACCTTTTCCTGTGCATCCGTCAGGATGACACAGGCGTTAGGTGATTGTGTGTTGGATACGGGATATCAGGGGCGGACCATTGCCTAAAAGCTAAACCTCACGCCGAGTTGCGCGGCAAACGGCATGCCCACCGTTGTACCCGGTCCGAAGAAATCTCCCAACGTTCCTGCCGGTTGCCGGACATCTCGTAGCGTGATCGGGCGAGTGGAACTACAATCGGCGTTCAGGCAGAAGTGAGTTACGTTTCCGGCCTGCAGTTCGTTCGCAGGCACGGGCAGGGCGCCAATATCGGCGATGAAGTTGTTGCCCGTATTCTGCCGGTTGAGAAGATTGAAGAACTCGACGAAAGTCTTCAACGACGTTCGCTCCCTAACTTTGAAGCTCCGGCCGATGCGGAGATCGACCTGAGCAAACGGAGTGCCGCGGAACTGATCGAGTGTGGTCTGCTGGCCGTCGATTACGGCGCGATCATTGGCGGCGCCGTCTCCATTGATATCGGTGGTGGTCGTGAGCGTATAGGGCCGGGCGCTTTCAAACTGCGACAGTGTGCTGACTTCCAACTGCCACGGCAGGTGCGCCGTTCCGGCAATCACGAAGCGGTGGCGGACGTCCTCTCCCGAAGGCCCATGATCTCCAGGTCCGAAGGGATTGTTGACGTTCGAAACCCCGTTGACATAGTCAAACAGCTCGCCCACGGTGGCGCCCCAGGTTGCGGCTTTGGCCAGCGTATAGTGAGCGGTCAGCTCAAACCGTTTCGACAAACTGTGATTGACCGCGAATGAGAGCGCGTCATAGCGCGAGCGATTGTCGGAGCGGAAGACAGAGATGTTCGGCGCCGTGCTGGGCAGCGTCCCGTTAGGAGCGAGGGCCGGATCTTGGGCCACATACTCATAACGCCTGTACTGATGAACACCCTGCTGATGTTCGTAGTTCACGATGGTCCGCCAGGTCTGGGTCAATGCGTGCTCAAAGCCGGCGCTGGCCTGCAAAGCGTAAGGCGAATGATAGTTGGGGTCGATGATGGCGCCCTGGTCTCCGGCGTTGAGCAGGGTCGTCGTGCCTGATCTCACCGCGCGAAAAGCGTCGACCCAACCGTTCTGCGCCAGATCATTGAAATACATGCCGGCGCCCGCGCGAATGACGGTTTTATCGCCAGTACCTGGCGAATACACAACTCCCAACCGCGGCCCGAATGCTTTGTGGTAGTCGTGCGGCACGCCTTGGGGCAAGGCCAGGTTGTCCGCGGCGATCGTCAGGACAGAGGGATTGGAGCTCTGATTCGCTCCGTTGGAATCAAACAGTCCAAAAGTGGTGTCGTAGCGCAGCCCATAGTTCACGATGAGATTGCGCCGGACGCGCCACGCGTCCTGCGCGTAGAGCCCCAACCGCTGGACGTTCTGGGCAAAGCGACCATCGTTGGGAGCCAAACACGTGTTCGGAGGTGATGCCGGGCTGCAATTGGCCTTCTGGTTGGCCGGATTAGCGAAGTCGACTGCGAAGGCGCCGGGATTGGCCACGTAGAAGCTTGGATCTTGCGGCAGGATGTGAACGATCTCGGCGTTATCAGAGAGCCGGCCACTCAACACCGGCTCGTGGATGAAGTTGATTCCGAACTTCGGCGCATGGCCGGCGCCCGAGTGGGCGACATCATAGCGTAACTGATGCTTTTGCTGATCGCGATTGATGGGGAATGCGGTGATCGGAGTGACAAACTGATTATCGCCAAAGGTCTCAAATCCTGAGGTAGTCAGAGTCGTACTGCTGAATGGAAACGCGAGCCCGAATCCCAAATTGGAGTTGCGTACTTTGACGTGATGAAAACTGTTGGCCTGATAGACGAAGTTGCCGATCCACGCCGGCGAGAACTGAAATTGATTGCTAAGCAGCACGCTGTAATAGTTCGACGTAGTCGCAAAGCCGGTCGAAGGCAGGGCGCCTTGATGCACCAAATCATTCTTCGTCGTATTTCGATCGGTGGCGCCTCGCAGAAACCAGTGCGAACGCGCCGATTGCGCGAAGTCGACGCGGGTTGAGAACAAAGTGTCCTGGAACGGCATGGTCACGGAAGTGGGCACGGCAATCGATGCCACACCCGGAATTTGGCCGGACCCCGCAAGCTGCGCTAGCGCGTTGAATTCATTCAGACTGAGCGTGCTGTAAGGTACGCTGGCATGTTCATTAATAAACTCAAAAGACGAGAAAACCCATAGTCGGTCTCGAACGAGTGGACCACCCAGGGTCCCCACGTAGTTTTCGCGGCGAAAGGGTTGTTTGGGATTCGCCGTAGGATTGTCGAGCTCATTGCGTGCGTTCAGATTCTGGTTGCGATAGTAGATGCCGGCGCTGCCGTGCCATGCATTGCCTCCCTGCTGCGAGCTGATAATCACCGATCCGCCATTGGTGCGCGAAGTATCGGCGTCAAACTGAGCCGTGCGCACGGTGAACTGCTGCATGGAATCCGGCGAGTAGTTCTGGAGGAATCCGCCAATGAAGTCATCGTTGTTGTCGCCGCCGTCCACGGATAGATCAACGTTGAGGCCTGAGCTTCCTCCGAAAGAAACCGCGGTAATGCGCGCCTTGGTCGGATCGGAGGGCTCAACCGGTTCTGTGCCCGGGGCCAGATAGGCAATGTTGGCGAAGCTGCGATTGGCAAGGGGAACTTCTTGCAGGTCTTGCGCGGTGATGATTGCCTGATGCACCGCAGTCGATGAATCGATGAGCTGCGAGGTGATCGAGGAGCCCTGAGTTTCGACATCCACGGTCTGCTGCACGCTGGCCGGCCGTAGCCGGATACTAATCGATGTAGCCGAACTGATGGCGACCTTCACTTCAGAGTGGGCCTCAGCGAAACCAGGCGCGTCCACCGTGACTCGATACAGACCAGGTTGCAAGTCCTCCATGCGGAACTCGCCTTCTGCATTGGCGTTGACGGCTCGCTCCGGGGACGCGTCGTGTGCGCGAACGACGATCTTCGCCGACGCAACGCGGGCTCCGGTGACGTCCGCGACCACACCGTGCAAGGTACCTCTCGGGATTTGTGCCGCCGCACAAAGCGAAAGGACAATCAGCGCGACAAGCACAACTAGAGGTCGAGTTTGGGGTAATTTCACGGCCTATAGAGCCTATTGCAAAAATGCGCTCTTCGCAAAGGATGAGGCGCAGGCGCATAAATTTAGCTGGTAAAATCCTTGGCAAATCGCAAGCTTGTAAAAGGAGCCTATGAAAGCTCGCCTGAGACTCGTGTACGTTCTGGCGGTCTTGTCGTCCGCACACGCTTTACATGCCGCGGACGCATCCAGCCTGAAGCCGCCGCCCGGCGCCAAAGTCGCCATCATTGTTTTCGAGGATCTCCAATGTGGGGACAGTGCCCGCGCTTATCCCCTGTTGGCGCAGGCGGCCAGCGCTCACCATATCCCCATCGTGCTATATGCCTTCCCTCTTCCCATGCACAACTGGGCGTTCGATGCCGCGGTGTGGGCTCGGTTTTTTGACCTCAAATCGGAGAGACTCGGCAGCCAGTTTCGCGACTATATCTACGCCAACCAGAACAGGATCACCTTCGCCAACCTGCCGCAGTTCGTACAGGGGTTTGGGGATGAAAACAAAGTACCCATTCCCTCCGCCTACGACCCTGACGGCAAACTGGCGGAGAAGGTTCAGTCCGACTTTGCGCTTGGCCAACAAATTGGCCTACTACACACGCCTACGGTCTTTGTGGTCGGCCAAAATGGAGTTTCCGCCCCGCTGGTTGAAGCTGTCAGCCGCGATGAACTCAACCAGCTCATCGACGACATGCTGAAGAAAACGGAAGCCGAAGTTCCAAGAAAACGTGCTGCGAGGAAAAATACGCGCTAGAGCGGCTTCAGAGTTGGTGTATTCCATGCAATCGACGACCGTGTCATTTGGAATCCCGCCTAGCGGGAGAGAAATCGGCTCCGCCCAAAGCTCAGCGGGAGCAGATCCTTCGGCTACGCCTCAGAGCCTGTCCTGAGGTGGTAGCCGAAGGGATGACACTCCCTTGGCTGCTGCCTTGCTACTTCTGCACCTGGGACCCCAATGCTGGTACCGCTTCGGCACTAATGAGAGGTTGAAGGACCACAGTGCATCCGGCGGCAGCACAGGAGAGGATGCCTCGACGCACGATCTTGACCGATGTATTTTCCGGAAAAGCAATCGGGTACTCACTATCCGTCAGGGCAGCTTCGGCATTGCGCATCTCCGGCGCGCCCTGACGAAACTCGGCCCGCTGCGGCCGGTTTGAACCGTCAAACACCAGCACGAATTCGGCCTGCCCGCTCTTCTGGGCAATCCCGCGCACCTTGACCGACTGCATCTGAGCGAGCTCACCCTTGCTTGAGGCAAAAACTGGACTTGGCCCAGGCTTAAGTTTTGTCAGACGCGCACGAGATCCTTCTACCTCGGCTCCTCCGGCGGCAATAGCCAGGAGCAGGAGATGCTGCGCTTTGGCTTTTTCACCGGCTTTTTCGTAGAGGCTCGCCAGACGGTTCGCGACCGTTCCCGATTGGCTCAGGCTCCAGGCAGCTTCGAGGTAACGCATACCTTCCATGCGATCGCCCTTCAAAACATTGGCCCAACCTATTCTCGCCCACTCCAGCGCTAGGAAATACATCGCTGAGAAAACTTCTGGCGGATTTCGCTCGTAAGCGCCGGCATCAAACTGATCGCCAATCCCGTCGACGATCTTCCGAGCGTCGCTCAGCGTTTTTTCGGGATCGATATCGTCGCGCAAGGCGGCGGAGAACCAATCTCCACCCGGCGCCGGCGCGGCGCTCCCCATCACGCTCACCAGCCGCGACTGGGACTTTTCCGGGTTGCCGGTCAAGGAATAAAGCTGAGCGAGGGCCATTTCGATCTCGGGATCGTCTGGCGTCGCTGAAGAGGCTTTTTCGAGGTCGCCCAAAGCTTCCTGATTGCGCTTCAGTTGCAACAGCAACAGACCGTGGTTCTTGCGCGCCATATTATCCACAGGGACGTTCTCAAGCTGCTTCGCATAGGCCGCCAGGGCATCCTCATATTTGCCTTCTTGCCGCAGCTCTGCCCCCAAGTCGTTGTAGGCACGTTTGTGGAATGCATTTACCTCGACTTGTTTGCGGTAGGCGGCGATGGCGGCGCTGTGATCGCCCAAGCCGGAGTAAGCGCGCCCCAGTTCGTCCCATGCATCTTCGCTCTCCGGACGCTGTGCTAACAAGCTCTTCAAAAGTTCGGCAGCGTTCTGATAGTCTCGCTGGTCCAAGGCTTTGATCGCGGCCTTGCGTAATTCTTGTGGCGTGCCGGTGGTAGGCACAGAAGAAGCAACAGCTGACTTAGCCGCCGGCCGCACGTCGCAGCTGATACTTTGTTCGGCGTAGTTGGTCGCCACGCTACGCAGGGATTCAACATCGGGACGCCGCGAGCCCGGGACCTGGTTCACTTTCAGGATGAATGTGCGGTCGGCTTCCAACGTGTTCTTGGTTAATCGATACGATAACGAGTATTCGCCATAATCGCGCGAAATGGTAACTTGCGGGGGCAAGCGCAGATTATAGTTACCGGCGAATTCCAGCCGGGCCTTGCTGTGCATCTCGACGGCTGGCCCTACGTCCAACGGTTGTCCAGGCTTCTTTTTGGGTAAGGCGCCGAATCTGATGAGAGGAAGGATGTACAGCTCCACGTTGGAGCTGGGCACCGCGAAGTAGGCGTCTTGGTGAATCTTGAAACGAACGCGAAGCGGCTTCTCCGGCTCTTCGAGATTCGCCACGTCGAGATCGCTCACCTTGCCCCGATATCCCTGGTACGTCGCCAGGACTTCGCCGATCCTCTGCCAGTCGGCTTGCGGCGTGCTGCGAAAAATAATGCGCATGGGGAAAGCGCTATCGCCAGTAGCCACGACCTCCACACTCGAATCGAGCGCGCCACTGTCGGATACCTTCCCCTCCACTGTGGAGGTCAGGGTGTTCTTGACTGGGGCTAACGCCGGGGTTTTCTTGAGACCGCCATTGGCGTCAGCCGCAGCCAGAACCGCCTGCTTGTCCCGCAATGGATAGACGAGTAGGCCGAAGGGCGCCACCTCAGCTGTGGAATCGAGCCAAACCCATTCCTTATCGATTAGCGCGGCAGTAATCACATGATCAAACTGCGCAGGGGAAGGAACGTCTTCATCCAGCTTCCGTCCCGAACCGATGAGAACGGGATAACTGGATGTGCCGGCGGCTCGCAACAGAGCAGCCAGCAGAGTGTGCTTGTCTTTACAATCGCCGTAACTGCCAGCCATCACCTCGGCTGCGGCATGCGGCTGAAAGCGTCCTACGCCAAAGGATAGACTGACGTAACGGATGTTGCGGGCAACGAAATCGTAAATCCGGCGCGCCTTTTCCTGCTGGGTGGTCGCGCCGCCGGTGAGCTCCGCCATCTTCTTTTCGATTGCGGCGTCAACTACGACGCGTTCACCTTGCAGCTTGGCGTACCAATGCGCGATTTGCTGCCAATCCTTGAAGGTCGTTAACTGGACGTCGGGGAACTCCTCGTTATCAACCGCGTCGCTGTCAGCGTCGGCGTCATCGTCATCTTTGTTTTTCCGATCGTGTGCGATGTGCTGCACCATCCAGCTGTAGGTGCGGCGGTCGCCGTTGTCGACGATCGAAAACTTGTGGCCGGGGCTCTTGAGCTTAAGCTCGCGGTCCTTGGGCACGTCAATCTCCAGCCGTGCTTCCGTGACGGCGATGTGCCTGGGAAAGTTGTATTCATACCAGAATTCGCCTGCGGCCAGGGGCGTTGTGATGCGTATGGTCGTGCGATATTCGAGGTGGTCCCCCGGGCGCAGGCTGGAGACGGTTATATGCCGCTCGCGGTAATCGCTGTACATCGGCGCCGAACGCAGGATTTCCGGCGCGAAGTCTTGCGCGTTGGCCGCGGAGGTTTCGATTGTCTGCCCATTGGGCTTGCGCACACGGACATAGTCGACTTCGAGCTTTTCCGTCGCGGAGCTGTAGCCGAACACCAGCTGGCCATATTGCTCGACACCCGCCTCGCTCTGAATACGCACGGCGCGGGTGTGCTCCACCGTCCCCGTGCCGTCGTTTTCGTAGTGCACCCGAGTGCCGAGGTGCTCTATGACGGCCGCTTCCTGGGCGGTATCAGCGGTTGGACCCGGCTTGGGCGGCTTGGTCTGGGCGCTTGCCCCACACCCGACGGCCAGACAAAACAAAACGATTCGCTTGCGCATCCTGCGACTTTTAGCACCTCGGAGGGCGGAAATCAAATCCTAAGTACCGCAGAGTTAGCCGCGGCGAACGTACCTAGAAATCGGTGCGAAAACTGATTGCTTGGTGTTAGGGTGTTCTTGACGTGTAATTCCCCGCGTAGCAAGCGGTTTACCCCATGCGAAAGGGCACCGCACGGCTATACTGTGCGATAAGAATGCATACAAAGACATCGAGCCAAAAAACCTTCTCTCCTTGGAAGATTGCTCGTTGGGGCGTCCTGCTGATCGCTGTGATCATCGTGATTCAGCTGCTACGCAAGCCTGCCCCGATTGCTACTTCACCCAATCCGCAAACGCGTGCCCTGCTGGCGCAGCAGTACGAACAAAAATTGGCCGATCTCGAATCCGCGCGCAACCGTGGTGAAGCCGGAGCCCAAGCGCAATTCACTTCCGAAGAAATCAGCGCCGCTTTTGTCGCGGACTCGGCTGCTCCAGCGGCGGCCATTCCTCAGTCTGTTGCGGGGACCCAGGAACAAAAACTTCCAGAGGCTAAGAATCCCCAGGTTGTCTTTGTCTCCGACAGCGTGATCGGCCAGTTCACCACCGAGCGTTATGGCAAGGACATCGTCGTTACGCTACGGGCGCATCTGCGGGCCGAAGATGGTTACCTGCAAATCCAGCCGACAGAATTCAAAATCGGCGAGTTAGCTATTCCCATCTCCTTTGTCGATTCTGTGGTACGAAAAAAACTGAGCGAGTCGGAAGTGCGGGAGAAGCTCAAACTTCCCGAGTGGGTCGCCGATGTGCGCGTCGAGAGCGGCCAGCTCGTTGTGACGGAGAAGTAGTGCGTGCTTCCTAAATAGGGATTTGGAAGCCGTGGGCAAGGTTTTTGATGGTTTCGAGATTCGAAACGGATTGGGCCCCCAGTCCCGCGCAGCGGGGAGTACCGCAGTGGCTAAAGCCGATTTCTGAATTTCCCTACCCGCAGGCCTAAAGGCCTGCTCCACCCTCTCGCCCGTTGGCAAGACTGCTACGGACCGCCTGTTATAATCCCCACTTTTATGAACACATTGAGACTTCTCTTTGCAGCCTTCTTGTTGTGCGTCGTCGCATCGGCTCAATCCGCTTCCCGGGATGATAGCGCGGCGGTGACGACGGTGATCCATGCCGCACATCTTCTCGACGTCAAAACAGGACGCATGGTCGACGGCCCGACGATAGTCGTTCGCGGCGGCAAGATTCTGAACGTCAGCGCTTCGAAGCCGGATAATCTTCCACCCAACGCCATCGAGATCGATCTCCCTAACGCCACGTTGCTGCCGGGTCTGATCGATGCTCACACGCATCTGACCTCTGATCCTAACTTCGGCTACCAGGAACTGGGTGTCTCCGTTCCTAAAGAGGCCCTGATCGGAGCTAAGAATGCGCGAGTAACGCTAGAAGCCGGGTTCACGACGGTGCGCAACGTGGGTGCGCGCGGCTTCACCGACATCGCCCTGCGTGACGCTATCAACGAAGGCCTGATTCCCGGCCCGCGCATCATGGCCAGCGGCCCGGCGCTTTCGATTACCGGAGGGCATTGCGACCAGAACCTTCTGCCCTACGAGTGGCACGCCACTTCGGATGGCGCGGCCGACGGCGTCGAAGGCGTTCAGCATAAGGTTCGCGAGATCATCAAGTATGGCGCGGATGTGATCAAGGTGTGTGCCACGGGCGGCGTGCTCTCGAAGGGCGATGATCCTCGCGCTTCGCAGTACACGCTCGAAGAGATGAAAGCCATTGTCGCTGACGCTCACCGTCTGGGACGCAAGGTCGCGGCGCACGCTCACGGCGCGCAAGGAATCGCCTGGGCCGCCGAGGCTGGCGTCGATTCCATCGAGCATGGCTCCTATATCGATGACGCGGGCATCAAAATCATGAAAGAACATGGCACCTACCTGGTGCCTACGCAGTATCTGGCCGACTGGATGAAAGAGAACGCAACCCGCATTGGGCTGCCGGCGATGTACGCCGAGAAGATGAAAACAACAACTGCGGTAAGCCGCGAGAATGTCGCCAGGGCGATCCGAGCTGGCGTGAAAATCGCGTTCGGCACTGACGCCGCGGTCTACCCGCACGGGCTAAACGCGCATGAGTTCGCCGTCTACGCGCAGATGGGCATGACGCCGTTGCAAGCCATCCAGACCGGGACTGTGAATGCGGCCGACCTGCTGGGCTGGAAACAGATTGGCTCGATCGAACCCGGAAACTACGCCGATATCATCGCCGTGAATGGCGACCCGACCAAAGACGTCACGCTGTTGCAAAGTCCGGTATTCGTGATGAAGGGCGGAACCATTTACAAGAAGCAATAACGGTCCAGCAAACCGAGGATAAACGGAGAAAGACGGGGCAGAAATCGGGGTCCAAGGGGTAGGCCTGCGCGAGAACGAATTCCTCAAAGATTGTCATTCCGAACGAAGTGAGGAATCTGCTTTTGGCGTGAACGGAACGATCTCGGTACCCCAGTCAGCGGCAAGATCCTCCCAGCTGGGATTGAAGGCCCGGACAAGCGCTATCTTTTTGGTCCGCGACCACGCCTTGATTTGCTTCTCTCGGGCAATACAGTTGTTCACGTATCGAAAGGTCTCATAGTAGACAAGACGATCTATTCTGTACCGCTTGGTAAACCCGTCCATTTCTCCACTTTTATGCTGCATCACACGCCGCAATAAGGAATTCGTCATGCCAACGTATAGCCTCCGCGACTTGCTGGCAAGGATGTAGACGAAGAACGTGCGCGGAAATTTCAAAAGCAGATTCCTCACTTCGTTCGGAATGACAAGTTTTAGAGAACGTCGTCATTGTAACCACCTGAGCCGAGGAAGCAAAATCATTTGTCATAGTGCAACAACGAGAACACTTCAGTTTCCGGAAATTTCTTGCGGCCGTTCAGGAAGTCCAACTCCACCACAAACCCCATGCCGGCGATCTCGGCGCCGAGGGATTTCGCCAGCTGGGCGCAGGCGTTGGCTGTCCCGCCGGTGGCCAAAAGATCATCGACGATAATCACCCGCTGCCCGGGTTTGATTGCGTCTTTATGGATCTCCAACGTATCGATGCCGTATTCCAGTTCGTAACTCCACTTCACGGTTTCGGCGGGAAGTTTGCCTGGCTTGCGGATGGGAACGAAGCCGGCGTTGAGGCGATAGGCCAGAGCCGGGCCGAAGATGAAGCCGCGGGCCTCGATGGCCAGAACGGTGTCGATCTGCGCGTTGAGATAGTGTTCGGAGAGAGCATCGATCAGCGTCGCAAACCCCACTTTGTCTTTGAGCAAAGTGGTGATGTCGTAGAACAAAATGCCCTTCTTGGGAAAGTCGGGGACTTCGCGGATCAGCTTCTTGAGGTGATCACAGTTGGTGCCACGCGTCGGCTGCATTTTTACCATGCTCCTTCGATCCGAAAAGTTGTAAGACCATCTACCGGTTCAGCCGGCGATTCCTGCACTTCGTCCACACGCGCGGCCCGTGGGCCTTGCCGCAGCTTGCCACGCAGTACGGCTTGTTGCTGATCGCTGCCCATGGCTAGGACTTCCACGGTGCCGTCAAAATTGTTTCTGACCCACCCGGCAAGGCCGAGTTGGCGCGCCTCATGGTCCACAAACCAGCGGTAGCCAACACCCTGGACGCGGCCACGCACAATGTAACGCCTGGCAATCATCAGAAACTAGGCCCGCGAGAGGTAAGCGCCCTCAGCCGTATCCACGCGGATCTTTTCACCTTCGTTGATGAACGGAGGCACCTGGACCACCAGACCGGTTTCAGTTTTCGCCGGTTTGGTGACGCTGGACGCGGTAGCTGATTTCAATCCCGGCTCGGTCTCGACAACCGTGAGCTCCACCGTCTGCGGCAACTCGATGCCCACGGCTTTGCCGTCATAGAACTCAACTTTGATCTGCAGGTTGGGTGTCAGGTAGTCGACGGCGTCGCCCAGGACGTCCTTTCCCAGATGAACCTGCTCATAGTTCTCCGTGTTCATGAAACAGTAGGTATCGCCATCCTGATAGAGGTATTCCATGGGGATTTCATCGACGCTGATCCTTTCGATAGGGTCGGGCGAGCGGAAGCGGTGCTCGAACATTGCGCCGGTGCGGATGTTACGCAGTTTGGCTTGGATGAACGCGCGCAGGTTGCCGGGCGTACGGTGCTCGACGCTGAAGACCACATGAAGGTCATTGTTGTGTTTGATAATCATCCCCGGACGCATCTGGGTTGCTGGAATTGCCATGAGTTGAACTCTTCTCCTTGAAAACTGATCCTGATTGGTGAGCCTTGCCAGCTGCTAGCGGGGAGCAGCCAAAAGCGCAACCGGACCTTCCCGCCGGGAAAGGCCGCAGAGACGAACAATAGATTTTACCGCAATCCCCGTCCAATCCGAAGCTCCAGGCGACGTTTTCTGAGCACGATTTTCCTACTGAGAGCGATCTTGCGAGGACAACGTTCCCCCGACCGCCTTTTTCTAACTATATGCATTAGGGAGGCGAAGTTATGAGCGAGTTCGAGAACGTGAAGAACTACGAGTATTCCGATCGACTGGGCAACGCGGACCGCGGCACCGTCCGCGATCTTGTTTTCCTTATTGCCGGCCTGGGCATTGGAGCGGGCCTGGCGCTGCTGCTCTCCCCGGCCAGCGGAGAAGATGTTCGCTATGCTCTTCGCCGCGGTTATCGCAAAACCGTCAAGGGTCTGGGCAAGCGCACGCAGGTCCTACGCGATCGCGCCGACGATCTGCTGGAACATGCCCAGGATTTGCGCGAACACGCCGGCGATATTCGTGAACGTGGCGCCCGGCTGCTGCGCTTTGCTCGTCGCCGCACCCAACGCGCCTAGGCGAGCTCAACTTCTGCTGTAGCGGTTCCTCTTTTTCTCCTGATGTCGCTCCAGGGCCAATTGGATCAGGCGATCGATGAGCTCCTGATATCCCAGCCCTGAGGCCGCCCAAAGCTTGGGGTACATGCTGATGGAGGTAAAGCCTGGCATGGTGTTGATCTCGTTAAGGTAGATCCGCTGGGTTTTTGAATCCATCAGGAAATCCACGCGCGCCAGTCCGGAGCCATCCACCGCCTGGAACGCGCGAACCGCCATATCCTGCACCTCTTTCATTTGTTTTTTTGTGATCTTGGCGGGGATGAGGAGCTGTGAGCCTTCATCGAGATACTTGGCGTTGTAGTCGTAGAACTCGGCGGCGGGAACGATCTCGCCGACGGTAGAAGCCTGAGGCGAGTCGTTGCCCAGGACCGAACACTCGAGCTCACGCGCCTTGTGGTTCTTCCCGCCGACGCTTTGTTCCACAACGATCTTGCGATCGTACTCTGCAGCGGTCGCAATCGCGGGACCGAGCTCTTGGCGGTTGCGGGCTTTGGAAATCCCTACGGAAGAGCCGAGATTAGCCGGCTTCACAAAGATCGGGTACTTCAACTTATGTTCGATCTCGCGTGTTACTCCCCTCGCGTCACTCTCCCAGTTGCTCCGCAGCAAGGTCACGTGTTTCACGATAGCGAGGCCGGCCGCGGCAAAGAGCTTTTTCATCACGTCCTTGTCCATGCCGGCAGCGGAGCCCAGGACGCCGGCGCCGACGTAGGCAATGTCGGCCAGCTCCAGCAGCCCCTGAATCGTGCCATCTTCGCCGAATGTTCCGTGGAGCACGGGAAAGATCACGTCAACATCGATGCTATGGTCGGCGGCGCGCGCTGCGCTCTCGAACGGAATCAGGCCATGTGATTGCGGCACCGGCGGGACAATCACGGCCTCACCTTTGGCCAGAACGGCCGCTCCCAGCGTGGCTTCCGGATCGCCGGCGCGTAGATGGCGGTGGCCTTCAGCGGGCGGACGTTCGCCGCGTAAGAGCAGCTCGGCATGGGCCGGCGTCAACCAGCGTCCCTCTTTGGTGATGCCGATCGGCACCACGTCATACTTTTCTTTGTCGATGGCTTGGAGAATGGACGCGGCCGACAAAAGCGAGACCTCGTGCTCGCCACTGCGACCGCCGAAGAGAATGCCGACACGGAGCTTGTTCATCGAAACTACTCTAATGGAGCAGTCAGCACTCAGCAATCAGCAGTCAGCCGGCCAAGCAGTTCAGGAGGAGATGTACAGGTTTCGTCCAAAGCTGGCGCGCACACGCGCCGAGAGAATCAGGAACACGTGGGCTTAAATTCCAGCTTGATCGCCGCGGGCCTGGCAGTCCTTGCTGGACTGCTTCACGAAATCAGTCAACTTGCCCTGGCTTTGTTTCTGTAACAGCTCTTCCATGGTTCGCGAAACCACCGGGTCGGCGCGGAGGATCCCCTTGTAAGCCTTGAGCGCGCTTTCCACCCCGGCGGTGTATTGGGCGACGGTGTCGTTTTTTTTGTCTGGATGTTCGATGAGGAATACCACGTTACCGAAGAGCACTTGATACAAAAGGTTGGATCCGTAGCGATAGCGTGAGGCCACCAGGTCGAGGCCGAGCACCGTGGGACAGGGCGTAACGTTGATGTCGGGAATGTCTTCGATCCACTGCAGCGCCCATTTCTTGTCGTCGTACAGAGTCTTGTCGAGCGGGTTCTGCTCCAGCTTATGGGTCAGCGCCACGAAGCGCTGTCGCTCTTCGGGCGTGGATGGTCCTCGCTTGGGTTCGTCCTGAGCGACGGCCGAAAAGGCTACAAAAACGGCTACCAGGAAAACAGATAAAAGTTTCCGCATAGATTTTTCAATCATAGTACCAGCGAGTCAAGCGTTTGCAGCCAATGTGTTCTGTGGTGCAAAGATTCCTAAGTCAGCGACACGTAACAACCCTAACCAGCCCGCGTGCGGGGCGGTTGCATGAACCAGAAAACTCCAGGCGATCCGGAATACAACGGACTACCAAGAACAACGCCGGAGGCGCGTTGAGAAAGGTGTACGCCAGCGCGTCAGCGCTGGGAAAGGTTCGATAATGATGCCGAGCGCCGGAGGCGCGGCACAAGCGTGTTCCGCCGCGTGGAGGCCATCGAATTTGTGTCGCTCCTCCCAGCCCCAGCACGCGAAAACCGCGCGTGCCGGGGACCCCGGCTCCGGGGCTGACACGTTTTTTGACGTTTACCCAGGGCTGACGCCCTGCGGGGTCCCCAACGCGCGCGGTTTTTGCGCGTTGGGGTGGACTCGGCTACCTTCTCAACGCGCCTCCGGCGCTAGGCCATTTGGTTCACGGCGTTATGGATCGCCTGGACTCCCACGAGGAGTTCCAGGAGAGGGTTCGACCTCAGTCGTACCGCTACGGGCTCTATAATACTCGGGCTTCAGCCCCTGTTCTCCACGTTCTTGAACAAGAAAAAGACAGCGGCTTAAAAGCCGGCAATTAAACGAGCGCTTATCGGTACGACTAAAAGTCATACCCTGTTACGTGTGGAACCAGCACAGCGTCGCAAGCTTCCGTCAGGAAAATTCTACATTCCTTACCGACGAAAAACGGGGGGGGACGTTTCTGGCGAAAGATCGTTGTTCGTCGATTGAGCTTGCAAAATTATCGGACGCATAAAAGAACCCACCGGTGGCGCACCTGGGCTACAGAATCTTTTTCCCAAACGCTGAAAGCGCCAACTCAACCGCCAAATCCGCCGTGCGGTTGTGTTCATCGATCACCGGGTTGACTTCGACGATCTCAAAGCTGGTCATGCGACCGTGGTCAGCGATAATCTCCATCGCCAGGTGAGCCTCGCGATAGCTGGCGCCACCGCGGACTGGCGTCCCCACCCCGGGGGCGTCTTCCGGATCAATCCAGTCCATATCGAGCGATATGTGATAACCGGCGGTGCCGCGTCCGGCTACGCGCAGAGCTTCTTCGATGACCGTGCGCATGCCGCGTTCATCGATGTCGCGCATGGTGTAGACCTCGATTCCGGTTTCGCGGATGTTCTCTTTCTCGCGGGCGTCGATATCGCGGACGCCCACCAGCACGCAATTCTCCGGCTGTACCTTGGGCGAAAAGTTGAAGATGTTAGCGAGCTCAGCCGGGCCCAGGCCCAAGATGGCCGCCAAGGGCATGCCATGCACGTTGCCACTGGGCGACGTTTCCGGTGTGTTGATGTCGGCATGCGCGTCGATCCAGATCAGCCCTACCTTTTGGTCCTGACGCCGCTGCTGGCGGTAGAATTCCGCGACTCCGGCCACTGTGCCTGCTGCGACGGAGTGATCGCCTCCCAGAACCAGCGGCACTTTGCCTGCTTCCATGGTCTTCATGACCGTCTCGGCGTGCTTAGTGCAGGTGGCGGTGATCTCTTTGAGATATTTCGCATGGGGATCGCCCTCTTTTTTCTGCTCAGGGATCGCAACCGCCACGTTGCCGCCATCTTCCACGACGTGGCCAAGAGCCTCCAGCCGCGCTTCGAGTCCGGCCACGCGCACGGCGGAGGGGCCCATATCGACGCCGCGTCGCGTCTGTCCCAGGTCCAGGGGTATGCCCAAAATCCTTATCTTTTTAGGCACGATGTTGTCAGCCCCCGCGGGTTTTGCGGTGCTTGCAGTTTTCGAAAGAGTCGCTACGTTGGTGTTTTCCGGGGTCATAGATTTCCTGGTTCGCGGGCCTTTCGCGCGCCTCTCAGCCTGCCCCTGACGTGTCAGCCGAAGGGCCCGCAAACCGGCTCAAGCTACGGATAGATGCGAGTCAAAGTCCGGGCGAAGGGGATCGTCTCGCGCACGTGCTCCAAGCCGCAAATCCATGCCACGGCACGCTCAATCCCCATCCCGAAGCCGGCATGG
>Ga0209648_10000375_pt1 | contig 33778 bp, 30 predicted proteins | sample GraSoi2013_115cm_FD_185830 | JGI IMG/M metagenome (GOLD analysis project Ga0209648, IMG submission 185830) | Grasslands soil microbial communities from the Angelo Coastal Reserve, California, USA - Sample 9_17_2013_115cm (SPAdes) (version 2) | ecosystem: Environmental > Terrestrial > Soil >...
AGGTGTCGCCGGTGCACACGACGCTGATCGAGAAGAGCGTCCTCGGGTGGAAGGAATTCGAGCTCGAGGTGATGCGCGACCACCGCGACAACGTCGTGATCGTGTGCTCGATTGAGAACGTCGATCCGATGGGCGTGCATACGGGTGACTCCATTACGGTTGCGCCGGCGATGACGCTCACCGACCGGGAGTATCAGCGGATGCGCGATGCGGCGATCGCGATCATCCGCGAGATCGGCGTCGAGGCGGGCGGCTGCAATATCCAGTTCGCCGTCAACCCGGCCGATGGCGACATGCTCGTCATCGAGATGAACCCGCGCGTGTCGCGCTCCTCGGCGCTCGCGTCGAAGGCCACCGGGTTCCCGATCGCCCGCATCGGGACCAAGCTCGCCGTGGGCTACACGCTGGACGAGCTGCCGAACGACATCACGAAAACGACTCCCGCCTCGTTCGAGCCGGTGCTCGACTACGTCGTGGTGAAGGTGCCGCGCTTCGCGTTCGAGAAGTTTCCGACGGCGGATTACCGGCTCACGACCCAGATGAAGTCCGTGGGCGAGGCGATGGCGATCGGGCGCACCTTCAAGGAGGCGTTCCAGAAGGGACTGCGTGGGCTCGAGGCGGGCCGCTCGGGCTGGGAAGTGGGAGCGAGTCTCGCCGACGACCGGCTGACGAGTGACAGCGCCGCCGATCTGCGGGTCGCGTTGCGGACGCCGACGCCCGAGCGCGTGTTCCAGATCAAACGCGCCCTGATGGCGGGCCTGACGGTGGAGGCGATCGGAGAGGCGTCAGGGATCGATCCCTGGTTCCTGTTCCAGCTCGAGGAGTTGCTCGCGGCGGAGCGGTGGTTCGCGACGCTCAAGGAGCCGGGCGCGGCGGAGCTGCGCCGCATGAAACGCCTGGGGTTCTCCGACCACCAGCTCGCGACCCTCGCCGGCACGACCGAAACAACGATCCGCGAGCGCCGCTGGGCGGTCGGCGTCCGCCCCGCGTACAAGACCGTGGACACGTGCGCCGGTGAGTTCCCGTCGCGCACGCCGTATCTCTATAGCTCCTACGACGAGGAGAACGAATCGGAGCCCTTGGGGGCGCAAGGCATCGTGATCCTCGGCAGCGGGCCGAACCGCATCGGGCAAGGCGTCGAGTTCGACTACTGCTGCGTCCGGGCTGGCCTGGCGCTGCGCGAGCTCGGTTTCAAGACGATCATGATCAACTCGAACCCCGAGACGGTCTCGACCGATTTCGACATCTCGGACAAGCTGTACTTCGAGCCCCTGACGTTGGAGGACGTGCTCGAGATCGTGCGCTGGGAGCAGCCCCGCGGCGTGGTCGTCCAACTGGGCGGTCAGACACCGCTCCGACTCACGAAGGCGCTCGAGGCCGCCGGGATCCCCATCTTGGGCACCTCCCCGGACTCGATCGACATCGCCGAGGACCGCGAGCGCTTCGAGGCGCTGGCCCGGCGGCTCGGGGTCACCCAGCCTGCGAACGGGACCGCGCGCTCGGTAGCGGAAGCCGTGGCCGTGGCCCAGCGCATCGGTTACCCCGTCCTGGTGCGGCCGTCATACGTGCTCGGGGGGCGGGCCATGGAGATCGTGTATGACGATGGCTCGCTGCGCGACTATTTCGAGAAGGCGGCCCGGGTCGCCCCGGAGCACCCGGTCCTGATCGACCGCTTCCTCGAGGATGCGTTCGAGGGGGACGTGGACGCCATCTCCGACGGTCGCCGGACGGTGATCGGCGGTGTGATGCAGCACATCGAGGATGCGGGGGTGCATTCCGGGGACTCGGCATGCGTGCTTCCCCCCTACTTGATTGGGGACCGGCAGGTGGAAGAGATGCGCCGCTACACCCAGGCGTTCGCCCAGGCCCTGGGCGTCGTGGGGCTCATCAACGCGCAGTACGCCATCAAGGACGGTGTAGTATACGTGCTCGAGGTTAACCCCCGGGCCTCCCGCACCGTGCCGTTCGTCAGCAAGGCCACCGGGGTGTCCCTGGCCAAGCTCGCCGCCGCGGTCATGGTCGGGCGCACCCTGGACGAACTGGGGGTTCCCGATGAGCTTCCGCTCCCCGGCGTGGCGGTCAAGGAGGCGGTCTTCCCCTTCACGAAGCTGCCCGGCGTAGATACCATCTTGGGCCCGGAGATGCGCTCGACCGGGGAGGTGATGGGGCTGGCCGATAGCTTCGGGATGGCGTTTGCCAAGGCGCAGATCGCAGCCGATGGCAGCCTTCCCCTAGCGGGCACCATCTTCGTGACCGTGAACGACGCGGACAAACCGACCGTCCTGCCGATTGCGCGGCGGTTCCACGAGCTGGGCTTCCGGATCGTGGCGACGGAAGGGACGGCGCGCTACCTGCGAGCCCGGGGTGTGCCGGCCGATCGAGTGGCCAAGGTGCACGAAGGCCGCCCCAACGCGATCGACCTGATCGTGTCGGGCGAGGCGCAGCTGTTGATCAACACGCCATTGGGGAAGTTCACCCAGGCGGACGACTATGCGATTCGGCGCGCGGCGCTGATGCACCGGGTGCCGTATACCACGACGATGTCGGCGGCGAGCGCCGCGTGTGACGCGATTATCGCACTGCGCAGCCGCACGGGCAGCGTGAGGAGCCTGCAAGAATGGTACGAAAAAACGACCGGCGCAAACCAGTGGGCGACGGCCGCAAGGGCGCTGGCGGCCGGGACGGCGGCGGTAGCGGAGCCAAAGCCGGCGCGGGCCACGCCGGCGCCCTGAAGCGGGCCGGCGGGGGCAGCCCGAAGGCGTCGGCACCCGCCCCGAAGGGCGCCAAGCTGGCCACGAAGCCCGCGGCAGCCGCGCCGCTGCCGAAGGTGAAATTCCGTGGCAAGATGCTCGAGAACGAGCCGCTGGCCCGCTACACGACGTACCGGCTCGGCGGCCCGGCGCGCTACTTCGTCACGCCGGCCGATCCGGAGGACGTGGCCAAGGCGCTCGAGCTGGCGCACGATCGCGGGCTGCCGTGGCTCGCCCTGGGCCTGGGCTCGAACGTCTTGGTCAAGGACACGGGCTACCCCGGGGTGGTGATCCGTCTCGGCAAAGGCCTGGATCGCTTCGAGATGAAGGGCGCAACGGCGATCGTGGGCGCCGGCCTCGCGACCCCGCTCTTGGCGCGCCGCACGGCGGAGGCTGGGTTCGCGGGCGTGGAGCGCTTCATCGGGATCCCGGGCACCGTGGGCGGCGGGGTCTACATGAACGCCGGCGCGCACGGGGCCGAGTTCGCCGAGGTGCTCACCGAAGCCACGGTGATGGATGCGAAGGGTAAGATCAAGCAGGTCGGGCGCAAGCAGATCTCCTTCAAGTACCGCTCGTCCAACCTGGGCAGCGTCATCGTGCTCGAGGCGAAGCTCGCCCTGATCGAAGAGCCGCCGGCGAAGCTCAAGGAGCGGCAGGCGCGGCTATTCCGGTGGCGCAAGGCTGGCACACCGTTCGACCAGCCGTCCTCGGGCTCGGTGTTCAAGAATCCCAGCGGGCCCCGCACGGCGGGGATGCTGATCGACGAGTCCGGGCTGAAGGGCTTCACGATCGGCGGAGCGCAGGTCTCAACGCTGCACGCCAACTATATCGTCAACACGGGGGCCGCTACCGCGAGCGACGTGCTCAAGGCCATCGAGCACGTGCGCAAGACCGTGGCGAAGAAGACCGGGGTCGAGCTCGAGCTCGAGGTCAAGGTGATCGGGACCTAGATGGCGGACTTTTTCGTCCACCCCTCGAGCTACGTCGACGATGGCGCGCGCATCGGTGCGGGCACGAAGATCTGGCACTTTTGCCATGTGATGGCAGGGGCCGTGATCGGCGAAGGCTCGAACCTGGGGCAGAACGTGGTCGTGATGCCGGGTACGCGCATCGGCAACCATGTGAAGATCCAAAACAACGTCTCGATTTACGAGGGTGTGACGCTCGAAGACGACGTGTTCTGCGGACCGTCGTGCGTGTTCACCAATGTGATGAACCCGCGCAGCCACGTGTCGCGCAAACACGAGTATCGCCCCACTCTCGTCAGGCGGGGCGCGACGATCGGCGCCAACGCGACGATCGTGTGCGGCGTGACGCTCGGCGAGTACGCCTTCATCGGAGCAGGGGCCGTCGTAACGTCCGACGTGCCGGCCTACGCCCTGATGGTCGGCGTCCCGGCCCGCCGCGTCGGCTGGATGTGCCAGTGCGGGGAGCGGCTGACGGTGGTGGCGGGGAGGGCGACCTGCGCAGCGTGCGGCACCGCCTACGAGGAAACGAACGGCGCGCTGCGACCGATGGTCACAGCCCGACAGGTCCGATAACCCGCGTGCCCTCGCGTCCAGAGACCCACGTTGTGAGCGTGCCGTTGCTCGACCTCGCGGCGCAGTACCGCGCGATCAAGGACGAAGTGCGGCCCGCTCTCGATGCGGTGATCGAGTCGCAGCAGTTCATCATGGGGCCCACCGTGCCGCGCCTCGAAGGCGCCATCGCCGCGCTCGCCCATGCGAAGCACGGCATCGCGTGTGCCAGCGGCACGGACGCGCTGCTCTTGCCGCTCAAGACGCTCGCGCTCCAGCCCGGCGACGAGGTGATCACGACGGCCTTCACCTTCTTCGCCACGGCTGGGACGATCCACAATGCCGGCGGCACGCCCGTGTTCGTGGACATCGACCCGGAGACGCTGAACATCGATCCCGCCGCCGTGGAGGCGGCGATCACGCCGCGCACCCGAGCGCTCGTGCCCGTGGATCTGTATGGGCAGATGGCCGCCCTCGAGCAGCTTACGGCGATCGCACGGGCACGCGGGCTCGCGCTCCTCGAAGATGCGGCCCAAGCGATCGGAGCCCGGCGTCAGATCGGCGGGCAATGGCGGATGGCAGGCGAACTGGGCTGGGCGACCGGCTTCTCCTTCTTCCCGAGCAAGAACCTGGGCGCCTGGGGCGACGCTGGGATGATCGTGACCTCGGACGACGCCCTCGCCGAGCGGCTGCGTAAGCTGCGGGTGCACGGCGGGGCGAAGCAGTACCACCACGACGAGGTCGGCACCAATTCCCGGCTCGATTCCCTGCAGGCGGCCGTGCTGCTGGCCAAACTCCCGCACCTCGCTTCCTGGTCCGCCCGGCGCCGCGAACATGCCGCCTATTACACCACGGGGCTGGCGGGCCTCGCCCCCGTCCGCCCCCCGGCGGTCGATCCCGCCAACGAGCACATTTTTCATCAGTACACGGTGCGGGCGGAGCGGCGCGACGAGCTGCAGGCGCACTTGAAGCGCGCCGGGATCGGGAGCGCCGTGTACTACCCGGTCCCGCTCCATCTGCAGAACTGCTTCCGCCACCTGGGCTATGCGCCGGGCCGCCTCCCGGTAACGGAGCGCGCCAGCCGCGAAGTGCTCTCGCTCCCGGTCTATCCCGAGCTCGAGCACGCCCAGCTCGACTACGTCATCGAGACGATCCGTGGATTCTACCGGTGAAACGGCTCAAGCTCGGCGTGATCGGCGCCGGGGCGTGGGGCAAGAACCACGTCCGTACCGCGGCTACGCTGGCGGAGGGCGAGCTCACGGCCGTATGCGACGTCGATCCGGCAGTGCGGGAGCGGCTGGCGCGCCAGTTCCCGGCCGTCCACGTGACGGCGGAGCTCGCGGACTTGCTCGCGCGGGTGGACGCGGTCGTGATCGCGTCTCCGGCGGGGACGCACGCCCGGTTCGCGCTCGCGTGCCTCGAGGCGGGGAAGCCGTGTCTCGTGGAAAAGCCGTTCGCGTTGTCGACGGCGGACGCCCAGGCCGTCGCCCGCGCCGCGGCGGACCGCAACCTGCCGGTCCTGGCGGGTCACTTGCTGGTCTTTCACCCCGCGGTCGAGCGGCTGCGGACCCTGGTCCAGGGTGGCGACTTGGGGCGCGTATACTATCTGTATGGCCTGCGGGTCAACTTGGGGCAGGTGCGCGCCGACGAGAACGCCCTGTGGAGTTTCGGGCCGCACGATGTATCGGTGGCCCTGTACTTGCTCAACGAGGCGCCAGTGACCGTGGCAGCGCACGGAAAGAGCTACCTCCAACCGGGCGTGGAGGATGTCGTGTTCCTGACCATGGAGTTCGCGAGCGGCGTGCTCGCGCACGTGCAGCTCTCTTGGCTCGACCCGCACAAAGAGCGTAAGCTCACCGTGGTGGGGGCGAGGAAAATGGTGGTGTTCGACGATATGGAGGCGCGCGAGAAGCTGCGGATCTACGACAAGGGGGTAGACCGGCCTCCCGAATACGGGTCGTACGGCGAGGCGCTGTCGGTGCGCGAGGGTGACATCTTCATTCCCAAGATCCCCAATGTGGAGCCGCTCGCGGCGGAGCTCGGCCATTTCGTGCGCGTCGCGCGCGGTGCGGAGCCGCCCCGCTCGAGCGCTGAGGACGGTGTCCGGGTGGTGCGCGTGCTCGCCGCCGCGACCCGCTCGCTCGCGGCGGGCGGCGCCCCGGTGACCCTGTGACGGCCACCGCCTCCGCCGCCGCCGACGTCCTGGTCGCCAAGGTGCAGAACCGCTCGGCCCTGATCGGCATCGTGGGGCTGGGCTACGTTGGCCTGCCACTCGCCCTGGAGTTCGCTCGCGCCGGCTTTACGGTGCTGGGGTTCGACGTGAGCAAGAACGTCGTGGACGGCCTGAATCAGGGCCGTTCCCACATCGCCGACGTGCCGGGCGCCGACGTGGCGCGGTTCCACACCGCGGGGACGTTCGCGGCCACGGCCGATCTCGCCCGCCTGCGCGAGCCTGATGTGGTGTCGATCTGCGTCCCGACGCCGCTCTCCAAGACGAAAGATCCCGACGTGAGCTACGTGCTCGCCGCCACGAACGCCGTGAAGCAAACGCTGCGGCGCGGTCAGCTCGTCGTGCTCGAGTCCACCACCTATCCCGGCACCACGCGCGAGCTCATGCTCCCCGCGCTCGAGGCGACGGGGCTCAAAGTGGGCGAGGACTTTTTCCTCGCGTTCTCGCCGGAACGGGTCGATCCCGGCAACCCCAAGTGGAACACGCACAACACGCCCAAGGTGGTCGGCGGCATCACGGAGGCGTGCCAGCGCGTCGCACTAGCGGTGTATGCGCCGGCCATCGCGACGCTCGTCCCCGTCACGTCCACCGAAGCCGCGGAGCTCGTAAAGATTCTCGAGAACACGTTTCGCAGCGTCAACATCGGGCTCGTGAACGAGATGGCGATCGTGTGCGAGAAGCTCGGCGTCGACGTCTGGGAGGTGATCGAAGCGGCCGCGACGAAGCCGTTCGGGTTCATGAAGTTCACGCCCGGCCCGGGGGTCGGCGGGCACTGCATCCCGCTCGACCCCCACTACTTGGCCTGGAAGATGCGCACGCTCAACTACCGCACCCGCTTCATCGAGCTCGCCGGCGAGATCAATGCCGCGATGCCCGAGTATTGGGTGGGGCGGGTGGTGGATCGCCTCAATGAGCAGGGGCGCGCTACGCGCGGTTCGAAGGTGTTGGTGGTCGGGGTCGCCTACAAAAAGGACATCGACGACATCCGCGAGAGCCCCGCACTCGACGTGATCCGCCTGCTCGAGCGGCGCGGGGCGGTCGTGAGCTATCACGACCCGCACGTGCGCCAGCTTAAGGACGACGACATCGACCTCGCGTCCACGCCACTTACGGCGGAGACGCTCAGCGCGGCCGACTGCGTGGTGATCGTCACGGATCACTCGGACGTGGATTACCCGTTGATCGCGCGCGGCGCGCGCCTGGTGGTGGACACCCGAAACGCGCTCGCCCGGCTGCGGCGCGGGAGCCCGGCGCGGTGAAGGTCGCGGTCGTCGGTACCGGATACGTCGGCCTCGTGGTCGCGGCGTGCCTCGCCGAGACCGGGAACGACGTAATCGGCGCGGACCAGGACGCGGCGAAAATTGAGAGCTTGCGGCAGAACCATCTGCCGATCTACGAGCCCGGGCTCGAGCCGCTCGTGGTCAAGAACCAGCGCGACGGCCGGCTCCAGTTCACGACCGACGTGGGCGCGGCGGTCGAGCGCTCCGATGTGATTTTCATCGCCGTCGGGACGCCGCCCGAGGAGGACGGCTCGGCCGACCTCCGCCACGTGCTGGCCGTGGCGGACGTGATCGGCCGCCACCTCACTGGGCCCAAGATCGTCATCACCAAGAGCACCGTGCCGGTCGGCACCGCGGCACGGGTGCGCGCCGAGATCGCCCGGTCCGCGCACACCCCGTTTCACGTGTGCGCGAACCCCGAGTTCCTGAAAGAGGGTGCCGCGGTCGAGGACTTCATGAAGCCCGACCGTGTGATCGTCGGCGTGGACGCGCAGGCGGCGGCGGACGTGCTGGCGGAGCTGTACGCTCCGTTTGTGCGGACCGGGAACCCGATCATCTTCATGGACATCGCGTCGGCCGAGATGACGAAATACGCGGCCAACGCGATGCTCGCCACCCGCATCTCGTTCATGAATCAGATCGCGCGGCTGTGCGACGAAGTCGGGGCCGACGTCACGGCGGTCCGCAAGGGGCTCGGCTCGGATCGGCGGATCGGGCCCGCGTTCCTGTTTCCCGGTCCCGGGTACGGGGGCTCGTGCTTCCCGAAGGACGTGCAAGCCCTGGTGCGGGCCGGCGCGGAGTGCGGCGTGCCGCTCGACATCCTCGAGGCAGTCCAGGCGGCGAACGAGCGCCAGAAACAGCTGCTCTTCGAGAAGCTCGCGCGCCGCTTCCAGGGGAGGCTGGCGGGTGTGACCGTGGCCGTGTGGGGGCTCGCTTTCAAAGCCGAAACCGACGACGTGCGCGAGAGCCCGGCCCTCGTGCTGATCGAGCAGCTGCTCGCAGCGGGGGCCCACGTGCGGGCGCACGATCCCGCGGCGATGCCCGCGGCGCGCCGCCAGCTGGGCGACCGCGTGCGCTACGCGGAGAGCGCCTACCACGCGCTCGAGGGGGCGGCCGCGCTGGTCATCGTCACCGAGTGGCTCGAGTACCGCAATCCCGATTTCGACCGCATCAAGGGGCTGCTGTCTCGGCCGTTCATCGTTGACGGACGCAATCTCTACGACCCGCAGCGCCTCGCCCGGCTGGGGTTCGTCTACGAAAGCATCGGCCGCCCGGTCGCATGCGCGTCCTCGTAACCGGGGCCGCGGGGTTTCTCGGGTCGCACCTGTGCGATCGGCTGCTGGCGGACGGGCATCGCGTCATCGCCATGGACAACTACCTCACCGGCAAGTCGGGGAACCTCGCACACCTGCGCAGCGAGCCGGCGTTCCAATTCGTGCTGCACGACGTGGCCAACTTCATCGAAGTCCAGGGACCGGTGGACGGCATCCTGCACTTCGCCAGCCCCGCGAGCCCGGTGGATTATCTCGACTACCCCATCCAGACCCTCAAGGTCGGATCGCTCGGGACGCACAAAGCGCTGGGGCTGTCGCGAGCCAAGGGGGCGCGCTTCCTGCTGGCGTCCACGTCCGAGGTGTACGGGGATCCGTTGGTGCACCCGCAGCCGGAGAGCTACTGGGGCAACGTGAACCCCGTGGGACCGCGTGGGGTGTACGACGAAGCCAAGCGGTTCGCCGAAGCGCTGACGATGGCCTACCACCGCTACCACAAGCTCGATACCCGGGTGGTGCGCATCTTCAATACGTACGGACCGCGCATGCGGCCGCGCGACGGACGGGTGGTGTCGAACTTCATCGTGCAGGCGCTCAAGGGGGAGCCGCTCACCATCTACGGTGACGGCTCCCAGACCCGCTCGTTCTGCTACGTGGACGACCTGATCGAGGGCATCGCGCGCCTGTTCGAGCGGGGCGGGCCGGATCCGACGAACCTCGGCAACCCGCACGAATTCACGGTGCGCCAGCTCGCCGAGCTCGTGCTAACACTCACCGGCAGCCGGAGCCCGCTCGTCGAGCGCCCGCTGCCCACCGACGACCCCAAAGTCCGCCAGCCTGACATCACCCGCGCGCGCCAGACGCTCGGGTGGGAGCCGCGTGTCTCGCTCGAGGACGGCCTCACCCGCACGATCCGGTACTTTCGCGAGATCGTGGGATGAGCCCGCGGGTGCTCGTGACCGGTGCGGCCGGCTTTATCGGCTCGCACGTCGCCGAGGCGCTCTTGGCACGCGGGGACGAGGTCGTAGGCCTGGACAACTTCGACCCGTTCTACGACCGCGCCGTGAAGGAGCGGAACCTAGAGCCGCTGCGGCGGGCGCCCACATTCCGCTTCGTCGAAGCCGACATCGCGCGCCACGCCCTGCCGCTCGACCAGGTGGCGGTGATCGTGCATCTCGCCGCTCGACCCGGCGTCAGGCCCTCGCTTGAGGACCCCGCGGCCTACAGCGAGACGAACGTGACGGGGACCGTGCGGGTGTTCGAGGCGGCTCGACGCGCCGGGATTGCGCGGATCGTGTTCGGCTCGTCGTCGTCGGTGTATGGGAATCAGACGTCGGCGCCGTTCGCCGAGACAGCGCCGGCGGTGAGCCCGATCTCTCCCTATGCCGCGAGCAAGCGCGCGGGCGAGCTCATGGCCGCCGCGTTCGCCGACCTCTATGGCCTGCAAATCGCCTGCCTCCGGTTCTTCACCGTCTACGGGCCGCGCCAGCGCCCCGATCTTGCGATTCATCGGTTCACCGGCCTGATCGCCCGGGGGCAGCCGGTGCGCATGCATGGCGATGGGTCGAGTGAGAGGGATTACACGTATATTTCTGACTGCGTGGCTGGCGTGCTGGCGGCGATCGAGTGGACTGGGCGCTCCCGCTCGCACGGGCTCGCCGAGCCGATCAACATCGGGGGTGGGGCCCGCGTGCGGCTCGACCGGCTGATCGCGCTGATCGGCGGCACGCTCGGGCGCGAGGCTCGGATCGAGCGCCACGGCGACCAGCCGGGTGACGTGCGCGTCACGGACGCGGACCTGGGGCGGGCCCGCCAACAACTCGGGTTCCAGCCCAAGGTTGGCATCGAGGAAGGGATTCGGCTGTTTGTCCGCTGGTACGAGGGGATTCATGGACGTTAGTCCTGAGCATCTCGTCGGGCAGGCCCGAGAGCGCTTCCAGCTCCAGGACTACTACGGCGCGATTCACCTGCTCGAGGAAGTGATCGAAGGCGGTCGGGCGTTCGCGGACGCGCACCACCTGCTCGGGCTGTCCTACTCGCTCGTGGGCCAGCAGGAGCAAGCCCTGACCCAGCTCGACCGCGCGCTGGCGCTGAATCCGCACTACGTCGAGGCGCTGGTGCATCGCGCCCTGGTGCTGAACGAGCTGGGTCGCGACGCGGAGGCGGACGCGGCGTTCCGCCGCGCGGCGCAGCTCGGCGGCGAGCCGCGCCAGGGGTTCCCGGCGCACGTCGCGGCCAAGCTCGCCAACCAGCACGCCAGCCTGGGCGAGGCGTATCTCGAGGCCGGCGGTCTCGCGGCGGCGATCGATGAGTATCAGGCGGCGCTCGCGCTCGGACCCGCCTTCCATGATCTGCGCTACAAGCTGGGGCGGATGCTGCTGGAGGCCGGTCGCGCCCTCGACGCGCGGGAGCACTTCGAGATCATCGTGCGGGCGCGACCCACGTATCTCGATGCGGCCGCCATGCTGGGACTCGCCTGCTACCTCGCGGGCGACGGGCTGTCGGCCAAAGCGGTGTGGGAAGACTGCCGCGAGCGGCGGCCGGAAGACCCCCGGGTGGAGGCGTACCTGGCGATGCTGGCCCGCAACGACACGAGCGCCCAGGTGCCTGCGGGCAACGCCCGGTCACCCGCGGACGATCCGCCAGCGACGCGCTCCAGCGGTGGGGGCGGGGCTGGCGGAGCCGGCGGGGGAAGCGACGGGCGGACCCAACGCTTGTGAGACGCGGCGCGCCGTTGGCGATCGCTCTGGCTCTCGCCTGCCAGCCGAGCGCCGCCGATCACGAAGCGCTCGGGGACCGCTGGTACGCCGGCGGTTCCTACCGCGATGCGCTCGCTGAGTACCAGCTCGGTCTCACGGCGCATCCCGCGAACGCGGACTTGGAGGCCAAACTGGGAGCCGCGGCCCTCCACGTGGGCGACTACGCGTCCGCCGTGCAGGCGTACATCGCACTCGCGGAGCGGGACCGCTCCCGGGCGGCCGAGGCGGCGGACGGGCTCGAGCGCGTGGCCCGCGCGGCGCTCGGCGCCAGCGACCGCAACGACGCCGAGAAGGGGCTCGCGGGGTTGCACGCCGTCGCCCCGGCCCGGCCCCTGGGGCGCTACGCGCGCGTCGCCGCACTCGCCGCCGTCGAGCGCGGCGATACGGCCGGCGCCATCGCGCTCCTTCCGGCCGCAGCCGCGGCCGCGGCGGACGCCAGGCTGACTGATTCCCTGTTGTTCCTGTTCGGCATGACCGCGGTGCGCGTGCGCGATTGCGCCACGGCGGTGCCGGTGTTCGAGGGCGTCATCCGACGCCAGCGGGAGCCCGCCGTCGCGGATGGGGCGCGTGAGGGGCTGGGCCTGTGCGCGCTCGTTCGGGGTCAGCAGCTGCTCGAGGCCGGCAAGCCCGGTGATGCGGAGGCGTGGTTTCGGCGCGCCACCGCACCGGGCGCACCGGTCGACGTGGTGCGTGGGGCGTTCCTGGGGCTCGGCGACGTGAAGCTGGCGCAAGGGGACGTCGCGGGCGCGCTCGACAGCTACCAGCAGGCACTCGCGGGCGGCGCGCCGGGGGACACGTTGACGCGCCACGCGCAAGACAAGATCAACGCGCTGGGCAAGGCGGACGCTCCGTCCCCGGCCCCGCCCAAACAACCGTGAGGACAATGCGTCGCGTGCTCCGTGTCGGCTGGACCCTGGCCGTGGCCGCGTGCCACCACGGGCCCCGCGTGCAACCCGCCCTCAATCCCGTGACGGAGCTCGCTCGGGCGCGCGACTTGTTGCATCATGGCGACTTCGCCAAAGCGCAGATCACGTTGCGGCGCCTGAGCTACGCGCTCGGCCCGACCCAGCCCGAGATGGCCGAGGTGCAATACGACCTGGCCGAGTGCGCCTTCCAGACCGGCGATCGCGTGCAGGCGGCGCACGATTTCCGCCAGCTCGCCGATCAGTTCCCGGCCAGTCCGTATGCGCCGCTCGGGCTGTTACGCGCCGGCGATGCCAACCTGCGGCTGTGGCGGGACCCGGAGCTCGACGCCTCCTATGGGGAGGGTGCGCTCGCGATCTATCAGGAGTTGGCGGGGCGCTACCCGGGAACGGACGCGGCCGCGCGGGCGCAGGTGCACGTCCAGCAGCTGCGCGAGTGGTTCGCCGAGAAGGCGTACAAGAACGGCATGTTCTATTTCCGGCGCCGCGCCTTCGACTCGGCGGTCATCTATTACAAGGACGTGGTCGCGAACTACCAGGGGACGACGCGCGTCCCCGACGCGCTGATGCGGCTGGTCGAAGCCTATCGGGCCATCGGGTACACGGACGAGCTGAAAGAGACGTGCGGGACGCTGCGCAAGTATTACCCGCGGACCGAGCGGCTCAACCAGTCGTGCCCGGCGCCGTCCGACTCGAGTGCTGCGCCGCCCTCCTGAGCGCCCGTGGAGGCCCTGTTCGGCGGCTCGTTCGACCCCGTCCACGTGGGGCATCTGGTGGCCGCCGAGGCGGCGCGGGAGGCGCTGGGCGCGACCGTGCGCTTCCTACCGGCCCGGGAGCAGCCCTTGAAGCGGGCGGCGCACGGGGCGAGCCCCGAGCAGCGCGCCGAGATGCTGGACCTGGCGATCGTCGGCAACCCGCATCTGAAGGTCGAGCGGATCGAGCTCGCGCTGCCCGCGCCCTCCTACACCGTGCGGACGCTGCGGGCGCTCGCCGAGCGCGAGCCGGGGAACCGGTTCGCGTTACTGCTGGGGGCGGACGCGGCGGCCGAGCTCGGGGCGTGGTTCGAGATCGAGGCGCTGCCGGAGCTTGCCGAGGTGGTGGTGTTCGCGCGGCCGGGGGCGGCGCTGCCCCGCCACCCCGCGATCGCTCGGGTCGTCACGGTGCCGGCGCTCGATGTCTCCGCCACCGCGATCCGCGACCGCGTGCGCCAGGCGCGATCAATCCGCTACCTCGTCCCGGAGGCGGTGCGCCACTACATCACCGCTCACGGGCTGTATCGGCAATAGAGGACTGATGGTCCAGAGCTGGTTTACCAAGATCGTCGGCACCCGCTTCCAGCGTGAGCTCAAGCGGATCCGCCCGATCGTCGACGCGATTCACCGCCACGAAGAGCGGCTGCACACCCTCTCCGACCAGGAGCTCCAGGCTCAGACCCCGAAGCTCCAGGGGCTCGTGCGCGAGCGCACCGGCACCCTCGCCGCCGAGGTCGAGCGCTTGAAGCGCGAGAAGCACGATTGCCCCGATGCGACCGAGCGGGCGAGCCTGAGCGAGCAGCTGTCGCAGGCGGAGGGTGCCTACGGCAAGGAGCTGCAGGCGGCGCTGAACGGCATCCTCCCCGAGGCCTTCGCTACGGTGCGGGAAGCGTGCCGCCGGCTCGTCGGCAGCGAAGCCGTGGTCACGGCCCACGCGCTCAAGTGGGATATGGTGCCCTACGACGTGCAGTTGATCGGCGGCATCGTGCTGCACGAGGGCAAGATCGCCGAGATGGCGACCGGAGAAGGCAAGACGCTGGTGGCCACCCTGCCCCTGTACCTGAACGCGCTGGCGGGCCGCGGCGCCCACCTCGTGACGGTCAACAACTACTTGGCGCGCCGCGATTCGCAGTGGATGGGCCACCTGTTCACCTGGCTCGGCTTGAGCGTCGGCTGCATCGACGACACGGAGCCGTCCACCCCGGCGCGGCGGGCGGCGTACCTGTGCGACATCACCTACGGCACCAATAACGAGTTCGGCTTCGACTACCTGCGCGACAACATGGTGCTGTCACTGGAACAGCGCACGCAACGGGGGCACGCCTACGCGATCATCGACGAAGTCGATTCGATTCTCATCGATGAGGCGCGCACGCCGCTCATCATCTCCGGACCGGTCGGCAGCGAGTCGGACGAGAAGTACGCGCAGTTCAACGTCCAGGTGGTGCAGCTCGTCCGCAAACAGACCGCCGTGGTGAACGACCTGCTCGCCCGCGCGGAGTCGCTCTTGGGGAACGAGAAGACCGCCTATGAGGGCGCCACGCTGTTGTATCAGGCGCAGCTCGGGATGCCGAAGAACAAAAAGCTCTTGAAGCTGCTCCAGGAGCCGGGGGTCAAGACGCAGGTGCAGCGCGTCGAGCTCGACGTGCTGGCCGATCGCAAGCTCCCGGCGCGCGAGCAGAAGCTGCGCCGCATCGAGGACGAGCTTTACTTCGTGCTGGATGAGCGGGGCCATTCGGTGCACTTGACGGAGAAGGGCGTCGAAACCATGTCGCCCCAGGACCCGGACCTGTTCCTGGTACCTGACATTTCGCACGCGGTGCACGAGATCGAACGCGACGACCAGCTGTCGCCCAAGGAAAAGATCGAGCGCCGCCGCCAGGTCGAGGGCGAGTACGCGCTCAAGAGCGAGACGCTGCACATCATCCATGCGCTATTGCGGGCGCACGCGCTGTACGAGCCGGAAGTGGATTACGTCGTGCAGGACGGTAAGGTGCTGATCGTGGATGAATTCACCGGTCGGCTGATGCACGGTCGGCGCTGGTCGGAGGGGTTGCACCAGGCTGTAGAGGCGAAGGAAGGCGTGGCGGTGCAAGAGGAGAGCCAGACCCTCGCGACTATCACGATCCAGAACTACTTCCGGATGTATGACAAGATCGCCGGCATGACGGGCACGGCGGAGACGGAGGAGACCGAGTTCTTCCAGATCTACGGGCTCGAAGTCGTCGTCATCCCGACCAACCGGCCGGTGCGGCGCGTCGACAAGCACGACCTGATCTACAAGACGCGGCGCGAGAAGTACAACGCCATCATGGACGAGGTGGAGCGCCAGCATAAGCGGGGACTGCCGGTGCTGGTCGGGACGGTCAGCGTGGACGTGTCGGAGACGTTGTCGCGGATGCTCAAGCGGCGTGGGTTCCGGCACGAAGTGCTGAATGCCAAGTACCACGAGCGCGAGGCCGAGATCGTCGCCCAAGCCGGTCAGCCGGGCGCAATCACCATCGCGACCAACATGGCGGGCCGCGGCACCGACATCAAGCTCGGCCCCGGGGTGAAGCAGTGTCAGGTGTGCGGCATTACGGCGCACGAAGCGCCGTTCGGACAGCAGATCGAGCGGCCCGACTTGACACCCGCGGAGATCACGCAACGGGGCTGCGACGAGGACCCCCCGTGCGGCCTCGTGATCGTCGGCACCGAGCGGCACGAGGCGCGGCGCATCGACCGCCAGCTGCGGGGCCGCTCCGGTCGCCAGGGTGACCCCGGCCAGAGCGTGTTCTACCTGTCGCTCGAAGACGACCTGATGCGGCTGTTCGGCTCCGACCGGATCGCGCGCTGGATGGACCGCACCGGCGCCGAGGAGGGCGAAGTCATCACCCACCCCTGGGTGACCAGCGCCATCGGCCAGGCCCAGAAGCGCGTAGAACTCCAAAACTTCCAGGCCCGGAAAAAGCTGCTCGAGTACGACGACGTGATGAACCAGCAGCGCGAGGTGATCTACTCGCTGCGGTTGTTCGCGCTGGAGGGTGGCGAGGAGCTCAAGGCTGAGGCGCTGCGCATGGTCGAGCAGGCCGTCGAGCAGCTCGCCGATGAGCTGATCGGCGATGCCAAGGGTCCCTACCAGTGGGACCGGGAGATGATCGAGACCGAGTTCCTGCTCAAGTTTCTGCTCTCGGTCCCCGGCGTGACGGATCCGGCGACGGTGCGCAGTCGCGACGAACTCGTGCAAGTCGCGCGTCAGGCCGCGCGCGAGGCGTTCCAAGCGAAGGTCGACTACTTGAAGGAGTTCGAGGCCAAGCTGAATCGGGTCGCGTTGGAACAGGAGTTCGGCCCCGGGTTGCTGGCGGGCGGCCTCCTCGCCCGCACCGTGCTCGGCGTGATCGATGAGAAGTGGAAGGATCACCTCTACGACCTGGATCAGTTACGGGCGGCCATCCAGTACCGCGCGTGGGGCCAGAAAGACCCGCTGATCGAGTACAAGCAAGAAGCGTACGACATGTTCGTGGGGCTGATGCACGACCTCTACCAAACCTTCGCGGAGCGCTGGCTCAAGACGCACATCGAGCTCGGGCCGCCACCCGGTGGGACGGCCACGGGGCCGGCGGGCGGACGACCGGGTGCTGGAGCGGACTCGGGTCCCGAGGGCGGGCTCGTCAAAGGACCGGCCCCCCGCCGCCCCCGGCCGATGGTGGCGAGCAAACCGGCGGCGGATGGCTTGGTGTCGGGCGCCCCGGCGGCCGCGGTAGCCCCCGGCGGGGCCGCCGTCGCGACCACGAACCCGTACGCCGGGGTGGGCCGCAACGACCCCTGTCCCTGCGGCAGCGGCAAAAAGTTCAAGAAGTGCCATGGAGCGGTCGTGTGAGCACACGGCCTCGCCCGGGGGGACCCGGGCCGGCCGGCGTGGAGAGGGGAGCGGGGACCGGAGGGGGGCTGGAGCGCGCGGGGGCGCGGGGGCGCGGGGGCGCAACAAAAAGCGTCTCCGCGTTGTTTTTGGATACCACGATGGCGTTGGGCTGTTGGCACCATGGTCCTGCGCCTGTCGGAGCACGCGGTCCACGACCGGCCGCGCGAGCGCTTGTGGGGCGTAGGCCCCGCCGCGTTGACTGGGCAAGAGCTCCTTGCCATTGTCCTAGGAACGGGGTGCGCCGGGCGCGACGCCCTGGTGGTCGCCGGCGAGGTCCTGGCCCGCGTGGAGGGGTCGCTCACGCGCCTGGCACGGCGACCAGCAGCCGCGCTGGCGCGGGTGCCGGGCGTCGGCCGCGTCAAGGCGGCCCGGATCGCGGCGGCCCTTGAGCTCGGGCGCCGCGTGGTGGAGCAGCGCGAACCGCCACCAGTTCGCATCGCGCGACCTGCGGACGTGCAGCGGCTGTGTGGGCCGCGGCTGCGCGACTTAGCGGTCGAGGAGTTCCATGTGCTGGCCCTGGGCACGCAAAGCCAGGTGGTGGCCGACCTCTTGATCACGCGCGGGCTGTTGAGCAGCTCGCTCGTGCATCCGCGCGAGGTGTTTCGGGCCGCGCTCGCCGAGGCGCCGGCCGGGATCATCCTCGTGCACAACCACCCGAGCGGCGACCCCACGCCCTCGGGGGACGATCGGGCCGTGACCCGGCAGCTCGTGGAAGCGGGGCAGCTGCTCGACGTCCGGGTGTTCGATCACGTGATCGTCGCGGGCGAGCGCTACCTCAGTTTTGCGGAGGCGGGACTGTTGTGACGACTACGGCACCGCCGCTCGCGCCGGAACTGGCACGGGCGATCGCGTCGCAGAAGGACCGGCTCGACGTCGAGCTGCTGGGGCGTGCGTACCGCTTGAGCGCACAGGCGCACCGCGGCCAGAAGCGCCGGTCGGGCGACGACTTCGTCTCCCATAGCGTCGCCGTGGCCACCATCCTGGCCGAGCAGCAGATGGACTCGATCACGATCGCCGCCGCACTGCTGCACGACGTGGTCGAGGATTCCGACGTCTCGGTCGAGGACATTCGCCGCACCTTCGGGCCCGAGGTCGCCGATTTGGTCGACGGGCTCACGAAGCTCTCGACGCTCACCTTCCGCTCGAGCGCCGAGGAGCAAGCGGAGAACTATCGCAAGCTCCTGCTCTCGGTCGCGAAGGACGCCCGGGTCATCATCATCAAGCTCGCCGACCGCCTGCACAACATGCGAACGCTCGAGCACCTGGACGTGGAGAAACGGCACCGCATTGCGCTCGAGACCCGCGAGATCTATGCACCGCTCGCGCACCGGTTCGGCATGGCGGGCGTCAAGGCTGAGCTCGAGGACCTGGCGTTCAAGTTCCTCGAGCCCGAGGACTATCGTGCGCTGGCGCGCAAGGTCAAGGCGAAAAAGGAAAAGCGCGAAGAGACGATCGAGCGGCTGCGCGAGCCGCTCGGCGACGAGTTGCGGGACGCCGGGCTGGCGGAGGTCGAGATTACCGGCCGGCCGAAGAACCTGTGGTCGATCTACAAGAAGATGCGCAAACGCGACAAGCCGTTCGAGGAGATCTACGATCTCCTCGCGGTGCGGGTGCTGGTGGACGACATCCCGACCTGCTACCACGTGTTGGGTCTCATCCATCACAAGTGGACGCCGCTCCAGGAGCGCATCAAGGATTACATCGCGAGCCCCAAGTCGAACGGCTATCAGTCGCTCCACACCACGGTGTTCGGTCCCGCGGGGCAACTCTACGAGATCCAGATTCGTACGCGCGAGATGCACTACACCGCGGAATACGGCATCGCGGCGCACTGGCTTTTCAAGGAGGGGGGCAAGAGTCCTGACGAGCTGGACCGCCACCTGGCGTGGTTCCGGCAGCTGCTCGAGCTGCAACAAGACGCGCACACACCCGAAGAGTTCCTCGAATTCCTGAAGGTTGACCTCTACCAGGACGAGATCTTCGTCTTCACCCCGCGCGGCGACGTCAAGCGGCTGCCCAAGGGCGCCACGCCGATCGACTTCGCGTTCGCGGTGCATACCGAGGTCGGCCACCGCTGCCAGGGCGCGCGCATCAATGGTCGCATCGCGCCGCTGCACCGGCCCCTGAAAAACGGGGACACGGTCGAGGTCATGACGAGCCCCCAGGCGAAGCCATCGCGCGACTGGCTCGCTCATGTGCAGACCGCGCGCGCCCGCCACAAGATCCGCCAGTGGATCCGCGAGGAGGAGCACGAGAAGAGCCTCGAGCTCGGCGAGGAGATCCTGGCGCGCGAGGTGCGGCGCCGCCGGCTCGATCCGCCCACGCCTGAGGCGCTGCTGCGCGCCGCGCAGGCGCTGTCGGTGGGCACGTCCGAGCAACTCCAGGCGGCGCTGGGCACGGGCGACGTCGCCCTGGGCACCCTGATGCGGGCGCTCTACCCCGAAATCCCCGCGGATGATCTGCAGCCCCCGCGGCCCACGGCCTTCGGGCGCGTGATCGAGCGACTGCGGATCGGCCGCGGGATCAAGATCCAGGGAGTGGACGGCCTGATGGTGCGCTACGCGCAGTGCTGCCAGCCAGTGCCTGGCGATCCCGTCGTGGGTTACGTAACCCAGGGGCGGGGGATCTCGATCCACCGCTCGGACTGTCCCAACCTGCTCGTGCTCTCGAGCGAGGCGGAGCGGCGGGTCGACATCGACTGGCAGGAGTCCGAGGGCGAGACGTTCGTGGTGCGCCTGGCCGTGAGCGGAGAGGACCGCCGCGGGCTGTATGCCGACATCTGCACCGCCATCAGCGAGTCCGGGATCAACATCCGCTCGGCCGAGATCTCGACCCGCGACGGCGCCGTGTTCGGCAGCGTGCTCGTGGAGGTCGAGAACCAGACGCACCTGAACAAAGTCATCCGGGCGGTGCGCCGCGTGAAGGGCGTGATGGATGTGTCCCGCCGCGAGTCGGGCCCCCAGACCAAGCCCGTCAGCAGTTAAGTTTCGGTCATGCCCTTTGATCTCGTGTCCCCGTTCGCCCCGGCGGGGGATCAGCCGCGTGCGATCCGGGAGCTGGCCCAAGGCCTCGCCCGCCAGGACCGCTATCAGACGCTCCTCGGCGTCACCGGGTCCGGCAAGACCATGACCATGGCCCACGTCATCCAAGGGTTCGGGCGCCCCACGCTCGTCCTGTCCCACAACAAGACGCTCGCCGCCCAGCTGTACGGTGAGCTCAAGGGATTCTTTCCGAAGAGCGCCGTGGAGTTCTTCATCTCGTATTACGACTACTACCAGCCCGAGGCGTACCTGCCCCAGACGGACACCTACATCGCCAAGGACTCCTCGATTAACGACGACATCGATCGCCTGCGCTTGCGCGCGACGTCCAGCTTGATGGAGCGCGAGGACGTGGTGATCGTGGCGAGCGTGTCGGCGATCTACGGCCTCGGCGACCCGGCGATGTATCGCCAGCGGCTCGTCACCGCACAGGTGGGTGAGGAGCGGGGCCGGGATGCGTTGCTCGAGGCACTGGTAGGCGTGCAGTATCAGCGCAATGATGTGGCGTTTGAGCGCGGCGCGTTCCGCGTGCGGGGCGACACGATCGAGGTGTTCCCCGCGTATGACGAGCAGGCAGTGCGCCTCGAGTTCTGGGGCGACTCGGTGGAGCGCATCACGAAGATCGACCCCACCACCGGCAACGCGATCGCCGAGCTCGCGCGCACGGCCATCTATCCCGCGACCCACTTCGTGACGGAGCGCCCCACGATCGAGCGCGCCGTCACGGCGATCCGCGCCGAGCTCAAGGAGCGACTGGCGGAGCTCCGCGCCGAGAACAAGCTGCTCGAAGCCCAGCGACTCGAGTCGCGCACGCACTTCGACATCGACATGCTGCTCGAGGTCGGGCGCTGCACGGGGATCGAGAACTACTCGCGCCACTTGACGGGCCGCGCGCCCGGCGAGCGACCGGCCTGTCTGCTCGACTATTTCCCCGCCGACTACCTCTGCATCCTCGACGAGTCGCACCAGACGCTGCCGCAGCTGGGCGGGATGTACGAAGGCGACCGCTCCCGCAAGCAGACGCTCGTGGACTACGGGTTCCGCCTGCCGTCCGCCTTGGACAACCGGCCGCTGCGGATCGACGAGTTCATGGAGCTCGTGCCGCGCATGATGTTCGTCTCCGCCACGCCGGGGGTGGACGAGCTGCGGCTCTCGGGCGGGGTCGTGGTGGAGCAGATCATCCGACCCACCGGTCTCGTGGACCCCCAGGTCGAGGTGCGACCGGTGAAAGGCCAGGTCGACGACTTGTTGAACGAGATCCGGCTGCGCGAGCAGCGGAACGAGCGGGTGCTCGTCACCACGCTCACGAAGCGGATGGCGGAGGATCTCACCGACTACCTGCAGCAGCACGGCGTGCGGGTCCGCTATCTGCATTCGGAGATCGCTGCGATCGAACGGGTCGAGATCATCCGCGGCCTGCGGCTCGGCGAGTTCGATGTGCTGGTGGGCATCAACCTCCTGCGTGAAGGCCTCGACCTCCCCGAGGTCTCGCTCGTCGCAATCCTCGACGCGGACCAGGAGGGGTTCCTGCGCTCCGACCGCTCCCTCATCCAGACCGTGGGCCGTGCGGCCCGCCACCTCTCAGGGCGAGCGATCCTGTACGCGGATCGCGTGACCGGATCGATGCAGCGGGCGCTCGACGAGATGAGCCGCCGGCGTACGCTGCAGCAGCGCTACAACGAGGAGCACGGTATCACCCCACGCTCGATCGTCAAATCCGTGGACCAGGTGCGCTTCGTGACGCGCGTGGCCGACGCGAAGACGACGAAGGTCGTGGGCATGGCGGCACCCCGGCCGGCCGACGCGCGCGAGCGCGAGGCCCTGATCCAGTTGCTCGAAGGGCAGATGCAGACGGCCGCCGAAGAGCTCGACTTCGAGCTCGCCGCCGTGCTGCGCGACCAGATCCTCGAGCTCCGGGCCGAGGGCGATACGGGTCGACATGCGTCTGTCCGCGGACCAGCTCCAGCAGTTCGGTGAAACCCTGGGGCGCGAGCTTCAGGCACCCGCGGTGATCGGGCTCTCGGGCGAGCTCGGCACTGGGAAGACGACGCTCGTGCAGGCCATCTGCCGCGGGCTCGGCGCGCGGGTGCTGGCCACGAGCCCTACCTACGCCTTGGTGCATCACTACGACGCGTCGGGCGGGCGCGCCGTGTATCACGTCGACTGCTATCGGCTGCGGACGCCGGTCGAGGCGCAGGACTTGGGGTTCGATGACATGGTGCGCGAGGGCGCGATCCTGCTCATCGAGTGGCCCGAGCGGGCCGGGCCCTGGGCCCCGCCAGTGGAGCGGCATTTCCGGCTGAGCTACTGCGACGCCCCGGACACGCGGGAAGTGGTGGAGTTGGCGTGAGCGGGCGCTGGCTCGCGCTCGACACGGCGACGGCGATCGCGAGCGTCGCGCTGGGCCGGCCCCCGGTGCCGGAGGCAGGGGCGCATGTCGACGGGGCCCGACGCCACGCGGCCGAGATCATCCGCCTCGTCGACTTCGTGCTGACGCGGGTTGGAGCGCGGATCGCGGACTTGGAAGGGATCGTGGTCGGGGATGGGCCGGGGAGTTTCACAGGCCTGCGCATCGGGTGGGCGGCGGCGAAAGGGCTCGCCCACGAGGCGGGTTTGGAGCTCCGGGCCATCCCGTCGCTGATGGCCGCGGCGCTTGGGGCGGCGCTCGGGATCGGCCCAGAGCCTGTCGCGGCCTGCTTCGACGCGCTGCGCGGCGACGTGTACGGCGCGGTGTATGTGTTTCACCCCGATCGGGTGGAGACGCTGGTTGCGCCCACCGTCGTGACCCCGGACGCGCTCGTTGAAGCGGCGCCCGTGCGGCCGCGCCTCGTGGTCGGGGACGGCGCGGTGCGCTACGCCGCGGAGTTCACGCGCTGGACCGGGGCGGCCCCGGTCCCGCTCCAGAGCCTGCCCCCGCAGGCGACGATGCTGCTCGCGCTGCTCGGGCGCGCCGGGGCGGACCGCCCGCTCGACGACCCCGTCACCGCCGAGCCCGAGTATGGACGCCCTGCCGCCGCGCAGGCTCAATGGGAGGCGCGCCACGGCCGCCCCCTACCGCATTCGCCCGGCCACGGCGGCTGACGTCCGCGACGTCACGGCCATCGAGCGCGTGGTGTTCTCCGATCCCTGGTCGCAGCGGGATTTCGGCGAGTGCGTCGCGTCGGGTGTGGCGTTTCTGGTGGCCGAGGCGCAAGGAACCGCCGCCGGCTACGTCGTGGCGCATGCCGCCGCGGACGAGGGAGAGATCTTGAACCTCGGCGTCGCGGAGGCGCATCGCCGCCGCGGCGTCGGAGGCGCTCTCGTGACAGCCGTGCTTGCGCTGCTCGGCGCCCACGGCGTGCGGGTGGTGTACCTCGAGGTGCGCGACTCGAACACCGGCGCGCGCCGGTTGTATGAGTCGTTGGGGTTCTCGGAAGTGGCGCGGCGGGCGCGCTACTATCGGCGCCCGGTCGAGGACGCGGTGGTGTTGCGAACTGCGATTGGGGCCGCCGGGGCATCGGTCCGGCGCTAGCCCAAGTGACGTATCTTTGATTGACAGAATGACTTGCGAGTCATATACTGGGGGATCCTTGGATCCCCGCCCGCTTATCGTCGGGAGGTCGTTGTGAGCCGGAGCCTCAATAAGGTCATGTTAATCGGGAACTTGGGGGCGGATCCCGAAGTGCGCACCACGCCGAATGGCTCCCGAGTTGCGACACTGTCGCTCGCGACCAGTCGGCAGTGGACGGGGCAGGGGGGCGAGAAGCAGGAAAAGACCGAGTGGCATCGGGTGATCTGCTGGAACAACAAGGGCGCCCAGCTGGCGGATCTGGCCGAGAAGTACATGAAGAAGGGCGACCGGATCTACGTCGAGGGGCGCATCGAGTACCGCAGCTGGGAGGATCGCGAGAAGCAAACACGCTACACCACCGAGGTCATCGCGCGCGAGGTGCTGCTCTTGTCCTCGCGGGGTGGTGCTGGCGGCGGCGCTGGCGGCGCCGGCGGAGCGGAAGGCTCCGGCGATGTGGCCCGGACCAAGGCTCGGGCAGCCGCCAAGGTGGCGCCCGAGGGCAAGGCGGAGTCGCTCGACGCGTTCCCGGAGGCCCTAGATGAGGAGGACGACGATCTGCCGTTCTGAACACCGAGCAGCCCTGCTCGCCCTTGTAGCAGGGCTGCTCGCCGGGCGGGCGCCGGAGCTCGCGGCGCAGGACACGACCCACGCTCGACCCGACACTTCACAGCGGGCTCCAGACACCTCCCAGGCGGCACCGGCACCGACGCCGGGACTGCAGGGGCAGCTCCCGGCGACGCACGTCGTCGCGGCGGGCGAGACGCTCTGGTCCATCTCACAGCTCTACTTCAACGATCCGCTCCTTTGGCCTGAGATCTACCGGCTGAACACGAGCATAATCGACGACCCACATTGGATATACCCTGGGGAGGAACTCAACCTCGCGGCCGGGGGCTTGGCCCAAGCGCCCGATACCACGCCCGTCGCCGTGGCGCCGCAGGTCGTGGGCGACACCGTCCGGGCGCTACCCGCGCCGCTGCCGCCGGCGGACACGGTGAAGGCGGCGGCGCCGGTAGCGGTCACAGCGCCTCCAGAGACGACGACGGTGGTGCTCGATACTGCGCAGTCCGTCGAGGCGGTGCCGCCGCCGCCTCCCGAGCCGTCCGTGACGTACCTGACCGTGTTCGAACGGCGACGCACAGCCGGTCAGCAAGTGCGCGAGGTGTTAAAGGCCTACGCGAACCGGCCGTACCGCCCGCTGCGGCGCGGCGAGTTCTACGCCGCGGGTTTCCTCACCGAAGAAGAGGACCTGCCCTACGGGCGAGTCATCGGCAACACATCGCTGCCGGCGATTCCGCGCTTTACCGACCGCACCTCGGCGCTGCCATTCGATCAGCTCGCGATCTCGCCGGCCCACAACGCGTCGTATCACGTGGGGGATTCGCTCCTCATCGTGCGGATCGACCGCGACATCGCGAATTGGGGGAAGGTCGTAGTGCCGACCGCCGTGGCCCGGGTGACCGAGTTGCAGCGCCGCCAGGTGCTCGCGGACGTGATCATGCAGTTCTACCCGGTCCACGACGGGCAGTTGGTGCTGCCGCTCGAGCCGTTCAAGGATCCCGGTCAGGTGCGGCCCACACCGGTCGAGCAGGGCCTTGAGGGCACCGTGATCGCGGCGCGCGACCTGCACGTGCTTCCCGGCCCGCAACAGATCCTGTTCATCAATCGGGGCCGGGCGGAAGGAGTGAGTCCCGGAGACGTGTTCGAGGTGTTCAAGCCGGCTACGGGCGAGCCGGGCACGTCGTCGGAGCAGGTGCAAATGACGATCGAGATCGTGCACACGCGCGACCACTCTGCGTCGGGGCTCGTACTCAACATCGATCGCCCCCACCTCGTTCCAGGCATGCCGGTGCGGCTCATCCGGAAAATGCCCTCCTAAGGAGGCGCCGGCCCCCCTTCGGGGCGGCGCCGGCGCACTCGGCTCGTGGTCTTCCTGCCGCACCTCGTCGCGCTCGGCCTCTATGCCCTGGCTACGGCGCTCGTCGTGGCGCCCTTTGCCGGGTGGCGGCCCGCGCCACGCGCCGTGCTCGTCGGCGTCCCGCTCGCCGGGATGGCAGCGCATGTGGTCGGCGTTCTGGCGCTCATGCCGTTTCGCGGCGTAGCGCCGACCCTCTCCCTGCTAGCCCTGTTCCTCGTGCTGTTGCAGGTAGCGAGCGAGGGCTTGTTCCGGGCGTCCGCTGTCGCCGTGTTCACGGGACCCTTGGCCACCGGGCTCGTTGGCCTGGCCCTGGTGCTCGGGCTCGCGCCCGAGGCACCGCCGCCGACCGCCCCCGGGCGGGGACCCTGGTCGATTCTGCACATTACCATCAGCATCCTGGGCTTGGCCCTGCTGGCGCTCGCTTTCATCGCCGCGGCGCTTTATCTGTTGCAGTTCCGCGAGCTCAAAGCGAAGCGGTTCGGTCAGGTGTTCCGTCTGTTTCCGCCGCTCGAGCGGCTGGATCAACTGAACCATCTGGCCCTGGTCCTCGGCTTTGCCACCGCGACCGTGGGCGTGCTGCTCGGGTTCGGCGTGCGCTACGCCGGTGGCGCACCGGTCGACGCGGCCCAAGTGGTGTGGGGGATGCTCTTGTGGCTCGTCATGGGGTGGGCGGTTGCGGTGCGCGTGGTGCGGCACTGGGTGGGGCGGCGCGCGGCGTTCGCGAGCATCGCGAGCTTCGCGGCCGTATTGCTCGTGTACCTGGCCCTGAAGCTCACCGCGCCGGGCACGCAGCGGTTCTTGTAAGCAGGTGGGCGCGATGAGCATCACGGTCCTGGGTGTGAACCACCGCACGGCGCCGCTCGAGGTGCGCGAGCGCTTCGCCCACGCGCCACGCGAGGTACCAATCGCGCTCGAGCGGGTGCTCGCCGCTGGCGCACGCGGCGGCGTGCTGCTCTCGACCTGCAACCGCACCGAGTTCTATGTGGCCGAGGCTGAGCCGCCCGTCCCGGAGATCGTCTGGACACTCCTGTCGGAGCGTCTGGGTGACGGGCGCGACGCGGGCGCGTACGGCTACATCGAGCGCGACCGCGACGCGGTGCGACACCTGTATCGCGTGTCGGCGGGGCTCGACTCGATGATCCTCGGCGAGTCGCAGATCCAGGGGCAAGTGCGGGAGGCGTGGGACCTGTCGAAGGCAGTGGCCGGGCCCGTGCTGCACCGCCTGTTCCAGTCGGCGCTGCTCGTCGGGGCCCGGGTGCGGAGCGAGACGGGACTGGCGCGCGGCGCCGCCTCCGCCGCCTCAGCCGCGGTCGCCGTGGCGGGCAAGATCTTCACCCAGCTCACCGGGCGCGCCGCCCTCGTTCTCGGCGCCGGCGACATGGCGGAGCTCGCCGCCACCTGCCTCGCCGCCGAGGGAGTGCGCGTCACGTTGGTCGCGAACCGCACCTACGAACGGGCCCGGGCGATCGCCGAGGAGCTGGGCGCCCGCGCGCTGACCCTAGACGAGGCGTGGGAGCATTTCGCCGACACCGACATCGTCTTGAGCTCGACCGCCGCCCCGCACGCGGTCGTCACCTGGGACCGGGTGGCCGCCGCCATCGCCCGGCGTGGCGGGCGGCCGCTCTGCATCCTCGACCTCGGCGTGCCGCGCGACGTGGAACCCGCCGTCGCCCACCTCGAGAACGTGTTCCTGTACGACGTCGACGACCTGCAGGCCGTGGCGGCGCAGGCGGCGGCCGCGCGGCGCTCGGACATCCCGGCGGCGGAGGGGATCGTGAGCGAGGAGGTGGAGCGCTTCTGGGGCTGGTACGGCGGGCGGGTCGTCGTGCCGGTCTTGAAGGAATTCCGCGACCGCCTGGAGGCGGTGCGCGCCGCGGAGCTCGAGCGGGCGCTCCGCCGGCTCGGGCACCTCTCGCCTGAAGACCGGGGCCAGATCGAGCACTTCAGCCACGCCCTCCTCAACAAGTTCCTCCACCATCCCACGCTCGCCCTGAAGGAGGCGGCAGAGGCGGGGCGCGGATACGGGCTCCTCGAGGCGCTCAAGCGGCTGTTCGGCCTGGAGCGGCGGGATGGGACGTAAGGTCCTCGTCACCGGCGGCGCGGGGTACATCGGGAGCGTCGTCGTCGAGGAGCTCGTGCGGCGGGGCGAGACGCCGGTGGTGCTCGACGATCTGAGCACCGGGCACCGCGCGGCCGTGGCCCCCGACGTCGAGTTCGTCGTGGGCAACGTCGGCGATCGGGCGCTCGTCGACGGCGTGCTGGCGCGCCATCGGATCGACGCGCTGGTGCACTGCGCGGCGTTCGCGCTCGTCGCCGAGTCCGTCGCCCAGCCGGCGAAGTACCACGCGAACAACGTGACCGCGGGCGGCGTGCTGCTCGAGGCCGCCGTCCATGCGCGAGTCGAGCGCGTGATCTTCTCGTCGTCCTGCGCCATCTATGGCCACCCCGGCCGCGTGCCCATCGCCGAAGACACGCCGCCGGCACCGGTCAATCCCTACGGGGAAACGAAGCTCGTGTTCGAGCGCCTGCTGGAGCGCTGGGCGAAGAGCCACGGGCTCCGGTCCGTGAGCCTGCGCTATTTCAACGCCGCCGGCGCCACCGAGCGCCATGGCGAAGATCACGCGCCCGAAACGCACCTGATTCCCAACGTGCTGCGGGTAGCGGGGGGGGAACGATCCGCGGTGGAGGTGTACGGGACCGACTATGCCACCCCCGACGGGACCGCGGTGCGCGACTACATCCACGTCCGCGATTTGGCCGACGCCCACGTCCGGGCGCTCGACGCCACCGTGGACGGCGCCCAGGCCGTGAACCTCGGGACCGGGACGGGGCAGTCGGTGCTCAGCGTGGTCGCGGCGGCGCGCCGCGTGACGGGACAGCCGATCGCGACCGTGTCGCAGCCGCGGCGGCCGGGCGACCCGCCGATGCTGGTCGCGGCCCTGGGCAGAGCGGAACGCCTGCTCGGCTGGCGTCCCGCGCATTCCAGTCTCGACGAGATCCTCGCCAGCGCGTGGGTATGGCACCGCGCGCACCCGCTCGGGTACGGGAACTCAAGCAAGGGGAGGGCTTAGCGCGTGCTGCTCGCACAAGTCGGCCGGGCGGTCCCGACGACACCCTGGGAGCTGGTGCTCACGTCGAGTCGCGAGACTAAGTTCGTGCTCGCGATCCTCGTGCTCTTTTCCCTCGCCTCCTGGTACCTGATCTTCCTCAAGTGGTGGCAGTTTCGCCGCATGCGGCACCAGGCGGACCGCTTCATGGCCGGCATCGAGCGCGCCCCGCGGCTCGACGACGCCTACCACGCCGCGATGCGGCTGCCGTCCTCGCCCTACAACCGCCTGCTGCGCGAGGGCATCAACTTCTTCACCGAGCTGAAGCCCGGGGCGCTGAAGGAGAACGCCGCCGCCCAGGTGACCCACGCGACCCTGACGATGACGCAGCTCGAGGCACTGCGCATGGTGCTCGCGAAGGAGGTCGCCGCCGAGCGCGACGCGGCGGCGCGCTTCCTGCCTTGGCTCGCCACGTTCGGCTCGGTGAGCCCGCTGCTCGGGCTTCTGGGCACGGTGCTCGGCGTCATGGACGCCTTCATCGGGATCGCCGTGGGCGGCTCGGGCAACATCGCCGCCGTGGCGCCCGGCGTGGCCGAGGCGCTCGTCACCACCGTCGCCGGGCTCGCCGTGGCCGTGCCCTCGGTCATGGCGTACAACCTGTTCGTCAATCGCCTCGGCCTCTTCGCCGGCGAGCTGGAAGGCTTCGCCCAGGAAATCATCGGCACCATGGCCCGCGAAGGGAGGCTCTAGTGGCGGGCCTCCTGGGCGGCGGCGGGGGCCTGCGCGGGCACGGCGAGTTGCCCCTCAACGCCGACATCAACGTCACGTCGCTCGTCGATGTGGCGTTCGTGCTGCTCATCATCTTCATGATCACGGCCCCGATCATGCAGGGCGGGGTGGATGTGCGCCTGCCGCGCGCCGAGGCGCGGCCACTGGAGCCCAAGTCCGGGCTGGTGGTGACCTTGGACCGCGAGGGCAAGATCTACATGGATCAGGCCCCGCTCACCTACGAGGACTTCCGGGCCACCTTCCCGGCCTTCGTGCGAACCAAACGCCCGACTGGGGTGTACCTCCGAGCCGACGGCCGGGTGCCGTACGCCGACGTGGTCCAGGTGCTGGCCGTGATTCGGGCCGCGGGCGTGAACGACGTCGGGCTCGTGGCCGAGCCCGAGACGGTGGCGAAATGAGACGCCGGGCCCGCGCGCCCGCGAGCATCGGCGTCGGGCTCGCCGGCACGGTCGGCATTCACGTGGCGGCCGCGGTGATGCTCGTGACGGGAGCGGCGAGCGCGCGGCGACCCGCACCGCCTACGTACCGGGTGCACCTCGTGGCCGCGCCGGCCGCGAGCGAGGACGAGCGCAAGGCGCCGCCCGCCGTGGACCGGCCGGCCGGCGCGCTCCCGGCCCCGGCGCCCCAGGCCAAGGCGCCGAAGAGCACGGTGGCGAAGGCGGCGCCGCCGCCGGTCTCGGATAACACGAAGCGCGAGGCCGCGCCGCGTACCACGCCCAAGGCGGCCCCGCTCCCCGGGGAAAAACCGTCCACCGGGTCGGACGTCGCCACCGTGAGCACGGAAGGGGTGGAGTTCCCCTTCCCCGAGTACTTGCAGAATATCGTCGCCCAGGTATTGCGGCGCTGGCAGCGGCCGTTGCAGAGCACGCCCCTCGAGTCGGAGGTGTCCTTCTTCGTGCAGCAAGACGGGTCGGTCAAAGACCTGCAGTTCATCAAACGCTCGGGCAACTTCGCGTTCGACCTGGAGGCCCAGGGAGCGGTGGAGGAGGCGGGGCGCTTCAAGGCGTTCGGGCCGCTCCCGGAAGGGTGGGGCGCGCACGTGCTGTTCGTGCGGTTCTACTTCAGCGGGAGACGGCAGTGAGCGCGCGCGCACGCCTGACCGTAGGGCTCGCTGCCGTCGCCGCCGTCGCGACGCTGGCGCTCGCCCCGGGCCTCGCCGCCCAGGACACCACGGCGGTCGATCGCGGCGTGCGGATCGGGATCATCTATCGACCCGGCGTGCGGCCGGGCCTGGTCGTGTTGCCCCCGCAGGCCGGCGCGCTCGACTCGGTCGAGCGGATCATCAGTCGCGACCTGGACTACTCCGACCGCTTCGAGCTGATCACCCTGCCCGCCGGGGATTCGATCCGGGTGGCGACCACGGCGCCCGCGCCGCCGGCGGGGCCGGCGGGGCCGGCGGCGCCTGGAGCTCGCCCCGCGACGGGGAAGGGAACGACCGGTGGGGGTGGGGGCGGCGCCGCAACCGCCGCCGCGCTCGGCGGGCTGAACTATCCCCTCTACCAGGCGCTCGGCGCCGATTTCGCCATCCTGGTGCGGGCCGCGCCGCCCGACAGCGCGGTCGTCACGGTCCACGACGTCACGGCGGGCGGCGTGCGGCGCGAGTTCCGCGCTCACCTGCCGCCGCTCAAGGACCCCGAGTTCCGCATGGCCGTGCACCGCCTCGCGGATCGCGTGCTCGAGGCGACCCTCGGTGTCGCGGGGCTCGCGGCGACGCGGATCCTGTACGTGCTCGACGGCAAGGTGTACGCGATCGATCAGGACGGCGCCGACGTGCGCCTCGTGGCGGCGGGCGATCGGCAGGCGATGTCGCCGGCCTGGGCGCCCGACGGCCGCCGCTTCGCCTACATGGAACTGGGGCAGGGCAAGGGCACGCTCTTCATTCAGGACCTGACGACCGGCAAGCGCGCCGCCGTAGGCGCGAGCGGCCAGGCGCTCGACTTCACGCCCGCCTTCGCGCCCGACGCGAAGACCCTCGCCTTTAGTCGCGCCACCGACGAAGGCACCGACATCTACACGCTCAACATCAAGGATCACTGCTGTTTACAGCGGTTGACTGTGGGCCGCTTTTCAGACAACTTGTCACCGACCTACAGTCCCGACGGTCAGCGCATCGCCTTCGTATCGACGCGCGCCGGGCAGCCGCAAGTGTACGTGATGGCGGCCGATGGAACGGACGAGCAGCTCTTCGCGCCGTTCGACTACGGCGTGACCGGCTCGTCCTACGCGCCGGATTGGTCCCCCGACGGGCAATCGGTGGCGTTCCACCGCGACGTCGGAGGCACCTACCAGGTGTTCGTCCTGGACGTGCGGACACGCGCGGTGCGGCAGCTGACTTCCATAGGGCGGAACGAGGACCCAACGTGGGCGCCCGACGGCCGGCACATGGCGTTTGTCTCCGCTCGCGCGGGCTTTCGGCAGCTCTGGATCATCGACGTCGAAACGGGCCGGATCCGGCCGCTGGTGGAGCAAAGCGGCGCCCGGCTACCGGCCTGGTCTCCCCGGCTACCGGAGACCACCCCGTCAACTCACTGAACCCCCGAGAGGATTGACACCGATGACACGCCTATCCTTGGTCATGCTGAGCGGCCTCGCCGTCGCGGCCGTCGCCGCCGCGTGCGGCAAGAAGCAACCGGAGACCGCGCCCACACCGGTGGCGGATGCCGACTCGGCCGCGCAGGCGGCGGAGCGGGCGCGGGCCGAGGCGGCCGATCGGGCGCGGGCGGATTCCATCGCCCGGGCCCAGGAAGCGGCCGAACGCCTCGCCCGCCAGCGCGCCGCGGATTCGCTCGCCGGATTGGGGAAGACGTCGGAGGCGGTGAAGACGCTCCTCGCCACGCTGATCCACTTCGACTTCGATAAGGCCAACATCCGGCCCGGCGAAGCGGCGGTGCTCGATCAGAAAGTCGGCATCCTCCAGGTCAACCCCGGGCTCCGGATCCGGGTCGCGGGGCACTGCGACGAACGCGGGTCTGATGAATACAACCTGGCGCTCGGCAACCGCCGCGCCATCGCGGCGAAGCAGTACCTCGTGAGCCACGGCATCGACGCCGGTCGGATCGAGACGGTGTCGTATGGCAAGGAGCGGCCCTTGGTGTCGGGGCACAACGAGGAAGCGTGGGCCCAGAACCGCCGGGACGAGACCGAGATTGTCGCGGGCGGCGACGCCCTGAAGCAGCCCTGAGCCCGACCCAGCGGACCGGGCGAGCACGCGCGGGGTGCGCGGCGCTCCTCGGCCTGGGGCTCACCGCCGGATGCGCGCTCAAGGGCGACGTGCGGCGGGTCGAGCTCCAGGTCGAGGCGCTCCGGGTCGAGCGCGCGCGGGCCGATAGCCAGGGCGCCGCCAAGCTCGACACGGTGCGTGCGCTCTTGACCGTGGTCCAGGAAAAGCTCGCCGCCCAGCAGGCCTACCTGGTCCAGCTGCGCGGCGACACGAAGACCGAGCTGCTCCAAGTCCAGCAGCAGCTCGTGGCCGTGCAGGAGCTCACGGGCCAGAGCCAGCAGCGGCTCACGGAGCTGCGCGGCCGAATCGAGGAGCAGGCGCGCCAGCCCGTGCCCACGCTCGACACCACGCGCGCTGGGGGCGGTGGGGGCGCTCCCGGCCCCGGCGTGCCGGTCGGGCCGTCGGGCAATCCGGCGGGTCCGGGCCCGGACCAGATGTACGACCTCTCGCTGCAGCAGTTCCGCCGCGGCAGTCTCGCCACCGCCCGGCTCGGGTTTCGCGAGTTCCTGCGCATCTTCCCCACCCATGAGCGGGCCGCGGACGCGCTGTTCTACGTGGGCGAGACGTTCGGCGCCGAGCACGCGGATTCGGCCGCCGCGGTGTACCAACTCGTCGTGAAGAGCCATCCCAACTCAGCGCGGGCACCCGCCGCGCTGTACAAGCTCGGCCTGCTCGCCGAGCGGCGAGGCGACAAGGCGACGGCCCGGACCTACTACGCTCGAGTCATCGCCGGCTATCCGCGCTCCGACGAGGCCAATCTCGCGCGCGACAAGCTGCAACGCCTGGGGCGCTAGCCCCAGCCGGGGTGGCGGGGGGAGGGGGGGGCGACG
>Ga0209648_10000376_pt1 | contig 33746 bp, 27 predicted proteins | sample GraSoi2013_115cm_FD_185830 | JGI IMG/M metagenome (GOLD analysis project Ga0209648, IMG submission 185830) | Grasslands soil microbial communities from the Angelo Coastal Reserve, California, USA - Sample 9_17_2013_115cm (SPAdes) (version 2) | ecosystem: Environmental > Terrestrial > Soil >...
GCCTGCGCGGGCCGACTCAGCTTCTTCCCGAGGCCCGCCAGCTGGCGGGCCTCGGGAATCTCAACCCACCTGATTACTCTCATCCTGACACTCTACCGAGTGTCACCAATCATTCTGAACGAGCACAGGCTGTAAGCTGGGTGAACGGCAGCTCAAGCGTCAGAACTTTTCCAGATAAGCCCGCGCCCATCACCACCCGGCAGCAATTTTTTTTGATTTCTGATGATTGCTCTCCGCTCTTTGTCCCGAACCAATTTGACCTCCATGCCCCGACCGTCTACCATCTTTTCTTCATTCCTTACTCATGCTCAACGAAACCATCGCCCACTACCGCATCCTCCGCAAGCTCGGCAGCGGCGGCATGGGCGTCGTCTATGAAGCGGAAGATACCAAGCTTGGCCGCCGCGTTGCGCTTAAATTTCTTCCCGAAGGCACCCATCGCGATTCGCAGGCTCTCGAACGCTTCCTTCGCGAAGCCCGCGCCGCCTCCGCCCTCAATCATCCCGGCATTTGCACAATTCACGCCATCGAAGAACACGACAGCCGCACCTTCATCACCATGGAACTGCTCGAAGGCCAAACCCTCGACAAAATCATCCCCCTCGGCGCCCTCCCGATTCCGCGCACCATCGACATCGGCATCCAGCTTGCTGACGCCCTCGACGCCGCCCATAAAAAAGGCATCATCCACCGCGACGTCAAGCCCTCCAATATTTTTGTGACCGAGCGCAGCGCCGTCAAAATTCTCGATTTTGGCCTCGCCAAGCTCCTTCCCGAACACCACGCCACCCTCGAAGGCGAGACAACGCTCGACGATCCCGAAACTCTGCTGCTTACCAGCCCCGGCACCGCCGTCGGCACCATCTCCTACATGTCTCCCGAACAAGCCCGTGGCGAGGAACTCGACACCCGCAGCGACCTCTTCTCCCTCGGTGGCGTCCTCTACCAGATGACCACTGGCAGGATCCCCTTCCCGGGCACCACCAGCGCCGTCGTCTTTGACAACATCCTTCACAGCGCTCCCGTGGCTCCGGTCACTCTGAATCCCGATGCCCCTCCCGAGCTCGAGCGCATTCTGAACAAGGCCCTCGAAAAAGATCGCGAGGTCCGCTACCAAGTTGCCGCCGAATTGCGCGCCGACCTCAAACGTCTTCAGCGCGAATTGGACTCCGCCAAAGCCACTCCCGTCACTTCTTCTTCGGCTCGCATCCCAACGCAAGTGTCCATACCGGCCGCCCAGACCGCCGAACCGCCGCGTTCGCCTTCCAGCAGTTCCGTCTTGATCGCCGCCGCCAGCAAAAACAAGTTCGGCACGGGCCTCGTGCTCGCGGCTGCTCTGCTCGTGCTCGTTGCCGCTGCATACGGCATCTACTCCCTCCTGCCCCGCAAAAAGGTTTTGCCCGTCGAAAGCATGTCGATCGAAAACCTCACGAACAACGGGCATGTCTTCCTGGCCAGAATTTCTCCCGATGGAAAATACTTGCTCCACGTCCTGGAGGAGAATGGCCTGCAGTCACTCTGGCTCCGTCATATTCCCAGCGGAAGCAACACGCAGATCGTCGCTCCTTCGGCCACGCGCTATAGCGGCCTCACGTTTTCCCCCGACGGCAACTACATTTATTGCGTCCGCCGTGAGGATTCCGAGCAAGCCATTGCTTCCCTCTACGAAGCTCCCATGCTCGGGGGAACGCCGCGCTTGCTCATTAAGGACGTGGACAGTCCCATCTCCTTTTCGCCCGATGGCCAGCGCTTCGCCTTCTTGCACCAACATGGCGATTCACCTGTGGCTGACCTCAAGATCGCTCGGCGCGATGGCACACTAGAGCCCGATCTTTTCCATCACAAGGAGCTTCACGCCGATAATCTGTCCCTTTCCTGGTCCCCCGATGGCAAAACTATCGTCATCCCCATCGTCCAGCCTACGCCTCAGGATCTCGGGGGATTTCTCGCCGTGGACGTTGCAACCGCTTCCGTGAAGAAGGTAGCCATCGCCAAGGATCGCCTCTATTACGAGCCCGCCTGGCTTCCGGACATGACCGGTCTCCTCGTCTCCGCCGCCACGGCGGAGACAGGCTTTCGGCGCAGGCAAATTGGCATTGTTTCCTTCCCTGACGGCGCCTTCCATCTTTTGACCACTGACACCAACGACTACTTTCATCCCAGCCTCTCCGCGGATGGCCATTCCGTCGCTGCCAATCAGAGCCAGGCAAAATACCAGGTGGAGACTGCGCCCGCGGGATCGCTCGAAAACTTCAGTCCCGTTAAATTATCCTCGACTCTGCCCATTCGGAATTGGGACTTGACCCCTGACGCTCAAGTCCTCCTCATCCAGGGTCCCGACATCCGCTTGGTGAACCCATCGGGGGGAGACCGTGTCATTTTCTCCGATCCGAAATATGCAGTGGACCAGGTCGCCTCATGCGGACAGGGGCGCTATGTCGTGTTTCGAAGCATCGGCCGGTCGGGCGGCGCCGAAACCAATCTTTGGCGTGTCGATTCCGATGGCACAAACCTTGTCCGCCTTACTTTTGGCGTCAACGATAGAGTGCCGGTCTGTTCGTATGACGGCAAATGGGTGTACTACGTCGACGCAGCTCAAAACCATTTCCTCAAGCGCGTTCCTATTGACGGCGGCACGCCCGAAACAATTGTCAAGGCCCCCTCCGAGCCCTACGACGTTTCTCCCGACGGCAAGACCGTCGCGGCATACGAAGCGCGCGAATCGGATCACATCCCTATTCTCGTTACTTATTCTCTTGAGGATGGAAAAAAATCGTCGCTCGAATTCGATCCGCGCGCGCTCCCCAGTCTGGCATTCATGCCTTCGGGAAAGGCGATCCTCTATGCCGTGCGGGAAAAAGGCGTTGACAATCTGTGGGTGCAGACGCTGGATGGATCGGCCCGCCGTCAGCTAACGCACTTCGCTTCGGAAAAGATTGGCGGGTATGGATATTCGAAGGATGGGACGCGGTTCGCGGTTGGGCGCGGCCATGCGGATTCCGACGCGGTCCTGCTGCGCAACATTCCCCGTTAAAAATGTCGCAGCGGCCGCCGAATCGTGCCGCGCCGTTTGGTAGCGCTTTCAAAAACGAAATTATTGGATAGTGCCGCTGGGAAGGGTGGGCGTCGCCGGTACATTCGCGTTGGCGCGGGCAAAATAGCCGCGTCGCGCGCGCACCTGGTAGCCCTTATGATCCGGCACTTCGATGCGGATTTTGTGGTAGCGGCCATCGAGCACGTAGTTCGTCGGAAGATACGCAATCGAATACTGATTGCGAAGTTCGTCACCGATGTCCTGGAACGACTGATCCAGGTCGTCCACGTGGTACGGAAAAAACGCTCGGCCACCGGTCTCTTCGGCAAGCTCCTGCAGAATCTTGTCCCCGTCCGTCAGATGGTATTTGCGGTCGGCTGTCTTGTTCGGATCTGTCTGCGACAGCGAAACCCACTGCGTGCTGGTGCTGATGGTGTAAATGACCACGCTGGTGCGCTGCGCCATTTCGATGGCATCCGCGCGCGTGTGCGTCGATAAATTGTCATCGCCGTCGCTGATCAGAATCATCACGCGGCGCACCACGTCCGGCTGATCGCCCGGCGGGCGCGGCGGGTGGCTCAATTGTTTGACGCACGCTTCATAAATCGCGTCGTAGATCGCTGTGCCGCCGCCTGCACGCGTCATAGTAATCTGGTCGCGCAGTGCTCCCGTATCGCTGGTAAAGGGCTGGACGATTTGCGGCTCGTCGTCGAAGGTCATCACAAAAGCTTCATCTTTGTTGCGGCGCAGCACGCTAAACAGAAAATTGATCGAAGCGTCCTGCTCAAATTTTAAGCGGTCGCGGATGCTGTTGGAAGTGTCCAGCAGCATGCCGATGCGCAGCGGCAAATCGGTTTGCTTGCTGAAGTAGCGAATTTCCTGAGGCGCCTTATCGTCCCAAATCTTGAAGTCAGCCTTATCGAGTTCAGGGACAAGCTTGTTGCGGCGGTTCAGTACGGTGAAGAGCACGTCGACGAGGTTGACCACCGAAATAATCGTTTGATCGCTTTTCTGGGCAGGTTCTTGCTTCGACGGCGTGGACTGTGACGATATCGGTGCCTGGGATTTTGCATCCGCAGGGGACGCCTGAGGACTCGCGGCTGTCGAAGATGCCCGGGACTTGACCGGCGAAGATTGCTGCGCCCTGTCGGTCAGCGGAAGGAGCAAAAGCGCCAACGCCAAAAAAATCGCGATAATAGCCCATCGCATTTGCATTGATTATAGGTATCCCGCCAGCGCACCGTCAATTCGGCTCTGCGATTCTCCCGCCGCATCACACAGTTTCTTCAGATACTCGCGCAGTTCACCCGGCAACGCGGCGCGAACTTCGATCCATGCACCCGTCCGCGGCTGCGCAAAGCCCAGCTTTGCTGCGTGCAAAAAATTACGCTCCATCTCCGGCAGCGTGACGCTCCCTACACGCAATTCCCTTGCAGCTCCATACAACATATCTCCCACCACCGGATGCTTCAGCGCGGAGAAGTGCACTCGTACCTGATGCGTTCGCCCGGTGTGGAGTTGGACCTCCACCAGCGTTGTGCTGTCAATCTTCGCGAGCGCCTTCCAGTCCGTGCGCGCTTCGCGCGGATTCGCGATACCCGCACCGTGCCAGGACTTGCGCCGCGTCGTCATGCGCGTTCGATGAATCGGGTCGCGCCCGATCGCCAGCTCAATTCGGCCGCTCTTTTCTTTTAAAACGCCCTGTACCAGCGCTATATACGTTTTCTTGATGGCCCGCTGGCGAAAAGCTTCGCCCAGCTTCGCGTGAGCTGCGTCGTTCTTGGCGACCAGAATCACGCCTGAAGTTTCCTTGTCCAAACGATGAACGATTCCCGGCCGCAGTGGATCGCCACCTTGCGAAAGCGCTTGCCCCCGCCCCAGCAGCGCGTTGACCAGCGTGCCAGAGACATTTCCCGCGCCAGCGTGAACGGTCATGCCCGCGGCCTTGTTGATGGCGATGACATCTTCATCCTCGTAGAGCACGTCGAGCGGAATCGCCTCCGCCTCCGCGTGAGGCGCCGGCCGCGGCTCGGCCCGCACGGTGATGAGTTCCCCGCCGCGCAGTTTCTGGGCTGATTTTGCGGGTTTGCCATTGACGAGGATCAGGCCGCCGTCGATCAGTTCTCGCACTCGCGAGCGCGAAAGTTCCGGGCAGTGGGCAGCCACGAATCGGTCGAGCCGCGTGCCAGCGTCAGTATCGATCGCCAGAAGTTCGTGCATTTCGGGTTGGGCTCCAGCCGGCACGGAAAGATTGTAGCAGGCCGCTGGTGGAGCCAGGATGGACAGCCCACCTCAGAGGGCTGTTCGCTGTCGGCGGACGTAACCTGTTACAAGAGCACTCCAAGAGTTGCCGATCTGCTTGTACCGTTATACGAAGCTGAAATCGTCGCAGAAGTTGAAATAAGAACGATGGACGTGTTGACCTTGAAGGACGCGCTGGTGGCTCCAGCAGGAATGAATACGCTCGAAGGCACGCTGGCCGCGCCATTGCTGCTGAAAAGCGCGATGGATGCTCCTCCTGCGAGAGCGGGTCTTGTTAGGGTTACTGTCCCTGTCGAGGATTCCAGACCACCCACGACGCTTGAGGGATTCAGTGTCAACGAAGAGAGAGTTGGGGGTGGAATGGGTACAGGCGTCACGGTAAGCGAGGCCGATCTGGTCACGCCGCCGTAGGTTCCGGAGATGCTGACTGTGGTTGATGCAGGTACGGCGCTGGTGCTGACTGTGAACGTCGCGCTCGTAGCTCCGGCCGCAACCGTCACGCTGGAAGGCACCCTGGCCACCGCCGTGTTGCTGCTTGAGAGCGTCACTACCGCGCCGCCTGACGGAGCTGCTCCGCTCAAGGTGACCGTCCCCGTCGAAGCTTGCACTCCGCCAACAACACTCGTCGGATTCACCGAGAGCGAGGAGAGTGTCGGAGCCGGTGGTGGCGCCGGCGTCACGGTGAGCGAAGCCGATCTAGTCGCGCCACTATAGGAAACGGAGATGGACACCGTGGTTGACGAAGCCACGGCGCTGGTGCTGACCGTGAACGTCGCGCTCGTAGCTCCCGCCGCAACCGTCACGCTGGACGGCACCCTGGCCGCCGCCGTGCTGCTGCTGGAGAGCATGACCACCGCGCCGCCGGACGGGGCTGCCCCGCTCAAGCTCACTGTGCCCGTCGAGGAATTCCCCCCCGTAACACTGGTCGGGTTCAGCGACAGCGACGAAAGAGTCGGAGGTGGAGGCGGCGCGGGAGCCGAGGAGGAGGATAGCTCGAAGTCCAAGACCGCGGGATTGGGATCGTTTAGTGAAACGGCCACGAACTTCGAAGGAGAGATCGCATAGATGACGGCGTTGCCTCCCGTGCCGGAAGTTACCGTCATGGTTCCCCTGCCGTTGGTTGGCGAAGGGGATACGGAATAGGTGGCTCTAAAGGCCGCGCCCGAAACAGGTCCACTCGGAGCGCCGATGTCTTCCGTGCCGGTCATGTTGCCCGTCGGGCTAGCGCCGTCCGTGGCCAACTCGCCGGAGAAGACAATCACTCCAAAGTTCACCGGGTTGGTCGCCAATCCGGCATAAGTCCCCTTCAGCGTGCTATTGTTGAACGACACCGGAGCCTGCGGTTCGCCAACCCCGAACAAAACATTGGCATCGGAGACGAAGAGGAAAATCTCATTCGAGTTCACGAGGTAGGCGACCAGGTTAAATCCTCCAACCGTAATCGACGTGCGCCCGTTGCTCGCCACACTATACGTCCCCGCCGCGTCGGTGAAGGAATTGGGCGCCCGGCAGAAGTTCTCGTCGTAGGTCAGGGAAAAGGCACCGCTGCCGTTGGCCGTGAGCAAACCCGCGCCCGCCTTGGGCACGCCCGACGCACTACCGCACATGGAGTGCCCGGTGAGGTAAATCACCATGTTGCCGTTCAGCGAGGCGTTCGTGAAACCTCCCGCGGGAATGTGCTGCTGCACCACAACGCCGTTTAGCAGCGGGGTCGCCATCGTGACCGGGTCACTCTCCATCACAAACAACTTTTCTGAATTTACGATGTAAAGGACGAAATTCAGGCTGTCAGGTGTTCCGCCGAACGTGAAGGCCAAGTGTATGGCGCCCCGCCCCGTGGCAGTATTGGACACCGTGTAGTTCGCCGCCGTAAAGTTCATCGCATAATCCGCGCCATAGGCGTTGACGTCCCCCGCTGTGTTGGTGAGCGTGCCTGACCCGTTGGACGTAAATCGGCCCTCGATCGCAGCGCGACTATTTGTGTTATCGAAGCCGGCGGCGCCAAAGGCGTAGTCACCTGTTATTCTCGCAGTGCTAAACGCGGTTGTGTCCGCTTTTTCCATGGTTCCCGACCCGATTGTTCCGCTCCCTGCTCCGGCGTCGAACTCGATGAACTGGGCGTTGCCGTTGGCCATCATCGCGAAGGCCAGCTTCGCCGCGCTGCCCGAGATATTCAACGTCATCACGCCGCGATGGTCGGCGCCGATCGAATAAGTCCCGGTGAACGATTGAGCGGCACCTCCGCCACCCACGGTGTTGGTGTCCAGTTCGCCGTTAGTGAGATTGCCGGCCCCGTCCGCCGTGAACCTTCCTACGGCCGCAAAAACGGACGACACGGTCGCGTTCCCGCTGACCCCGGTGAAGGTAAATGCATAGTTGCCATTCAACTCGGTGTTGTTTACGCCGGTCTGGCCATGAACTGTCGAAGCAAAAACCAAGGCGAAACAAAGGATCAACAGAACATTCAGCTTACGCATCTTTCTTTCCTCCATCTGTTAGCAGGGTGATTGCCTCTGAAACTCCCTATTTGCGAATGCACGACCTGCGGTTGAGGCGCCTGGGAGGGTGCCAGTTTTAAGCCAGGGTTATCCTCACTCTGGGGATGAGGAACATACAAAAATCAACTCATGGACAGCCGCGCATTTCCAAGGGCTTCGAGTTTTGGCGCAAAGTTCTCAAATTTCTTCTTGACACAACCTGACTTATCTCAGCCACTTTTTCCTTGCCCCGGTCTACTCGCGCAGTTCGCCGCCGCAGTACAAATGCTCTACGCGCGGCGCAATGGCAATCGGGTGGATGCTGCAAACTATGGTCAGGGAATACCCGAAACCGCCAGTAGCCGCTACAGACCGGCCGAGCCGCGTCTGCATCGCAGGCTGGTACATCATGCTGCGCGGCCATTTGCGCGGAATTCTTCCCATTGTTGCAGCCCTGTAAGAAGCGCGAGCACTTTTCCGTAGGCTGCTATCACTCCGGTTAGCTTGTGAAATTCGGCAGAATCCTTAATTGTCCCGCGTCTTCGTATGTGCGCATCCGCTGAGAGTTCGAGGACTCGATCAATGCTCATGTTCGCAAGACCCACGTTAGGTTTCATCATCGGTTGGGCCTCCTTCTGTAACAAAGGGACCAAGCCTTGGTGATTCTGGATAAGGGAAAGCCTCCAATTTGTTGCCGGATTATCATGGAGAAGGCACTCGGGTGGATGGCTGCCCTTTGAGTGTTTTTGTGGACGTATTGCCCCGGCCCATGTCACACAGTGTTAGACTGTTCGCGAGCGGGCCTATTGGGCGCCCGTGAAGGCGGGTTGCGGAGGCATCGGGAGGAAAAGATGATTAGGCGCTGGATTACTTTTCTTTTCTTGGTTGTGGGCGCCCTCGCAACGCTCGGCATAGTCTCGGCACGGCAAAGGAGCGCCTCTCGGACCGGTTGGATCAGCGACGAGTCTTGTGCGGCCGAACACACCAAGCCCGGTCGCGCGGATTGCGTGCAGAAATGCTGGCGTGGTGGCGCTTCGGTAGGTCATCCGGAATGGAAACCCCAGCGAGCCGTCTTTGTGGCTGGCGAGGATCAGGCCATCTGGATTGTCGAAAACCCTGAAACTGTTAAGGACTTCCCCGCTGCGCACGTGGTGCTGGCCGGCAAATTCGATTCTCCGAAGAAAACGGTGCACGTCGAGAAAATCACCCCCGCTGCGCAGTAGCCTCGTTCGACATAAGGGCCTGCTGGCGAATACTCTAGAGTTCTCGTCTTCCTCCATCATCTTTCACCAACCTCTTTCTCTTAACATTTCCGACAAACACTCGGGGTGGGGGGTATTCTTCGCATTTTGGAAAGTTCTGCGGGGTCAAGGGCAGTGGGTGGAGGCAGCCGGAAGAGAAACGGACTAACCGGGGGTGTGGCTACTCGTCTAGAATGTGCGGCGAGGAGAAGACCATGCGCAAAAATTTGCTTTTGCTGCTGTTTGTTCCGGGAGTCTTGCTGGCACGAAGCGGACAGGACACGGCGCGGCCCGCGAACACCGGCGTTTCCGGACGATGGGTGGTGGACACGGATTTTTATGGCTCAAGGATTTATTTTCGGATGGAGCTGAAGCAGGAAGGTGAAAAACTGAGCGGGGATTTTGACGGGGACAAATTGGAGGGAACACTCAAGGGCAACGCGATTTATTTTCTAGCGAAGGACGAGCAAGGCGGGACCGACGAAGGCAAAGCCACTTTCCAAGGCGGGACCATCATTGGGACCGTGCTGTTTACTCACTCGGACGATCCTGCCCGTCCGGAGGCTCACAAGTTTACGGCGGAACTTGTTCCGGCGCGGCGCGCGGGACCGCCGCAACGGCATGAATTTGTGGCCACAACTTTCTACCGTCAATTTTCGGCGCTGAACAAGCCGGTGCTCACGATTGCTCCGGGCGACAGCGTGCACACAACAACTGTGGATGCCGGCGGAACGGATGAAAAGGGCGTGACACGCGTGCTGGGCGGAAATCCAGAGACCGGACCTTTTTACGTCGAGACCGCAGCACCCGGAGACACGCTGGCGGTGCATTTGACCCGCGTGCGGCTCAATCGCGACTGGGCCGAAAGCGACGACTTCCTCGTTGGCCGCGCTGTTGACAGCGATCTCGCGGTAAAGATGAAAGACGGTGGGAAGACGGTGCGCTGGCATCTTGATGCGGAGCACGGAGTGGCGACTCCGGAAAAGCCCGCGGAACATCTGAAGCGATACGCGGTGCCGCTACGGCCAATGCTAGGTTGCATGGCGGTAGCACCTAACGTTGCGCAAGCGGCGCCGGGGACGGGAGACTCCGGACACTACGGCGGGAACATGGACTTCAATGAAATCGTGGAAGGCGCGACGGTTTATTTGCCGGTAAGCGTACCAGGCGCGCTGCTCTATGTGGGCGATGGGCACGCGGCCCAGGGCGACGGGGAGCTTAACGGCAACGCGCTGGAAACGTCGATGGACGTGGAATTCACGGTTGACGTGATTGCGGGGAAACCGATTCAGGGGCCGAGGGTAGAGTCTGCGACGCACATCATGGCGATGGGGCTGGCTGGATCGCTGGACGACGCGTTTCGCAGCGCCACCGCGAACATGGCGCAATGGCTGGCAGACGAATATAAATTGACACCATCGGAAGTGGCCCAGGTGCTGGGCACGTCGGCGGAATACAAAGTAAGCGAAGTCGCGGACCGCAACGCAGGAATCGTGCTCAAGATTAATAAGGAAAAACTAAAGCCGCTGTCTAGCGCCGGAAAGTGAGAGGAAGGAACGAATTGATCCCGGTCATTTCTTCGGTTGAAAGGTGCTGAACGCGGAAGCCGAAATAAGGAATTGCCCTTCGGCGGCTTCAACCGGCTCGAACTTTACATTCACATCGCGCTCGCTTCTTTCGTAGACCTGGGTCCGCAAATAGTAGACCTTGCCTGCTTCTGCTTTGAGAGTCATGGCCGAACCGATGCGCTTGGAAGTTTCCTTGAACGTGCCCGATTGCCAATTGGTGCACACCTGATGATCGCCAGGGTCCACGGAAAAGAAAAAATAAGATTTGCCCTTGTTGGCTCCGACCCACGCGCCATCGAGCCCAACCCTCATCGTAGGGCCTCGTTCAATGTCCTCGAACACATAGATGAGCGCCTTGTCGGCATCGGCGGGTGCGACAGGGTGCTGCTTCTTGTCGGCTTTTACGTCGAAGTACTTCTCGCTGGGGCCGCAGCCACCGCGGGTGGAAGCCGTCGGCACCGGGTCTTGCGCAAAGAGAGGCGATGCGAAAACCACTAAGAAAATGCCTGCGACTATGGTTTTCATCATGATTATTGGACGCGCTTTCGATCGGAACGGTTTCGCTAGCAGCCGCCCGAGGTTACTTAGGTAAGACTGCCGGTGGAGGCAAGCTTGGCGTACCAGTAGCCGGAGTCCTTAATGGTGCGCTTTTGCGTGCGGAAATCCACGTAGGTGAGGCCGAAACGCTGGGCGTAGCCTTCGGCCCATTCGAAATTGTCCATGAGACTCCAGTGATGATAAGCCCGGACGTTTGCGCCGTGGAGCATGGCGCGGCCGAGCGCGTGGAGATAGCCGCGGATGAATTGAATGCGGCGTTCGTCGGGCACGCGGCCGTGCTCATCGGGACAATCGAGATAGGAGCAGCCGTTCTCGGTGATTTCGATGGGCGTGCCTTTGTATTCGCGAGAGATGCGAAAAACCAGGTCGTGGAAACTGTCGGGCCAGACTTCCCAGGCGAAGTCGGTGAGCGGCCCTTCGTGAGCGTCGAAATTGTGGACTCCGGCTGCATCCTCGCCTGCACCAGGAGGAATGGCGGACACGAGCTGGCGGAAGTAGTAGTTGATGCCAAGAAAATCAAGCGGCACGCGACAGAGATCCATGTCGCCCGACTTGACGCCCATGAGGTCAAGAGGATTTTCGCCGGGGAAAGCTTTGGGATATTCACCGTGGAGAGCGGGGTGGATGAACCAAACATTGCCGAGAGCGTGGGCGCGATCGGCAGCCTGGCGATCAGCGTCGCTCTTAGTTGCGGGCTCGCAATTGGACATGCTGAAGGCGGTGCCGACCTGAAGCTTCGCGTTGACGGCTTTGACGGCGCGGAAGGCTTGGCCCTGAGCGATGTTGACAACGTGGGTGGCGCGCATGCACTCGCCGAAATTCTTGCGTGAGGGAGCATGAGTGCCGTAAGCGTAACCCTCAAAGGTAAAGACCCACGGTTCGTTGAAGAGACACCAGTGAGAGATGCGGTCGCCGAGTGCGCGAACGGTGAGCTCGGCGTACTCGCTGAAGCGTGCGGCGAGACCGCGATTGGGCCAGCCGCCGGCTTCTTCCAGTTTTTGCGGGAGGTCCCAATGATAGAGGGTACAGAGCGGACGAATTTTTGCTTCGAGGAGCGCGTCGGCGAGGCGCTTGTAGTAATCGAGACCTTTCGAATTGGGCGCACCCGTGCCATCAGGCTGGATGCGCGGCCAGGAAATCGAAAAACGATAGCTGGTGAGATTCATCGCTTTCAGCAGTGCGATGTCTTCTTTGTAGCGATGGTAGGAATCGCAAGCGACGTCGCCGGTCGCAGCGCCTTTAACTTTGCTGGGAGTGTGCGAGAAGCGGTCCCAGATGGATTCGCCCCTGCCATCTTCGGCCCAGGCCCCTTCGATTTGATAGGCGGCGGTGGCGGCGCCCCAGATGAATTCTTCGGGAAATTGGAAGGGCGCGAACTTCGACTGAGGTTCAAGTAATCCGCTGATTAAACGATGGCCGGGAGGCGCGGCAGAAAAAGATGCCGCGGCGCCCAGAGCGGTAGAGAGAAATTCACGGCGATTGCAGCGATTCCATCTGGTCACAGACTTCCTCCTCGACTTGGAGCGCACTAACTGGATGGGGGTGATTGTTGCTTGTGACCAAACAAAACGTCAAGAAGGATCAGAACGGCGCCGATAAAAATGGCGGAATCGGCGACGTTGAAGGCGGGGTAGCGGTAAGTGCCGAACCAAACTTCGAAGAAATCAGTCACTGCGCCGTGAAGGATGCGATCGGTGACGTTGCCCGTGGCGCCACCGAGCAGCAGTGCAAGGCCTGCGACGGCCTTGGCGCCGCCGCTCTGGCTGGCAACTAACAACCAGGCAAGCACGCCAATAACGACGACTGAACCCATGATCAAAATAGTCCGAGTGAGGGTGGAAGCGGAATCGGAGAAAATTCCGAAAGCGACGCCGGGATTTCGGCTATGCACGAGGTAGATGAAGTTGCGGACCAATTCTTGACGCCAGCCTTCCGTGGTTTGTGATTCGAACCAGGCTTTGGTGGCGCGGTCGAGGAGAACAACAGCAAGTGTGAGCCAGAGCCAGCGAAGGCGAGAAGGAAGAGTCATGAAGGAAAGGACGCAAAGGAAATAAAGGAAGGCGCGCAGATCGGATCGCAGTTGACGGAAAAGCGGCGGCGAGCCGCCGCAGTCCAAAGGTGGCGTGTAATAGGGTGGAGTCGCATTTCAGGTTACCGCCACGCTTGCAGAGCCATCTGATTCGATTTCGGCAAGGGCCTCGGAGCAACGCTCGCAGACGGTCGGGTAGCGCTTGTTTTCACCAACGTGAGTTGAATAATTCCAGCAGCGCTCGCACTTCTTCCCAAGGGCGCGTACAACCGAAACTTGAAACCCCGGAATGGTTATGGGCGTGAAAATTGGAGGCTCCATTGAACCTCCGAGTTGAACCTGCGAAACAATCAGTAAGGGTGCGAGGACACACGCATATCTTTCAAGTAAATCGGCCAGGGAGTGGCTCGCGTGTAGGATTACCCGAGCCTCCAAATTGCTCGAGATTTTCTTTTCATTGCGAGCGGCCTCAAGTGCCTTCAAGACTTCGTCACGGACCAAAAGGATTTGATTCCAGTCTTCCTTTTGTTTAGCCGTCATGCCGGTCTCATACTCTTCAGCGTTACGAAAGAGGGCCATGTGAACACTTTCGGGCTCGCCTTTTGATTTCGGCAAATACTTCCAGATTTCCTCGGCGGTGAAAACGAGAATGGGCGCTGCCAGGCGCACCAGCGCGCTGCTGATTTTCCAAACCGCGGTTTGCGCGGAGCGGCGCGATTTATTTTTGGGGGCCTTGGTGTAGAGACGATCCTTCAACACGTCAAAATAGAATGCGCTGAGGTCGACAACGCAATAATCGTGAATGGCGTGATAGACGCGGTGGAATTCGTAATTCGCGTACCATTCCCGGCATTTTTTCACCAGCTCGGCGGTGCGGTCGAGCATCCAGCGGTCGATTTCTTCGAGCTGATCGTTCGAAAGAGCGTCGCGTGAAGGATCAAAATCGCCTAGATTGCCGAGGGCGAAGCGGAAGGTGTTGCGAATTTTGCGATAAGCTTCGCTGAGCTGGGTCATCACGCGTTCGCTCATTTTCACGTCGGCTTGGTATTCGACGGAGCCGACCCAGAGGCGCAGCAAATCCGCGCCCCACTTTTCGCAGATTTCGATCGGAGAGATCGCGTTGCCGAGCGACTTGGACATCGGGCGGCCCTGTTCGTCGAGTGTCCAGCCGTGAGTGACCACGCCGCGGTAGGGGGCGGCATCACGAATACCGGTGGCGACGAGAAGCGAACTGTGGAACCAGCCGCGATACTGATCAGGGCCTTCGAGATAAACGTCCGCGGGCCACTCGGCGCCCTTCAGCACGGAGAGATTTGAAGAGCCGGAATCGAACCACACGTCCAGAATGTCGTTTTCCTTTCGCCATTTTGTTGAGCCGCAGGAGCAGGTCGTGCCGTTAGGCAGCAATTTCTCCGAACTGTGTTTGTACCAGGCGTCCGCGCCTTCTTCTTCAAACCATTTCACGACATTGCGAAGCGCTTTGAAATCCTCAAGGCGTTTTCCGCAACCCTGGCAGTAGAAAACGATGATGGGCACGCCCCAGAAGCGCTGCCGCGAGACGCACCAGTCCGGACGCTTCTCAATCATTTCGTACATGCGGTCTTCGCCCCAGGCGGGGATCCATTTGACGCCGTGAATTCCTTCAAGGGCTTCCTGGCGAAGCGTTTTTTCTTTTCCATGAGCGACCTGGTCCATCTTGATGAACCACTGCTCCGTCGCACGGAAAATCACCGGATTGTGGCAGCGCCAGCAGTGCGGATAGCTGTGTTTGTATTCATGCTGGCTAAGTAAAGCGCCGCGATCCCTGAGCAATTTCACGATGATGGGATTCGCGGTGAAAACATCCTTGCCTTTGTATTCGGGCAGTCCTTCAAGGTAGACGCCTTTGTCATCAAGCGGCGCGTAAATCTCCAATCCATATTTCTGCCCGGAAACAAAGTCGTCGGCGCCGTGGCCGGGGGCGGTGTGGACGATTCCACTGCCCTGATCGAGAGTGACGTAATCGGCAAGAATGCCCGGCACCTGAATGGGCAAGAAGGGGTGCTGAAATTTCATGCCCTCGAAATCGCGGCCCTTGAACGTAGCGCGAACTTTGGCTTCTTTGATGCCGGACTCGGCCTGCAAAGCCGCGACGCGACCGGAAGCCAAGAGCAGCGGACCCTTTTCAGTTTCGACGACGGCGTACTCGAAATCGGGATGAAAGGCGAGCGCGCGGTTCTGTGGAATGGTCCAGGGTGTGGTGGTCCAGATGACCGCGCTGACATCGCTTCCTATTTTCGCAGCGTCCCCTTTGCCACCGCCCACGACTGCGAACTTCACCCAGATCGATGGGCTGGTGTGATCTTCGTACTCGACTTCCGCTTCGGCGAGCGCGGTGCTGTCAACGAGGCACCAGTGGACAGGTTTGCGCCCGCGATAGACATAGCCCTTTTCCATGAAATCAAGGAACGCACCGGCGATGGTGGCTTCGTATTCGTGGCTCATGGTCAGATAAGGATCGTTCCAGCGGCCAAAAATGCCGAGGCGCTTGAAATCTTTTTTGTGCTGCTCGACGTAGCGGATCGCGAATTGCCGGCACAGTTTCCGAAACTCCGCAGGCGGGACCTTCCCTTTTCCCCCCAGCTCTTTTTCCACCTGGGTTTCAATCGGCAGGCCGTGGCAATCCCAGCCAGGCACGTACGGAGCGTAGTGGCCTGTCATGCTCTTGGTTTTGACCACCAGATCCTTGAGGATTTTGTTTAGGCCGGTGCCGAGATGAATTTCGCCGGTGGGGTAGGGCGGGCCATCGTGCAAAACGAAAAGCGGCTTGCCTTTGCGCGTTTCGAGGATGCGTTCATAGATGTTTCCTGCGTGCCAGGCTTCGAGCTGCTTGGGCTCGTTTTGCGGGAGGCCGGCTTTCATGGGAAATTCGGTTTTCGGCAGGTTCAGCGTCTTCTTTAGTTCGAGTGGTTCGGCCATAGATTTGAGCGCTCGGATAGCCCCTTACCTACCTGCATCGTTTGCCAGCATGCCGTCCTTTGGTTCAGGTGCACGGCGGGAAACATCGGAAAGCAGTGTAAGGACGTATGTTACAATGAATGGCAGTCGGTGTCAGCCGCTTGGGGCGCTGCAACCTTTCCCGGTCAGCGCGAATCTTATCGGCTAGGTGCGCCGAACGCAGGGTATTTGCGTCTAAAATGGAGAGGTAAACGGTGCCGGGCAATATTATCGATCTTCTGCCACGTGAACGAACGAGGGCCAAAGTGTCTGGCGCGGGCCGAGAGCCCGCGGTTTCGGTGCCTGCCTCGGCTGTCCCGAAATTCGCCAAGCCCGCTATTCTCATTCCCGATAATTTTTGGTCGAACCTGAGGCAATTCCTTGTCGAGCGACCGATTAAAGTGCGCGAACGCAAGGACGCCCCTTTCACTCAGACTTCCTTTGGAACCGGCCTCGGCAGCAATCTGGCGGACTTTTTCAAATCCGGCCCGGTGTCGAAAAGATCTGTGAATAGCAGGTTGGCGGTATCCTGGGGGTCGAATTTCGGGGGATTCGGCGATCGGCTAAGGGACTTCTTTTCCCCTCCAAAGCAAGCGCCCCTGCCACCAGGGATAAAACCGATAAAAGTAAAGGACATCTGGTCGAAGGATGAAAACTTCGGCACGAGCCAGATGCTCGCCATCGGCCTGCATATCGCGGCGATTGGTCTGCTGGTGATTCCGATTTTCACGAATGTCCTGCCCGCTTCCACGGAAGCGAAGAACAAGAACGTTAACGTCACGCCGCTGGACATTTCGCCCTATGTAGCGAAGCTGCCGGCGGGTAATGACAAGGCCGGAGGCGGAGGCGGGGCAAACAACCATACCCTGACTCCAACGTCGAAGGGAAAGCTGCCGAAGTTCACGATGACGCAATTCGCTGCTCCCCAAGCAAAAATCCTGAATCTGAATCCCAAACTGGCGATGGATCCGACCCTGCTCGGTCCGCCGGACTTGAAACTCGCGAGTCCCAATATGGCAAACTTCGGGGATCCGCTGGCCAAGGGCATCACGGATTCTCTTGGTAATGGCAATGGCACCGGTATCGGCAGTGGCTCTGGGGGAGGACTTGGTCCCGGCGAAGGTGGCGGAACGGGCGGCGGCGTGTTCCGGGCTGGTGTTAACGGCGTTGGTTCTCCGATGTGCATCTACTGCCCGCAGCCGGAGTACTCCGACGAAGCTCGCAAGGCCAAGTATCAGGGCACGGTGTTGCTCGACGTGACCGTGACGGCCGATGGGCGCGTGATCAACCCGATTGTAATTAAGGGGCCTGGCCTCGGCTTGGAAGAGAAAGCCCTAGCGCGAGTGAAGGAATGGAGGATGCGCCCCGGGATAGGCCCTAACGGCAAACCCGTCAACGTCCGCGTGCAGATCGAAGTTACGTTCCACCTGTACTAGTCTAGATTCCAGCAAACTGTTCTTTTTAGGTAAGACGGCCATGAGGCAGGTGTCCTTCTTCGCCCATCCGAGGAGAATGGGGAAGCCCCTCCACTGATAATCCCTGCGGAGCGTATTTGTTGAGATCCCTCAGAACTCCGTTCGCCTCGGGATGACGGTGCATCAGCAGCAGAAATTCCTAACCATTCTTTTACGGGCAACCAATCTGCGGCGCCGTGCTTCTCATCCCGCGTTCGCCGCCCGTCTCGTCGAGGAGCCTGGCCAAATCTGAGGCGGGCGCGGAGGCCCGTCCATGCGCGATCCGCTTTCGCGTAATTTTTCTTCTTTCCGGCCGCCGTCGCAGGATTCCTGGCTTCAGCGTGTGCGCGATAATTTTCGTCAGCTGCTCACACCTGCACGAATATTCCCTTCTTCGGCGAATGGCGCACCTTTGCATCTCTTGCGTCTTGACAGTTCGCCAGGTGCGGGCCGCGCACATGGCGTTTCTTTGCTGACGCATGCGGCGATGATTGCCGCGCTAGGGTTGATTGCAGTGCACACCTATAAGACGCCGAAGACTCCAGGTGATGGCGTGACGAACGTCCTGCAACATCTTAAGTTTCCACCGCACTTCGCGCCCTCAAATACCGGCACGGCGCCAGATCCCGGATCTGGCAGCGGAGGTGGCCGGGTGCCAATTCCCGCAACCGCTGGAAATCTGGTGCCTCTCGCCTCCATTCAGTTGGTCCGTCCGTCGCTGCCTCCCAAGGCGGATGTCCAGATGCCTGTGCCGCCGACGATATTCGATCCCACGGCAGCGCCGGTCTTAACTCCGGTTAACAAAATCGGCTTGCCGTGGATGAAGGACGATACAGGCTCGCCTGGACCGGGCGATTCCAACACGATTGGCGCGGGCCCGGGCCGCACCATGGGCGACGGGCCGCGCGACGGGCCAGGCGGACAAGGCGAATCCTTATCCAGATACCGTGCCGGCATTACGCTTCCCAGTTGCGCGTACTGCCCCGATCCGCAATACACCGACGAAGCACGCGAAGCGAAGCTGCAGGGAAGGGTGACGCTGCAGGTTTTGGTTGGCGCGGATGGGCGCGCTACGCAAATTCGTATTGTGCAGGGGATCGGGCTTGGTCTGGATGAACGCGCGGCGCAGGCCATTCGCGGCTGGAAATTCGTGCCGGCTCGTGATGCGGCACACCGCGCGGTTCCGGCATGGGTCACCGTCGAGGCGGTCTTCCGCCTGTTCTAGACAGTTTTTCATCCACGGAGTAGCATTTGGGCGTGCCTTACGAGTTCGCCGAAAACGAATTTGAGCTGGATCCGCTGGCTTCTTCTGCCCGGGGAGGCGAGCCTCCGCGCAAACGAACCGGCGTGGGCGTACTGAATCCGCCTTTCCCTCCCAAGAAGCCCATCGGCCCTCTCCCTTCCATTCCGGTTCCTCGCTGGTTGCGCGGCTTTGCTGGCCTTCTTCTCTTCGCGGTCTTTCTCGCTATGCTTCTTTTCCTTTTCTCGCGCTACAGCTAAAGCGCAAGCTGCTGCAGTCTTGCGCACGCCCATTCAAAGAGACATACTCCCCCCACTAGCACTTGTATAAGGAGGCCGGTATGCGTGAAACAAGGCGCGCGTTCGTCATTACCTTGGCCGCCGCAGGCGGCTTGCTCGCGGCTGAGAATAGATGGCTCTTCGCCCAATATCCGCCAACTCCTCCCCCTCCTCCAAAGCCCGCGGAAACTCCGAACCCGGCGGAGATTTACGCGAATCCGCAAGCTGCGGCTGCCGCAAAACGAGCTCTGCTGCAGCGAAACGAGAAGGAATTCCGCGAAGGGGTTGAGCGGCTTTACCAGCTCACCAGTGAGCTGCACGAAGAAGTACAGAAGACCCCGACCACCGACGTGCTCTCCGTCCACATGGTCAAGAAAACTGAACAAATTGAAAAACTCGCCAAGATGCTCAAGAACAGAGCCAAGGGCGGATAGACATACCTGAGTTCAGGAGCGAACCATCCATCTTCTCAGGCCAGGTACGAGACGGGGAACTTCTGCCTCTTGGTTTTCCATTTCTGATACGATTTCGAAATGAGAAAAGCAGCCGTTTTCATCATGACTGTCGCCATGGGCGCCTTTGCGTTTGTGTGCGGGGGGCGGGCGCAGGCCGATTCCGGCGCACTCGAAATCACCGCGCGCATCACGCCCACCGGGGCGCGCCCCGAGCCGGTGCGGCAATTCACATTTTACATACTCACCAAAAGTTACTCTGACATTGTGAAGGAGATAGAAGAGAAAGACCCCGTCCCAGCACGCGACCATTTTATTGACGGGCTGAAAGTTTCTCCCGAGCTGCGTGCGTGGCTCAAGAGCCACGACACGCTCGACCTGACGCAACCGGATCTCGACAAGCTGCTGACGCCGGATGATGTCCTCAACGTTCCGGAATTTCTGCTGGCATACGAGAGGTCAAACAGCGGCGGAGTGACAGAAGGGCTGCCGAAGCAAAAATACGCAGAAATCGACAAAACGAAGCAACCAGAGAAATACGAGAAATTAAGGCAGGATTACCTCGCCGCCCTGAAGAAATTCATTCGTCTGCACCCACAGACCATTTCCGGCGTCGAACTCGAGCTTGAAGGAGTCAATCCGCAGCGCAAGTGGGCCGCATTGCAGAATGATCGCCGGAAGCGCGTGCAGCGCACGGCTCCAGAGGTGGCGCAGCTCAAGTTTCTCGCCGGCAAAGCTGACACCGATCTCGAGGGGCACGCCTCATTCTCGGGCCTGGTTCCCCGCGAGTATTGGATCAGCACGCTCAATCTGGACGCCGATGCCGGAGATATGCGCGTGCGCTGGGATGTTCCCGTGAAAATTGAACGCGGCAAGACGGTGCGCGTCGAGCTGTCAAATTTGAACTCCATTGATACGCGGAGTTCCACTCCTTAGCGCCTTCGAGCGCCGCCATGGGGACGCCCCTAAACTGGATTGCGTTCAATCTGTTCATCTTCATTGCCATCTCGCTGGACCTGCGCGTTTTTCACCGGCATCCGCACAAAATTGAAATTCGCGAAGCGTTTCTCGCTAGTTTCGGCTGGATTTCCGTTTCCGTACTTTTCGGAGTTGGAATGCTTTATTTTCGCGGGCCTCAGCCGACACTCGAATTCTTTACCGGCTATCTGATCGAAAAGGCTCTTAGCGTCGACAACTTATTTCTTTTCCTCGTGATCTTCCGCGCGTTCGCCGTGGATGAGCGACTGCAGCATCGCTTACTGGAATGGGGAGTGGTCGGGGCGCTGGTTATGCGCGGAGCGATGATCGCGCTGGGCGCGGAATTAATCGCCCATTTTTCCTGGGTGATGTATGTGCTGGGAACGTTCCTGGTTTATGCCGGCGCGCGAATACTCTTCATTCATAGAGGAGATATTCACCCGGAGCAAAGCGCGATCGTCCGCTTCGCCAGCCGGCATCTTCGAGTAAGCCACGAGTATTACGGAGAACATTTTTTCGTGCGTAATGAGGGCCGGTTGTTCGCGACGCCGTTGTTTCTCGTTTTGCTGGTGGTGGAAATTACGGACGTCACTCTGGCCGTGGACTCGATACCCGCGGTGTTCGGAATTACGCGCGACCCTTTTATTGTATATACGTCAAACGTGCTGGCGATTCTCGGGCTCCGGGCGCTCTATTTCCTGCTGGCGGGAGTCATCGACCGCTTGCGTTTTCTGGATGAGGGGCTGGCGATTGTTCTCGTTTTTATCGGAGGAAAAATGATTGGCGAGCGGTGGCTGCACATTCCCGTTGCTGTGTCTCTTGGCGTTGTGGGGGGCGTGCTTCTGATGGCGCTGCTGGCGTCGGTGCTTGTTCCGCCAAAGAAGGGAAAGTGAATTCATTCCTCTTCGAACATGACTTCGTCAACGTAGCACCACATCCAGTTTTCGCCCGGCTCCTGCGAACGGACAATCGGGTGTTTCGTCGATCGAAAATGCTTTGTGGCGTGTTTATTCTTGGAGGAATCGCAGCAACCGACGTGCCCGCAGCTCAAACACCAGCGCAAATGCACCCAGCTGTCGCCCATCTTCAGGCACTCTTCGCAACCTTTGGTCTTTGGTTTCACGCTTTTAATCTGATCGAGGTGAGTACACTTGTCAGCCATTGTTGTCCCCCGCGGAATCACACCCTAGCTTGAATCGGAATGCGCACCTGGAATCGCGTATCGCCGGGAACCGATAACACGTTGATTTGGCCGCGCACATTTTTGATGATGCGGTTAACGACGTCGAGGCCGAGCCCCGTGCCCTCGCCGACGCCTTTTGTGGTGAAAAAGGGATCGAAGATGCGGGATTTGACTTCGGTTGGAATGCCAGGCCCATTGTCGGCAATTTCGACGAGAATGAAATCGTTTTCGCGGGCGACGCGAATACCGAGTTTGCCGTTGCCGTTCATGGCGTCAGCGGCGTTGTCAATCAAGTTGGTCCAGACCTGATTCAGTTCGCTGCCGCTGGCCATGACCTTGGGGAGGCCTGGAGCGTAGTCGCGAGTCACGGTGATCCCACGCTTCAGCTTGTGATGCATGATCGTGAGGGTGTTTTCAATGCTGTGTTGGATGTCAACTTCCTGCACGGAGCCTTGATCCATGTAGGAATATTCTTTGATGGCGCGGATAAGATCGGAGATGCGCGCCGAGCTGTTCTCAAGTTCCTCGGCGATGCGATCCATTTCCAGGAGCGTCGCAAAGCGGCTAAGCTCGGAACCGACGGACGCACCCGCAGCCGCGGCGAAACGCGCCAATTGGGCGTCAGTGAGATTGGCATCCGCGAGATGCGGAGCGAGCTTCCAAGCTTCGGGTACATTGTGCGATTCGAGCCAGGATTGAATGGCCTCTTCGCGCTCGACGCGCGCGAATTCGTCCTTGAATTGAGCGGGCGTCAGTGAAGAACGGATTTCTTCTTCCGTTTGGGCAAGTTTCGCGCAATCGTCGGGGCCGATCATAGTGCTGCGAGCGGCAGCGCGGAGGCGGGCGAGACAATCACGCAGGGCAGCGGCAGAACGGCGAGCAGCGGCGGACGGATTATTCAGCTCGTGAGCGAGTCCGGCGGAGAGTTTGCCGAGAGAGGCGAGTTTTTCACGTTGCTGTTCCGTTCGAGTGACCTCGCGAATGCGGTCGGCTAACAGGCCAACGAGCCGGCGCGTCAGCTCTGGCATTCTGTGGAAGAGCTCCGGGAAATTGGACGCGGGAAAGAGCAGGTAGTGAGTAGGCAGAACGGCGCGGCCGGTAACGCTCACAATTTTCAGGCGCGAGAAAGGAAGCATACCTGTGACTTCTCCGCCGCGCGCGGTAAAAACAGGGCCGTCGGGGTCGCCGTGTTCACTGCGAGCGCGCATTTCGCCTTCGAGTACAATGAGCATGCTGTCGGCCGGCGTACCTTCGCGAATGATGATGTCGCCCACGGCGGCACGGTGTTCCGTGCATTGGGCGACAAACCAGAGTAGATCGTCCTGCGGCAGGTCTGCGAAGACTTGTATTGTCTGCAGCTTTCTTACGAGTTCTTCGGCTGGGGATTGCGCAGAGTTTTCGGTCATGCGCGTTGTGCTCTCTGGAAGAAGTGCATCATTGAACTTTTGCCAGATACTGGTGCATGAACTGGACGACGACGGCGCCTTCGCCGACGCCGGAAGCCACGCGCTTGACTGAACCGTGGCGGACATCGCCCACGACAAAAATTCCGGGCACGTTCGTTTCCAGCAAGCCAGGATCGCGATCGAGTGTCCACGATGCCGGCCTCTTCCCGTTGTGGAGAAGGTCGGGACCGGAAAGAATGAACCCGCGTTCGTCGCGCTCAATCGCGGCGCCAAGCCACTCCGTGCGCGGCTGTGCGCCGATGAAAATGAACAGGCTTGAAGCGGGCAGCTTCGTTCTTTCCTCCGAGGGAGAGCACTCCACGGTAATGCCCGTGAGCCGCGTTTCTCCTTCCACCTCGACGACGCTTGTTCGCGGCCATACTTCGATGTTGGGCGTCTTTTCGATTTGCTCGATCAAGTAGTGCGACATGGTGGCTGCAAGAGAAACTCCGCGCACCAGCATCACCACCTTCTCTGCAAACTTCGAGAAATGCATGGCGGCCTGCCCGGCGGAATTCGCCCCGCCAATGATATACACGGTTTCGCCCTTGCAGGCCATCGCTTCGGAGGTTCCACCGCCGTAATAAACACCCGCGCCCTGCAGGTGTTCAATCCCGGGAACGTCCAACGTCCTCCACTGAACGCCCATGGCCAGAAGCAGCGCGTGGCAAGAGAGTTCCGAGCCATCGGCGAGTTTAAGGTACCGATAAGGGCCCTCGACGCGAATACCGACCGCTTCCTGCGGCGAGAGAATTTCCACGCCGAAGCGCCGCGCCTGCGCTACGGCACGACGCGCCAGGTCAAGGCCGGTAAGTCCGGAAGGAAAACCGAGATAGTTCTCAATTCGCGAACTCAGACCGGCCTGGCCTCCGGGTGCTTCGCGTTCGACGATTACAGTTCGCAAGCCTTCGCTGGCGCCATAGACCGCGGCGGCAAGGCCCGCCGGCCCGCCGCCGACGATGGCAAGGTCATAGAAATTCGTTTGGGCATGCGTGCGCAGGCCGATTTTGTCCGCCACGGTGGGCAAAGGTGGTTCCGGGAGCCGCGTGCCATCCGGAAAAAGAATCAAGGGAAGTTTTTCGGCTTCGGGTCCCAGGGAATCAATCAGCCCGCGCACTTCGGGATCGCTCTGCGCCAGCTCCACGTCAATCCATTGATAGGGCACCTGATTGCGGGCAAGGAATTCGCGCAGCTCGTAGGAACGATTCGACCAGCGCGTGCCGAGAACGCGAATCCCTTCATAGGGTGGGCGAAACGTTGCGGTCCAATCGTGCAGCAGATCATCCAGAGCGGGATAGAGTTTTTCTTCCGGCGGATCCCAGGGCTTCATCAAATAGTAGTGCACGCGGGCTTCGTTGATGGCGTCAATGGCAGCGTTTGTGTCGGCGTAGGCCGTCAGCAGGGCGCGCTTGGCCAGAGGGTGCATCTCCATGGCCTCGGAAAGGAAATTCACACCGTCCATTTGGGGCATGCGCTGGTCCGCGAGCAGCAAGGCCACGGGATTGTTGCGTGCTTTCAATTCGCGCAGTGTGGCGAGGCCCGCGGTTCCGGAATTCGCGCGCATCACTCGGTAGCGATCCGCATAACGGCTGCGCAAGTCGCGCTCGATGGCCCGGAGAACTTCAGGGTCGTCATCCACTGTTAATAAAACTGGTTTCGGCATATCCCTCAGATGCGGCGAACGAGGTTTTCGATGCGTCTTACGAGGATAGCGGGACGGCTGCAGCTTCTTTTCGTGCCGCCCTCAAGCTACAATCCTTGATGTCTCCATGTCCAGCCCTCTGGCCCAATCGATCGTGGACCTTTCGTCTGCGGATGAATCCAAAAGGCTTGCGGCCGCGGGTGAAATCTACCGTTTAGGCCGTGCCACTGGAGGATCCGCTATTGCGGAATGGTGGGCGGAAAGTGAACTCTCCGAGCTGCTGCACGCGCCTAGTCCGGCCGTAACGGTTGGCCTTGCGGTGCAACGCGATACGTTTGGGCGAATTCGAGTCGCTAACGGCACACCCAGGCTGGCAAAGGTTCCTCCAGATCAGGACGCCGAAGAATTCGAAGTTCATTTGGCCGATGGGATTTCCCTGGACATTTTAACGACGCGAGAACCAGGCGGCGAAGGAGCCATCGCAAAATATCTGGCCAAGTTCGGAGAGGGCATCCAGCAAGTGGAGTACCTCTGCGAGAGTGTTGATCGTGCCGCACAAATCCTGAAGGAAAAATTCAAGCTCGCTTCTGTCTATCCTGCGACTCGCGCCGGTGCGGATGGCACGCGAGTCAATTTTTTCCTGGTCTCCTCCCCGGATGGGGGCAAAGTGCTTATTGAGCTGTACGAGGCGCAGTCTCGCGGATAGGTTTTCCCCTTCAGGCAGATCATCTAGCTGATTTCAGGGTTTGTTCGTCCGCCAGCTCTTTCCACGCTCGCAACACTTCCGCGACGGTCCAAGCCTGCGCGATACAGCCGCGAGGAGTGAAGGGGGCATCCCCATCGAAGATTTCACTTAGAGTGCCGAGGCCGCTTGCGTAAATTTGGCGGCCTAGCGGCTCGAGGAAACGCAGCGCTACTTCGCGGTCATGATAGACGCGGTAGTGCGCGAGCGCGAAGGGCCCGAGCAGCCATCCCCAGACCGTGCCTTGATGATAGACCGCGTCACGATCGCGGGAGCTGCCGCCGTAATGGCCGCTATAACCAAGTTCGCCCGGCGCGAGACTCCGCAACCCGTGCGAAGTTAAGAGGTGCCGCGCGCAAACATCGACGACCGCCTTTTGCTGCTCGGGCGTGAGCGGGCTTAGCGGCAAGGATACGGCAAAGATCTGATTTGGCCGAAGCGCGGCATCATTTCCGATGCCCGGTGCATCGATGACGTCGTAGCAGCAATTGCGCTCCGCGTTCCAGAACTTCTGAAAATTGTTTTTGGCTTTGACCGCAAGTTCTTCATAACCATCGCTGGGTTTTCCGAGTAGCCGCGCGAATCCCAACATCGTTTCGAGCGCGTTGATCCATAGCGCGCTGGTCTCCACGGGCTTCCCCGTGCGCGGCGTCACGACCCAGTCGCCGATTTTTGCGTCCATCCACGTGAGTTGAACACCCGGTTCACCGGCGTAGAGAAGACCATCGGCTGGGTCGACACGGATGTTGAAACGCGTGCCCGCGATGTGGGCATCAATCATGCTTGCGAGAACCGGGAAGAGTTTTTGCAGCGTCGCCGTATCTTGCGTAACCGCAAAATATTGCCGGATGGCCTCGAAATACCACAGCGCAGCGTCAACGGTGTTGTATTCCGGCTTGCTGTTTACCCCGACGGAGGAGGGGCCGGCGTCGGGGAAATTGTTCGGCAGCATTCCCCCGTCAACGTATCGCGAAAAGGCAAGAAGGATTTGCCTGGCAACTCCGGCGCGGCCGGTCGTGAGCGTCAGTCCCGGCAGCGCAATCATGGTGTCGCGCCCCCAGTCAGCAAACCAGTGATAGCCGGCGATGATGCTGCGGCCATCGGGTTCTTCGGGCAGGCTGCGCTCTACGATGAATTGATCTGCAGCGAGGATCAGTTGCCAAATCCACGAGGGTGCCTCCCCGGCAAGGGCTTCGTTTTTCTCCTGCCAGTCGTGGAACAACTTCACATCGTGATTGGCGCGCTCCGCACGGGACGTTTCCTCATCGAGGGAAGCGGCCGCTACGGTGGTCAGAACCAGCGTAGCGCTGGAACCGGCCTCGAGTCTTGTGCGGAGCAACGCCGCAAAAAGGCGATCTTCGCGATCGCTCAATCCTCGCTCCGTTTCTTCAGGGAAATAGCAACCGAGATACCACTCGTGTCGCGGCTCGCAGCTGGCAGTGCTGCTTTTCAGATAAAAAGGAGTTGCGCCATCATAGGCGAGCACCTTAACGCCGCGATCGACCGGCGTAATGTTCATGCGCCAGCCGTCGGCATGGGTCATGGAATGAAAGTCGCGATAATTTACGAACGCTTTCAGTTCCACTTCGATGGGACTGCTCGCCCGCAGGACCGTGTATTGAATGACGGTGGTATTTTCGCCTTGACGCATCCAGACGCGCTTTTCCAGAAGTGCATCGCCTAGCGCGTAAGTCCACACCGGCGTCGAGCCTTCCAGATGAAAATCCTCGAGGAGCAGAAAACCTTTCGGCTCGACGGCGCCGCTGGCCCAGCGATGGGTGGCGAGAGAAAAATCCTCCCCGGCGTAGTGAACGACTTCGTCGATTGTAGAGACAAGTTGTGTGCGGCCCACGGGCGGCTGCAGGGCGGCCACGAGCAGCCCGTGGTAGCGCCGCGTCTGGCTTCCCGCAATGGTGCCGGAAGCGAATCCGCCGATTCCGTTTGTGACCAGCCACTCGCGCGATTCCGCGGTGACAAGATTCCCGCAAATCTCGCGGCCAAACTGAATTTCCGCTTGTTCTGACAATTCTGCTCCTGGCCTGTGGGATTGCAACCGCCCGGCAATGTACGCCCGCTTACTTGAGACTCAGCAGCTGTGCGAAAGTTTTCAGCTATCTCCATAGACCGGGATGGCGGCGCCGTGAATGACTCTGGCATCGTCGCTGCATAGAAACAGGATCACGCGCGCGATGTCCGCGGGCTTCGGCCACTTCGCAAAATCCGCCTTCGGCATGACTTTGCGATTCGCCTCCGTATCAATGATGCTGGGGAGAATGGTGTTCACACGAACGCCGCTGCCTTTGGTTTCTGCAGCCAAAGAATCCAGCATCGCTACTGCCGCTGCCTTGGAAGCGGCGTAGGCGGCTGCCCCCGCAGCGTGATCGACTGCCGCTTTTGCTGCGACGTTTACGATGGCCCCATGGCCTTCTTTCAACATCGCTCTCACGGCGGCCCGCGATAGCGCGTACCCTGCGCGGAGATTCAGAGCCAGCATCTGGTCGAAAACTTTGGTCTCCAGCTCCCACAACTTTGTGCCGCCCGCGTATCCACCCACGGTGTTGACCATGGCATCCAAACGGCGATACTTCGCCACGATTTTCTCGACGAGCTGGCGCACAGCAGCTTCGTCCGTGACATCGACGGCGTGCCCTTCCAGTCTCGATCCGTTTTGTCCTGCCGCGATTTTCAGAGCGTCCAGCTCTTCCTGTTTTCGGTAGGTGATGGCGACCGCCGCGTTCTCTTCGAGGAATGCCAGCGACACGGCGCGCCCCAAGCCGCCGGTGCCGCCTGCCACCAAGACCGTTTTCCCATCGAATTTCGCGCTCATGAGCGTGTCTCCAAACTAGTCTCATTTAGAATACTAAATTAGACTAGTGCTTTAACCATTTAGTCATCAGAAATCGGTCATGGTCCTGGTACCCGGTGCGGCGGTAGAGTTCGAGCGCCGGATCGTTGCCGCGATCCACTTCGAGATGGACGGCGTTCACGCCCATCTCGCGCGCTCTTTCTTCGGCAAAGGCAAGAGCCCGACGGCCATAACCGCGCCGCCGATAAGCGACATCAATGTACAGCTCGTCGATGAACGCGTCGTGCCCGCGGAATTCGAAGCTGAACCCCACCGTCAACGCAACGTAGCCCACGGTTTTGCTCCCTTCACAGAGCATCCACACTTGTCCAAATGCCGGGAGGGTCAAAAATTGCCTGAAGGCGCCGCGCAGTGCGGTTTCATCAAATTTGATGAGCGCCGGTTCCTGCTCGTCAAAAAGGCGCATCATGCGAAGAAATTCTGCCTCGTCCTGGAGCGTCGCTTTCCGGATCGCAAACTCGGGCACGTTACTCACCGCTTTGTTCAATTAGTTTTGCGACCAGACCGGTCCAGCCGGTTTGATGGCTGGCGCCGATCCCGGCGCCATTGTCGCCGTGGAAGTATTCGTAGAAAAGGATGAGGTCGCGCCAATGCGGATCGCTTTGAAAAAGCTCGGTGCCGCCGGCTACGGGGCGCCGGCCGTTCGAATCGCGGAGAAAAATGTGAATGAGCCGCCGTGAAATTTCCGCGGCCACCTGCCAGAGATCGGATTCGCTGCGGGAATGAGTTGGGCACTCCACTTTGAAATCTTCGCCGTAGTAGTGGTGAAATTTCTGGAGCGATTCCACGAGCAGATAGTTGACTGGAAACCAGATGGGCCCGCGCCAGTTCGAATTTCCGCCAAAGAGGCCTGTCGAGGATTCGGCCGGCTCGTAGTCAACGCGGTTCGTGTTTCCGTTCACGTGAACCTCGTAAGGATGGTCCTTGTGGTAGCGAGAGAGAGCCCGCACTCCGTATGGCGAAAAGAACTCCGTTTCGTCCAGCATGCGGCTGAGCACGCGCTTGAGCTGCTTGCGGCTCACGAGGGAGAGGAGGCGTCGAACGCCGCGCGCGGAACGCTGCGTCATTTCGATGTGTTCAGGCACATCAGGATGATTGTCAATGAACCACTGCATGCGGCGCTTGAAGCCGGGGAGGCAATCAACGATTTCCGGTTCCAATGTTTCCACGGCGAAAAGCGGAATCAATCCGACCATCGAACGGAGTTTCAGGAAATGTTCCTCCCCGTTGGGAAGCTTCAATACGTCGTAAAAAAAGCCGTCAGCCTCGTCCCAGAGTGACCGCCCGCCGAGACCGAAATCATTCATGGCACGAGCAATGTAAACGAAATGCTCGAAGAATTTGCTGGCGACATCTTCGTAAGCAGGATCATCTTTTGCCAGTTCGAGAGCGATCGCCAGCATGTTGAGGCAATACATGCCCATCCAACTGGTGCCGTCGGACTGCTCGAGGTTGCCTCCGGTGGGAAGAGGTGCTGAGCGGTCAAAGACTCCAATGTTGTCCAGGCCGAGAAATCCGCCCTGAAAAATGTTTGCGCCGTCAGGGTCCTTGCGGTTCACCCACCAGGTGAAATTCAGGAGCAGTTTGTGAAAAACCTTCTCGAGGAATCCGCGGTCGGCGACGCCGCGCATGCGCCGCTCGATTTTGTAGACGCGCCACGCGGCCCAGGCATGAACAGGCGGATTCACATCGCTGAAGGACCATTCGTAGGCAGGCAATTGACCGTTGGGATGCATGTACCATTCGCGCAAAAGAAGAATGAGCTGCTCTTTGGCAAAATCGGGATCGACGAGCGCGAGCGGAATGCAGTGAAACGCCAGGTCCCATGCGGCGTACCACGGATACTCCCATTTATCCGGCATGGAAATAATGTCGTCGTTGTAGAGATGAGTCCAATCCTTGTTGCGGCCGTGCCACCGCTCCTCCGGAGGCTTGGGACCGGCGGGATCTCCCTCGAGCCATGTATACACGTCGTAGTGATAAAACTGTTTGGACCACAGCATGCCTGAAAAAGATTGGCGCATGACGGCCTTGGCATCTTCGGAGAGCTCCTTCGGAATGCGGGTGGCGTAAAACTCTTCGGCTTCTTTTTGGCGCGTGGCGAACAGGCCGTCGTATCCCTCGCCAAAGTCGTTGGTACCCGGAACCCCTGCGGCGCGCTCTTGCGTGCCAGGAGAGACGAATCCGCCCACTATGCCTGCTCCCGTTTCCATCCCTTCGAGTGGCTCGAGGTCAGTGAGCCGCAGCTTAAGAGTGACGGACTGGCCAGGGTCAAGTCGCGTCGGGTAATACGCGGCCATTTTCGTTCCCATCTGATCTGGATTGACGGCGGCTTTGTTACCGCCAATCAAATATTCATGGAACGCGTCCTTCACATAGGGTGAGCGATTTCTTCCGGCGAAGATCCGCGCGTTGTTGGTTTCGTTTTCCGTGAAGAGCAACTCAGGCTGGCCAGCGCAAAGCAGCCAGCGCTTGCCATATTGCCAGTGTTGCAGCTCAACACAAGCGCTCCCCGGCACACTCGTGCCTTTGCGCGCGACTGGGCGGCGAAGATCCTTGCCCCAAGACCACGTGTTTCGAAACCAGAATTGGGGCAGGATGTGCAATGCGGCGGCTTCCGACCCGCGATTCACTGCGGTGATCCTGATGAGCATGTCTTCCACGTTGGCCTTGGCGTATTCGACGAAGAGGTCGAAATAACGGTTAGCGGAAAAAACGCCGGTGTCGAGCAATTCGAACTCTGGCTGCCCCCGGCCACGACGCTGGTTCTCTTCGAGTAAAGTTTCATAGGGAAACTCAGCTTGCGGATACTTGTAGAGCATGCGCATGTAGCTGTGCGTGGGGGTTGAATCGAGATAGAAGTAGCACTCCTTGACGTCCTCGCCATGATTGCCCTGATTTCCGGTAAGGCCGAATAGCCGTTCTTTCAGAATGGGGTCGCGTCCATTCCACAGCGCCAGTCCGAAACACATCATCTGATGACGGTCGCTGATCCCGCCGATGCCGTCTTCTCCCCAGCGGTAGGCACGCGAGCGCGCGTGATCGTGCGGAAAGAATTCCCATGCTGTGCCGCCGGGACTGTAATCCTCGCGCACCGTTCCCCATTGGCGCTCAGATAGATACGGCCCCCAGCGCTTCCAGTGCTTCTTTCGAAGGCGCGCTTCTTCGAGACGGCGGTCTTCGGTGGTTTGAATGCGTGGCATGGTTGGACGGCCCTCGGCAAAAAGTTTCAGGCTATGGTCGCACCTTTCCCGAATAGCAACACTATTGGCGTCGCGCCGCGTGCCTGTTCCGGCAAGTCCCACACGCTGCAGAGTGATTCGCAGCATTAGATGCGGCAGTCTGCATCCTGGCTTAAGCTCCCTGCAAATTGAAGGCTATGAGTATAAGGCAGCAGTGTCCGCGCACAAGCCCGCCAATTCGGTGATGGAATCGGACGGTCCCTGCACGACGAAGCGGCGGTGGTAGAGCAATAAGGCGCGCAATCCGGCGAGTTCCTCGCCGCCTCCAGCCCTTCCGGGACCACCGTGCAAACAGCTGGGCACGACGTTTCCGTGGCCCGTGTGCTGCGTCCCAACAGCGGAATTCACGGCCAAGACTCTTCCATGCAGGTCGCCGATTCCAAGAATTGCCTCTCGGGTGAAACTCGCGTCATTGGAAAAAACCGAGGCTACCAGTGACCCCAATCCTCGGCGCGTGATGGCGATGAGATCCTTCATACCGTCATAGACAACGAGTGTCGCCACCGGACCAAAAACCTCCACGTCATGAACGTATTTTGCACTGAGTCCATTCTTACACGAGAGCAGCGCCGGCTGCACAAAAGCGGACTTTTGCAAATCCGCGTCCAGCGGCTGGAAATTCTTGTCACCCCCGAACACAACCTCGCATTCTTCCTGCAACTTGGCTAATCCTTCCAGGCAAGAGGACTGCTGCGCTTTGTTGACCACCGGTCCCACTTTTGCCTCGGGGTTGCGCGGATTGCCGACCTTCATGGAGCTCAAGCGCGCCGCAACAGCGTCGCCAAACATCTTGAGTTGCTCGCGCGGAACGATGACGCGCCGGATGGTCGTGCATTTCTGCCCAGCCTTGAGGGTCATCTCCCGCACGACTTCTTTCACGAGAAGGTCGAACAACTCCGTCCCAGGAGCGCAATCAGGCCCAAGAATTGCAGAATTTATACTGTCCGCCTCAATGTTTACGCGAACGGAACGCCGCAGGACATTGGCATGGGAGCGAATTCGCGCGGCGGTTTCGGCCGAGCCCGTAAACGAAACAATATCTTCCTCTTGAACGTAGACCAACAAGTCACGAGCGGAACCACAGATGACGGAAATCGCTCCGGGAGGCAGGAGATTCGCCTTAACAATATCTTCCACCATTCGGTGCGCCAGCAAAGCCGTAGGCGAAGCGGGCTTAACCATGACCGGAACCCCGGAAAGCAGTGCAGGCGCAGCCTTTTCACAGAGTCCCCAAGCCGGAAAATTGAACGCATTGATGAAAACGGCAGCGCCTTTCGCGGGCATCAGAAAATGCTGTCCAACAAACACGTTGCTCTTCGAAAGAGGGATCTGGGCACCTTCCTTTAGCATTTTCCCGTCCGCCAACGCCCGGCCAATTTTCGCGTAATACTTCATGGTGTAAATCGCACCGTCCACATCGAATGAGGCGTCGGCCTGGTTCGCTCCCAAGTTCAGTAGGGAAAGACGAAAATACTCGTCGCGATTTGCCGCCAGGACATCGGCAATCTTTGCCAACAATTCCGCGCGCTGGGCATAGGTAAGTTGCCGCAGCGCAGGTCCGCCGTGAGTGCGCGCAAATGCAAGACCGGCCTCAAGATCGATGCCTTGCGATGAGATGTTGGCCAGCTCGTCTCCGGTGACTGGATCGATGAGTGTTTCGCCGGGACCCGTGCCTTCCTTCCACTGACCACTCACGTAGTTAGGCAGCTTCATTAGGAACCTCCGTTGATTTCGCAATCTTAGCCCAGAAACCTGCGCTTCGATTTGAACGGCGACTTGATGCGAGCGAGTTTCGGATTGAGAATAATACTGCATATCCTCACGGAATCAAAACTGTCCTCGCGTCGAAGCATCTTTGCGGTTTGTCTCGTCTAACATTATGAATATAAATGTGTTATTGCGTTTGAAAGGCTAGGAACTATTCGTGGGGGTTGACAATTCCCAATCAGAATCTCCCGCACTCTTGACCAAACGGCGCTCGCATGTATTATAATGCATATTCGGTTGTGAACCCATGGGCACACTAGCAAGCACCAATTCCAAGATTGCGAGTCTGCGAAGGGCGACGCGCATGCCCGA
>Ga0209648_10000378_pt1 | contig 33661 bp, 28 predicted proteins | sample GraSoi2013_115cm_FD_185830 | JGI IMG/M metagenome (GOLD analysis project Ga0209648, IMG submission 185830) | Grasslands soil microbial communities from the Angelo Coastal Reserve, California, USA - Sample 9_17_2013_115cm (SPAdes) (version 2) | ecosystem: Environmental > Terrestrial > Soil >...
ACGCTGCGTAGAGCACCAGGATCACCCCGACCCAGGCCATCGCCCTTTGCGAGCCGAGATGGCCGAAGGCCGCCGCGACGAAGACCAATGCCGCTACGGAAGCCACCGCCATCGTCCGGAAGCGGCGCAGCAGCTTCAGGAAGTCCCTGCCGTAGATCGCCTGCCAGATGTTGGTCGCCATGCTCGGGATGACCATGAGGGCGAGCGCATCTTCCGGCCGCACGGCGAACGTCATCAGCGCCAGCGCGATCGGCGGCAGGCCCATGCCGATCGCACCCTTGGCGATACCGGCGACGATGAAGGCGCCGGCGATCACCAGCATTTGCGTGACGGTCATCGCTGAACTGTACTCAAGCGGCGTCGGGGAAGACCTGCTGCACGAAGCGCGGGTAGGCTTCACCGATCAGGCGCGCAATCGGGCCGCGGAGAACGGCGAGCGTCTCCGCATCGGGCGCCGGCGTCGCAACCGCGCCGGGCGCGATATCGAATGCGAAGCCGGTGTTGTCCTGCACCTCCTCGAGGCTGTGGCCGGGATGAACCGTCTCCAGCCGGAATCGGCGACGCTGCTTGTCGAAGGAGAACCAGCAGAGATTGGTCAGGAGTCCGATCGGACCGCCCGGACGATAGACGCCGTCGGCCCGCGGCCCGGGCGCGGAGATGAAGTCGACCTTGGGCACCATCACGCGGCGCGTGTGTTCTTCGCGGAACAGGATCACCCGCGGCACCAGATAGTAGAGATAGGCCGAGCCGAACGAGCCCGGCCAGCGGACCGCGGTCTGCGGATAGGCCCCGCCCGCGCCGACCAGGTTGATATTGGCCTCGCCGTCGATCTGGCCGCCACCCAGGAAGAAGGCGTCGATGCGGCCTTGGGCCGCCATGTCGAACAACTCGACGCCGCCGCTGGTCATGGAATTCAGCCGGCTGCTGCCCAGGATGGTGAGGAAGAGGCGCCGCGACGGCGTTTCGCCGGCCGCCCAGTGGCGTGCCAGCAGGGCGCCGGCGCCGGGAATGGGTGAAGAGGCGCCGACCGCGACGCTGCGGCAATCCTTGAGCAGGCGGGCGATCGTGAAGATCAGCAGTTCCTGGCGCGAAACGCTCATTCCGCGGCCTGGCGCCTGACCTGAACGAATTCTTCGAGATAGCGCGCGAAGCCGTCGGCGGTGCGCGCAAGCTCGCCGTAGCGGCGGAAATGCGGCTCGTCGATCGGGTATTCGTCCCACAGGCCGCAGGGCCACGCGCCGCGTTGGGCGATGGCGGCATGCTCGACATAGATCGCCGGTAGCGTGCCGGCCGCCGTTTCCTCGCTGGCCAGCAGGTCGACGTCGTCGCGCACGCGTTCGACGGAGATCAGGGCGCCGCGGGTCGAGGCTTGCGCCATGGTGGCGAGGTCGCGCCGGCGGCCGATGAAAACATTGCCGTCGCGGTCGGCGTAGGGGGCGTGGAACACCGCGAAATCGGGACGGATCGCGGGCAGCAGCAGGATCGGATCGTCCGCGGCAAAAGGATTGTCGATCGCCTTCCAGTCGGGGCGATGGACGACGAGGTCGCTGCCCAGCAATCCGCGCAATGGAACGAAGGGAATGTTCTTGTGCCCGGCCTCGAGGGCGGCGTGGATCGCCGGGCAGGTGGCATCGAGCAGGCGGATGGCGCCGCGCCGCAGCGCGTCATGGAAGCGATAAGGCGTGCCGTGTTCGCCGAAGGATATCGCCGAGGTCTCGAGCGTGCCGACGCATCCCGCACCGATCAGCAGGTCCGCTTGGAGGCCGCTCATCGGCACGCAAACCAGATGGAGGTCGCGCGCACCCCGCCGGATCAGCGCCCGCGTGGTTTCCAAGGCGGCGCCGAGACTGTCGTGCGGCACGGCGATCTTCGCGCCGTCGGGCACGCGCTGGGCGAGTTCGTCGGCGGAGCCGAGCAGCCAGTCGTGGGACATGCGTCCCTCCCATTGGTTCTTATGGCCATTCTGTGGCCGCGTGGTGCGGCCGGCAAGCCGCTCAGCCCGCCATGCCTTTCGCCAGTCGGTCGAAGGCCTCCCAGAACAGGGCGCGCAGGTCGTCGGTCTCCATCATCACCTCGTGCTTCGCGCCGGCGATGGTCAGGTGCTCACCGCGCTTCAGCCGCGCCGCCACCGGCCCGTGCGTCCGGGAATCGATCAACTGGTCCTGGCCGGCGCTGATCAGAAGCAGCGGCAGCTCGATGCGCTCCAGGAATCCCGGGGCGAGCGCCGCCGTCATCGACCGTATCGCCTGACGCGCCCAGCCAAGGGTCGGGCCGCCCAGGGTGAGCCGCGGGTCCGCGGCGTACCATTCCTCGGTGAAGCGGTAGCGCCGCTCGTCGTGGGTCACGAAGTTGGAATTGAATTCCCGGGCCAGCAGGAGGAAGGGGCCGGTGCCGAACAGGTAACGCTCCTCGACCGCCGGGACCTCCGGCATCAGCATGAGGACGGAGCGCAGCATGGCCTCGCGCCTGAGCCCGGTCATCGGCGACACCAGCAGGCCGGCGGCGAACGGACCCGATCCGTTCTCCGCCAGCGCGCGCAGGACGATGTGGGCGCCCATGGAATGGCAGAGCGCCAGGATCGGCCGGGGCGCGGTGGGCGCGACGATCTTGTCCAGGAACAATCGGAGGTCGGCCGTATAGGTCGCGAAATTGTTGATATGGCCTTTGTTGCGGTCGGCCAGCGGCCGGTCGGACAAGCCCTGGCCACGCCAATCCAGGGCGATCACGGCATAACCGCGACCCAATAGCTCGCCCACGACCTCGGTCGCGTACTTGTCGATGAACTCCCCACGGCCGGTCAGGACGACGACGGTGCCGCGCGCAGTTCCCGGGGCGTTCCAGCAGGCATAGCGCAGGCGCGCACCGGCACGCTCCAGGAAGCCGTAGCGGTCGGCAGGCGCGTAGGTTGCAGCCAGATTGGACGGCACGGCCGCCGGCGCCGCTGTCGGATCCTGATCAATCATCCCGTGCGGCGTTTTGGCGAAGGCGGCGGGCGGACGCCAGCAGAGATTTGGGCATTTTGGCCATCATCGCCGGCGGTCTCTTTACCGTTTCGGGAGGCACGGCTATAGATCGCTGGGTCGCCGCATCGTCTGCGAAGGGTCGCAGACGAGGAAACCGGGCGCAAGGAAGCCTCCAAGAGGTCAGCCGCACTGCGTGGTTATCGGCTCGTCGGTTGAGTCGATCCGGCACGGTCCTTGCGTCGACGCCCAGCGTCCGCAGGAGACATGCGACCGCGATCCCGACGTCAGCGTGTGCCACCGGCGGTTCGCCGGAGCGATCGCCCTTTTATGATCCGTCAGAGTTTGGTCCTTCTGATCGCCGTCGCGACCACGATCCTGGGTTGGCATCTGCTTGACGGCCAGATCGACGCGGCGAACGTCGAAGGCCCGTTGCACGGCGTCACCTACGCGCCGTGGGCCAAGGACCAGGATCCGATCGAGGCCAAGGCGAGCGGCGTGTGGAGCTTCCTGCGCACCGCCTTCACCGACGCCCCGCCGCCCGTGGTCAAGCCGCGTAAGGAGCAGATCGAGCGCGACTTCGCCATGCTTGCCGGCAAGGTGAACTACGTTCGTACCTATCGCGCGGTGGACGGCGGCGACATCATGCCGGAGATCGCCGCGCGGTACGGCTTGAAGCTGGTGCCGGGCGCGTGGATCTACAGCCCGACCGAGGCCAAGCAGCAGTTCGGCCGCGAATCGAGCGAGGTCAACGCCGAGGAGACGCGCGCGCTGATCCGCATGGCCAACCAGAACCCCAACATCGAGCGCGTGCTGGTCGGCAACGAGAACATCCTGCGCTGGGACGGCCAGAAGGACCTGCGCGACCCCAACGCCACCAGCCCGGCCCAGCTCATCCGCGAGATCAGGAACGTCAAGCGCAACGTCAAGGTGCCGGTCAGCACGGCCGAGCCGTGGCACGTGTGGCTGCACTATCCCGAGCTGGCGCGCGAGGTCGACTATCTCGCCGTGCACATCCTGCCCTACTGGGACGAGAAGTCGGACGAGGCGCCGCTCGACTATCTCAAGAGCCGGATCGCCATGCTGAAGCAGGCGTACCCGAACAAGAACATCATCGTCACCGAGATCGGCTGGCCGTCGAACGGCGCCGCGCGGCGCAGCCCGGGCAGCGGCGTCATCAAGTACGCGACGCCCGCCGAGCAGGCCAAGAACATCCGGGACGCCGTGGCGTGGTTGCGCACGCAGAACATCGACCACTTCGTGGTCGAAGCGATCGACCAGCCGTGGAAGGCGTATGACCTCGAAGGCAAGGCGGGCGGCTACTGGGGCCTGTGGAACGCCGACCGTCAGCCGAAATTCGCCTGGACTGGCCCGATCGAGCGCTTCCCGCAATGGGCGGCCTGCGCGGCCTGGTCGCTGGCGGCGGCGCTGCCGCTGATGCTGTTGTTCCTGTGGCGCTGGCCCAGGCTCGGCGCGGCGGGACAGGTGGGCTTCTGCGGCCTGGTGGCGTTGTCGACCAGTGCCGTGGTCTACGGTGCGTCGGTCGCCGCCGGCACCTACATGCTGATCTCCGAGACGGTGGGCTGGGCCGTGCTCGCCTTCTTCCTGGTGTTGAGCCTTGGCATGGCACTGGCGCAGGCGCTCGAGATGGCCGAGACGATCTGGCGTCGGCGCTGGACGCGCGAGGCGTTGCCGGCGGCCGAGATGATTGCCCGCCAGCCGGCCGATCGCGTCTGGCCCAAGGTGTCGCTGCATCTGGCGATCTGCAACGAGCCGCCGGCGATGGTGATCCAGACCCTCGATTCGCTGGCCGCGCTCGACTACCCGCATTTCGAAGTCATCGTCATCGACAACAACACCAAGGATCCCGCGGTGTGGCGCCCGGTGCAGGACTATTGCGCCCAGCTCGGCGAACGCTTCCGCTTCTTCCATTTCGACGTCATGAAGGGCTTCAAGGCCGGCGCGCTCAACTATGTGCTGAGCCAGACCGCGCCCGACGCCAGGATCGTCGGCGTGATCGACAGCGACTACACGGTGCGGCCCGACTGGCTGAAGGCGCTGGTGCCGTATTTCGACGACGGCAAGATCAGCTACGTGCAGGGGCCGCAGGACCATCGCGACTGGCGCGGCGATCGCTTCAAGGAGATGCTGAACTGGGAATATTCCGGCTTCTTCGACATCGGCATGTGCCTGCGCAACGAATACGACGCCATCATCCAGCATGGCACCATGACCCTGGTGCGCCGCGACCTGATGGAGGAGCTGGGCGGCTGGGCCACCTGGTGCATCACCGAGGATACCGAGCTCGGCCTGCGCCTGATGGAGCAGGGCTACGGCGCCATGTACAGCCGCGAGCGCTTCGGCCACGGCCTGACGCCCGACCACTTCGCCGGCTACAAGAAGCAGCGCTTCCGCTGGGCCTACGGCGCCATGCAGATCATGAAGGCGCATGCCGGCAAGATGTTCAGCAATGCGACCAAGCTCACCTTCTGGCAGAAGTATCATTTCGTCGCCGGCTGGCTGCCGTGGTTCGCCGATGCGCTGAACCTGATCTTCACCTGGGCGGGGCTGGCCTGGCTGCTGGCGGTGATCCTGCCGCCGCAGTTCGGCATCAAGCCGGTCGGCTTGCCGCCGGCCGAGTTCATCCTGCCGACCATCGGCATTTTCGTCTTCAAGCTGCTCTATTCGTTCGGCCTCTATTTCGACCGCGTGCGCTGCACGTTCCGACAGAGCGTCGGCGCCTCGCTGGCAGGCCTCGCGCTCACCTATACGGTGGGCCGTGCCGTGATCTATGGCTTGGCGACCAGCCGGCTGCCCTTCATGCGCACCCCCAAGATGGACGAGCGCGCCACGCTCGGCATGGCGTTCGGCATGGCGCGCGGCGAGGCTGTGCTGGCGGTGCTGTTGTGGCTGGGCGCCGCCGTGCTGTGGCTGACCAACGGCCAGCTCGACCCCGAGGCGCGGCTATGGTCGCTCTTCATGATTGTGCAGTCGCTGCCCTATGCCGCCGCGGTCTATGTCTCCATGGTAAACGCGCTCGAGCAGATGCGGCATGCCCGCACCGTGTTCGAGGCGGCGCCCGCGCCCCGGATGGCCGGCCCCGCGATGCAACCCGCGCAGTAGGACGCGGCGTTTTTCCCTGTCGACACGTGGCCATCGTCTGTTAGCGTTCGTCCATGCCCTCGGTTGAGTCTGCCGGCACGGCCCTTTTTTTGAAGCGCTGGTTGCGCCGCCCTTTGGCCATGGGCGCGGTGATGCCGAGCGGCCGGTTGCTTGCCGCGGCGATGGCCAGGACCACGAAGGCCGTCCTCGAAGGCCGGCCGGGCCATGTCGTGGAGCTGGGCGCCGGCACCGGCGAGGTCACCAAGGCGCTGCTGGCCGCAGGCATCGCGCCGGAGCGGCTCGCCTTGGTCGAGCGCGACCGCGAGCTTGCGATCTTCCTGCGCCGCCATTTTCCCGGACCGCGCATCATCGAAGGCGACGCCGCGCGCCTGCCGCGGCTTCTCGCCGACCATGGCGTCGCCTTCGTTGCCGCGGTCGTCTCGAGCCTGCCCTTGCTGTCGCTGCCGGCCGGCGTCGTGAACGGCATCGTCGGCGGCGTCTTCGAGGCGCTGCCGCGCGGTGCCGCCCTGGTCCAGTTCACCTATGGGCCGACGCCGCCCGTGCCGCGCGCCTTGCGCGAGCGCCTGCATCTCGACGGTGCGCACGGCAAACGCATCTGGCGCAACGTCCCGCCCGCCGTTGTCTGGACGTTCAGAAGGCCGCCCGCGGCGTGATCTCCTTTCGCTTCGACGACGCTTTGCGCGACGCCATCACCGAGCACCTCGGCCGCTTCGAGTTGCGCCGCCGCGCCGATGCCGGCGGCCTGAAGCGTGCGGCGGTGGCGGTTGTCGTGGTCGAAGCCGACGTCCCGGGCGAGGCGGCCTTTCTGCTCACGAAGCGGACGCCGAAGCTCAGGGCGCATGGTGGGCAATGGGCGTTGCCGGGCGGCCGGGTCGATGCCGGCGAGACGATCGAGCAGACTGCGCTTCGCGAGTTGCACGAGGAGCTGGGCGTGCTGGCCTCCACCGACGACATCCTGGGCACGCTCGACGACTATCCGACGCGCTCGGGCTACCTGATCGCGCCTGTCGTCGTGTGGTCGCCCGGTGTGACGGTGACGCCCAATCCCGCCGAGGTCGCGGCCGCCTACCGCATCGCCTGCGCCGAGCTGTTCCGCGAGGGCTCGCCCGAGATCATCGCCATCGAGGAATCGGACCGCCCGATCATCCGCCTGCCGCTGCCGGTCGCCAACGTCAACGCGCCGACGGCGGCGGTGCTCTATCAATTCCGCGAAGTCGCGCTGGCCGGACGCGACACCCGCGTCGACCATTTCGAGCAGCCGGTCTTCGCCTGGCGGTGAGAGACCTACCTCATCCTGAGGAGCACGCCGCAGGCGTGCGTCTCGAAGGATGGGCAACAGTCGCGATGTATCCCATCCTTCGAGACGCCGCGCTTCGCGCGGCTCCTCAGGATGAGGTTTTTGTTGGAGGCTCGTAGTCCGATTAACTAAGAGCGCGCGCTGCGGTTGGCGACCAGTACGGGGCGGCGCTTCAAAAAAACCGTCGTTTCCTGCTCCATCACCTGCTCGCCGCGCTGGTTGATCGTGACCTGGCGGATGCGGGCGATGCCGCGGTCGGGCTTGGACGCGGAGAGCCGCAATTCGACGATGTCGGTCACCACGCGCAACGTGTCGCCCGGGCGCACCGGCCGCGGAAACTGGACTTCGCCGATGCCCGGCGAGCCGAGACTCGCGGCCCGGAACACGCTCTGCTCGAGCCACAGCTTCAGGGTGACCGACATGGTGTGGAGGCCAGACGCGATCAGGCCGCCGAAGGCCCACTTGTTGGCGAACTCGACGTCGATATGGAACGGCTGCGGATCCCATTGTCGTGCGAAGTCGATGATGCCGGCCTCGGTCATGGTCATGCCACCGCTCACGAAACGGTCGCCGATCTTGAAATCATCGTAATAGCGATCGGTCACAGGAGCTGCTCCCTGTAGGCGGTGTCGGGCACGGGGCTTGGGTACTTGGGCGGGATGTCCACGAAGCCCATCGAGCTGTAGAGGCTCACCGCGGAGTCTATTTTGGCGGTGATTGTGTCGAGTGTGAGACGTCGAGAACCCCGGCCACCGAAGCGCCACAGTGCCGGCCGCGTTGCGCCTAGATCCCGAACGCCCGCAGCCCGTAGATCAGGCCGACCACCAAAAGGCCGATGAAGACCGTCTGGGTAACCAGCAGCATCACCGGGGCGATGCCGATCCGCGCCAGCGCCAGCAGCGAGGTCTTCATGCCCAGCGCTGCGATGGCCGTGATGATCAGGAACGAGGAGACCTGGGCGACGGCGCCCTTCACGTCGGGCGGCACGACGCCCAGCGAATTGAGCGCTGCCAACGCCAGGAAGCCGAACAGGAACACCGGCGGCGCCGGCCGCGCGTCGCCCGCCGATTCGCCGCCTTTTGCCACCCACCAGGCGATGCCGGCGATGGCCGGCAGCAGGAAGGCCACGCGCAGCAGCTTGGTGATGATGGCGTCGGCCAGCACCTGCGGCCCCATCGTCTGACCGGCGCCCGCCACCTGGGCCACGTCGTGGATGGCGCCGCCCAGGAACACGCCCATCTCGAACAGCGAGAAACCCAGCATGTCGTGCAGGGCGGGGTAGATCACCATCACCACCGTGCTGATGAAGTTCACCCCCATGACCGTGAAGGCGAGATCGCGGTCGGAATTCTCGTGCTTGGGCAGCACCGCCGAGGCAGCCATCGCGGCCGCGGCACCGCACACGCCGGTGGCGCAGCCGGTCAAAAGGCCGAAATCGCGCGACAGGCCGAACAGGCGCGCCGCCCAGGCGCCGAAGGCGATGGTGCAGGCGACGGCCGCGAAGGCGATCAGGACAGGCAGAGCGCCGCCGTCGACGAGCTGGCCCAGGGTCAAGCGGGCGCCGTAGAGGGCGACGCCGACCCGCAGCAGCGTGCGGCCGGCGAATTCCAGACCGGGTTTCAACGCCGTTCTGCCCGACAGCGGCTGCAGCGCCATGCCGAAGACCAGGGTGAGGATGAGCGGCGGCACCCAGACGACGCCGAACTTCAGCATGTTTCGCGTATCGGCGATGAAGGCCACGGCCGCGATGGCCGCGCACAGCGCGACCCCGGGCGCCACCCGACGCAGGTTGTCGGGCGCCCACAGGCGCACCAGGTCGACGGCGATCGTGCTGCTACGCATCAAGAATGGCGACCAGCTGACCTTCGCCGATGGCCTCGCCTTCGCTGACCTTGATCTCCTTGATGATGCCCGCCTTGGGCGAGAGCACGGGGATTTCCATCTTCATCGATTCGAGGATCATGATCTCGCCCTCGGCCTCGATCCTGTCGCCGGGCTTGGTCTGGATCTTCCAGACATTGCCGGCGATTTCCGACTTCACGTTGACGACGGCCATACCCTGGTTTTCTCCTCGGCGTTGCTCACACGGCTTTTTCGGCCACGCGACGCGCCAACGCAAGGGCCGAGCCGCCCACACGGCCGCCGAGCCGGTATGCGGCTTCGTTCACGGCGGAAAGGACGCCCTTGGTGAGCGTCGAGCGGCCATCGCCGATCTTTGCCGACAGCGCTGCCACCGTGGCGCCGGCAATCCCGGCGTTGTTGAGAATGGGCAGGCCAGCGGCGCCCGCCCGATCGGCGCCGAAGCCTGCGTCGTTGTAGAGCACCAGCGCTGGCTGCACCGGGGCGACAACCTGACCCGACGCTTCAGCCCCATGGCTGCCGGTGGCCACGACCTGGTCGCGGTCCTCGGCCAGGATCAGCGTGGCTGAATCGATGCAAATGATCTTTCGTCGGCCGGCTTTGGCTTCGAATACCGAGCGGCCCTCGGCTCTTGCCGGCGGCGCGCGGTGCGGCCAGGGCGCTGCCTTGAGCCGCTCTGCGGCTTCGGCGCAGGTCTGGCCGGGCGCCACGCCGCAGGCGGCGGCGAGCGCATTGGCGCGGCTCACGATGCCGCGGCGCATCATGTCCTCGGCCTCGCCGATGCGTGCGCTTGCCGAATCGACCGCGGCCATCGCCATGCCGAGCTCCTGCGCCAGCGCGAGACCGGCGACGCCAGCTTCCTCGAAGCCGATGCCGGCATCGTGATGGATGGCGGCGCGGGCGCCAGCCTTGGCAATGACGTGGGCGGCATAGAGGGCAGCATGGGAGCCGCCGACGACGACGGCGCCGTCAGCTTCAGCCGGCAGCTTGGTCACGCTCGGCACGACGAGAATGGCAACGGTCATGGCGACATCATATCGCCAATGCGCTTATAAGTCCGCGCATGCCCGAACCGGCGAGCGAACCCACGGTCGACAACAAGGTCGCGATCCTGATCCTGCAGCATCCGCAGGAGCAGGATCACGTGCTGGGCACGGCAGGGTTGCTTCGCCAGACGCTGACCCACGCCAAGCTTTCGGTCGGCTTGTCGTGGCGCAATCTGGGCCATGCGCTGGGCGAACCTGGCGAGGCGAAGGATTGGGGCGTGCTTTATCTCGGCTCGGCGCATGCCGCCGGGAAGGGTCCGCTGGTCGCACTCAACCAGAAGGGCGAACCGCTGGCCGATCAGGACAGCGCGCGGCGCGGCCTCCGGGGCATCGTGGTCCTGGACGGCAACTGGGCGCAGGCCAAGGCGCTGTGGTGGCGCAACGCTTGGCTGACCAGGCTCCGGCGCTTCGTCGTGGTCCCCGACGGGCCCTCGCTCTATGGCGGCCTGCGCAAGGAGGCCCGACTCGACGCGGTCTCGACCCTGGAGGCCGTGGCGCTCGCTTTGTCGGTGCTTGAGAACGACCCGGCGTTGCGGGAAAAGCTCCTGGCGCCGTTTCGCGAGCTGATCGCCAAGGCGCGCAGTGAAGGCGTTCGGGACGTCAAACGGGATCGTCGGAAACGCCGTTAGCCCCTATAATCGCCCCATGCTGGACCAGCCGCAGATTCCCGTCGCGCAACGAACCAACCCCGAGCGCTCCTTCACCGAGGAGGTGCGTGCGCTCAGGCTGGGCGAAGGGGAGGTCTTCCGCGGCGAGGGCATCCTTGCGGTCACCAAGGCCATCCTGCAGTCGGGTGTCGCCTATGTCGGCGGCTACCAGGGCGCGCCGGTCTCGCACCTGGTCGATGTGCTGGTCGAATCGCAGGACCTTCTGGACGAGCTGGGCGTCCATTTGGAGACCTGCACCAACGAAGCCTCGGCGGCGGCGCTGCTGGGCGCCTCGATCAACTATCCGATCCGCGGCTGCGTCACCTGGAAATCCATCGTCGGCACCAACGTGGCGGCCGATGCGCTCAGCAACCTCGCCTCGCCCGGCGTGATCGGCGGCGCGCTGATCGTGGTCGGCGAGGATTACGGCGAGGGCGCATCGATCATCCAGGAACGTGCCCACGCCTACGCGCTGAAATCGTCGCTCTGGTTGATGGATCCGCGCCCCAACCTGCCGGCGATCGTGCGCTGCACCGAGAAGGCCTTCGAACTCTCCGAAGCGACCAACACGCCGGTGATGATGGAACTGCGCATCCGCGCCTGCCACGTCACGGGCGAATTTTTGGCCAAGGACAACCAGCCGCCGGCGATCTCGCGCAGCCATCGTCTCGCCAATCCCGCCGCGCACAACTACGACCGCATCTCGCATCCGCCGTCGACCTACGCCCATGAGAAGATCAAGGTCGAGGTCCGCCAGCCCGCCGCCCAGCGTTTTATCGTCGAGCAGGGGTTGAACGAGTTCCTTCCGGGCGAACGCTCCGACCTCGGCATCATCGTGCAGGGCGGCATCACCAACGTGCTGGTGCGCGGCCTCGACCGGCTGGAAATCGAAGGCAAGATCCCGACCCTGGTGCTGAACGTCACGCACCCGCTGGTGCCCGAGCAGATCGCCGACTTCTGCAAGGGCAAGCGCGCCGTGCTGGTGGTCGAAGAGGGTGCGCCCGACTACATCGAGCAGGCGATCCACGCCATCCTGCGCAAGCGCGACATCGACACCAAGCTCTACGGCAAGGACGTGCTGCCGATGGCGGGCGAGTACACTGCCGAGGTGGTGACCGAGGGCCTGCTGAAATTCTTCGCCCAGTCGGCCAACGACATCGATCTTAGCAAGCCGCGTGAACGCTTCGAGACGGCGCGCGCCGGCCGTGCCGAGGCGCAGCGCCTGCTGGGCGGCCCGTTGCCGCTTAGGCCGCCGGGCTTCTGCGTCGGCTGCCCCGAGCGGCCGGTCTTCTCGGCGATCAAGCTTCTGGAGCGCGAGGTCGGCAAGGTCCACATCTCGAGCGACATCGGTTGTCATTCCTTCGCGACCTTGGCGCCGTTCAACCTCGGCAATTCGATCCTGGGCTTCGGCATGTCGCTGGCGGCCGCCGGCGCTGTGGCGCCGGTGATGCAGAAGCGCACCATTTCGGTGATGGGCGACGGCGGCTTCTGGCACAACGGGCTTTTGAGCGGCGTCGCCTCTTCGATGTTCAATCGCGGCGACCGCGTGCTGGTCATCATGCAGAACGGCTACACCTCCGCCACCGGCGCGCAATTCATCCCCAACACATCGGGCAACCGGCGCGATGGCGAGACCACCTCCGATATCGCCGCGACGCTCAAGGCCATGGGCGTGAAGTGGCTGCGCACCATCCGTACCTACAATGTCGGCACCATGCTCACGACCCTGCGCGAGGCGATGAACACGGACGACAAGGGCCTCAAGGTCATCGTTGCCGACGGCGAGTGCCAGCTCGCGCGCCAGCGCCGCATCCGGCCGCAGATCGCGGCCCAGCTCAAACGCGGCGAGCGCGTGGTGCGCACGCGCTTCGGCGTCGACGACGAGGTCTGCACCGGCGATCATTCCTGCATCCGGCTGTCCGGTTGCCCGTCGCTGGTGGTGAAGCCCAATCCCGATCCGCTGCGCTCCGATCCGGTGGCGCACGTCAACAATGGCTGCGTCGGTTGCGGGTTGTGCGGCGAGGTCGCCGATGCCGCCGTCCTCTGCCCGTCCTTCTACAAGGCCGACATCGTGCAGAACGCCACCTGGTGGGACCGGCTGAAGTGGAAGATGCGGATGGCCGTGATCGGAGCGATGGCGTGAACAGCCCCGCTGTCATCCCGATGCCGCAGGAAAGGTCCCTCGCTCCGCTCGGGATGACAGGGTGCGTGAACGGGACGACGGAAATATGAAACCCGTCACGATCCTGGTCGGCGCGCTGGGCGGCGACGGCGGCGGCGTGCTGTGCGACTGGATCGTCGCCGCGGCGCAAAGCCAGGGCCTGGGCGTGCAGGCGACGCAGATCCCGGGCGTCGCCCAGCGCACCGGCGCCACGACCTATTATCTCGAGGTGATGCTGACCCAGGCCCCGTTGCGTCAGGTGTTGGCCCTCAATCCGGCGATCGGCGAGGTCGACGTGGCTCTGGCGACAGAGCTCCTGGAAGCCGGCCGCATGATCTTCAACGGCTTCGTCACGCCCGACCGCACGACCCTGATCGCTTCCACCCATCGCGTGCTCGCCATCGGCGAGCGCACGGCGATGGGCGACGGCAGCTTCGATGTCGGTCGCCTGCTGCGCGCGCTGAAGGAGCGCAGCAGGGAACAGATCCTGTTCGACATGGACCAGGCCGCCGAGGAATCGGGCGGCGTCATCAATGCCGTGCTGCTGGGCGCCCTGGCGGGTTCGGGCCGGCTGGCGATCCCGGATGCCGCCTTCGAGGCCGCGATCCGCCATGCCGGCAAATCCGTCGATACCAATCTCGCGGCCTTCGCCTTCGGCCGCGGCCACGCCCGCGGCGAGCTCGAGCAGGCGGTGCGCGAACATCGCAAGCGTCAGGCGGCGGCGCAGGGCGTCGAGGACCTGATCGAGCGCGCGCGCCGCGCATATCCTGCCGCCGGCCTGGATATTGTGGAGGAGGGCATTCGCCGCCTCGCCACCTATCAGGATCGACGCTACGTCGTGCTCTATCTCGACCGGCTCGATGCGGTGAATGCGCTGGGCTCGGCCGAGCTGTTGCGCGAGACGGCGCGGCATCTCGCGGTGCGCATGTCGTTCGAGGACGTGATTCGCGTCGCCCAGGCCAAGACCTCGGCGGACCGCATGGCACGCGTGCGCACCGAAGTGCGCGCCAAGGCGCACGAACCGCTGGAAATCACCGAGCATTTCAAGCCCGGCATCGAGGAGATCGCGGCGGTCCTGCCGCCCGGCCTGGCGCGGCGCCTCATCGGCTGGGCAGAGAGCGCGGGTCGGATGGGCAAGGTCTATTTTTCCATGCATGTGCGCACGACCACGATCCTGGGCTTCGCGCGCCTGCGCCTGCTGGCCGGCCTGCGCTGGTGGCGGCCGCACACCCATCGCTACGTCGAGGAGCAGGCCGAGATCGAGCGTTGGCTGACGCAGATCCGCGCTGCCGCGCCGCTCAGCGTCGACCTGGCGCGCGAGATCGCCGAATGCGCGCGCCTGATCAAAGGCTACGGCGACACCCACAAGCGCGGCCTCGGCAACTATCGCCGCATCACCGACGAAGTGATCGCGCCCGCGCTTGCCGGCCAGTTGGCGCCGCGTGCGGCGGCCGACGCCGTCGCCAATGCGCGGGTGGCCGCACTCGCCGATCCGGAAGGCGAGACGCTCTCCCGGACGCTGGCTGCGATCGCTGCGTCGCCTGCCATGCTGCGTCATGCCGCTGAGTAGTCGTCACGAAGTCACCGTGGAGTGGGGCGATTGCGACCCTGCCGGCATCGTCTACTACCCCGCCTACTTCCGCTGGTGCGATCAGTCGACCTACCGGCTGTTCCTCGCGGCCGGCATCACGCGGGACGACACGCGCGGCGGGCAGTGGAAGGAAGGCACGCCGCTGGTCGCTGCCGAATGCTCCTTCCGCCGCGCCTCGCAGACCGGAGAGAAGCTTTTGGTCGAGAGCCACGTCTCACGGTTTGGCCGCAGCTCTTTCACCATAAGCCACATCTTCCGCGACGCCTCGGGCGAGATCGCCGCCGAGGGCAAGGAGACGCGCATCTGGGCCCGCAAGGACGGCGACGCGCGCTCGCTGAAGTCGGTGCCGATCCCCGACGACGTCAGGCGACGGCTGGCCGGCTAGCTCGGCCTCGCGCCGGTGAATGGCGCGATAGATCACCTCGCCGATATCGTTTTGGTAGAGCCACAGGCTGTTGGCCTGGCCGTCGAAATTGGGTTCGCCGCCCATGCTGGCGGGCAACCGGTAGCCGGTGCCGAGCCCGATGCCGAAGAGGTTGGGCAGCCTCGTTCCGTCGCTCGTCAGCAGGCGACTGTCGTCGCCCACGGCTACTCCTCCCGCCTCAGCGCTGAGCGCCAGCCGCTCGCCCTGCGCATCGAATACCGGCAGCACTGCCGAGCGATAGCCGAAACAGGGCACCACCAGCGCCGCCCTTTCCAGCTTCGAATGCAGCTCGGTGGCGGAGAACTGCTGCATCGACATGGCAACGACCCGAGGCTCGGGCAGCGTCCGCGGACGGCGCGCGATCTGGCGCCACATTTCGCGTCCGTACCCGCGCAGGCCGCCCATGCGATTGACCCTCAAGGTTCGCGGGCAAATGTCGGCCGGATCGACGTCGTAGAGATCGTCCAGTGCGGCCTCACGATCGGGATAGAAGACGCGCGGTTCGCGGCGCTGAAGGATCTCGATCTGGCCGGCGCCTAATCGGTCGGCAGCCGGCAACGCGAGCAGCGCATCGGTCACGGCGTAGGCGCTGTGCGAGCCGCCCAAGATCAGTATCCGCCGCCGGCCGGCAGCGGCCAGGATATCGTTGGCCTCCCGGAGGCCGTCGCTCGATAGCGCGCGATCCGACGGCATCACGCGGCGCATGCGGCAGCCGGCCAGTGTCACCCCCGGCAACAGCGCCTGTTGCGGCCACGACTGGTGGCCGCCCAGCGCGATGACCGCGGAGCGGGCGAAGAGGGTGGCGCCGGTTCCGTCGGATCCGATGGTTTCGATTGCGATCGTGCCGTCGGAGCGCAGGTGCAAGGTGCGCGCCTCGGTGGAAAGATGAAGAGATGAGGCCGGGCTCTCCGCCAGCATCGATGCCAGGGCGATCCCGATTCGGCGCATGAAGCGGTCGACGAGGCCGAGCGGCGGAAAGGTGTCGCGATACCCTGCCATCTCGAACGCGAGCGGATCGTCGCGCAGGGGCAGCAAGGCTTCCGGCAGGCCCGGTGCTTCAAGGCATTCGAGGTAGGAGCCGCCCAGGGAATCGGAGTGGATGCCGAACCGCCCCAGCGTGCCGCCGAGATGGGCCTGACGTTCGACGACGGCGACGCCGCGGTCGAGCCAGTCGGGCAGCAATCCGTGCTGCGCCGCCCAGATCAATGGCCCCAGGCCGCCCGGTCCGCCGCCGATGATGATGGAGGACAACATCGCGTGCTCGACCATCAGGCGAGCACGTCGTGGAAGACGCGCGCGACGCGCTCTACGACCTGGTCGTCGACATCACTCGATGTCGGCAGGTTGACCCCGGTCGCGGAAAGTTCGGCGCTGTTGGGGCAGCTGCGGGCATACCTGCTGTAGGGTGGCAGCGTTGATAGCGGGTGGAAGAACGGCCTGGTCTCGATCCTGGCCTCGTGGGCGGCGCGCATGACCGCCAGGCGCTTGTCGGCCGGCACCTGCACGCAGGCGAGCCACACCACGGGCTCGTACTTGTCCGACATGACGGGGGGAAAGCGCACGCCGGGAATGCCTTCGAGGGCCTCGCGGTAGAGCGCGGCGATGCGGGCATTGCGCTGCAGCGTGCCGTTGATGCGCCAAAGTTGGGACTCGCCGATCGCCGCCTGCAGGTTGGTGATGCGATAGTTGTAGCCCACCCTCTCGTGCCAGTAGGAACGGTCAGGCGACATGCCGTGGTCGCGCAGCAAGCGCAGCGACGCCGCGAGATCCTCCGAGTCGGTGAGGCACATGCCGCCTTCGCCTGTGGTCACGATCTTGTTGGCATAGAAGGAGAAGCAGGAAACGTCGCCGAACTGCCCGACCACGCGCCCGGCGTAGCGCGCGCCGTGCGCTTCCGCGCAGTCCTCGACCACGGCAATCCCGCGGGCCCTGGCGAACTCGGCGATCGGGCCAATCTCCGCCGGCCGCCCGTAGAGATGGACGGGGATGATCGCCTTGGTCTGCGCCGTGCAGGCGTGCTCGACCGACTCGAGAGTCATGCACCAGGTCTCGCGGTCGACGTCGACGATCACCGGTGTGGCGCCGCAATAGAGCACCGCGTTGATGGTCGCTGCAAAGGTAAGGTCCGGCACGATCACTTCGTCGCCCGGCCCGACCCCAAGAGCGACAAGCGCCAGGTGCAGGGCGACGGTACCGTTGGACACGGCGACGCCGTGCCGGACCCCCACGAAGTTGCGGAACTGCTGCTCGAATTTCTGGACGTAGGGTCCTTTGCTGGAGATCCAGCAGGAGATGAACGCGTCCAGCATCGAGCGGAACTCATGACGTGTCATATGGGGTTTTGCGACCTGCACGGGCACGGTCGAATGATCGATCAGGACGCCGGTGAGATGCCCGCTTGGATCGACCACCGGCTGCAGTACGGCGTCGTCGGCGATATCGTTGCGCAGCCGGCACGTCGCCGCCGCGGTACCGGCGTCGGTCAAGTGCCACCCCAGAGTCGGGTCAATGATCGCCGAGCCATCGAGCAGGGCCTGGCGTATGTCGTCGAGCGAGATGCGCCCAGCCAAGCGCTGGTCGTCCTCGACGATCAGGCAGGTCCCCAATCCGTTGTCGAGGCACTTCTCGATGACCGAAAGCACGCTTTCTGACTTGTTGCACACAAACGCGGCAGTAAGTGACAACTCCTCCGGCTCGGCCAGAGACATTTGGCCTCCCTTTCGCGAGACACCCCTCTCGCGCGGGCCCGGGGCTGGCGGGCCAGAAGTCTCAATAACAATGCATGTCCTGCAGACTCGCCAGTGTTCAGGTTGTGTCCGCCGAAAGTGTTGCCGCGCGGCAACAGTGTCGTAAATCCGCGTCGAGAAAGTTCGTCATAGGTTGCGACGCCACAGCTTAATCACTGGTGCTACGATAGGGCGCTCCACATCGTCTTGCTCCGTGTCTGGAGGTAGCGATGCAGTGCCTGTGGCTCACACTTGCCGATCCGGAACCGGCAACCAACGGCCAGCTCATCTACTCCAAAGGCCTGATCGAAGCGGCCTGCCGCGCCGGCGCCTCGCTCACGGTGATCGGCCTGGCCCGGCCGGAAAATCCGCGGGCATCGGTCGATCCGCGCGGCATCGACTGGCGCCTTGCCGATGAACGCCGGAAATCTGCAGGGCGGCGGCTACTATCGCGCGATCCAATGGTGACGCAGCGCGGCTCACCGGAGATGGAGCGGATGCTCGAGCATGCCCTTGCGGAACGACCGTGGGATGCGGTGGTGTTCGACAGCATCTGTGCCGGATGGGCGCTGCGCCACGTCATGCGCCACCGCGCCCGCAGCGCGCGGCCGCCACGCATGGTCTACATCGCGCATAATCACGAGGTCACGGTGGCGCGGCGCATCGCCGCCGCTGCACAAGGGCTGCGTCGAATCCTGAAGGAGATCGATTTCCTGAAGGTGATCGGCCTGGAACGTCGTCTGATCTCGGCCGCAGACATTGTGACATCGAACACGCCAGACGATTGCCGACGCTTCGCGGCGAACTCAGGCGGCCGGCCGATCGTGTTTCTCCCGCCGGGCTATGGCGGGCCACGGGTCGCCAGCCGCAAGATCGACGCCGGCGTGCCGCGCCGCGCCATCCTGGTCGGCAGCCTCGATTGGCCACCCAAGCGCATCAGCCTGGAATCATTCCTGGCGGCCGCCACCGACCTGTTGTTGCATGCCGGAATTGAGCTGCAGATCGTGGGCGAGGTCGAGGTCGGCTATCTCGCCGATCTCCGCCGGCGCTTCCCTTCGGTCGACTTCGTCGGGCCCGTGAGCGACGTCCGCCCCTACATGCGGGATGCGCGTGTAGCGCTGGTGCCGGACCTGCTGGGCGGCTTCAAGCTCAAAGGCCTGGATTATGTGTTCAACCGCCTGCCCATCCTGGCGATGCGGATCGCCCTGCCGGGCATGCCGCTGGAGGACGGACGCAGCATCGGCCTGTTCGACAGCCACAGCGCGCTGGCCGAGGGCGTGGTGGCGTTGATCGACGATTTTGCCGGCCTCAATGCGCGGCAGGAACGCGCCTACGCAGCCTGCGCCGACCGCTTCGACTGGGATCGCATCGGTCGCCATCTCGTGGCGCACATGCGCGGCACGACCGGCAGACGGGTCAGAGCTGGGACAGCCGATCGGACAGCCGACGCAGTGTCTCGGTCGGCTCGTCTGGCGGCAGGAAGATGAAATTGTAGAGGTACCGCCCGAACCGCTTGCGCTGCTCGAGCGGCGCGGTCAGGTCGGGCAGGTTGGATGGCTTCTGCAGGTGTGCGATCGAGAACTGATCGATCGGCTTCAGGCTTCCGTCATGGACGTAGTAGCCGCGATAGCCAAGCTCCTTGAAATAGGCCTTGGCGAGCGCCAATCCACCGGGCGACAGGCGCTCTTCCACTTCGACCAGCATGCGCGGCCGGCAACGCCGGATCGTCTCCACTGCGCCGGCCAGCACGGCCTGTTGATGGCCCTCGACGTCGATTTTGATGAAACCCACATCGCCGCCATAGACGTTGTCGAGGCGATCCATCGGCACCTCGATGGCGCGATGCGCCGGATAGGCGGCCGATGCCGCCGAGGAGATGGTCGAGCAGCCGCTCACCACCGCGCCATCGACGACCGGCATGCACAGCGACACCGTGCCGGCGGCGTCCGACAGCGCCACGGACTCGACGACGACACCGCGCCGGAACTTGCGGCGCAACATACGGGCGAAAGCCGGCATGGGCTCGAAGGCGATGACCCGCCGGGCGTGCCTTCTCAGGTAATGCACGTAGCTGCCATCATTGGCGCCGACATCGATGGCGTCGCGGTCGCGTTGGCACAGGAACTCGAGCAGGTGCAGCTCGACTTCGCCATAGCGCGCATAAAAGCGCGCTTCCCGCCAGTTGAGTACGGCCTGCGGGCAGAACGACCGCAGCGTTCGCCGCGCCTCTCTGTAGAAGTTGTCGTTACGCGGGAGACCGGCAATCGGACCTTCGGCCTTGGCGGTCGCGCTCATGATGCCCTCTCGTGCGGTAGAGAGAGCAGGATAAGCACCGCGCCGGTCCTGCGTGGTGATCAGACGGTGACAATGCGGTGCGCTATGCCGCCGCCTTCAGGATATCCGCCGCCTTCTCGCCTACCATGATCGAGGGCGCGTTGGTGTTGCCCGAGGGCATGGTGGGGAAGATCGAGGCGTCCGCAACGCGCAGTCCCTCGAGCCCGTGCACCTTGAGCTTGTCGTCGACGACGGTGTTCGGCCCCGACCCCATGCGGCAGGTGCCGATCGGGTGATAGGCGGTCTGCGAGTTGTTCCTGATCCAGGTCAGGATTTCCTCGTCGCTGTTGACGGAGGGGCCGGGCGAGAACTCCTCGCCGCGGTAGGTGTCCATCGGCGCCGCATTGACGATCTTCCGCATCATGCGGAAGCCGCCGACCATGGCCTGCTGATCGATGGAATCGGCCAGGAAATTGAAGCGGATCGCCGGCTGCGCCTTGGGATCGGCCGAGCGGATGTGGATCGAGCCCAGGCTCTCGGGCCGGAGCTGGTAGCAAGAGATCGTCATCGACGGGAAGTCCTGCAGCTTGCGCGTCTTGGGGTCTTTGATCGAATAGGGCACGAGATGCATCTGCACGTCGGGCGTCGCGAGCTCGGGCCGCGTCTTCAGGAAGGCGAGCAGCGGCGCCGACGGCAGGCTCATGAAGCCGCCGCCGGTTGCGAGGTATTTCGTCATCTGGATGACCGAGCCCAACCCGCGCGCCATATGGTTGTAGGACACACGAGCATCCTTCACCTTCCAGATGATGCGGGCGTTGATGTGGTCGCGGAAATTCTCGCCCACCGCCCTGAGCTCGTGCTTCACCTCGATGCCGTGCGTCTTCAGCAGCTCGGGCTGGCCAATGCCGGAGAGTTCCAGGATCTGCGGGCTGGCGACACCGCCGGCCGACAGGATCGTCTCGCGCGCGCGGGCCTGCACCACCTTGCCGTCCTTTTCGTACTCGACGCCGACTGAGCGCTTGCCGTCGAGCAGGACGCGCAGGGTCATGGCGTTGGTGACGACGTGGAGGTTGGGCGAGCGCTTCATCGCCGGCTCGATGTAGCAATGGGCGACGCTCATGCGTCGGCCCTTGTAGATCGAGGTCTGCGTCTTGACGACGCCTTCCTGGTCCTCGCTGTTGTAGTCCGGATTGAGCTTGAAGCCGGCGGTCTTGGAGGCGGCAAACAGCGCGTCGTAGAGGGGATTTTGGTCGGGCACGGTCGAGACTTTCAGTGGGCCTGAAGTGCCGCGGCCGTTGCTGCCGTCGCCATCGACGAAGTTCTCGATCCGGGTGAACACCGGGGCGACGTCGCGCCAGCTCCAGCCGCGGCAGCCCATCTGCGCCCAGGTATCGAAGTCGAGCGGCTGGCCGCGCACCCAGACCAGGCCGTTGATCGAGCTGGACCCGCCCAGGAGTTTACCGCGCGGCACGGGAATGGTTCGGTTAGCCGTACCGGGCTCGGGCTCGGACTGGTAGCACCAGTTGGCCGCCGGGTTGTCGATCAGCAGGCCGAAGGACAGCGGCATGCGCGAGTAGGGATGGCTTTTCGCGCCGGCCTCCAGCAGCAGCACCTTGTTCGTTGGAGTCTCGCTCAGCCGAGCTGCGAGCGCGCCGCCTGCCGAGCCTGCACCCACTATGATGTAGTCGTAGTCGGCCATGTATTTTGCCCTCCCGGTCACGGCTCCGTTACTTACTGCGCCACACTAGCGCACCACGAACGCGCGTGAAGAACCAATACCGCTCGACAGAACTGACGCGTCATGGTCCCATGCTGCAGTGCGGTCTCTGGGGGACCGGCGCCTCATAAATCACGGATTTTCGGCAGAGAATGCTGAACTTAGTGCGTATCGCGTTGACCCGGCCCTACACGTTCGTGGTGTTAGCCGTACTGATTCTGATCGTCGGACCGCTGGCGGCGCTGCGCACGCCGACCGACATCTTCCCCGAAATCCGTATCCCCATCATCGCCGTCGTCTGGGGCTACACCGGTCTGCCGCCGGACGAGATGTCGGGTCGCGTCATGCTGCAGTTCCAGCGGTCGCTGACCACCACGGTCAACGACATCGAGCACATCGAGGGCACGTCCTATACCGGCATCGGCATCGTCAAAGTCTTCTTCCAGCCCGGCACCGACATCCGCACGGCCAACGCCCAGGTCACGGCAATCGCGCAGACCGTGCTGAAGCAGATGCCGCCCAACATCACGCCGCCGCTGATCCTGAACTACAACGCAGCGACGGTGCCGATCCTGCAGCTCGCGCTCTCGGCCAAGGGGATGTCGGAGCAGGCGGTGTTCGACATCGCCATCAACACCGTGCGCACACCGCTGGTTACCGTGCCCGGCGCGGCCATCCCTTTTCCGTTCGGCGGCAAGTTCCGCCAGATCCAGATCGATCTCGATCCGGGGGCCATGCAGGCGCGCGGCTTGTCGGCCAATGATGTCGCCAATGCGCTGGCCGCCCAGAACCTTTTGACGCCCGCCGGCACGCAGAAGATCGGCGACGTCGAGTACGCCATCCAGCTCAACAACGCGCCCAAGGACTTCGCCGCCCTCGCCGATCTGCCGGTATTCGCCGCCAACGGTACCATCGTCTACCTGCGCGACGTGGCGCAGGTGAGGGACGGCAACCCGCCGCAGCAGAATATCGTGAATGTCGACGGCGGACGCTCGGTCATGCTGCAGGTGCTGAAGAACGGCGCGGTCTCCACGCTCTCCATCATCGACGGCATCAAGCAGAGAGTGAATGAGCTGCGTCCATCGCTGCCCGAGAATCTCGGCATCGCCATCCTGGGTGACCAATCGTTGTTCGTGGAAAACGCGATCACCGGAGTTGTCACCGAGGCGGCGATCGCCGCCGTCCTGACCAGCCTGATGATCCTGCTGTTCCTCGGCAGCTGGCGATCGACCATCATCATCGCCACCTCCATCCCGCTCGCCATCTTTGCAGCGATCGCGATGCTGGCCGCGGCCGGTGAGACGCTCAACATCATGACGCTGGGCGGCCTGGCGCTGGCGGTCGGCATCCTGGTCGACGACGCCACCGTCACCATCGAGAACATCAACTGGCACCTTGAGCAAGGCAAGGGCGTCGTGGCGGCGATCACCGACGGCGCGCAGCAGATCGCCACGCCGGCCTTCGTATCGACGCTCTGCATCTGCATCGTGTTCGTGCCGATGTTCTTCCTCGAGGGCGTCCCGCGCTTCCTCTTCGTGCCCATGGCCCTGGCCGTGATGTTCGCGATGGCTTGGTCGTACGTGCTGTCGCGCACCCTGGTCCCGACCATGGCCGCCTATCTTTTGAAGCCGCATACCGTGCATGGCCACGATGGCCCGCCGTCGACGCGCAATCCGTTGGTGAGGCTCCAGAGGGGCTTCGAGGCGCGGTTCGAAAGCTTTCGGGCCGGCTATCGCGACGTGCTTGGCCTGGCGTTGCATTACCGGGCGATCTTTATTGGCGGCTTTCTCGCCTTCGTGGCGGCGTCGTTCCTGCTGACGCCGTTTCTCGGGCGCAACTTCTTTCCTTCGGTCGATGCCGGCCAGATCCTGATGCATGCCCGTGCGCCGGTCGGCATGCGGGTCGAGGAAACCGCCAACCGGTTCGCCGACATCCAGAAGGAAATACGCCGCGTCATCCCGTCGAATGAGATCGTCACGATGGTCGACAATGTCGGCATGCCGGTGAGCGGCATCAACATGACCTACAACAATACCGGCACGATCGGTTCTCAGGACGGCGAGATCCAGATCAAGCTCACCCCTGACCACCGGCCGACCGCCGACTATGTGCGCCAGCTCAGGCGCGAGCTGCCGGAGCGTTTCCCGGGCTTCGCCTTTTCGTTCCTGCCGGCCGACATCATCAGCCAGATCCTGAACTTCGGCGCGCCCTCGCCGATCGACATCCAGGTGCGCAGTTCCAACCTCGACGCCGCCTTCGATCATGCCAACCGGTTGCTCGCCCGTGTGCGGCAGGTGCCGGGCATCGTCGACGCGCGCATCCAGCAGTCGCGCGGCGCGCCGGTGTTCGATGTCGATGTCGACCGCACGCGGGCACAGTATGTCGGCCTCACCACGCGCGACGTCACCAACTCGCTGGTCGTCAACCTGGCGGGCAGCGGACAGGTGGCGCCGACCTACTGGCTGAACCGCGACAACGGCGTTTCCTACGGCATCGTCCTGCAGACGCCGCAGTATCGGCTTGATTCGCTGTCCTCGCTGTCCAACCTGCCGATCATGGCGCCGGCGGCGAGCTCGCTGCAGGTGCTGGGCGGCTTTGCCGACATCAAGCGCGACGTCGCCAATGCCGTGGTGTCACAGTATGACCTGCAGAATACCGTCCAGGTCTATGCCGCCGTCCAGGATCGCGACCTCGGAGCCGTGGCAGCCGACGTCCGCCGCATCATCGACGAGCTCTCCAGCCAGGCCTCGCCAAAAATCCGTGCAGTCAAGCTGCAGGGCCAGGTCAGGACCATGAACAGCGCCTTCTCCGGTCTGCTGTTTGGTCTTCTGGGTGCAATCGTCCTGATCTATCTGTTGATCGTGGTGAATTTTCAGTCGTGGAGTGATCCTTTCATCATCATCACGGCGCTGCCGGCGGCACTCGCCGGCATCGTGTGGATGCTGTTCGCCACCAGTACGACCCTGTCGGTCCCAGCGCTGACCGGAGCCATCATGTGCATGGGCGTGGCGACCGCCAATTCCGTGCTGGTTATCAGCTTCGCCCGCGAACGGCTGGCCGTGCTGGGTGATTCGACGGCCGCCGCGCTCGAGGCTGGCTTCGTGCGCTGCCGCCCGGTGGTGATGACGGCGCTCGCCATGATCATCGGCATGCTGCCGATGTCGCTCGGCCTGGGCGAGGGCGGCGAGCAGAATGCGCCGCTGGGCCGCGCGGTGATCGGTGGCCTGATTTTTGCGACGATTGCCACGCTCATGTTCGTGCCCGTCGTGTTCAGCGTCGTCCACCGGCATCACGGCAAGAAGGCCGCAGTGCCGGCGGATGCTGTCGGAGTTGCTCATGTCGCCTGACCCCGCATCGATACCCCGGAAGGCCCCGCGGCGCGGTCTCGCGATCGGGGGCATCGTCGGCTGCTTGGCGCTTGGCCTGATCGTCGCGAACGGGATCTGGAGTCGCAGCTCAAGTGAAGTTCAGCTCAAGGCGCTGGCCATCGCCACGGCGACCCCAACCGTCGCCGTGGTGGCTCCCGACCACGCCGCCAACAAGTCCTCCCTCGACCTGCCGGGCCGGCTAGAAGCCTATTCCCGGGCGCCGATCTATGCCCGCGTCAGCGGCTTCCTCAAGGCGTGGCACGTCGATATCGGCGCACCGGTGAAGGCCGGCCAGTTGCTGGCGGAAATCGAGGCGCCCGATCTCGACCAGCAGCTCCTGCAAGCCAGGGCAGCGCTCGCCAGCGCCCGGGCGGCGGAGGCCCTGGCGCTGGTCACGGCCCAGCGCTGGCAGACGCTCGGGGGCACCAACACCGTGGCCAAGCAGACGGTCGACGAGAAGACCGGCGACCTCACCGTCAAGCAGGCGCTCAGCAAGGCCGCGCAAGCCAACGTCGACCGGCTGACGGTGCTTGCCGACTTCAAGCGCGTGGTGGCGCCGTTCGACGGCACCGTGACGACGCGCAACACCGATCTCGGCGCCCTGATCAACGCCGACTCGAGCGCCGGCCTCGCCCTGTTCGTCATCTCCGATACGCGCAAGCTCAGGTTGGCGGTGAGCGTGCCGCAGAACTACGTGCCGGCGGTGAAACTCAACACCAAGGTCGATATCATGGTGCCGGAATATCCCGGCAAGACCTACAGTGGCGTGGTTGAAGCCTCGGCGCGCTCGGTCGATGCGGCGTCGGGCACCACGCGCATGCAGGTCGTGGTCGACAACGGCGCCGGCGAGCTGATGCCCGGCGCCTTCGCGAACACCCGCATCGCGCTGCCGCAGGACATGGTGGCGCTCACCATCCCGGCGGGAGCGTTGATCTTCGGCCAGAAAGGGCTGCGCGTGGCGATCGTGGGTACCGACAACAAGGTCGTGCTGAAGCCCGTCGCCATCAGTCGCGACCTGGGCCAGGTGGTCGAGATCGCCACTGGCCTCTCTCCAACCGATCGCGTCATCGAAAGCCCGCCCGATGGGTTGTCGGATGGCGATCCGGTGCGGGTGGTGAACATCGCCGCCAAGACCGCGGCCGCGCACTAGCCCTGAAACAAGAACCCCGCCCGCTGGCGGCGGCCGAGGTTCGTTCGGGACATGGTCCCCTCCCTATTTCAGGAGGTCGACGGGACGAATGGGTCGCGGGTTTTCGGTGCCGCGTCTGACAGATCCTCATCCGCCTACTTCTTCTTTGGCCGGATCGCCTCCCACTGCTCGTCGGTCCAGTCGATCATCGCCTGGGTGTTGGCGCCGCCGCCGCCGGATTGCAGCATCTTGCCGCCATCGATCACGATCGCATCGCCGTTGATGTAGGCCGCGCCGTCGCTCACGAGAAAGGCCGCGAGGTTGGCCAGTTCCTCGTGCTTGCCGACGCGCCGGAGCGGCACGGTCTTGATCAGCTCGTCATTGCCGCCGCGCTCCTTGGGCATCAGCCGGCTCCAGGCGCCCTCGGTGGGGAAGGGCCCGGGCACGATGGCGCAGGTGCGGATGCCCTTGGGACCCCATTCGACGGCGAGGCTCCTGGTCATGGCCAAAACGCCCGCCTTGGCCATGGCCGAGGGCACGGTGAAGGGCGCGCCCATCAGCGAGGAGACGGTGAGGATCGACATCACGACCCGGTCGCGCAGGCCGGCGTCGATCCAGCGCCGGCCGGCGGCGACGGTGCAGTAGGCCGAGCCGTGCAGCACGATGCCGAGTACAGCGTCGATGGCACGCGTCGACATCTTGTTGGTCTGCGCCAGGATCTGGCCGGCTGCGTTGTTGACCAGGATGTCGAGCGGCCGCTTGGCCCAGATCTGCTCCATCATGGCCTCGACCGCGTCGGGCACGCGAACGTCGCAGCCCACCATCTCGATCTCGCCACGGGTCGCCTCGGCGAGCTCTTCGGCGGTCTGCTTCAGGACGTCCTCGCGCCGCCCGCAGATCACCACGTTGGCGCCGAGCTCGAGATAGCGCTGGGCCATCGAACGGCCGAGGCCGGTGCCGCCGCCGGTCACCAGGATGCGCTTGCCCTTGAGCAGGTCGGGTTGAAACATCTGGCGCCCCCTATTTTTTCCTGATCTCGGTCAGCGCCATGCCGGAGGCCACGAGCTTGTCGATCTCGGCCGCCGAATAGCCGTGCTCACTCAGCACCGCCCTGGTGTCGGCGCCGAACTTCTTGGGCTTGCTGCGCGGGCTCGCCGGCGTGCGCGAGAGCTTCACCGGGTTGCCGACGTTCCTGTAGCCGTCCTTCTCCCACACCATGCCGCGATGCCTGGTGTGCGGATGTTCCATGACATCGGGCACTTCCATCACGGCGCCCGAGGGCACGCCGTTTTCCATCAGCTCGTTGGCGAAGCTTTCGCCGTCGCGATCCTTGGTCAGGGCGCGCAACTCGGCCTCCAGCGCCGGCCGGTTGGCCACGCGATCCTTGTTGGTCTTGAAGCGCGGATCGGAGGCCAGCTCGGGCTTGCCCAGCATCTGCGTGAGCTTGCGGAACTGCCCGTCATTGCCGGCGCCGACCACGATGTTGCGGCCCTTGGTCGGGAAGTTGGAGTAGGGCGCCAGGCTGCCGTGGCTGTTGCCGACCAGCTTGGGCTTGGCGCCGGCCACGAAATAGTTGGGGGCGTGCGGTTGGTGAAGCGCGATGGCGCTGTCATACAGCGTGGCATCGACAAATTGGCCCTTGCCGGAACGGTTACGCTCGTAGAGCGCCATCAGGATGCCGATGCAGGCATTCATGCCGGTCGACAGATCGACCACCGGCACGCCGATGCGCACCGGCCCGCTCTCGGGCGAGCCGTTGACCGAGACCAGCCCGGACGAGGCCTGCACCATGGCGTCGTAGCCCGGAAAGCCGCCTAGCGGGCCGTCGGCGCCGAAGCCCGAGACGCGGGCATGGATCAGGCGCGGGAATTTCTTGGAAAGCGTGTCGGCATAGCCGATGCCCCACTTCTCCATCGTGCCGGTCTTGAAATTGTCGATCAGCACGTCGGCCTGCTCGAGCAGCTTCAGCAGCACGTCGCGACCCTCTGGCTTGGAAAGATCGAGCGCGATCGTGCGCTTGTTGCGGTTGATGCCGGCGAAGTAGGCGGAGATGCCGTCCTGGTCGAACGGCGGGCCCCAGCTGCGGGTCTCGTCGCCCTGCGGCGGCTCGACCTTGATCACCAGGGCGCCATGGTCGGCCAGCATCTGGCCGCAATAGGGGCCGCCCAGCACACGCGACAGGTCGATGACCTTCAGGCCGTCCAGCGCTCCCGGATTCGCCTCGGGCATCTCGTTCCACTCCTCGGATTGCCTTGCGAGCGGCGGTTATAGACCATGGCCCGCAAGGCCGGTACCGTCCGACCATGATCGAACGCGAGCTCGATATCGCCACGCAAGACGGCGCGATGAACACCTACACCGCGCAGCCCGACGACGGCGGGCCGCTGCCGGTGGTGCTGATGCTGATGGATGCGCCGGGCGTGCGCGAGGGCCTGCGCGAGATCTGCCGGCGCATCGCGCAGTCGGGATACTACGTGCTGCTGCCCAATCTCTACTACCGCACGACGCGCGAGTTCGTGCTGGGCGCGACGCGCGACCATCCCGATGCCGAGGCCAACATGAAGAAGCTGTTCGGTATGGTGTCGTCGATATCCAACGACAAGGTCGCGGCCGATGTCGGCGCCGTTCTCGACAAGTTGCCGTCGATGAGCGACGCCAAGCCCGGCAAGATCGGCCTGGTCGGCTACTGCATGAGCGGCGCGTTCGTCACCGTGGCGGCGGCGAAGCACCCCGATCGCATCGGCTGCTTCGCGTCCTACTACGGAACGTGGCTCATCACCGACAAGCCCGACTCGCCGCATCTCATGCTGTCGGACATCAAGGCCGAGGGATATTACTCCTTCGCCGAGCACGACGCCTATGTTCCGCTCGACCAGGTCGCGGCCTTCGAGAAGCTGTTGGCGTCGGCGCCGTTCCCATCGCGCTCCGAGACGGAGCTGGGCACGCATCACGGCTACGCCTTCACCGATCGCGGCAACTACAACCAGGCAGCCTGCGAGAAGCACTACGAGCGCATGCTGGCGCTTTATCGACGCCACCTGTCATCCTGAGCGCAGCGAAGGATCTCATGCCCTCGGCAAGCGGCGATGAGGTCCTTCGCTTCGCTCAGGACGACGGAGAAGGAGGCATCATGCTGAACGGCATCCACGGCCATCAGGACATCGAGCGCGTCGTCTACGGCAAGCCGGCCGGCCCGGCTCTCAGGGCCGAGGCCGAGCGGCTGGGCGCGCGGCGGGTCTTCGTCACGACCACCAAGTCGGTGGCGCAGAGCGCACTGCTGGCCGACATCGTGCGCGATCTCGGCGATCGCTACGCCGGCGTCTATTCGGGCATCACCGCGCATTCGCCGCGACCGTGCGTGATCGAGGGCGCGAAGCTCGCCCACGAGGCCGGCGCCGATCTGCTCGTCGCCGTCGGCGGCGGCTCGGCGATCGATGCCACCAAGGTGATGCTGATCGCGCTGTGGCAGAATGCAACCACGATCGAGGATCTTGACCTCTACCGTGCCGGCCGGCCGAAGGAGGGCGCAGCGCCGCCGGCCGAGACGATCAAGCCGCCGGCCGACGCGATCCGCATGATCGCCGTGCCGACGACCCTGTCGGCCGCCGAATTCAATGCCTTTGCCGGCATCAGCGACCCGCGCCACGGCATCAAGGAAAGCTTTGGCCACCCCCTGATCGTGCCGCGGGTGATCGTGCTCGATCCCGCCGCCACCCTGGCCACGCCGATGGATCTCATGCTGTCGACCGGCCTCAAGGCCGTCGACCATGCGGTCGAGCGGCTGTGCTCGCAGCAGGCGCATCCTTTCGTGCTGGGCACGGCGACCGAGGCGCTGAAGCTGCTGGCCCACGCGCTGCCGGCGCACAAGGCGCGGCCGGAGGACATGGCGACGCGGCTCGACCTGCAATTCGGCATGTGGCTGTCGATTGGCGCCGGCACGTCGGGCGTGGGTGTCGGCGCGAGCCACGGCATCGGCCATGTACTGGGCGCCGCCTGCCACGTGCCGCACGGCCATACGTCGTGCGTGATGCTGCCCTCGGTGCTGCGCTGGAACCTGCCGGCCAACGCCGAGCGCCAGAAGCGGGTGAGCGAGGCGTTCGGCAAACCGGACGCGCCGGCAGCCGATCTCGTGGCCGGCCTGGTCAAGGCGCTGGGTCTGCCGGGACGGCTGGGCGAGGTCGGTGTCGGCAAGGACCGCTTCCGCGAGATCGCCGAGAAGTCGATGCACGACCGCGCCGTGCTCAACAATCCGCGGCCGATCAAGGGGCCGGCCGAGGTCATGGAGATCCTCGAGCTGGCGGCGTGACACCCGACATGACCCCATGAAATCTTCTCGTGGGGCAGGGGGCCTTTAACGCGGTAAAGGGCACACGATCTTAAGGGATGTAACGTTTCAACGGGTGCGACCATGACTTCTGTCCGCCTTGCCGAATCGACGGCCCCGCGTGCTCCGGTCCAGCCCTGGATCGAGGCGCCGGTGAACTACCTGGCCGATCTCAGCATCAAGCCGGTGACCTACAACCCGCCGGCGGGCACCGGTATGCCGCGGCGAGTTGGCAACTACCGCAATTTTACCGTGCGCATCCACGATGCCCGGCCGGTCGCCAAGGATTTTTCGCTCGACCGCCAGGCCTTCATCCTGACGCAGCACGACACGAAGGTGCGCGACTTCTACGACGAGGAAGAAATCCGCACGACGTACAACGCCGAGGTCGAGGCTCTGATCAAACGCGAGACCGGCGCGGCGAAGGTAGTCGTGTTCGACCACACCGTGCGCACCGCCGACCGTGCGGTCGAACGCGGGCTGCGCACGCCGGTGCGGTCCGTCCACAACGATTACACCGAGAAGTCCGGCCCACAGCGGGTGCGCGACCTGCTGCCGCCCGACGAGGCCGAGGTGCGGCTCAAGAAACGCTTCGCCGAGTACAATGTCTGGCGCAACATCGCCCACGATCCGGTCGAGATGGCGCCGCTGGGCTTCGTCGACGCCGAGAGCATCGCGCCGCGCGATCTGGCGGTCTGCGACCTGGTCTATGCCGACCGCACCGGCGAGATCTACCAAGGCGTCTACAACGCCGACCACCGCTGGTACTACATCCCCCGGATGACCCGCGACGAGGCCATCGTGATCAAGTGCTACGATTCGATGCGGGACGGCCGGGCGCGCTTCTCGCTGCACTCGGCGTTCGACGATCCGACCTCGCCGGCCAATCCCAAGCCGCGCCAGAGCATCGAGGTCCGCGCCTTCGCCTTCTTCGACTAGCTCTTGCCGGACCGCGGGCCTCCAGGCCCGCATCATGATCATGAGCGGGCCTGGAGGCCCGCGGTCCCGGAAGATTACGACCTCGCAATCGCCTCGAGGTGTTCGACCAGTTCTTCGGTGTTGCTGAAGAAGGGCGAGTGGCCGCACTCCATGGTGATGACCTTGCACGGGGTCTTCTTCACCATCAGCCGCTGCAGGTTGATGCGGACCGCGTTGTCGTGCGTGCACTCGATGTACCAACGCGGCACCGAGCCGAAGCGATCCTCGGTCAGGGTCACCGGCGTCGTCGAGATGGAAATCGGCTGCGGTCGCAACCGCTCCATGGCGCGATAACGGTCTTCCGGCGAGACGTCGGCGTAGAACAGCGCCGGCAGCTTATCGCGTGCGAAGGTGTAGGTGAGACCGTCGGGGCTGATCTGGCGCGACAATCGGAACATGGTGTCCGGTTCGAGCGAGGTCATGTCCTTGCCGCACTTGCCGGCGGTCGGCAGCAAGGCGCAGAGATAGACCAGCGCCTTGATCTTGCGCCGCCGCGCCTCGGCGAGCTGGCTGATGGTGATGCCGCCCAGCGAATGGCCGACCAGCACCACCGGTTCGTCCATCTTGTCGAGCAGCCGCGACAGCTTCTCGACATTGTCGGCGAGCGTCACGTTGGCGGGCGGCGTATTGTCCTTGCCGAGGCCAGGCAGGTCGGGGGCGCAGACCCGATGACCATTGGCTTCCAGGAGTGGCGTTACCTTTTCCCAGCACCAGCCGCCGGTGCAGGCGCCATGGACTAGCATGAACGTCGCCATTGTCGCGGCTAGCCTCGGCCGATCACCGTGCGCGCGCCGGGCGCGGGCACGAAGAAGTCGGGCATCAGCGGCGTGCCGGGCGACACGGCATATTGGTCGAAATCGGTCACGCCTTCGGCCGTCAGCACCTCGTCGTCGATGAAGAAATTGCCGGTGCACGCGCGCGCCGGGCGGTTGAAGATCGCATGGGCCGCGTCGGCCATGATCTCGGGCTTGCGGCAGCGCTTCATGCCGTCCTCGCCGCCCAGGATGTTCTGGATGGCCGCGGTGGCGATGCCGGTGCGCGGCCACAGGCAGTTGAAGGCGATGCCCCCCTTACCTTGAGCGTCGCCTTTGAATTCCGCCGCCATCGCCCAGGCGTAGATCGACATGCCGAACTTGGCGAGCGTGTAGGCCGGATGGCCGGCGAACCATTTGACGTCGAAGTCGAGCGGCGGCGAGAGGTTGAGCACGTGCGGGTTCTTGGCCTTCACCAGGTGCGGGATGCATTTCTGCGAGACCAGGAAAGTGCCGCGCGAGTTGATCTGGTGCATCAGGTCATAACGCTTCATCGGCGTGGCGAGCGTGCCGGTGAGGCTGATGGCGCTCGCATTGTTCACCAGGATGTCGATGCCGCCGAACTTCGCCACCGTCTCGGCCACCGCCTTGTCCACGCTCTGCTCGTCGCGGATGTCGCAGGGCAGCGGCAGCGCCTTGCCGCCGGCTTTCTCGATCTCCTCGGCGGCAGTGAAGATCGTGCCGGGCAGCCGTGGATCGGGCTTCACGGTCTTGGCCGCGATGGCGACATTGGCGCCGTCGCGTGCAGCGCGCAGCGCGATGGCAAGGCCGATGCCGCGGCTGGCGCCGGTGACGAACAGGGTTTTGCTACCCAGGCTCATGGCGTCCCCAAGAATACCTCGGGCTCTATAGCCGGCCATTTGAGAGGCGGCTAGTCTGGAGAGCGTGCAGGGGAGACATGCATGGATCCGTGCTTTGAGACCGCGACGCGCCTTGCACGCGCCATACGAAACGGCCGGTTGAGTGCGGCCGAAGCGACCAAGATGCACCTGGAGCGAATCGCGCGTCTCAACGGGCCAATCAACGCTTTGGTGGTTGTCGATCGCGACGGCGCGATGAAAGCCGCGCGAGCCGCCGATCGCAGCCTCGCGAAGAGCCAGGGGAGCGGGAAGAACGCCGGGCTGGGGCCAATCAACGGCGTGCCCATCACCATCAAGGAGGCGTTCGACGTCAACGGCCTTGCCACCACCTCGAGCCACCCGCCGCTCAAGCACAATGTCGCCC
>Ga0209648_10000382_pt1 | contig 33556 bp, 26 predicted proteins | sample GraSoi2013_115cm_FD_185830 | JGI IMG/M metagenome (GOLD analysis project Ga0209648, IMG submission 185830) | Grasslands soil microbial communities from the Angelo Coastal Reserve, California, USA - Sample 9_17_2013_115cm (SPAdes) (version 2) | ecosystem: Environmental > Terrestrial > Soil >...
GTCAAAGTCTACGGTATCGCCGCCACCGACCCGGGCCGCCCCGGCTATCAGAGCCTTCTTTCCATGCTCATCGCGGCGTTTTTCGGCAAAGGCGCTTTCTATTACGTGACCATTGCCGCGATTCTCTTCGTTCTTTCTCTTTCCGCGAACACCGCGTTTGCCGATTTTCCGCGCCTCTGCCGCTCCATCTCGCAGAACAACTATCTCCCGCACGCCTTCGGCTACCGCGGACGCCGCTTGGTCTATACCTACGGCATCGTTGTTCTTGCCTTCCTCACCTTCTTCTTGCTGGTTGTTTTCGAGGGCGTCACGGACAAGCTGATCCCCCTCTACGCCGTGGGAGCCTTCCTGGCTTTTACGCTTTCGCAATTCGGCATGGTCGTGCACTGGCGGAAAAATCGCGGCCCGCATTGGCTGAAAAGTGCCTTGGTGAACGGCCTCGGAGGATTCGTTACCGGCGTCACCGTAATCGTTGTCCTCATCGCGAAATTCGCCGAGGGCGCCTGGATCACCGTCATCTTTATCCCCTTGCTTATCTTTCTGTTCCGCCTCGTGCGCCGTCACTACCACATGGTCAGTGTCGCCACGAGCTGCGCCGCCCCCGCCGTTCCCACAAGTCAGGAGCAACCCCCCATTGTCGTCGTTCCCGTCGAGCATTGGAGCCGCATCGTCAAACAAGCGCTCGAATTTGCTTCGCAGCTTTCGCCGGAAATTATCGCCATCCATGTCGAGCCGGGCGATCATTCGGAATTTCTGCACATGGATTGGGAACGCTACGTGGATCAACCCTACCGCGCCGCCGGTGTCGAACCACCCAAGCTCATCAGCTTGCCGTCGCCCTATCGTTTCGTAGTTGTTCCGATTGTCCAATTCGTTCTCGAACTCTCGGCCGAGCACTCCAACCGCAAGATTGTCGTGGTCATTCCCGAATTGATCGAGGATCGCTGGTACGAATATTTTCTGCACAACCAGCGCGGCCGACTCCTCGAATGGACGCTCCTCGTCCGCGGCAACCCGCGCATTTTCACCGCCAGCTCCCCCTACTACATCTCGGACCATCCCGCGAAGTAAGGTCCAGCCGAGCAAAGACTTATCCCCCACGGGAAGGGAAGAGGAAGTGCCGATCTTCACATCGAGTTATATCCAAAACGATTAATCATCCACAGGGGACTGCATGTACTATCTATTGAAGAAGATGGAAGCGGGCCCGACACATACTACGTTTGTTCTACCGCGTGTCCCGCCAGCACAGGTGAAACAGATGCGTTGCAAAACTGGACTGCGAACGGGTTTCCATTGCCTCATGTCAACACTGTCATCTACAAGTGCAACTCAATTACGATCGACGGCTTTTGACATGTTGTCATACACGTTCACCCTCTTGAAGATGACGGTTATCACTTTTTGTCTCCTCACCTCAAACGCTGTCGAAGCGCAGACAACAATGACTGTTCGTGGAGCGGTTATCGCACCGGATGGCTCAGAGATTCCCAATGCTCAGGTTGCGGCGTTCCCAACCCTGTCCGCAGGCTCGGGAGTGGCCGGTAACTTCTCCTGGACCGGCACGGATACCCATGGCCGGTTTCGCTTGCTCCTCCCTCGGGGCCGTTATGTAATTCGAGCGAAAGCAGAACAAGCCGGCTACCCCGACCCTAACGCTTTACTCTCGGCCGACCCGACTGCTCGGTTCCCGACAATTTCTGTCGAGCAATCCGATATATCAGGCGTTGTCGTCACATTAGGAAAAAAAGGGGCTGTGCTAGAGGGTTACGCTTATGATGCGCGGTCCAAAACTGCTATCGCGGGAAGCAAAGTAACCCTGCTCGATGCCTACAATCCACACGCTATCGTGGAAATCTTTCCAGACAAAACCGGGCGCTTCCAATTCACTGTTCCGACTAAACCAATCCTGGTGTTTGCCTCTGCACCCGGCTATAAGACGGCACACCTTGCAAACGGCCAACCGGTAACCCTCTCAAGTGGGGAGCACCGTTCTATTTCTCTTGAATTAGACCATCAATAGGACTGTTTAGATGACGGGCGGGTGGCAGGCCCTTAGCCTCTGGACACCACGGGGGTGGCGGGTGGAGAACCCTTAACGCGCCGAGACGCACTCGGGTGCCGCAACCCTTTGGGTTTTGGTTCACCAAAGGGTGCGGGGTTTGACTCTGGCGGACGCTAGTTGACGGCCCGTCGCTATCCCTCAGCATCCAAAGAACTTAAAGTAATTCTTGACATACTGTACCAATATGCTATAATGGTTTGGTGAATTAAGCACGATCCTTTCGTGCCCGCGAACAATGCTCGCCCGCGAAGCGGTCCTTCTAACCCTCCCTTCCGACGGCAATCGTCCTCATTGGTCGTACCACCATACCGGTACGTTGACTCGACTTATCTCCTTTATTTCTCACTCTTGCGAAAACACCGGGGGTGTGGGGGTATTCTTCCCATTTTGGGACGCACCGGGATGCAAGCGTCTCAACGGGCGAACGCTTCCCTATTCCGTTTCTTTTCAAGTTCTTGCGCACTCTTCTGCTCTTTTTTGCACTTTTTTGCACTCACAGAAAATTCAACTCTTTTCTTTTCAAGCAATTCCGCACTCTTTGTCAAAAAACACCGGGGTGGGGTACCCCATTTCGCCTGATTTCAACTTGGACTTCAGTCTGCAGGAGAGCGATGCTCGGCTACAGCAAACTCAGCGGATCCATATCCACCAGCACCGCCGTATCGGGGATTTCTTTCGCTTCGCAGTACGCCAGGGCGCCGCTCAGCAGTTTCGTCAGCACCGAGCGCTTCGGCGACTTCAGCAGGAACTGGAACCGGTGCTCTTTTTTCAGCCGCGCCAGCGGCGCCGTCGCCGGCCCAAGAATGCGCACGCCTTTATCGTCATGGGGCGAAAAATATTCCGAAAGTTGCCGCGACCAGCGGATGGCCTTCTCCAGGCTGATGTCGCGCACGATCACGTTGGCCAGCGAAGTAAACGGCGGATACGCCATCATTCGCCGGAAGTGCAACTCTCGCTCGAAAAACGCGGCGTAATCCTGCTTCACCGCGTCTTGGATCGCGTAATGCTCGGGGTAAAATGTTTGAATCAGCACCCGCCCCGCAAGTTCGCCGCGCCCCGCGCGCCCCGCGACTTGCGTCAACAACTGAAACGTTCGCTCCGCCGCGCGAAAATCCGGCAAGCTCAGCGACGAATCCGCGGAAACCACGCCGACCAGCGTTACCCGCTGAAAATCGTGCCCCTTCGCCAGCATTTGCGTTCCCACCAGGATGTCCAGCGCCCCGCCCGCGAACGCCCCCAGCGTTTCCTGGTACTGCCGCTTCGTTCGCGCCGTGTCGCGGTCCAGCCGCGCGATTCGCGCACCGGGAAATTCCTTGCGCAGCCTTTCTTCCAAATGTTCCGAGCCTTCTCCAAAAAAATAAACGTACTTCGACTGGCACTTCGGACAAACTCTGGGAATTTGCTGGATCGAGCCGCAGTAATGACATTCCAGCCGGTTGCGCTGCTTGTGGTGCGTCATCGAAATACTGCAATTCACGCACTGCACCGATGCGCCGCAACTCCTGCACAGTACCGACCACGAATATCCGCGCCGATTTATCAAAACGAGCGCCTGCGTCCCGTTCGCCAGACATTCCTGAATTCCCGCGTGCAGCGCCGCGGAAATCGGACTGGTCTGGTGCGTTTGCTGAAAATCCTCGCGCAAGTCCACGATCTCGACGCTCGCGAGCGACCGGTCCGCCACGCGCGAAGCCAGCGTCAGCAATTCGTACTTTCCTTCCCGCGCGTGGTGATACGTTTCCATCGAAGGCGTCGCCGAACCCAGCAGCGCCAGTGCGTTTTCGATCTTCGCGCGCACGATGGCCACGTCGCGCCCGTGATACCGCGGCGTCTCTTCCTGCTTGAAGCTGTTTTCCTGCTCTTCATCGACGATGATAAGTCCGAGATTTTCCAGCGGCGCAAACACCGCCGACCGTGTCCCCACCACCACGCGCGCTTCGCCGTTCCGCACGCGCCACCATTCGCGCGCGCGTTCCACCTCGCTCAGCGCCGAGTGCAGCACCGCCACGCCCTCGAACTTCGCGCCAAACCACGAACGGCATTGCCGCCCGATCCACAAAGTCAGCGCGATCTCCGGCACCAAGATGAGCGCTGTTTTCCCGCGCCCCAACGTATCTTGCACCGCGCGCAAGTACACTTCGGTCTTCCCGCTGCCGGTCACGCCATGGAGCAACTGCACGCCGAATTCGCCCAATTCAAACCGCGCGCGAATTCTTTTCAGCACGCTTTCTTGCTCAACATTCAATTCATGCGCGGGAGGCGCGTACTCTGCATCAAACGGATCCTCCGCCGGATCAATCGGCTCCTCCCAACTCTCCAGCAGACCATCGCGCAACATTCGTTCGACCACTGCCCGCGTGACCAGCGCCAGCTTCAAAAGTTGTGGCAAAGGCATCGGCCCGCGCTCCGTCTCCAGCAGCTCTCTGATCTTTTCTTCTCTGCGATTCCTCTGCGTACTCTGCTTGTCCCGAGCGGAGTCGAAGGGCATCTCTGCCTTATCTTTTTCTTCGATTTTCTCTTCCGAACATTTCTCAGCCGCCGCGGGGACGCCCTTCCAAGCGATCACCCGTTGCGTTCTTCGCTTTCTTCCCTCCACGCTCTCTCGAATTTCGATGAGGCCGCGGCGTTGCAGCCGGTGCAACGCAGAGGCGTCAACTCCCAGCTTCGCCGCTGGACCAAGCAGCAGCGTTCCTTTCTTTTCCTTCAGCTTCGCAAGAAACGCTGCCTCCGCGGACGTCAGCCCGTGCGACAATTCGCCACCGCTCAAGCTGTCGGCGGCTTCGCGCCCCGCATCCGTCAAAATGATCTGCCGTTCCGTTTTCACCTCCGTCACCGGCGGCAGCATCGCGCGAAAGACTTCGCCTATCGGCGCCAGGTAGTACCCCGCGATCCAATGCGCCAGCTCGATCAATTTCACCGTCAGCGCCGGCACAAAATCCAACACGCGGGCAACCTCACGAATTTTCGTTCCCTGTGGTGCGCTCTCCACCAATTCCACAACGACGCCGACCATCGCCTTTTTTCGAAACGGGACGAGCACACGGCTGCCCGGCTGCACCGTTCCTTGCAAGCTATCCGGCACTGCGTAGGTAAACGTCGTGCGCAGCGGCACAGGCAATGCAACATTGCAAAATGGAGGAGTCATCCCGCCGTGTAGTGTATCAGCACGAGGAAATACGGCAGAAAGCGCGCAAAAGAAGGATGCGGTTTGCAAGAAAAAATCTACCGGCTGATGAGAAAAATTCCCAGGAAAATCGTGACGATTCCAATCCATTGCCAGCGCGAAACGTGTTCCTTGAGGAAAATAGCCGCAAGCCCGACCGTGACTGCTCCATAAAGCGAACCAAGAACGCTAATCACCGCAACCTGCTCCATTTTCATTCCGAGATTGCTCAACACAAAAGCGCCGGTGTCAAAGATACCCATGCCCAGAACCATCCAGCGCACTTCGCCGCGCGGAAGCTGCACGGGCTGCTTGGAAACAAGAATCGTGCCCGCGATGAGCGCCGTGCTGGTCAAACGGATCATCCACACGGTTTGAATGGCGCCAACGCGCGGAATCACGCGAACACCGAGCAACCAAAACAGCACTGCGAAGCCCACGGCGGAAAACATGGCCCAGCCGATTCCGCGGCCGTTTCTGCGGACGGCCTCGGCGTCGTTCTCGTCCGGCGTTTTCTCTCCGCCGGCAACAACCACCACGCCCACCAGTGTGCAGATGATTCCAGCGATTCGCACAGCGCTCAGCCGCTCGCCGGTCATCCAGGAAAGAAGCAAGGTCAGCGCCGGATAACTGGCCGAGAGCGGAGCCACCACGGCCATTTTTCCAATCTCAAACGCACGATAGAGCGTCAGTCCCGACGCGGCATTGAAGCATCCCGCCAGAAAACCCCAAGCCCAGGGCTGCCAACCGGAACTATCCGCGAGGTGCCCCCAGCCGCCGAGTCCGGGAAGGAGAATGGAAAGGAGAAAAAACCCCAGCAACTGCATGTACAACATGGAGCGGAGGGCGCCAATACGATGCGTAGCAAAACGCGCGATAAAATCCGCGCCGCCCCACGTAAGCGCGGTGAGCAGCCCCAGCAAAATCCCCATGGGTCCATTCTGCCATCAACGTGTGTCAGTACACGAATGCCGAGAGTTATTCTTGCTCGACAAATTTCCGATGCGAAATGGACAGACCTTGGCGGGACCTCGATAAGTGGTGGTGTCGCGTTCGTTCTTCGGAAGCGGAATTTAAGATGAGCCGTTGAGCAGGATACATCACTTCTTATCGGTAGGCACGCGGCGCTTCAGCTCTTCAAACCAGTTGAGGACGACGTTGATTTGCGTCGGCGCGGAAGCCTCTTGCTCGCTGGGCCTGAGCATCAAGAACCGCTGGCCATCCGGAGACACGTCGTAATTGGGAGACGTTGCCGGGCTGAGCTCATACCGCCCCTCAAAGAGCACCCGGGGCTTACCCGCAGCGAAACCTGGTTGCGTGGCGATATCAACAGCCATCATCTTGCCGCCGCTGCGGTAGAACAACTCACGCCCATTTGCGTTCCAGGCTGGTTCCGCGCCGCCTTCCGTGGAAATTTGCCACTTGCCGCCAGGGCCCGGATAGGGCTGCACGTAGATTTCATAGCGGCCGGATTCATTCGAGACATAGGCCAGCCAGCGACCGTCCGGAGAAAAACGGGGCACGCTTTCGTCGAATCGCGTTTTGAGGAAAGGCTGTGCCTTGCGGTCACTCATCCGCAGAATCCAAATATCCCGCTGCGTGGCGGGATTGACTTCAATGAAGGCCAGCAGTTGCCCATCCGGGGACCAGGACATCGGAAACATGGGCGTATTCGCTGGTTGTCAGCCGCTCCAGCCCTCCACTACCGTCGGCCTGTTGCCAGTAAATGTTCGGCGGCCCTTCCTTGCTTGATTGAAACGCTATCCGTTTGCCATCCGGTGTCCAAGACGCGTTGAGGTTCACATTGCCATCAAACGTAAAGCGGGTCAACGCTTCCCGGGAAGGGTCGTAGAGCCAGAGTTGCGTCTCCTGTTCGGCGATCCCCGCAGCTACCCGTCTGCCGTCGGGGGAAATGCGCGGGAACATGTAGGCGCGCTCCGGAGCAGCCGCGCGTTGCTCGGCCCCATTCCGCGAGACCCACACCAGCTTGCGTTGGTTCGCCTGAACACCCCCTGGAACATAGACCAGCGATCCAATAGTGGAAATGCTGTACTGGGCCGCTCCCGCCGTTGGGGCATGCGAGACGTTCTCGACCACGGGGACCGCCGCGCCGGTGACGGCGAGCCTCTGGGCATCGAACGGCACAGCCATCAGGCTCCCTCCCTGGGCATAAACTAGATGTCCGGAGGAAGCGTAGCGGGGGTGCGTCGCCCCTTGAATGAGGTTCCGTCGCTCTCCCGTCCCGAATGCCTGGACGGCAACCTGCGAGTTGGTCCAATTAAAGCTGCTTGTTGAGGCCAAGAAAAGGAAGGCTTTGCCGTCGGGCAAGAACTCCGGCCAACGATGGCGCCTTGTTCGGTCATCGGAGAAGATTGGGTCACCGCCGCCGTCAAAGTGGCCACGCTGGTCAGCGGTGCAGTTGGTTTGGCGAGACCGAAGTCTAGAAGCTTGGCGCCCGCTGGCGTCAGCATAATGTTGCCGGGCTTGAGGTCGCGATGAATCACTCCGCTGCGATGCGGTTTGTCCAGCGCGTCAGCGATCTGCATGCCGAACTTCAAAACCTGGTCCAGTGGCAACGGTCCTTTTTCGAGGCGCTTGGCGAGCGTCTCTCCCTCGACGCACTCCATTACTAGATAGTCAACGCCATCCTGGTTGCCCGCGTCGTGTAAGGTACAGATGTGCGGATGGTTCAAGCTGGAAATGGTCTTCGCTTCACGTTCGAAGCGTTGCTTGCGCACCGGATCAGTAGAAAATTGCGCGGGAAGAATCTTGATGGCGACGCTGCGGTCCAGCCGCGTATCGCGCGCGCGATAGACTTCGCCCATCCCGCCTGCACCAAGCGGCGCGACGATTTCATAAGGGCCAAGGCGAGTGCCGGAGGCAAGAGACATTGGGCGGGATTATAGCTCAAGCTGCGAAAATAGCGGCCTTGCGAATTTGATGAACCACTGAGGCCGCCCGAGCTTTCCGCGAACCCATTTTGACCGATTGCTTCTGGCCTACGGAGCGGACTTGCCTTTTTTCGCTTCGAGGCCGAGGACGGCCATGACTTTTTGGAGGTCTTTCCAGACTTCGCTCTTGGCGGGCGGATTGCGCAGCAAATACGCGGGGTGATACGTGGCCAGCAATTTTCTTCCGCGAAATTCCAGCCACTCGCCGCGAAACTGGGAGATTCCACGGTTGGTCTGCAGCAATGTCTTTGCGGCGACGGCGCCGAGGCAGACGATTACTTTTGGAGCGATGGTGTCGATCTGCCGCAAGAGAAATGGCGAGCAGGTGCGTACTTCGTCTTCTTCGGGCTGGCGATTCTCCGGAGGGCGGCACTTCACCACGTTGCAGATGTACACGTCTTTGCGCTGGAGTCCCATCGCTTCGATCATTTGGGTCAGCAGTTTTCCCGCGCGCCCGACGAACGGCAAGCCTTGGGCGTCTTCATCAGCCCCCGGGCCTTCGCCCACAAAAACCAGCTCGGCTTTGGGATTTCCGTCGCCGAAAACAATTTTGTGCCGCGTGCTGTGAAGCTTACAGCGAGTGCATTCGCCAAGATCTTCGCGAGTCTTGAGCAGCGAGTCGCCGGTGATCTTCTCGATAGATTCGAACAGCGACGGTCCCGCAACCACGGGCAGCGACGCGATCTTTGGAATCACCGGCGTCGCGGCCGGCGTCATCTTTTGCAATACGAGTTTTCCCACGGACTTGGGCAAGGTCTCTTCCTTTTGAAGTTCTGGAGTTGAGAAATGAGTGGTCGCGAGCGGTTCCAACTGGCTTTCGCGATCCGGAATAGCAGCAGCTCCGCGGTCCCGATAGAACAAGCGGATTCCGAGGTCTTCGTAGAAACCAAGCCTGGCGGATAGTTTTTTCTGGAGAGTTTCGGAGATGCGCTCGGCCATGGCGGGATCAAACGCCGGAGCGCTTCCATACAGCTGTTCCGTGCAAAACGCTTCGCAGACGCACCACTTCATCCAAAATCCGCTGCGCCACTTCGCTCTTGCTCATTTTCGGAAGCGCCAGGTCGCGGCCGTCGCGAGAGAAGAGCGTGACAATATTCGTATCGCGATCGAATCCCGCGCCTTCCGCGGTGACGTCGTTGGCCACGATCAGATCGGCGTTCTTCGCGGAAAGTTTCTTGCGCGCGTTTTCGGCGACGTGGTCCGTCTCCGCGGCGAAGCCCACCACAATCTTCTGGCCCTTGTTTCTCGCCACGTCCGCCAGAATGTCAGTCGTCGGTTCAAGCGAGATCGTCAGCGCCGCGTCGCTCTTCTTGATTTTTTCCGCGCGCGGTTCCACAGGGCGATAATCCGCCACTGCCGCCGCAAGAATGGCGATCGAACTATTCGCAATCCGTTCGACGACGGCGTGATGCATTTCTTGCGCGGTGCGCACGTCAATGCGCTCCACGCCCACAGGCGCATCCAGACTCACCGGACCGCTAACTAAGATAACTTTCGCACCGCGCAGCGCCGCGGCCTCGGCGACCGCATAGCCCATTTTTCCTGACGAACGATTGGTGATATATCGAACTGGATCGAGGTCTTCCCAAGTCGGGCCTGCAGTTACCAGGACCGTTTCGCCGTCCAAATCCCGCTGCGTTTTCAGCACCTCCCGCACCGCGGCGACAATTGCTTCCTGTCCCGCAAGCCGTCCGGCGCCGATCATGCCACACGCGAGGTAGCCCTCGCCGGGGTCCACAACTTTTACGCCGCGAGCGCGCAGCCTCTCGACATTTTCCTGCGTGGCCGCGTGGTTCCACATGTTCACATTCATGGCCGGGGCCACCACCACAGGCGCTGTCGATGCCAGGTACAAAGTTGTCAGAAAATCGTCCGCGATACCGCGCGCAAATTTTGCAATGATGTCCGCCGTCGCCGGCGCGACCACGAGCAGATCCGTTCTTTGGGCTACGGCAATGTGCTCGATGGCGCTTTCCAGGTTGGCTTCGCCGCCGGAAGAATCAGCGAAGAGATCCGTGATGACTTTCTGCCCGCTCAGCGCCGCGAACGTCAGCGGCGTGACAAACTCGCGCGCCCCGCGCGTCATCACGACCTGCACGCTGAACCCCTCCTGCTGCAAGCGGCGAACGAGTTCCGCGGCTTTATAAGCCGCCACTCCGCCGGTCACACCAAGCGTGATTCGCATCGCTGCCTTTCGCGGCCCGTTACTTGCGCCGCTTGTTCCCTTCCTTATCCACGTCGATCGAAGACGGCTCCGTGAAGTCGTACTCGATCAGGCTGTGCTCCAGCTCTTCGCACGCGATCCGCGTGGCCTTCTGTGTCCTTGGGTTTTCGATCAGCGGCGGCGCGCCGGCCATGAGCTGCCGCGCACGCCTCGCCGCCAGTACCACATACGCAAACTGGCTCTCCGGAGCTTTTGTCTGCACAGTCATTGCGATCATACCCTCCCAAACGATGCCAGAAGCTGTTCCACTCTCGCCCTCCGTCGCGCGCTCGTGCAGCGCAGGGCGGTTACGATCGCCTGCGCTTCGCGGCCCGCGCGTTCCACGTCCTCATTCACCACGCAAAAATCGTAGTATTTGCCGAACTGCGCAATTTCGTCGCGTGACTTGGCCAGCCGCCGCGCAATCTCTTCCGCGGAATCCTGACCGCGGCTGCGCAGCCGGCGCTCCAATTCCTCGCGCGACGGCGGCAAAATGAAAATCGCCACCGACTCGGGAATCTTTTCTTTCACCTGCGCCGCGCCTTGAACGTCGATCTCCAGCACCAGATCGAGGCCCTTCTTCCGCGATTCCTCCAGCCACTTCAACGGAGTGCCGTAGGAATGCTTGCCAAAGACCCGCGCGTACTCCAGAAATTCGCCGCGCGCGACCATGGCGTCGAATTCCGCTTCCGTCACAAAATCATAGCATTTCCCGCTGGCCTCGGTCGCGCGGCGCGGCCGTGTAGTAAATGAGATCGAGGGCATCGTGCCGGGAAGTTCCAGGATGCGCTGCACCAAAGTCGATTTCCCCGATCCCGACGGCCCCGACACGATCAACAGCAGCGGCGCGATCTCAGTCCCCGTGCTCATTCGATGTTTTGTACCTGCTCCCGCAGTTTTTCGATCTCCGCCTTGATTTCCAGCGCCACTCCGGTAATCGCCAGCGCTTCGCTTTCCACGCCGGGCGTCTTCGAGAGCATGGTATTGGCCTCGCGATGCATCTCCTGCAACAGAAAATCCAGTTTCTTCCCGAGCTCGCCGGCTCCGTCCAGCAGCTTGGTGAACTGCTGCAGGTGGCTCCGCAAGCGGTCTAATTCTTCACTGATATCGCTGCGTTCCGCAAGCAGCGCGGCCTCCTGCGCGAGCCGCGCCGGGTCGATGCCCACTCCGCCAAGCAGTTCCTTAAGCTTGCTATCCAGGCGCCGCGTGAACGCCGGGCGCAGCGTCGCGGCAAGCCCGCGCACCTGCTCGACATGTCCGCCGATGCGCGCGACCCGATCGCGCAGTTCTTCGACAAGGTGACGCCCTTCCGCGCGCCGCATATCATCCAGCTTTGCCAGCGCGTCGCGCAAGCCGCTGTCCAGCACTCGCCCGAGCCGCTCTTGCTCTTCTTCCGACTCCGGCACGGCCGTGGTGACGCCGGTGATCACTCCGGGCAGCCTCAAGAGCGCGACGACGTCCATATCCGTCGCGGCCCGCGTCTCCTGCCGCAGCGCTTCGGCGGCTTTCAGGTAGGATTGCACCAGCTCCCGATTTACCTGCACCGGCACGGCTTTTCCCGGCTCCACGCTTACGGTCACTTCCACGTGCCCGCGGTGAATTTTTTCGCGCACGATCTGCCGCAGCCGCAAATCATACAAATCAAATCCCTCCGGCATGCGCAGCTTGAGATCCAGGAACCTGTGGTTGACACTTTTCACGCTGACGCGCACCGCCCAGCCATCCTGCTCTGCCCGCGCTTGCGCGTATCCGGTCATCGAGAAGCATTCGATTTTCTTGGTTTGCGCTGGAGTCGTTTGGCTCATATAGAATTCGATGCATCGTTCAACTTTGCCGGTGCGGCCTGCGCCGGCGCCAGCATGTCCTCGTCCGCAAACTGCAAATCGTGCAACCGGGCATAGGTTCCGCCGCGCGCCATCAGTTCCGTGTGCGTTCCGCTTTCACGGATTTGTCCATCTTCGAGGACGAGAATTTTGTCCGCGCGGCGAATCGTAGCCAGGCGATGCGCGATCACGAAAGTGGTTCGCCCAACCATCAGGTTGGCGAGCGCCTTCTGCACAAACATTTCGGACTCGGCATCCAGCTCCGAAGTTGCTTCGTCCAGGATGAGAATGGGCGAATCTTTCAAGATGGCGCGCGCGATGGCGATGCGTTGCCGCTGCCCTCCGCTCAAGCGCGTTCCGCGTTCGCCGATCACCGTATCGTACCCTTGCGGGAGCTCCATAATGAAATCGTGCGCCAGCGCCGCTTGCGCGGCAGCAATGACTTTATCTTTGGGAATATTCGTCAAGCCGTAGCAAATGTTGTTCCACACGGTATCGTGAAACAGGATGTTTTCTTGCGTCACCATGGCAATCTGTTCGCGCAACGACTTGATGGTGACGCCGCGAATGTCCACGCCGTCGATGCGAATCGCCCCGGAAGTCGCTTCATGGAAGCGCGGCAAAAGATTCACCAGCGTGGTTTTGCCGGCGCCGCTCGAGCCCACCAGAGCGATGACTTCTCCGCGGCGCGCGCGAAATTGAATGTGTTGCAGGACGCTGCCCGAGTCGCCGTCTTCATAGGCGAAACCTACGTGGTCAAAGATAATCTCGCCGGAAAACGGCGCAAGCGCCACGCCACCCGGCTGCTCGCTTTTTTCCTCCGGCCGGTCGAGATAAGAAAATACCTGCGCGCTGATTCCGCTCACCGCCTGGAGTTGCTGATAGATGTAGCCCGTGCGCTTGAGAGGCATGTACGCATTGAACATGGCGTAGAGGAAAGCAAAGAACTGGCCTTCGGTCATGACATGGAGGCGAATTTGCTGCCGGGCATAAAGCAGAAGAAGGGGAATTGCGATGGCGCCGAGGAGGTCCATAAGCGGCCCGGTGATGACCGCGGCACGCACCCAGCGCATGTTTTCGCGCAGCAGTCTCTTCGCGGCTTCGCGGAATTTGCGAATTTCAAAATTTTCCATGCCGAAGGCTTTGACAACGCGATTGCCGCTGACGGTCTCCTGCAGGATCTGGCTCAAGTCGCCCAGGCGCGTCTGGCTGTTCTCGGCGGAGCGGCGAATCTTGCGGCCGAACTTGTTGATGGGCCAGGCAACCAAAGGCAGCAAGACAGCACAGCCAAGCGCCATTTTCCAATTGATACCGAGCAGCACAGCCAGGAATACGATGAGCGTGAACGATTTTTGAAATAGATCCGCGAGCCATTCGCTGAGGGCAAACCGCGCGCGCTCGACGTCGTTGATGGTGGTGGAGATCAACCGCCCGGTTGGATTGTGCTGAAAAAAGCCGATGGGCTGGCGAATGATGCGGGCATAAACCTGGTTGCGCAAGTCCGTGACGGCGGCGAGACCGGAGTATTGAATCGAAGTTGTGCCGAAGTATTCGGCAAGCGCCTTTGCGAAGAAGAGAATGATCAGTGTGAAAGCAAAAACGCTCCATACATACTGAATGCGTGCGGGAAAATAGTCATTGAGGTAGACGATGCGGCCGCTCCACGGAAGGGTGCCGAGAGGCAGCCGTGAACCGCTGACTGTGGGATTAAGAACATAATCGACGGCCAGCTTGATCATCAGGGCCACGGCGCCTTCAGCAAGCGCGACAAAGGCGACGAGGATTACCCCCAGACCGAACCGGAAGGTGTAGGGCCGCAAATATCCGAGCAAACGCTTCAGTTGTGGTGACAAAAACGAGGCCACGCTGCAAGGCTCCCCTGACTTGTACTCTTGGTACGCTATTCGCCGTGTCGCGGCGTGTCAAGTTTTCGCGGCCGCCTAGTTCGAGTCAATTCTCCGGTTGCCCGAATAATCAGGGGTTGGCCACCACCAATAAATGCCTGACAGCAGTTGGTAACTATTCCATTCCGGCACGGATGACGTGTTACAAGACGGGCGAAAAACAACGCAATGCCTGATCCAGCTTTTCCGAGCTTGCAATCCCGCCCCAAGGGGGATACGTTTTGAGCTCAGCTTTTCCTTCTTGGATCAACCGATAGTCACTTCCGCGCACGCGCGGCGGGAGGTTTTCATGGCCCTTAACATCACTACCCGCAGGACAGATGGAGTCGTTGTCGTCTATCTCAGCGGCGTCATTTTCTTTGGCGAAGAGTCGGCATCATTGCGCCTTTTTGCGAAGGACTTGTTGAATAAATCCCGCCAAATCGTGTTTGACCTCGGGGAGGTCACTCACATCGATAGCGGCGGCCTAGGTACCCTAGTGGGTCTGTACGCATCAGCTCGGAAGGTCGGCGGAGACATCAAGCTTGCTAACCTCGGCAGTCATGCCCGCGAGTTGCTTCATATTACAAAACTCGTGACACTATTTGAGGTATTCGACACAGCGGAAGAGGCGGTCGCATCTTTCAATAAAGCTGCGGCTGCAAAGTAACAATACCGTTAGGAAATTACCGGTTGGGCCGGTCCCGCTGAATTCGTCAGCGTCGGAGGCGGCCTGTTTACTTCTCGATGTCGCGGTGAATGACTTTGGCGGAGAATCCATGCTTCTCGAACGACTTCTGCACCGCCTCCGCCAGCATTACGGAGCGGTGCTTTCCGCCCGTGCACCCGAACGCAATGGTCAGATAGCTTTTCCCTTCGCGGATGTAATGCGGGATCAGATAGGTCAGCAAGCCTTCGATGCGGCGTAGGAATTCCCCGGTCTGCGGAAACGACCGGATATATTTCCGCACTTTCGGGTCTTTGCCCGTGAAGGGCCGCAATCGCGGCACGAAATGCGGGTTGGGCAGAAATCGCACGTCGAGAACCAGGTCCGCGTCTGACGGCACGCCGTAGCGGTACCCGAAACTCACCACGGAAACCAGCATCGGACGTTTGTCCGGATTCTTGAACCGCTCGGTGACGAAATGGCGCAACTCATGAACGTTGAATTGCGTGGTCTCAATCACCACATCCGCGAGCTTGCGGATGGGCTCCATCAGCGCGCGTTCGTGCGACAAACTTTCCCGCACGGAAAAATTCTTTCCTAGCGGATGCGGGCGCCGCGTCTCGCTATAGCGCCGCAGCAAGGCATCCTCGTTCGCTTCAATGAAAACCAGCGTGATGGGATGATCTTTTTTTAGATGTTTCAGGAGCGGCGGCAATTTTTCCAGTTGCGCGCCCTCGCGAGCGTCCACCAGCAGGGCCGCACGCGCAAAGTCGCCTTCGCCCGCCGCGTGCAGTTCCGCAAAGATGGGAATGAGCTCTATGGGAAGGTTATCCACGCAATAGAAGCCCATGTCTTCGAAGGCGTGCAGTACGGTGCTTTTCCCGGAACCGGAAAGCCCGGTGAGGATAACGAGTTGCCGGGAATCGTGTCGCGTCGGCGGCTTCACGGGCGACGCCGCTCAGTTCTTTTCCCGGCGCTGGTGCGTGCTGGGAATTCTCATGTCTTCGCGGTACTTCGCGACCGTGCGGCGGGTAACGTGAATGCCAGCGTCATCCAGCTTCTTGGCAATCTGTTCGTCGGTCAGTGGACGCGTGGCGTCTTCCTCTTCAATCATTTTCTTAACCAGGCGCTTGAGCGTCAGCAGCGACATGCCGCCGCCTTCCGGGCCGTTCACTGACTCGCTGAAGAACGACCGCAGCTCCAGCACGCCCTGAGACGTGTGCGCGTACTTGCTGGCCACCGCGCGGCTCACCGTCGACGGGTGCACGCCGACCTCTTCCGCCACTTCCTTGATCATCATGGGCTTCAGGGCGTCCTGGCCGTGATCGAGAAATTCGCCCTGCCGCGCAATGATGGATTGGCAGACACGCAGGATAGTGTGCTTGCGCTGCTCGATGTTCTTCATCAACTGCACGGCAGCCGTAAATCGTTCCTTCACGTAGTTGCGCACGTCGCGGTCTGCGGCATCCTTCACCAGCAACCGCCGGTACGTGGGGCTCAGCCGCAGTTGTGGCATGTCGTCTTCATTCAGGAAGGCCTGCCACTGATCATCCACTTTGCGGAAGTAGACGTCCGGCTCGACCAGGCGCGGCTCGGTCTTGTTGTAGCGCAGACCGGGCCGGGGATCGAGCTTCTTAATCACCTCCAGGGCGTGCTTGACGATCTCCAGCGGCCGGTTCAGTGCGCGCGCAATCTCTTTCAACTGGTTCGATTGCACTTGCTTCAGATGTTCGGAGACGATTTGCTGGGCCAGCGTGTTCTGCGGATCGAACGCTTTCAACTGCCGCAACAGGCATTCACGCAAATCCCGCGTGCCCACTCCGATGGGGTCGAAATCCTGCACGACGGCCAGCGCATCGTCCAAATCATCCTGCGAATACTTTCCATTCTGCGTCAGCTCTTCCATGGACGCCGTCAGATAGCCGTTCTCGTCCAGATTACCGATGATGCTGTCCGCAATCTCCTTTACCGCGTCTGAACAGATGGTGACACTCAATTGCCACTGGAGGTGGTCGCTCAACCCGCTCGGTGAAGAGAGGAACTTCTCGAACGAGGGCCGCTCGGACACTTCGCGTTCCTGCGACTGCCCGCCGTCTCCGCCGGTGTCCAGGTACTGGTTGAAGAATGTTCCGACATCGAATTCGTCAAAAGGATTGGCTTCGGGTTTCTCGGGAACTTTTTCCGTTTCCGCTTTCAGGAAGGTCTCGTCGCTGTAGTTGTCGGTTTGCGTGGGTTCTTCGCTCTGCTCTTCGAGGACTGGGTTGGCGATCATTTCCTGGTTGATCATCTCGCGCAGCTCGAGCCGGTTCAGCGCCAGGACGCTCACCATCTGCACGAGGCCGGGCGTCAGAATCTGCTTCTGTGACACTCGGAGATTGAGTTTGAGTCCCTGCCAGGCCATGGATCGTCCCGCGTTTCCCTATTCTAACCCCAATCATCTAAGTCTAGTTCAGGCGGAAATGATCGCCCAGATAAACGCGCCGGACTTCGGCGTCATTGCTCAATTCGTCCGGGCGGCCCTTCCGGAATATTTTCCCATTTTTCAGGATGTATGCGTGATCCGTCACGCTGAGAGTTTCCCGGACGTTATGATCGGTAATAAGCACGCCAATTCCCGACTTAGCAAGATCCCGTATGAGTTCCTGCAGATCCTTCACCGTTAGAGGGTCGATCCCCGAAAAAGGTTCGTCGAGGAGAATAAAAGAAGGTTGCAGCGTGAGAGACCGTGCGATCTCCAACCGGCGGCGCTCCCCGCCGGAGAGTGTGTAGGCCTTGCTCGTTCGAACGGTTTCCAGCCCCATCTGCGCCAGCAACTCCTCCAGGCGGTCGCGCTGCTGTTCCGGCGTCAACGGAAGTGTTTCCAGCACCGCGAGCAGATTCTCTTCGCTGGTCAATTGGCGAAAAACCGAGGGTTCCTGAGGCAGATAGCTGATTCCATTGCGGGCCCGGAGGTACATGGGGAGGTCCGTGATTTCCTCGCCGTTTAGGAGAACACGGCCGGAGTCGGGCCGGGTGAGGCCAACAATTATATAAAAGGTCGTCGTCTTGCCCGCGCCGTTGGGGCCAAGCAACCCGACGACTTCACCCTGTCCAATCTCCAGTTCGACGTTGTCAACGACCTTGCGACCTCGGTAGGTCTTGCTCAAATCGACGGCCTGGAGCTTCAGCATACTTCTTCACGGGCGGCCGCGGAACAGTGCGTCATTTATCGACTCGGTGTTTCGTCAAAGTCCGCGATCCGTTTTCTGAGTCGACGATGATCGTATCATCCGCTAAAAAGAAGGTCAATTGATGGCCCGTCGTGGTCCCTTCAACGCTGTCAAAAATCGTAGGATTTCCGCCGCTCATTACGAATTTTCCGTCGATGGCGGAATACTCCCCGCGTTCGGCGGTTGCTTTTCGGGTTCCTTGTTCGACGATCGCGCCTCCGGTGCCAACGGCCCGGCTGATCTGCTGTGCGCCGGGCGCTGGAATTGCCGGAGTGGAACCTGTCGGTCCATTCGAATTGGACGTCGCGGTCCTGGTGAAATAGAGATCCACCACCGCGGCATGCATCTTCTGGTCCGCCGACTGCGCCACTACGTTTTTTTCCAGGTGCGCGCGGCTCTCGGCGTCACTGTATGTCAGCGTCCCCGCTGTCACATGCCACAACTTCGGTTTTTTCGGGCCGGCCTGCGCACTCACCGTCTGCGCCGTCGACTGGCCCGCGGCTTGGGGAAATATGGCGCGAACATTCCCTGTCGCATTCATGACCCGCGCGTCGCGCAGCAGCTCGATCGAATCCGCTTCCATCACCGAATCACCCTGCCACAATCGCGCATGTCCGGTGTACAGCGCGCGTCCCGCTTTTGAATTCGCCTGCATCCGGTCCGCTGAGATATTCGCAGGCACGGGAGCAAGCTGCGGTTCGCCCCCCTTGGCAGGGAACTCTGTCGAGCGCACGCCTCCTTCGGCAAGAATTTCTCCCGTGGCCTGTACAAAGGTGATGCGCGGCGCCTGCGTCTCCGAAGCGGCATCGCGCGCCAGCGCTTTGCCCGTCAGGACAGCTGTCTGCGTGGCCCGCTCAAACGTCGCGTGGTCCGCCTGTCCGCCACGGTCGCCTTCCTTCAATCTCACATTTCCTTGCAGGTCCATTTGCGACCATCCGCCGCTGGCCGGCAGTTGCGCCGTTCCGCTCTGCGCCGTCGCCGTCTGCACCGGCTTGCCGCCAACCGCTCGCTCTGTTGAAACATTCCCGGTCGCAACCAACCTCTTCGCCTTGCCTTCGGCTCCGAATTCCATTTCGAGCTTATCTGCCTGCAACTTTGTCCGCGCGGCTTCACTGTTTGCGCGAGCTCCCGGCGATCCACTTTGCGCCGCATCCGTCCATTCGATGCTTCCTGCGCTCAGCGTCTCCGCTCGCTCGAGCTTGCCGCCTTCGCCTTTTTTCCCGCCGGCAAATTCCACGCGCAATTCATTTGTCTGCAGCGTTCTCGCCTCGCCGGACGTGGCTGCTTGTGTTTTCAGCTGCACGCTTCCTTTTAGGTTCAATTCCCGCGGCTGGTTTACCCTCGGCCACAGTTCCATGGCACCATGCTCCGCGCGGAAGTCATCGATCTCTTTACCGGTTCGCCGCGAGCCGCGAACGCCTCCCGATCCTTCGATCCTCGTCAGCCACCCTTCGGGGGCCAACTGGGCAGTGATGGTATCCGCGCTCAAATTGGTCGAGCCCTCCGCACTCTGGGATTCCAATTCGGGCGTTCTCCCATTCGGCCCCGGCGTAAGCACTAGTCTCTCCGCGCGGAACGCCGCGTCCAGCATGAGCGTCAGTTTCCCCGCATGCAGGCGCGTCGCCCGCGTTTGCGCTTCCACCGGCCCGTTCAACAGCATCGTTCTGGTCTCTCTCTCGAAGTCGAGGCTCTTCCCCGTTACACGTATGGGGTCATTCGAACGCGCACTCCCCGCCCTTTTCTCAGTCGCATTGCTCGGCGCCGTCAACAAAAACCGCACATCCTTCAACAGCCGCACCGTTCCTTCTTCAGAGAGATACTCGACTCCAACGGCTTCGCCATTTCCATTCGGGAAGACGAATTTCACCGGCTGGTCCGTCCGCGCAAAACCGGAGGCGCGGTTAAAAACGACGCCGCGGGTTTCCACGTGCACCTTCTGTTGCTTTGCTGTTTCCGGATTCTTCGCTGCACGCTCGGCTTCCGCTTTGCTCTCCAGGTCAAACTGCACTTCGCCGCTGCAGGCTATGTTTCCGCCCAACTTTTCGTACTGGCAGCTTTGCGTGTGAATCGTGTCGTTACGCTCTCCGGATCTCCCGAAGATCGTGATTTTCACATCTTCCAGCAAACTGGCGTCTCTATCGCGGAAATCCGTGGCCTTCGACGCCTCTACGGTAAAGATTTTTTGTGTTCCCACCTCCTTGGAAAACGTAAGCCCGCTCGATAACCGCGTCACATCCTGCGGAGCCGCCGGCGGCGCCTTTTGCTTTTCTCGATAGGCCGCCCACTTGCGCTCGAGATACACCCCAGCCGTCACAGTTGTCAGCAGCAATGCCGCTGCCGCCGACCAGCGCGCATACTTCGCCGCTTCGCTTCGCCTCATGTCTTCAGTTAAACAAAATTTTCGGAGAGTGTATAGAAGCGGAAATGTTCGTACAGACGAAGAGGGAAAGTTAGCCGCCGGAATTTGCCAGCGTAGTTAGCGGCGGCGGGAGCTAGCCGGCGGATTCAGCGGTAGCGACATTCGGCAAAATTCCGATATTCGCCGCGGCCACGCTGTCGCGTTTCGTATTTTTCACCAGGTACATGGCCTCATCGGCAAGGTGCAGCAATCCTTCTTTGGTTCGGGAATCCACGGGGTAGGATGCCACGCCCACGCTGGGCGTCAGCTTGATGTTCAAGCCTTGATCCACAAGCCAGGTGCTCTCGCGGATCAATTTGTGCAACCGCCGCGCCACGTTCAACGCGTTCTCTTTCGCAGTTTGCGGCAGCAGGATCACGAATTCATCTCCGCCGTACCGGAACGCGAAATCGATCAGCCGGCAGTGCTCCTTCAGGGCATTTCCAATTTCCGCCAGCAGCCGCGAGCCCACCAGATGCCCATGCGTATCGTTTACCTGCTTGAAATGGTCCAGGTCAATGAACACGATGGAGAATTCGTAATTGTAGCGTTGCGAGCGGTAAATCTCCGTCTCCAGAATGAAACCCATGTGCCGCGCGTTATAGAGCGAAGTGCAATCGTCGGTGATGGTCAGTTCGTGAATTCTCTTCACGTGCCGCGCGTTCTCCAGCGCAATCGCCGCAAAGTCCGAAAGCGCTTCGAGCAGCTTCAGGTCCCGCGGATCGAATCCCTCCGGCCCCATGCAATTGATCAGCTCGATGACGCCGAGGCAAGTGTCGCGGAATCTTACGGGCACCGCGACGATCGATTGCGTCTCGGTCTTGGTCTTCTCGTCCACCTTCGAGAAAAACCGCGTGTCCTTGGAGGTGTCCGGCACTACCACGGTCTCGCCGTGCTGCGCGACCCAGCCGGCAATTCCCTGCCCGATCTTGATGCGCACGTCCTTCAGCGCTTGCGAAGCCTTTCCCACCGCCAGCTCAAAGTACAGTTCCTGCTTGGCTTCATCCAGCAGCAGCAAGGACCAGTTGTCCGGGCGCAGAAATTCATCGATCTTCTCCATAATGGTGCGGAGAACCTGATCGAGCTGCAGCGAAGACGTCAGCGCCTTCCCCAACTCCTGGAAGACGGCAACTTCTCCCTTTTCGCGCTGTCCCGACGGCAGCCCGGGATTGCGGCGGCGTTCGACGGTCGGAAACTGGTTTACTTCCTCCACTCGGGCTTGTTCCTCTCCCATGCTGATTCCAAACTGGCAATGCTCCCACGCGGTTCCAGGCACCATACTAGCGCCAAGAAACACGTATTCGCACGATTTTCGCTTATTGGTGCGAATCTCAGTCAGTATAGGCCCCTCCCAAAAAGCCATGCAACCCGCTCGTGGTACAGGCGTGGCTATCTCGCCATCCTCTTTTTAGGGGGTAAGTTGCAGTGAATTCGGTCCCTTGTCACAGCGCGTCTTCACGTAGCTGGCCATTGGAAGAGCGCGCAGGAGGGAAAGCGCAAGAAAAAGTCGGCCCGCTCCGTACGAATAACTGCGTGGTATAGCTGGAAGAACCAGACCCCTTCATAACGTATATTCGCGGGCTACGTTTGACGGGGATAGAGACGGCGGTGGCTGTTGTCGGGGTAGGCTGCGCTTATGGATACAGTTCAATTCATAGGTGTAGCTTATAGCCAATGTTATTTAAGTGTTACAGTGTTACGGAGTGACACAGGGGGCAGGGAGAGGGGCGGGGGAGGGGGATAGCAAAAATCATTCGGCAACACCGTAACGCCAAAATCGCTAAAAAGCGCCGAATAATAACGCAAAACGTGATAAAATTGCTGCAATTATTCCGATGGAAATTAAACCGCATTACGGTGTTGTAACTCTTTTCGGTTACGGAAGCAAGATTTACGTCGAGCGCGGACACCTTGTTTTGGAAGATGGCATCGGGGCCGTACGCGATAAAAAACGATTTCCCCGCGTTGGACACAAACTAAAACGCATCGTCGTAATCGGCTCCGATGGATTTGTATCTTTCGCTGCGTTGCGCTGGCTTGCCGATCAAAATGCAGCATTCGTAATGCTGAATCGCAACGGAACGGTGCTCGCTACTTGCGGTCCCGTTCGTTCTTCCGATGCCCACCTTCGCCGCGCACAAGCCCTCGCGGATTATTCCGGCGTGGGCCTGCAAATCACGCATGAATTGATAAGCGAAAAACTTGCGAATCAGGAATTGGTAGCGCGGGAGAAACTTCTAAACAATGACGTTGCAAATCAAATCGCAAAATGCCGTATTTCCGTTCCAGCGATTAGCCAGAAAAAAGAACTGCTCGCGGTGGAAGCTAAAGCGGCTAGTGCATATTGGGGAGCGTGGAAAAATATTTGTATTCAACTTCCAAAATCGGATCTTCGTCGCATTCCCGAGCATTGGAAAACTTTCGGTGCGCGTATTTCTCCGATAACCGGATCGCCACGTCTCGCGGTAAATCCGGCGAATGCAATTCTTAATTATTTATATGCCGTCTTGGAATCTGAAACTAGGCTGGCTGCCGCCGCTGTCGGACTAGATGTAGGACTCGGATTTTTTCACAGCGATACCACGAATCGAGACAGCTTGGCGTGTGATTTGATGGAGCCTGTTAGACCTAAAGTAGACGCTTTTCTGTTCGATTGGATTTCCAAAGAACCGCTAAAACGAGAATGGTTTTTCGAGAAACGCGACGGCAATTGCAGACTTGTCGGATCGTTCGCGGTCAAGCTCTCCGAAACGGCATCTATCTGGAGAAACGCAGTAGCGCCATACGCGGAGAGAATCGCCCGTATCTTGTGGACAAGGAAAAGTTCGTCGTTCTCAATGCCGACTCCGCTTACACGAAACAATAAGCGCAAATATATCTGCGATACGTCGGAAACATCGGCAAAAAGAATTGTCAGGGTTTCGGCTTTGTGTTTAATTTGCGGAGAAGCGACTACTCCCGGTTCAAGATACTGTCTAAGCTGTGCTCCCGCCGTGTCGAAGGCAAATCTTATCGAAGTAGCGAAGCTCGGAAGAATTGCGACGGTCAACGCGAGAGCGCAAGCGTTACGGTCTGCGACGCAGAGACGGCAAGCCGCCGCATTGAAAGCGTGGAATCCGTCGAATAAACCAAAATGGCTGGACGAACAGTTTTACCGCGAGAAGATTATCCCGCGATTGAAAACCATTGCGGTGCCGAAAATAGTCTCTATCCTTTCTGTTTCGGAGCCTTATGCAACGAATATCCGCGCTGGCCGGACGATCCCGCATCCCCGGCATTGGTTGGCGCTGGCGAACCTGGCACAGCCTAAATAAAACATTTGCTTTCCAAAATCGAGGAGACTTATTGTAAGTTCAACATGAAAGTATTGCTTGCTCTATTGCTATCCTACATTTGGATTGTTGGAGAGCCACAGCCATTACCGGATCACGATTATCCCCTCACTTTGAGTGTCACTCGCGCTACACGCCACAATCATAATGGGTACGTAACGACAGATATTGTAGGCTCTCTGTCAGACGATCCTGAACACAAACAATTGCACATGACGTGTGATGTGGGAATCTTTAGCATCGGTCCAGATGGACAACCGGGTAACAAATATCAGGCTCGCCACGGCAACAAAACGAATGAAATAAAAATTGCGGCGCGAGAACAAGGAAGCGACAAGATACACGAACACACCTGCAAGTTCTAATCTTCGGAACCAAACAGTTCATCATACATTTCTTCGTATTCTAGCTCTTCATCAAATTTAGATGGCGCGAGCGAGTTCAGGCAGGCCATAACAGCGCGTCTGTTTCCCCTGTGCTTTTTGAGAAGCCGCCTAACAACTGTCTCGGAAAAATTTGCCAGCCATTTTTTGCATTTTGGACACTGAATTTTTTCAGAGAGCTTGCCCGCTGGAATGTTGTAGCATCTCGGACAGACCGCGTGCTTATCGCAGAATTTGTATCCGCGATTGCGAATTACCGATCTACAGGCAATGCAACGGTCAGGCATTTTTCTCGCTTTAGCAACTGAATTGCTTTAGCAATTTTGAGTGCCGTAGATTTTCTAATGCGTTTTCCCGCACGAAGTCTGTTTATAGTGTCCCTGCTTACTCCCGCTGCTTGAGCCAATCTGTTATTCGACAATCCCTCACCGTAGGATTTCGTTCGCAAAATCGGATCGTTAACGATTCGCTTTGTTTCTTCTGGACGATACTCCGTAACTTTGGAATTTAATAGGCTGGCATCTTCCCCCTCTTCCCATCTCCGGTTAGTTTCCTTCCCGATAACGCGGAATTCATCGGCGGCAATTACCGGCATCCGCTGTAGCAGCCCTTCCGTTTTTGAACTGCATAATTGTCCATCGGGCCTCAGACTTTTTGTTTCCGCGTGCTTTACGTATTGCAGGAGCGTGCTTCGATAGGTATGCGGCAAAGCCTCGTTTGATAATTTCTCTTTTGCGTCGGGCCGCGCCAGTTTGTACGATTTTCCGTCGTAAACATTCACCCATTCGGCCCCGTACCAGTCCATCGAATCCGGCGAAAGCGGAGCTACTAGAAAAAATCGTTTAGGATCGGCATCGTCCGGGTATCCAATCGGCTTGAGAATCACCGGACTCGAAATGAAATTGAAACATTTCGTGCGCTCCCGGTAAGGCAATCGCTTTTGCCGGTCCTGCAACACTTTCAAAATTTCCGGCGTGCGAATTACGATTCGCATCATTGCGGGCAAATCGAACCAGTCCGGTTCAACGCAAGGAAGATTCAGAGCATTGCGGATAATCCAATCCCACGCTTCGACGATCCATACCGGGGCCTCTTTCTTTTCGTCGATTCCGGGCTTTGGAGCGCGGAGGTATCCTAGACCGTGGCCGCTGGCTTTCTCGATTTGTATACCGTTCGCGGTTTTCGTGAACAATGCGTAACGCTTAGAACTAATCGAGTAGCAGAAAATCTCGTGCTGCTTTCCCTCAGCATCGAAATTTACATCCTCGATTTTTAGAATGGAATTCGTAACAACGTAATGGTCATACGGATTCAGTCGCGCAAAGTTCTCGGAAAGATTTCGTACGTCTGCCCAAGACAAAGCCCTAATAGCTTCTCGGCCATCCGGCAAATGATCCTGTCCGCCATTGCAGGCGACGAGTCCACCGTTCTCAGAAGCTACAACGGTCATTGAATCCGTGTCGCAAATAGCGTAAGAGCCTTTCGCATCGGTTATGCTGCGCTCAAGCATGGCGAGCAAGAGCCTTCCGGCAGACGTGATTAGAGAAGCGAAAATAGGGCAATACCAGAGGCCGGGAGTCTCGACAATCTCTGAGGATGTTTCAAATACTTTCTCGCCTGAGAAAACCCGAATCTTCTCTCGATTGGTTTTTGACTTGTTTCTGATGCGCTCAGGATTCAGTTCCACGAAAAGCCCGTATGATCCTGCGTTCGCTAGGATTTTCAGAAAATAGACGAGGGCCTTTCGTTCGTTCTCGGGCATATTTTTGTCGGATTTGATCTGTGAACGGGATTCGATAACCTTGCGGAAAAAATCGTCTTTCGTCGGATCGACATTGACCGCACCGCGCAACAGTGTCGGATTCAATCCGGCTTGCTTTCCGTTTGGGACTATGCGAACAGCTTTGACGATTTTAGGAACCTTTCCAGTTAGCAGAACAGACGCAACGATGTCGGGGCCTGCAAACCAGATTGGCGTATTTGACGTTAGCGGATTCACTCCGATATTGCTGTTTTTGCCGTTGTACGTTGTGCGTACCGGAAGAATATCCTCCGAAGGTTCTACCAGCGCGAAGAACGAAAGCTGTTTCCAAAACTTCGGATCGAAAGCCCGTTTCAGCGTCACACGTTTCAGGAAAGTTCTGATTCTGCCTGTCGCATCCTCGACGTTCAATCGTTCTGCTATCAGAAAACGCCACAACCCCATTAGCGTGTTCACTGTAGGGTACTCGGACATAAAATCGAGGTAAACGACTGGAACGGCGGTATTACGGATACGGCATTCGACGCGGCCCCCGTAGTACGCCTGCATCGCAATTCCATGAATGTTTGGAGACAGCTCGAATTTGTCCGAGGGCAACGACAATCCCATCTGTTTCAAATAGGACTTCGCAACACTCGCAGGCGAGAAAGCACGATCCGAATTTAGAACAATCGGATGGCAGTCGAATTCCAATTTGAGCGCGTTTAACAATCCGACAGTCGCAATTCCGTCTTGCCGGTTGTACTCGATTTCCTCGACTGTTACTTTTCCGGTTGGCTTGTGGTCGCCAATCTTGCCGGGTATTCCACGGTCCTTGCACGCGGAATCGAGCGTATGCGATTTGTTGTATAAGGCCCAAAACAGCGTTTTCAAATCGAGACAGCGGATCGGCGGAAACGCAGTTTTACTTTGACTGCGAGAGTTCACAAGACGAAAGAATGCGCCCTTGCCGTCCTTTGGCTTTATCGTAATTCGCGGCCTGAATTTGTTTTCGCGCATCTTGCCGGTTTTGCTGTCGAGATATTGATTCATCGTGAGCGACCAAGCTCCACCACGGCGCGTTGTCCAGCAGCCCTCTAACGCCAATCGAGACAAATCGAAAGGAATGTTAAAGCCCACGATAAGGGCCTCTGCCCGTACCGCCTGCCAAAATATCCGTTTGATGAATTCAGACCGGCTGAAAACTTCTACACCATGCGCCTTGCCATACTCCCGAAGGATCGCGGTCTGCCCGGAATTCAAATCGTCAGCGTGGAAAAATCCCTCTTGCACGGATTGATAACCGTTTTTCCCCTGTTGGCAATAGCGATAGCATCCGAAAGTCAGGCATTGACGCTGATCTAAAGTCGTTTCGCAATCGACAATCAAGGCACGCTTAGTCCATTTGTCGGGAATGTTTGCAGGCGCTAACTTCTCGTCACTGGACTTTTCGAGTCGTTCCGTGTGCGCTCGTAATTCAATCGTTTTCATTACATGTGCTCAAATCTGCGGCCCACTGGCAATTCCTGTCCGCGAGTTGACGCAAAAAGATAGCCTCTGCCCTAAGCATGATTGCTGTGCGCTTCTTAGGATCGCTTTCACGATGGAGTTGAATGCCAGCTTGCAAATAGCCTTCGGTAACTAAGGCATGACAATTACGGCAAAGAAGCACGATAAAAGTCGCGTCGTGATTTCTCGACAAAACATGATGCCTCTCAAGCACGCTTCGAGAAACGCGGCGTTTTAGCCAGCGAAGTGATTTCGGAATTAGAATCACAGGATCGGACACACTACAGAACAAACAGCAATGCGGTCCCGGCCCGAATTTCCTCAGCCGCTCGACGTGCCGTGCATCTGTCGCAATTGGATCGTTGTCTTTCACATTTAGCCGTAAATAAAGTTATAAATCGTGTCGAATTCCAGTTCTCCCGCGTCCGCTAGCATGTCGAGAATCTCAGGATCGGTAACGAAACTATAAGGGCCTAGCCGTTTTCCCTTGAACGGCGCGAGGAAGGATTCCTTTCCAGTGGATAGATAATTTTTCGTCGCCGCCATGTACTTCGATACAAGCGTTGCATCGCGGGAACCGCGAACGTCGATTGAAACGATGCCTTCATCGGTCAGAAAATTGAGCGAGCGAGAAATTCTGTCGGATCGTTTGGCGTAGTAATTTCCGCCGCTGCGCCGAAGTCCGTCTCGAACGTATTGCAGGACCGTTCGCGGGGAAACATCTGTCCGTTTCGCAGCGTCCTTGAGCGACAGTTTCTCGCGTCGCATCAAGGCCAGCGTCGAAAGAGCCTGCTCGCGTGCTTCGCGGTCCCTGGGAGCCATAGTCCGGCCTCTCAGTTGCCCCAGGAATCGACACTTGACTTCTTAGTGGGAGTTATAGAGAATGGTTCTATCATAAGTTCCACTTATGAGATTCCTTCCTGGGTTCGGGCCGGTTCCGTCGCCAACGATTCCGGCCCTTTTACTTTACAGTTAAAGGTAAGTAGTTAGTTACTCTTGCGGCGCGTTATGCACACATCGAGTATGTGTAGCCGCCTGCCCGGTGATATTTTTTCAGCACAAGGCTCTTCGTTTCCTCGAATGTTTCGCAGACACAAATCAATTCACTTTTCTTGCTGCGCTCGTACACGCCGATCCGCCAGCCCTGAAACGCCTCGACGCCGGGAAGCGCCGGACGGCATTGAAATATCCAATACGTCCACGCATCGAAAGCGGAACCTACTTCCGTTTTCTTCTGCGATTTGTCAATGCAGGCACGGCAAAATTCGCTTACAGAATCGCGTAGACTCCCGCATTCCATGCAACGATCTTGCGCAATGCGTTCGTGCATTAGCATGTCTTGCGCTGTGCTTCCGGCCCGCAATTCGCTTGCGAGCTTGTTTTTCTTTGCTGTGAGTGTAGGCATTCTATTTCTCGTAAAAAAAGAATGTATCGGAAATCGTTCCCGTAAGGGCCGCTGCCATTACCACGTCAACCCCTCCGTTGCTTCCGGGCGGTAAAATAATCCCTCGCAAATCAATCGTTGTCGGGATCGTTGCCTGCACCGGGACGGCAAACAGCAATGTCGCACCTGCCGGATTAACTCCACACGCTCCTATTCGCGTTGCGGTATTTTGCGGAGATGTGGTTGAGCTTGCTTTTATGTTTATTACCGATGGGCCGGTAATGCACGTGGTTCCAATGTTTGTCGTAACTAAAATGTTCACAGTAGCCGCTGCGCTGGCGACGATAACTACACGATCTAAATATGCCGTAAGCTGCCCTAAGCCGGAATTGATAACGAGATGAATCATTTGCCCGGAGAGGGGATTAGTTATATTGCCGCTGCTGTAAGCGTACGCCTGACTCAATCCGTCCGAAATTGCCTGTATCGGTGGAACGGCATTCACCGTCGCAGAATTACTTGACACCGTGCTATTCCCCGAAAAACATGGTGCAACTGTCTGGGAAATTACAATGTTTGCTGTGTCAGGAGAGCCTGCCTGTGTAACGGAAGCGCTAAGGTTTATGGATGCTTGTGACACGCCGGAAATTGATGCGCTTATAGTTACAGCGAGTCCTATACCCGCCGTCAAGGTATTCGACGATGCCGCCGACTGCCACGTATTTGCACTCGGAGTTGTACTGGTGGGATCGCCGGTAACAGCGATTGACGCGGAAAACGTGTGACTGTTGGAGGGATTTTGGTTGTACACGTAAACACAGACGTACTCATTCTGGGCAAGAGGGACAAAATAGAAATTGTTATTGAATCCTTGCGGGCCGGAATTACCCCACACCAGAGAATTCAATTTGTAAATCGGCCCACCAATCGTGGGTAGTGGAATATCAGTTGCCGATGCAATAGACGGAATGAAAAGACACAGCATTGCTAACAGCAAGAAAAGTTTTCTCACAGCATTTTCTCCCTTTTTGTCCATTACGCTTTCTTCCTGAAATACACGATGCGGTTATCGTTTTCACTTCCTGGCGATTCGGTTTCTTCGCAATCATCCGGGCTACACGCTGTAAATCCGCCGCGTACTTCGGAGAGGATTTCTCCGTGGGAATCAGCGATAAAATAACTGCGCGTGCCAACGTCGAACACGACTGCCTCATGTTCTCCGAGTTGCATTACTTTGTCTGTCGCGTCCGATCCGATACGCTTTAGCAGTTCTTTCACGTCTATAGGTTCTGCCGTGTGGAAAATAACAAACGTATTTGCTCCCGCGCGTATCGGCGTCGGAATTTCCGAAACGCGAATGGCTGTCACCATCACGGAAATGTTTCTATGGCGTCCGCGATTGACAATCTTTCGCAGCGCGGGAGGCATACTCGCGGGACTCGCGGTATTTGCGATTTGATGGACTTCCTCGAAAACAACCCACAAATTCTGCCCTTCCCAAACCATGCGGCAAAATTCGTTTGCGTCATCGAAGAGAGAACCGCTCTCATCCTCTTCCGGTACGTAGCGCACGGCGAGAGATTGCTTGTTATTTGTGCGGCACCATTCGATAAATTCCTGCAATTCCGTCAGTGAATGAACGGTATTCGGAATCCACGAATACGCCTCATCTTCGTTCGGATCGTAAACAAAGATGTTCAATTGCTTTTTTAGAATGTTTTGGACGTATGTGGTTTTTCCACTACCGCGAAAACCGCAGGCAACTAGCACCCGATTTTGATTGCTTGTGTTCCCTGCGGTCATCGCTTCGGAGTCCAATCTTTCCAGCGTTGGCCGGACGTTACGGTGTTAATAATCGCGCCCGGTATCACTATGTGTTTAAGCAGAAACCACGCGACGATTACAGCAGCACCTACCAATGCGACAAGCCACGCATTGAGCCCGCTGCGTTGTGGCTGTTTGCATTCGGAAGGATTCGGCATAGCGGATTACTTTCGGCTGCCGAATTGTACGCGCTTGTCGTTTTTGTCTTTCGCAGCGCCGTAGGTATATGGCTTTTTGCGCCTTTCGTAGAGATGGAACCCCCCGGAAACCTTGCGTCGTTCCTCGCCGCTGAATTCGTTTCCGTTGCCGTTTTTCTTCGTATCGCGTGAAGAATTGCGGCTATCGTCGTCGTTCTCTTCTTCCGTCGATCTCAGCAAATCCTCGAATTTCTCGCGGACAGCTTCATCGTCGCAAAGAGCTTCGACAAATTGGCGAATCAACTTCTCTCCGTCAGGGGTTATCTGTACGGATTTTTCACTGTCCATGTAATCGACAAATTCGGTTTGCAGAGATTTGCATTTTTCGCGGTCTAAACGTGGCACGGTGTTTCTCCTTTTGCGCTCCGGTAGGGGGAGCGCCTGCTCGAAGTGTCCCGTAGGGGTGTATAGTCATCAAGCGGTAAAGACGAAAAAGGGGGGTATTAAGTAGTTACGGCCCGCACCAATCGTCTAGGTTCTTCGGCCTGCCAGATGGAAGCGTGGGAAGGAAGCGACCGGACTTTCTGACAAATTGTTGTAGTAATTTCGTGAAACCGGAATAGTCTCGGCTCAACATTTTTGCCAGTTCAAAAAACTCGTAAATCCTTCCATCTTCCAATGCCCTAGCCGACATGTGTTTCGTTAGCTCGTATTTGACTAGCTCGAATTCGCGTTCGTTGATTCGTGGTTTGCTGGCGTCCATTTTGTGTTACTCCGTTACTCGTCGCTAGACGGAAAGAAAGGTTGTTTCAGTTTCGGCTCTACATGAATATCCGTTTTGCGACGGCGGTATTTCGTTTTGTTTATCGCGCCGCGTTCACGTCTGTCTGCTTCCTCTATTGCCGTAAAGAACGAACGCAGAGATACAAACTTCAATCGTCCGAGGGATGCGATGGAGTCAAATACGGAATTTCGTTTGTCGTCCCATAACAGGACGCCTTTAATAAATTTGTGAGATAAGAAAAGAACTCTCATTTTCGCATTGCTCCGTTACTCTGAATTTTTCGGCTCAAAACAAAAAACGGCGGACAATTTCGAGAACTGTTACGTTCCCGCGATTGCCGCCGTATCCAAAAACCGTGCGGTGTCTGCGCTTAAGCCGTGACTACTTCGTCCAGCGGCCACTGTGACTGAGACGCATCTCAGAACAGCGCGCTAAATTTTTGTGAAAGGAATATTCCTTACCGGCTCCAACAAAAAAAATCACTTTGAAAATTTCAACAGAAGTTAGAGCCTAAGAGTTATGCCCGATCCGACACGCCTTAGGCCCTTTTTGGAGGGTGGAAAAAGAAACGCGCCGGATCGAGCAATTCTTTTTCCGGCTCCTATTATACCCCCTTTGTCAACTTTCCCCCTCTCCCTGCCCCCTGTGTCACTCCGTAACACTGTAACACTTAAATAACATTGGCTATAAGCTACACCTATGAATTGAACTGTATCCATAAGCGCAGCCTACCCCGACAACAGCCACCGCCGTCTCTATCCCCGGGCTACGTTTGACACTGCGGGACGGCACCGCCTATAGTCCGTTGAGGGATCCCACGCCGAATTTTCGCGAGCGCCGCCGCATCAGTCATTCTGCGGCGCCTTTGTAATCGACCGTTTCGCGCGGCAACGGGATTGTCGAGGACAGGTTCGGGTTCATGGCCAGGGGAAATTTTGGTGAACGCCTGAAGCGCGAGCGCGAACTGCGCGAAGTTTCCATGGACGAACTCACCAAGGCTACGCGCATCAGCACCCGTTTCGTCGAAGCCCTGGAAAATGAAGATTGGGCGAAGCTGCCCGGCGGAATCTTTGGCCATGGGTTTGTGCGCACCATCGCGCGCTACCTGGGCCTGGATGAAGAGGGGCTGCTCGGCGAATATGACCTTGCTCGCGCCGAACATTCGGCCCCCGCTCTCTCCAAGCCCGAGGAACGCATTCCAACGCCGCCGAAGTGGCTTCCGGTTGCAGCCGTTCTTGTAGTACTTTTCCTGGTTGCCGGTCTCTTCTACACGGGCCGTTACGGCTGGCGTCGCTACGCCGCGTATCGCGCGGCAAAAAAATCCGCCGCTGCTTCCCTGCCGGCGCAGCCGCAGTCCGGTTCCAGTTCAGCCGTATCAGCAGAACCGTCTGCTTCTACTGGTCCACTCGATCTTTCCGTCTCCACTTCCGCGGCAACGCACGTACGCATACTCGCGGACGACAAACTTGTTCTCGACGCGGAGCTGCCGGCCGGGGAGAATCGCCATTATTCGGCCAACGACCATTTCGAGGTGACTGCGGGGGACTCCTCCGCGGTGTTGCTAGAATTGAACGGGAAGGCTATGCCGCCCCTTGGACCGCCGGGCGCCTCCGGTAGAATAGTCTTGAGTGAGAAGGATCTGAGGCGGTAACGCAGTGGAAGCTCTTAGCCCGGAAATTCTCGAAGATCTGCGCCATGGGCGCGCCACACGCGAACGAAAAATCGCCGTTTGCACCGGCGGAGCGCACCTTGCTCCGGCGGATCGCGCGGAGATTCTTGCGGTTCTTGCGCACGACTCCGACGAGATGGTCTCCTCCCGCGCGCAAGACGCGATGCTCTCGCAGCCCCTGGAATCCTTTATTGAGGCTCTCAAACGCGAGCAGGCGCTCCCTGCGCTCTTTTCGTACGCGGCAAAGAATCTTGCCGATAAGCCGGGCGTCTGCGACGCCATGGTGCAAAACAAAAACTGTCCGGCGGAACAGCTCGTTCCTATCGTCCGGCACCTTTCGGCTCTCGGCATCCAGGCGCTGATGGAAGAACTCGATCGTATCAGCGCATCTCCGGCGCTGGCCTCGGCGCTGGAACATTCTACGTCGGTGA
>Ga0209648_10000383_pt1 | contig 33552 bp, 30 predicted proteins | sample GraSoi2013_115cm_FD_185830 | JGI IMG/M metagenome (GOLD analysis project Ga0209648, IMG submission 185830) | Grasslands soil microbial communities from the Angelo Coastal Reserve, California, USA - Sample 9_17_2013_115cm (SPAdes) (version 2) | ecosystem: Environmental > Terrestrial > Soil >...
ACCGATCCTCGTGGGCGTGGTCGGGATTGGACGCATGGGCCGGGGTGTGGTCGACCAGGTGGCCACGATGCCGGGGATGCGGGTGATGGCGGCCGCCGACGTGGACATCGGACGCGCCGAGGCCTGCCTGCGCCAGAACGGCGCCGAGCCTGTGGTGACCGACCGGCTCGGCCCCGCCCAGGACGCCCTGCGTCGTGGGCGGCCAGTCGCTACCGCCGACGCAGGCCTCTTGACGCAGCTGAGGCTGGACGCGCTGGTGGAGGCGACCGGGCTGCCGGAAGTGGGGGCGCGGGTGGCGGCGGACGCAATCGAGAGCCACCTGCACGTGGTGATGCTCAACGTGGAGGCGGACGTGGTCGTCGGGCCGATCCTTGCCGAGCGAGCCCGGCGCGCCGGTGTCGTTTACACGCTGGCCGCGGGTGACCAGCCGGGCGCCATCTTCGAGCTCGCCGAGTGGGCGCAAACGCTTGGCTTCAAGGTCGTCTGCGCCGGCCGCGGGACGGTGCTCTACCCGGACGACCATCACGCGACCCCCGACACATACCGCGAGCAGGCCGAGCGCAACCAGAACAACCCCAAGATGTACTGCTCGTTCCGCGACGGGACCAAGTCACAGACCGAGATGGCGGCGGTTTCCAACGTCTTACGGATGCCACCCGAAGTCCGCGGCATGTACGAGCCGTACTGCCGCTGGCAGGACCTTGGCCGCATCTTCAGCCTGAAAGATGACGGCGGGATCCTGCAGTCGGAGGGCGTCGTCGACATGGCCAACGCCATCGACCCCTCGGGCCGTTACGTACATGAGGACAAGGTCTTTCCCGGCATTTTCGTCGTGGTCACCTCGGACCATGCCGGTGTCCGGTCGTCCATGGGTTCGCTGTTCGAGCCCGGATTTGGCGGCACCGCCCAGCAGTGGGGTCCCAACTGGGGTCTTTTCCGTCCCTATCACCTCGCATGCGTGGAGGTGCCGATGTCGGTCGCGCGAGCGGTTCTTCATGGCCGGCCGACCGGGGACATGCGCGGCGGGATGGTGGCGGAGTTGATCGCGATTGCCAAACGTGATTTGAAGCCCGGCGACGAGCTGGATGGGGCCGGCGGCTACACCGTGTACGGGCTCTCCGAGCGCTACGACGCGGCGCGGGATCGGCGATTGCTGCCGTTCGGATTCGCGTACGGCGGGCGGGTCAAGCGGGCGGTCGCGCGGGATCAGGCGCTGAGTTGGGATGACGTCGAGGGCGAGCGTTCGGGGTTCCTGTATGAGCTGCGGCAGGAGCAAGACCAGCTCTTCGGTTAGCGGACCTTGAAGCCCGTCGGCCGGATCGTGACGATGACTCTGTATTCCCGGTCACTTACCTCGCCGACCGTTCCCCTATATCTCAGCTGAAGGATCTGATAGAAGGCGCCTGTTGGATCGTCTTCGATCGCTTCGACAACTCCACGAATTTGCAGGTATCGGTATGGATCGTCCGGATCAGAGATGTCGAGGGCAACCCGAGGTTCACTTTGAAAGAAGTTGTAGTTGCTGCGGCGCTTCGTGTGAGTGAGCTTGACCACGCCTCTGGCCTCGTCCCACAAGAACCACATGGGATTGACCAGCGGTGCTCCGTCGGGCCGGACGGTGGCGAGGTGCGCGAAAAGCGGTCGCGAGACGAGGTCGGCATGACCGTCTGGAACTTTCATCGTCCTACACCATCCACCGACTTACCGACAATGTAGTGGCTCTCTCAGTGGACAAGTACACGCACGGACACCATGAGTCAGTTCTGCGGAGTCACGCCTGGAGAACAGCCGAGAACTCCGCGGCCTACCTTCTTGACTCTCTCCGGCCAGGACAAGAGCTGCTGGACGTTGGCTGCGGGCCCGGCACCATCACCGTAGACCTGGCTGACCGCGTGGCACCCGGGCACGTCGTTGGCATTGACACGGAAAGCGACGTGATCGCCCGAGCTGATGAGCTGCGCAAGAGTCGCCGCCAAACCAACATCACGTTTGCGATTGGTGACGTATACGGGCTCCAATTCGACGACGCGCGGTTTGACGTCGTCCATGCCCACCAGGTGTTGCAGCACATGGCCAGGCCGATCGATGCGCTAAAGGAGATGTACCGTGTGATGCGTCCCGGCGGCATCCTGGGTGTCAGAGACAGCGACTACGCCGCGTTTGCATGGGCCCCGTCCGACCCTCGTTTGGATCGGTGGATGCAGCTATACCATCAGGTCACCAGACGGAATGGGGCTGAGGCCGACGCCGGCCGCCACCTCCTCGGATGGGTTCAGATGGCCGGCTTCGCCGATGCCACGGCGAGCAGCTCGACCTGGACCTTCGCCGATCCCGAGAGCAGGGCCTGGTGGGGCGGATCGTGGGCCGATCGAGTGCGGTTGTCATCGTTCGCTGACCAGGCGCTGGAATACGGGCTTTCCGACCGCAGCGAGTTGGACTCGCTAGCCGACGCATGGAGGCATTGGGCTGAGAAGCCTGACGGTTTCTTCGCGGTTCTCCATGGTGAGGTGCTCGCTCGCCGGCCCGTCGTGGATCAATAGAATTCGGTGGTCGCAAAACGAATTGCAGTCATTGCTGGAGACGGAGTCGGGAAGGAGGTCATTCCCGAGGGGATTCGCGTTCTATCGGCGATTGATCAGACACTGGACTTCACTGAGTTTGACTGGGGCTCCGATCGTTACGAGCGCACGGGCGCAATGATGCCGCCGGACGCGCTGGCAACACTGGCCAAATTCGACGCCATTTACCTCGGCGCGATCGGCTGGCCCACCGTCCCTGACCATGTGTCGCTCTGGGGCTGTCTACTACCAATTCGGAAGACATTCGAGCAATACGTAAACCTGCGGCCGATCCGCCTGCCACCCGGCATTCCCTCCCCGCTGGCCGGTCGCGGCCCGCAGGATATCGACATGATGTTCGTCCGTGAGAACACCGAGGGCGAATACTCAGGCACCGGCGGCCGTGTGCACGTCGGACACCCCCAAGAAGTGGCCGTCGAAGTTCCCGTCTTCACTCGCATGGCGATCGAGCGCGCCGCTCGGTACGCCTTCGGTTTAGCCGAACGACGGCGCCGGCGACTCGTCAGCGTCACCAAGTCCAATGCGTCCCGCTACGCGTACGTCTTGTGGGACGAGGTCGTAGAAGAGGTATCTCGCGACTACGCGAGTGTTGAGCTGCAGCGGATGCATGTTGACGCGATGGCCGCACGCATGGTCCTCCGTCCCGACACCATCGACGTCGTGGTGGCGTCCAACCTGTTCGGCGACATCCTCACCGATCTGGGCGGCGCACTGCAGGGATCACTTGGAATGTGCGCAAGCGCCAACCTCAATCCCGAACGACGGTACCCCTCGATGTTTGAGCCGGTGCATGGCTCGGCGCCTGACATCGCAGGCAAGGGAAGGGCAAACCCGCTAGGGGCAATCTGGTGCGCGGCGCTGATGGTCCGGCACCTCGGCGATGAGCCGGGAGCTCAACGCATTGAGCGAGCGATCGACCGCATTTGCGAAGAAGGATCAGTCCTCACCGCCGATCTCGGTGGAGCCGCTTCAACCCGCGAAGTCGGCAAACGAATGCTCGAGCTCGTCTGATTCGATCAGGCAAACCACTGTCCCCCGTTGATGTCGATGCTTTGGCCGGTGACGTATGAGGCGAGCGGCGACACAAGGTAGAGAACCGCGCCAGCACACTCTTCGGCTGTGCCCAGGCGACCGAGCGGGATGCCTTTCCTGAAGGTCTCGAGCAATTCCGGTGTGCTGAACTTGTCGTGGAAGGGGGTCTCGATTACACCGGGCGAGATCGCGTTCACTCGAATGTTTCGCGACGCAAGCTCTTTCGCCAATCCCCGCGTCAATGTCATCACGCCTCCCTTGGCCGCCGCGTAGGCAAAGGCGCCTGGTCCGCCACCGTGACGAGCGGCGACGGAGGAGACGTTCACGATGCGCGCGCCGTCGCCGAGGTGTGGAAGCGCGGCCTTGGTGGCGAAAAAGACCGAGGACAGGTTGAGGGCGATAACCTCCTGCCAGAGCGCCGCGTCCATCTCTTCGACCGCGCTGCGGCCGACCAATGAACCAGCGTTGTTGACGAGGATGTCGATCGGCGCACCGAGCGCCTGGACCGCCGCCTCCACAGCCTTGCCTGCTGCCGTGGGGTCGCGAAAGTCCCCCTGGACCAAGAACGCGTGGCGATCATGAGATTCGACCGCTTGCGCGGTCTCCTCAGCTTCCTTCCGGCTGCTGCCGAAGTGGATCGCGACGTCGGCGCCGGCGCCGGCCAGAGCTATGGCGGTCGCACGCCCGATCCCGGTGCTGGCGCCGGTGACAATCGCCCGCTGGCCTGTCAGATCAATTTCCACCACGGGTCTGTCCTCCTATTGCCCCGCCGTCCTGCGGGTGCCTGCAACCACTCGCTCGACGGACGGAAGGTACCAGCCCTCGAGCGGTGCGGCGGGATAGGGCACGTCGAACGCAGTTACGCGCGCAATCGGCGGTCGAGGTCATAGAACGCCTCGCAGGCCAGCGTGGCGACGATCTCGGCCCCAAAGCCAGCGCTCGTTGGGGCGTGGAACACCGCCGACTGGCTGGGCGCATCGGCAAACCTAAATCCGACTCCGGATTTGGAGGCCGTTCTCAGGCCTCATCGGATCTGGCGTGAAGAGTGGATCAGGACCGCCAACGGAGTTCAGGTTAGTGAGACTGACGGTTGACGACACATAAGATGACAGGCATGACGCTCGTCGGCAAGATCGCGTTGGTTACGGGGGCGGGCTCTGCGACTGGCCTTGGGAACGCGATCGCCCGTGCTTTGGCAACAGCCGGCGCCGAGGTCGTGCTCGGCGACATTGACATCGATGGCGCCGACCGGAATGCTGCGGCGATCGGAGCGGCAGGGCGCGCCATATTCATGGACGTGACCGACGAGAGCTCGGTTCAGGCCGCAGTTCGGGAGATCGGACGCGTGGACATCCTCGTCAACAACGCAGGTGTAACGCAGCGCATGCCCATTTGGGATCTCTCAACCGATGACTTCGACAGGCTGCTCTCGATCAACCTTAGGGGAGGGTTTGTGTGCCTCAGAGCCGTTGTCGCAGGAATGATGGCTCGCCGTTGGGGCCGTGTCATCTGGATCTCTAGCGTCGCCGGCAAGCAAGGAGGTGGGATCATCGGGACTGCCCACTACGCTGCAAGCAAAGCGGGTGTAATTGGGCTTTGCCAGGCCGCGGCCCGTGAGCTGGGTCCTTATGGCATCACCAGCAATGCGATTGCGCCTGGGTTCATCCTCACGGGCATCGCGACCAAAGCACTCGACGCCAACCAGGCGGCCGAGCTCGACCGCACTATTAGCGCTATGGCGCCGGTGCGCCGAAGCGGAGTACCCGAAGATATTGCCAACGCGGTGCTCTTCCTAGCCTCCGCCGAGGCAAGCTACGTGACCGGGGAAGTGATCGACGTCAACGGTGGCATCTACTTCGACTAGCAGAATTTTGGCTCCGGGACAGGGACTCGAACCCTGAACCTTGCGGTTAACAGATCGGCGACCCCCGCTCAAAAATGGCGGCCTGACTTTGCCCGGTGCCGCTGAGTGCCGTCACATATCAGAGTTTGCCACCGGCGTTGCTGTACGCGCACCGCAGAGCGCAGCCGACCGTGGCGCCGCCCTCGGCACCAGACCCAAACGTCGATTTAGGCGCGGCGAGCGCAATCTCGGGGGGTCCGGGATGACTGCTTCGCCGCAACAGACTAAGCAAGGCCCCGTGGTCTCAAATCAGGCGCTATCGCTCAGCCAGCCGTGCTGGTTCTCCTAAGTTGAGATATCAGATCGATCTGCCTCAATTTTGCTCCGGATTACGGAAGTCCATCGTCAAGTTGGTCAATTGTCCTTCGGACACGTTGCAAACCATCCAAGAACGCGTCTCGCACAGCCATCTGCCGAGGATCAAGCCCCGTCATTACCCTGGCCTCCTGTGCCCTCTCCTCCGAAACCTTCAACATAGTCCGCACGTGCTCAAGTACATGGTCAGGTGGGCGCGGTGGATTGGGCGATCCCTCCACGAGCGCGGCGAAAAAGTCGACCTCTTGCTCTAGCTCTAAAATCTGGCTCTCGCTCCAACCCATGCTTCCAGCTGAGGCGAGCACGGATTGAGCCTGCGACAGGCTATCTCTTAGCCAAAGACTGATCGCGTCCTCCTCATCACTGGGTTTTGATCGCCCTGGGCCGTTCATCATGCAAATGCAGTCACGAGTCTGACTACCCTGCGGCTACTCCTGCCTCAGGTGCAACAAGTGCTGCCCCCACTCCTAGGGCGACAATGACCACCGGTGCCGGAGCTGCGGGAGCTCATACACGTCAGCGTGTCCCTCCTGCGCCAACGCGGCGTTCACCCTATCCATCGGATCCTGAACCTTTAACCAGTCTGTCGCCCCAACCGGAAGAGGGGTTCCTCCACAGTCATGTGATTCCTGATTTGCGACGCGATACAGCTCACCGGATGCAGGACCTGCTACAGGAGCGCGCGCACTAGTCTGCTCCCCCCGGTGAGCCTTACTCCATTTGCGCACGGTCACGGTCCCGTCACAAATGGCGCCTAGGCTCCAGACTCAGGAGGGCGCTCATTCGAGCGTTCGACAAGCGGCAATGGGAGGTCATCAAATGCTCCGTCTCGTCTGTACATCGCTCGCCGCGGCAGCCCTGACGCTGGTAGGTGCGGTCCCCGCCTCGGCTAACGCCACGATCAACTCGGGTTTCTACGACCACCAGATCATCGAGTACGTCGCCACCGCCGAAGTCACGTCATCACCTCAGGCGGCGCAGCTGATCGCCAAAGGCAACGTCGTGTACCACGTGGTCGACGCGAACGGCTCCACACCAGATGTGCAGTGCAGCCGCCTGCTCGCGGCACTCCCCGCGGATGCCACCTCGTGCAATGTGCTCAACTTCATTCCAACCGAGGTTGGTTACGCAGGTGGCGCCTGGAATCTGCAGATCTTCCATTGGAAGCAAGGTGTCACACCCCACGAGCTGAGCAAGGACGATGACATCGTCGCCGCTGCCAACGCCGGCTTGGGCACGATCGAGGTGACCAACGTGTTGGTTCGTTGCCCAGTCATCAACTTCGCCGCGCTTCGCTAGCGCTCGGCTAGCTCCGAATTTCCGCGGGGACGGTGCGACGGACCGTCCCCGCGACACGTTGTTCGGCAGGAAATTTGGCTCCAGACTTTTGGCTCCGGGACAGGGACTCGAACCCGGAACCTTGCGGTTAACAGATCGATGCGGCCCGTTCAAAACTGGTGGTCTGAATTCGCTGAGTGCCGCTGAGCACCGCCAAATGCCACCGTTTATCACCGGCGTTGCTGTATGACCACACTCAGCAATGGCTTTGAACCGAGGCGCACCCCATCCCCCACGGTTTTGAAGACCGCGTTTCTGGCGTCCGCCAGTGTCCAGGGATGTCCGCGCAAGATGAACAGTCAAGGGCTGGGATCCGCTGACGCTCGGTGACGGTCCCATGTCCGACAGAATGGCTGTTAGGACCTCTGCCTCTTCAGACGCACGGTCCCGGACCGTGTCGGTGGCGTGTCCATGCGCGTCCTGCTGGGTCCGCGACCGCCCCTAAACTCAAATCCCGCGGCCATTGCGTCCGCAGGTGACCTGCCATGACCGCCTGTTTCGGAATGTGTGACCCGGCGGTGCCCCGCCGGACGTCCTGACTAGCCTCCAGCAGCACGGTGAATGAGGATGGTTGTGGGCCGTTCAGTTCAGTTCGGACGATCGAACTGAACACGCGTCCAACGCGCGATAGAAGTCGTCGTTGCCGCGATCACCATGGAGCGGACGGCGCGAACGGCGGTCCGCACCGTAGCCCGGCCGTGCTGACCGGCGCCGATGATGCCTGGGTCGGCCAGTGCGCTTCCTCGTACTCGGAGGCGAACAGATAGCTCACGGCCAGGCTGCGATACGGCCGCCAGCGGTCCGATATCTTGACCAGCTCTGCCTCGGTGGGAACGTGGTCGAAACCGTAGATCCGTTGGATCGCGCGACGCAGCGCGATATCGCCGGTGAGAAAGACGTTTGGCCGGTTCAGCGCGACGAGCAGGAAACCGTGTGCCGACCACGGCCCGATGCCCTTCACTGCGGTCAGGGCTGCCTCGACCTCTTCGTCTGTCATGCGTTCAAGCGCCGCATCGCTCAGCCGCCCATCGACGAATCGCTCCGCGAGCGCCCGCAGTGTCGCGCCCTTGCGAGCCGAGAGCCCGGCGGCACGAAGTACCTGCGGATCGGCTGCCAGCAGCTCGGCCGGCGACGGCAAACGACCGCCGAATCGCTGTTCGATACGGGACACGATCGTGCGTGTCGCAGCGACCGACAGCTGCTGACCGGCGACCTGAAAAATGAGTGTCCCGAACGCATCGAGCGGCGGGAGCTCGTCCATCCACGCTCGCGGACGAAAGGCTGGAAGTGCGTCGATGACTCCCGCGAGCACCGGATCGGCGTTGCGAAGGAACTTGCGAGCCTGTCGGTCGGCGAGCGCAGCGGGTTGCCGCGGACGAGCACCCACGCTCAGGCCTTGAGCAGGCGCTCGAGAACGTCGAGAAGCAGCACGACGCTTAGCCTAGTTGGGAGTGCTGATGATGGTGGTCTCCAACCACTTGGGCCGAGACTCGTGCACCAGTTTCTAACCGGGCTCCGATTTGTGGGCGTGTTACACGGCCTGACTTCGTCGCGAGAGAAGCTTCGGGAACAACCACGTTGGAGCAACGGTCAGGAAACCAGCCAAAAGCGCCGCCCCAGCCAGGGCGCCAGACCAGAAGTCAACTGACGAGATGTGACCTGAAAGGTAGCCGTACCTGATGACCAGATACGCGACGATCCAGTAGAGAACGCTGGTGATAAGCCCAGGCGAGTAATCACGCTGCCGAATCGTCCAGAAGACGTGGACGGTGACCCCATGTATCGCAAAACCGAAGACCCAAAACAAAGGCAACACCACGAAATGTCCACCGAACAGATCGAACAGCAGGTTGCTTGCAGCTATGGCCACGACAGCGCCGGCGTTGAACCAAAAGAACATTTGCCGGCTGTACGCCGGCCAGAAGTTGGCGCTCACCCAGCGAACAAAGCCGCCATTCATCATCGTCTCGTCCAGCAGGTGGATCACATAGGCGGCGAGCAACGTCCAGGCCAACAGATCGAGCGTCATCGCATCTCCCAAAAGCTAGTGGTGTGGCCGTAGTGCTCCCGCAAGTTTTCATTAGCCGGCAGTAGGCCCCGCCGAAATCCTCAGGACCGAACTCCCGGACGTATCGTTCCAGTTTTCACGTCAATTGCTCCCATATGGTCCGCCGTCTAGGTCACTGGACACACCGGGAATGGTCTAGTAGGCTAGACGCAATGCCGCTGGATTCAAACCTGTTGACGCTTGCCAAGGAAATCCACGATCGGATCATCGACCTTCGGCGCGAAGTCGACCAAGAACAACGCGGACTCCGGAAGGCGGTCCGAAGCCTTCATGCCGGCGGCGGCTCCATGCGGGAGATTGCCGTGGGCATCGGACTCAGCCACCAGCGTGTGCACCAGATCATCGGAGACTCGAATGACCTGATGCGGCCGCCCATCGCGAGCAGCCTCAATGGTCACCTGCGACGCTTCACTGACCGAGCGCAAAGTGCCTTCGAGCTCGCCTGGACCGAGTCGACCGCCCTCAAGCACGAGTACATCGGAACCGAGCACCTGCTGCTTGCTTTGCTCGACTCTGATGGTGTCGCGGGAGACGCGCTGGTCAAACTGGGAGTGAAAGTTGAGGTAGCGCGCAAGCGTGTAGTAGAGATCGTTGGCATCGGCGACTGTGACTGGCCACCTGAGCATCCCCGTCCGCTAACTGCACGCGGAAAGAGGGCGCTTGACCTGGCTAGACGCGAAGCTAGGAAGCTGAAACACGATTATGTCGGCACCGAGCATGTGCTTCTTGGCCTGGTCGCTGAGACGGAGAGCGTGGCGGCTCGCGTCCTTCGCGAACTCGGACTCGACATTGACACGGTGCGTCCGGCGGTGATCAGCTTGCTCGCGGAATAGCCTGACTGATTACGTCGTCACCCTCGTCCCATGGCCGACGACTTGTGACTCACCAGTGTCATCGGCATCTGAGTCACGCTGGCCTGGCTCAACGTCGATTCCATGATCTGCGCCATTGATGCGCGACGCTATTGCTCGTCCAGGGAGTGTCGCCAAGAGTGGTCATGGACGTTTTTCGGCCATTCACAGATCGGCCTAACTATGAACACGTATGCGCACGTCATCCCAGAAATGCGGCGAGAAGCCGCGAACAGAATGGACGAACTAATCCGGGACTGCACGGTCAGCCAAACCCCAGTTTGAAGCCGGCTCTTTCGGTCGCGGCCTTGAAGGTATGGGGACGGCTTTGCGGCTGGACTCTGGCTCGCGGTCATGCACGCTCTGGCGACTGCATCGCGATTAGCGCCTACCTCGGCCAGAGCGACAGCTTCGATCGCGCCATGGTGTCGTTCGCCGAGGCCTACGCCGACCAGAACGAGCAGGACTACGCGGCCTTCCAGAAAGCAGTCAAGGACAAGAGGATCGCGGCAATGGCTGGGAACTGACCGATGTGACGCAGGCGGCGCCACGAAGCACATCGGGCTCGCCGATCAACCGGCGGGTCGCGGAGCCGGCGTCCTTCGCAGGCTTGCAGCCGTCGCTACGACTACGGTCAGCGGCAGCACCCACCACGCGATGATTCCTCGCTGATTAAGCGCCGCCGTGATCAAGAGAGCCGCACCCACCGCCACTGCGACGGTCCAGTCGTCGCCGACGATGAATCCGTACCAAAACCGGAAGAAGGCGCCGACGCCGGTGGCGACGCGTGACAAGGCGGTGCTCATGCAGCCACCACCCGCCTACGCTCGATCCGGGTGTAGCTCAGCGCGATGACCGCATAGAACGCGAGCAGAGGAAGGATCGACAGGTCGCCAGAAGGCCACTCGACGCCCAGGCCTTCGAGGGACCAGAAGGTGCCGAAGGTCGTGAGTAGGATGCCGACGACCAGCTGCAAGACGCTGCGAGGGATCCGGTTGAACGCTGCCGCGAAGGCCGTCCCGACCGCGGCGGTCAGGACGAGCGCCGCTGTACCGCCAACGATGGCTGCGGTCATCTCCCGCGCGGCGAGACCGACCGAGACCACGATGAAGGCTATCTCGAGTCCCTCGAGAAGCACTCCTTTCAGGGCCAGGACGAACGCCGTCCAGTCCACGCCCGGACCAACCCAGCGCTCAGAGTCGGTCACTGCTGAAATCCCCATCCCAGTGAGGCGCCGGGCGGCCACCCGCATGATGCCTTTGCGCAGCCACTGGAGGCCAAAGACCAGCAGCAGCACGCCGATGACCAGCCGCAGGGGACCGATCGGGACCGAGCCGAGGGCCAGGCCGAACACGACTACTGACGCAACCAGCACCGCGAGACCGGCGATGACCCCGAACCACGTCGATCGCCACCCCCGCGTGGCGCCGACGCCAACGACGATGGCGACCATCTCGACCGCCTCGACGGTCGAGCCGAGGAAGGTGGTGAGGAACACAGTCGCGATTGCGCCCGTCATGTCTGGTGATAAACCCGCAGCTGCTTGACCCGGTCCGACTGGGCAAAGAGGCGGACCAGCAGTAGGCCAGTGACGAAGCCGCCGACGTGGGCCGAGTAGGCGACGCCGCCCGAGGTCGCATTGCTGATCGAAGCGAGACCGCTGAACAATTGCAGCAGGAACCACAGGCCGATGAAGATCCAGGCCGGCACTCGCGCGGCCCAAAAGAGGAACCCGAGAGGGATAAGCGTCCGCACGTGGCTGGCGGGGTACAAGAGCAGGTACGCCGCGAGCACTCCGGAGATCGCGCCGCTCGCGCCAAGACCGGGCAGGTTCGACCCCACGGAGGTTGCGATCTCGAGCGCGTTTGCGCCGAGACCACATATAAGGTAGAAGGCGAGGTAGCGAAGGCGGCCCATCGAGCGCTCGACGTGGATTCCGAAGACGAACAGAAACAGCATGTTGCCCAGGATGTGCGTCCACCCCGCGTGCAGGAACATCGAGCTGAACAGGGTCAGCCAGAATGGGTCGGGGGTGCCCGCGTAGACAGCACATTGGTGCGTGTACTCGCATGGAACGAGGGAGTAGGAGTTGATGAAGGAGTCGAGCTGCGACCCCTGCCCTCCGAGGGCCAGCTCATAGATGAACACGATGAAGTTGACGACGATCAGGCCGATGGTGATGACCGGCAGGGCGTCGGTCGGGTCGGCAACGTCGTCCGCGCGGTAGGGAATCATTCGGACGGCGCCTCAAACGACAGGTAATCAGCCGGAGCCTGAAGCTCGATGACAGACTCGCCTGATTCGTGGCGCTTCATGCCTTCGAGGTCGGCTTTGGACACCGCCAGAGTCGCTTCAGCCGCCTCGCGGTCGACGTCGGCGACGAGCGAGATCGGAATCACCAGGTCGTGCTTGATCGAAAGGTGGCCCGCCTCCAGCACGATGTAGCGACCCTCCCTGTCGAAGTCCTTGATACTTCCGACAGCCACGTCATCCGACGTCCAGACCTGCTGTCCGACCGCGAGGCGATTCTTGATGTTGCCAAGATCAACCTCGGAGGTGACAACGGGCTGGCGGTCGAAGCCGCTTGGCTCGATAGTCGTCGCGACCGTCCGTCCTTCCTTCTCGGCCACGCTGGTGTTTCGCGGCGGAGGACTTTTGAACTCGGTTTCCACAGCACCTTTGAGCATCGTGAGGAAGATTTCGCGATCATCGACACTTCTGACCAACCGGTAAGGGACCCAGAGCTTTTTCTGATCGAACGCTCCGGTCCTCACGACCATCCAGCCGTGGGTCTTGTCCGTCTCGTCGACGTACCCGATTTTCGAGCCATCGCCGGCGAAGACGGTGAGCCCCACCTTGACAGCCCGTCCAACGTCCTCACTGATCGTCCTATCCATTTGTATGCGTTCTCCTCAACTGGAAATCCAGCTGTACGGTTGCCTTGCGGCCATAGCGAATGGCCGCGTCGATTCGGTCCTCCAGACGCCACATCGATTCGGCGGCCCAGACCGTCTCGATCAGCTCAGCGAGCTGGGCGTCGAGAGGCTTCGGCGAGTCATTCCAACGCTTCAACCTGATCACGAGTCAAAGGTATGTTTGGCTGCGCACTCTTCGCATCCGGCAAATCCATAGTTCCTTTGGCCTGTCGGTAAGCCATCCACTCCCGGACGAGGATCCGGATGATGTTGGCGGTCGGAATTGCGATCAACGCACCGAGAATGCCGAAGAGAAGACTTCCTGCCAGGAAGGCAAGAAACACGACCAGTCCTGGCAGCTGATCGCTGCGCCCATAGATCAACGGGTTGAGCACGTTGCTCTCGATCTGAGAGTAGACGACGATGTACGCGAGGATGATCACCGCCGTGAGGGGCGAGATCATGAGGGCTGCCAGGACGACTGGCACCGCGCCGAGCTGAGCGCCGACCATCGGGATCAGATCGAGGACCGCAAGCAGAATCGAGAGGGGCAACGCGTAGGGAATCCCGAGGATCCGCATGCCGACGTAGACGCTCACGCCGGCGATGACGCTGATCGCCAGATTGCCTCGGATGTAGCCGTCGATCGCCCGGGCTGAATGCTCGAGCACCCGGCGGGCAACGGGTTGATGCCGCACGGGAATGAGCTCGGTCGCACGGCGGACCATATCCCGGCCGTCGTGAAGAAGGAAGAAGCCCATCACAGCGACGCTGACCGCGGCCGTTATCGAGCTGATGGTGGCGACCGTCACCGAGGTGACCGAGCCAAGCGAGCCGGCCAGCTGTCCAGGAATTGCGTCGAGCTCCGGGCGAGCGCTGACGACGAAACCGCCCAGGCCGAGCGGCCCAACAATCCTGTCGAGGGCCTCGCTGAGGCCCCCTGGCCGTTGAAGGACAAGAAGGAGTTGACGGACCTGCTCGGCCAGCGCGGGCTCGACAACCGCCCCGATGCCGGCGAGTACGACGATCAGCACCAGGTACACGAACAGGATTGCGAGCGCTCGCGGCAAATGGTGACGATGCAGCCAGTCCACCGACCGGCTGAGGCCAATCGCCAGGAACAGCGCCAAGATGGTCCAGACGACGATGGTCTGCAGCTGGTAGATCAACCAGAGCGCCAGGGCAAACAGCAGCGAGGTGAGCAACACCACCAGCACAAGCCGCAACAGCCTGGATGCGCTCATTTGAGCATCGTGCCTCGCCGCGTGGCTTCGATGGCGGCCCTGAGTTCGCGAGCCGCGAACCAGACTGCCAACACGAAGCTGGCAACGCCCGTTCTTGTAGGCCGGTTGAGTTGGGTGTTCATCCTCATCTAAAAGGCAACGCGCCCGTTGGGGAACGGGCGCGTCATTTGGGGATGATTCGGATATCCAGTTACGACTGCGGCTGCATGGTCGAGGCGACCGCCCGCTTGACGTCGCTTTGGACACCGTGTATGCGATAGGCGGCGTAGAGCCGAGTGGCGCCGCCGATGATGGCGTAGGCGCCGATCAGCCAGAGGATGGCCAGCGCACCGGTGCCGGGTCGGGCCGCGACCACCACTCCGAAGACGATCGACAAGACGCCGGACGCGGTCAGCCATCCAGCGCCCTTGAACACGTCGCGAAGGTCGAGCGAAGCGATGATTTCGAAAACACCGACGATGATGGCCCAGGCCGCGATGACGTAGATCAGCGTCAGGTCGGTGAGACCAGGGGCGAAGAACGTGACGACACCAACGACGACTCCGGCCAGGCCGCCGAGAACGTACGGGACCCAGTCGGTGCTGCGGTGCGCGAGCAAGTTGAGACCAGCCCCTAGCGCGAGCGCCCCGTAGACGAGCGCGAACGCGCCGAACAGCGCGGTAAGCACGACAAGCGAAATGCCCGGCCAGAACAGCGTGATCGCGCCAAAGGCGATCGACGCCACGCCGGCGACCCCGAGATAAACGGCGCTGCGAGACATTGCTCTATCCAACACAAAGACCTCCTAGACCACTTCCTGGTAGTGATCGACCATGATTTACGGCCGCCTCTTGACGACCTGACCACACGTTAGGCGTGGACCTGGGGAGGTCGAATCCGGGGAAGCCCTAGTTGTTTACGCGGCCGTTCGCGGCGGCACGGCCAGGTGAAGAACCCGCGCCCAATCGATTCGCGAGAACACCCAGATACCCGCAATCGACAGCAGCTCGAGAGCGAGCCACTTCGGATCGTGCCAGTGGCGCGTGAGGATTCCACCCAGCTGGTCGTTGGCGCCTTTGGCCGCCAGAGCCAGCAGCGGATAGCTGACCATTCGGCCTGGCAGAAATCCCAACGCGAGTGGCCACAGCTTTGCACCGCTCAAGCCTGCGGCAATGAATAGATCGTTGGAAGGAATCGGCCCCAGCGAATAGATGAGGACATCGAGGACGCCACGCCAGCCCGGACGTTGGTTCAGCCAGCTGCCGAGCGCGGCGACATTGCGCTGCCTTCGATCGGAAAGAAGTCGGCGTCCCAACCTTGCGCTCACGTAATAGAGCCCGCACCGTCCCGCCGTCGAGGCGACCGCACAACCGATTGCCAATGGCCACAGCGGCAGCTGAAATGCGATCAAGAAGAACGCCACCACCGCCCACGTGGGTGGCATGAAGTAAGGCACGACATTCAACGTGAAGGCTGCGGCCCACGCGACGAGGAGCCACTCGAATGTGCTCACAGAAATGAATGCATGAGCGGTCCCGATCGGTCTCAGCCGATCAGCGCTTGTGCCTCCTGATCCTCATAGGAATCGGCCAGCATCATCGACCTGACCAGCTTTGCTCTCGAGTCGATGCCGAGCTTGCGATACACCTTCGAGAGGTGGTACTCGACTGTTGCCGGACTGATGAAAAGACGATGCGCGATCTCTGAGTTGCGGGCTCCTTGCGCCGCCATCCCCGCGACCTGGGCTTCCTGCGGGGTCAGGTCGTCCTGGGTGTTATAAGTTCGCTTGCGCACGTGCTCCCCGGTGGCCGCGAGCTCGATCTTCGCCCGCTCAGACAGGTGATCGATCCCGAGCGCGTCGAGCTGTTCGTAGGCGGCCTGTAGCAGAGGGCGCGCATCACGCCTCCTGCCCTGACGTCGCAACCATTCGCCGAACAGGAGCTGCGTCTTGGCGAGCTCGAAATTCATCTTTGGGTTCGACAGCAGCGCGATCGCTCGGATGAACCCGGCTTCAGCTTGGGGGCCGGTCGTGGCCATGGCCTCGGATCGTGCGAGCAGCGCGGCGGCAAGCGGTGTCTTGATCACTTCCACGTGCTGTGCGAGCTGTCCGAGGGCCGCATCCAGCATCCTTCGGTCGCCCCGCCTGACGTCTGACTCGATCAGGTCGGGTAGGACCCTTGTCATAAGGATCTGGTCGATGCGGACCGTTAGCTCTTGCTGGACCGCCAGTCCGCCGCCGCTGCTCATGCCATCAAGTTAGGGTCCGCGGCTGCCGTCGCGCTTCCGTCTGACGACTGCTTCTTTTCGGCGGTGACCTAACGAGATAGCCGAAATGACTTAGTCGGCACTAAGTCGCCTCCCTCCAGCGAGCTCGGAGTGCGCTTCCGGAGTCCCCCAGAGGAGCGCAGAATCAAGGCGGGGATGGAAGGGTCGCGGCTAATTGGGCGCGAGCTCGAGCTGAGTCAGCTCACAACCGCGCTGCGGGATACGCCGGAGCGCGGAGGCGCCGTACTGGTCAGCGGCGCGCCGGGCATCGGAAAGACCTCCCTTCTGAACGCCGCGGCCGCCGATGCTCGTGGCCTTGGCTACAAGGCGATAGCGGTAACCGGTCTTGAAAGCGAGGCTCAGCTTCCTTATGCCGGCTTGCAGCAGCTTCTGCAAACCATCATGGCATCAGCCGGCAAGCTCCCCGATCCACAAAAGGCTGCGTTGCTGACGGCGATGGGTATCCAGTCCGCCTCGCCGCCCGAAATGTTCCTGGTCGCCCTGGCGACTCTCAATCTGATCGATGAAGTCGCTGCCGATCAGCCGATCGTCCTGATCGCAGACGACGTTCAATGGCTCGACGCATCGACCGCCTCCGTACTCACCTTCATCGCCCGCCGTCTGGAATCGATGCCGATCGTGCTCCTGTTCGGCTTGCGTGATGGGTTCGACAGCCCCCTTCGATCCGCGCAGCTACCAGAGATTCGGGTTGGGCCCCTGAGCGATGTGGCCGCCACAGAGCTGGTCGACGTGGTCGCTCCAGACCTGGAGCATCAGACACGTCGCCGAATTCTCGCTCAGGCGGTCGGCAACCCACTGGCGCTGGTCGAACTCCCACGTGCATTGAGGGAGGAGACGGTTCAGCCGACCGACCATGACGGATTGCCGCTGACCGACCGATTGGAGCGCGCGTTTTCCGCCCAGGCCAAGCGTCTGCCCGAGCACACCCAATCCATCCTGTTGCTCGCCGCTCTTGACGACGAGCCCAGACTCGACGAGGTGCTGGCCGCGGCGCGAATCCAGTCAGGCGAGGAAGTCCCGTTCGATGTTCTCGGGCCGGCCCTGGACTCAGGCTTGGTCTCGATAGCCGGCGCCAACATTCATTTTCGGCATCCGCTGATCAGATCCGCTGTGGACCAGGCGGCCAGTCCCGTACAGCGGCGGGCAGCGCATGGAGCACTGGCTCAGGTCGTCGCGGATCCAGACCGCCGGCCGTGGCATCGTGCGGCGTCAGTCCTGGGCACAGACGAGGACGCCGCGGCCGATCTAGAGGGAGTGGCAGCTCGCGCGCAGGAGCGCGGCGCGCCCACCATTGCCCTTCGCGCTCTCGAGCTGGCGGCGTCGCTCAGCCCACGCGGGTCCGTGCAGGCGCGCCGCCTCCTGGCGGCGGCCGAGATTGCATTTCAACTGGGAGAGCCTGTGGCCGTGGGTCGCCTGCTGGATGCAGCGGCTCGGTTGGATCTATCGCCCCACGACGTGGCGCGGATGACGTGGCTGCGCGAGATCTTCCACGATGGAGTGCCGGGCGACCCGCACGCAATTACAAAGCTGGTCGCCGTCGCCCGCGATGCAGCAGCCCAGGGTGACCGGGACCTGGCGCTCAATCTTCTACAGGGCGCCGCTCTTCGCTGCTGGTGGACAGATCCCGGCGTGGTTGCCAAAGCTCTAGTCATCGACGCGGTCGCCCAGATCGCCGGTGACGAGCCGGATCCGCGCGCCCTGGAGATCCTCTCTGTAGCGGCGCCGGTCGACGCTGCGGACCGAATATCGAAAGGTGTGCGGGAGGCAGCTGGTCTCGACGACGGGGACGCATCTCGAACGCAGCTCTTAGCATTCGCCGCGTACGCGGCCGGTGACATCGACCAATCGATTGCCCTGATGGATCGCGCGGCTCCCTTGTTGCGCGCCCAAGCACGACTTGGCCTGCTTGCGCAGCTCCTCACAGCGCGCGGATGGGCGGGTATCAACACTGGTCAGTTCGGCCGAGCCACGCGAGAGCTCGAGGAAGGCAATGGCCTGGCGGTCGAAACCGCGCAGCCGATCTGGATCGCGATCAGCCAGAACGGGCGCGCCGCCTTACTGGGGCTCAGAGGCGAAGAACGACGGGCGAATCAAACCCTTGCCGAAACGGCCGAGCTGATCTCGGCGTTGCGGGTGTCCATGGCCCTTGCGGGAAGCGAGCTGGCGCGCGGCCTGATCGGACTCACGGCCGGGCGGCATTCGGAGGCTTTCGACCATTTCGCCAGCATGTTCGATCCCGATGGCGCCGCCTACCACGAGTTCGTGGCGCATGCGGCCGCACCTTATGTGATCCACACGGCTGTCAGCGCGGGGCGACGGGACGAAGCCCGCCGGATGATGAGTCTTCTCGAGGCTCTCGGAGATCGGACGCCCGCAGCCCTCGTGCACATCGGTATCCGATTCGGGCGCGCCGTGTTGGCCGACGATTCGGACGCGGAAAGGCTCTACGAGCTGGCCCTCAAGGCCGAGCCGAAGTGGCCGTTCGACTACGCGCGGCTGCAGATGGCGTTCGGCGCCTGGCTGCGGCGCCAGCGCCGGATCACCGAGTCGAGGCCGTACCTACGAGTGGCTCGAGATGCGTTCGAGGCCCTTGGGGCGCATCCCTGGGCGGACAAGGCGCGCGCGGAGCTGCGTGCGTCAGGCGAACGGATCGCCGAAGCGACCCGTGCGCCTAACCAGGCGCTATCCGCACAGGAGACGCAGATCGCGCAAATGGCCGCATCCGGGCTGTCGAACCGAGAGATCGCGGACCGGTTGTTCCTCTCACATCGCACAGTCGGTGCGCACCTGTACAGGGTTTTCCCGAAGCTCGGGATCGCCTCCCGATCTGAGCTTCCCCGGGCTCTCGCCGCGACCGAACCAGCGCTCACGAGTTAGAGAGGATCTGTACCTCGAGCGGCTGAAGCATGACCCGACAGGTCGTCACCGGGCCGGTTCCGAAGGTGCCATCGGCTTCCGACACAGAAGCTCGGTCGAACAGTTGCAAGGGTTCTGGCGCCGTCGGCGTGGCGTGGTTGCTGTACCTGACCGCCATCTGGTTTCCCGCGTCATTCAACGACCCATCGACGACAATGAAGAGGTTCTGGCTCATGGCCGGATGCGTATTGGCGACGATGAGCACCTCCTCGTCGGCCAGGATGCGGGAGAAAGCGACTACCCCGTGGGGCATGCTCGAGATACCGAATGTGACGCCGTCACCCGAGAGGGACCGCGCGTATGTTCTTCCGTAGCGCAACGCAGGCAAAGCGTTTCGGACTGCTGTCATGTCTTTGATCGCGTGGTAGAAAGGCGCCTCGTGATTCAGGCCAGGTCCACCCCACATGGCCTCGCGGACGGCGGCGTCGCTACTGGCGCCGTGTAGTCCTTGCTCGGTCCCGTAGTAGACGGCCGGGATGCCCGGGAGCGTGAATAGCAGCGCGAGTGCAAGCGTCACCTGGTCGTCATAGGGATGCGATCCGTCGCTCTCCACGTAACGCACCCTTTGCTTGACATCGTGGTTGTCGAGGAAGGTCACGAAGTAACGCGTGGCGTCACCATGCGAGCTGGTGACCTCCCCCTCGATCCGCCGCCGCTGCTCGAACATCGAATAGAGCCCGGACGGACTGGCGAAACCTTTGACGATGGGTGGCAGGGCGAAGTAAAGCGGGTAGTCGAGTGCGGCGTCGACCCCGACCATGTCGTTGGCGTCGCCCGCCGTACGCCCGATGAACTTGGCGATGTCCTGCTCCGCTTGAGCATCGAAAACCTCGCCAAAAGTGAAGAAGTTCTTCTTGCCGACAGTCTCGGCGAATTCCCGCATCGCGTTGCCGAAGACGCGGGGTAAACCGCCGTGTAGGTAGCGCAACGTGTCAATGCGAAACCCGTCGACGTCCCACCTGGCAATTACGTACTCGTACACCTCAACCAGCGCCCGCTGGAGGTCTCCATCCTCGGTACGCATCTGCTTGAGCGAAACGAAGTCGCCGAACGTGTCGGGCATGCCCGGGCCTGGAACTCCCTGCCTGCGAAAGAATGTGTTCCGCTGGAGCTCGACCGGCCAGACGAGCGCGTCTCGAGTCGGATTGGTGATGGTTGCGATGTCCTCCGCGGCTGACGAAGTGCCCGAGGCGTCGCGCCAGTGCACATCGAGCGGTGTGGCGGAGTAGCTGTGCTGAGCCCCACCTGACATCGCGGAAAGAGCATCTCCATCCGCGCTGTCATAAGCGAACACGTCGCCCACATGATTCAGGACGATGTCGAAGATCACATACAGGCCGGCTTCGTGAGCCGCATCAACGAGGTTCCGCAACTCCTGATCCGCGTTTTCAGGAACCATGGCAAACCGTGGCTCTGCATGCAGGAAGTCGTGGATGCCATAGCCGTGATAGCTGAACCTGTCGAACGGTAGGTTCTTGAGAACCGGGCTGAGCCAGATTGCGCCGGCGCCGAGATCTTTGAGGTATTGCAGGCCGGCCTGCACGCCCGCGAACGTGCCGCCTTGATAGCCGTCGAAGTTCGGGTCGTCCCAGGGCTGGTGGCGAGGAGGGGCGTCGGGGCGGTTGAAGCGGTCGACCATGAGGAAGTAGATCCAAACGTCTCGCCAATCAGCTGGAGAGGGCGTGAGCCCGGAAGCCCTAGCTTCATTGACGACACCTCTCACCATCGGCTCCGACAGCGACCCTGCGCTATTACCAGTCATGTCACCATCAAAGAACTCAGACTGAGCTCAAAAGAGCCACGTTGCTCAGGCTGACCCACACTAAACCGATCGTCGCAACTTGCACAGCCATGAGGGCGAATCGGAATGTGATGCGAGAGGCGATCACTCCTTGCTTGATCCGCAACGCCGCCAGACCCAACGCCATAGCGGCGGCGGCGGTCAGGAGCAGCTTGGCACCGAACAGGAGAGCGAGCCCACCTTGGTTCATCAGGTGAGCGCTCACGGCCATGGATTCAGCTGTCCCCCGCGCGTTGTCGACAGCGGTGGTAACCACGTCCATGGCCTGGGCTGCGACTAACAGCGACGTCCAGGTCACAGTCTGTCGCACTGCCGCGAATCGTGCACCGGCAGCTGGATGCCGTCCATGTCACGACGGTAGCCGCTGTTAATGGGAGGTCGCGTCCGGGGAAGCCCGAGTCTTGTTTCGGCGCCGGCTCGTGCGAGCGCACAATCATTCCGGGATGGGGGACCAGGCTCTTGTAGGGCGCGAGACCGAGTTTGCTGAGCTCGAGGCGGGCCTGCAGAGGGCAGTCGAGCACGGAGGCGCCTTCCTGATCACCGGTCCTCCCGGGATCGGCAAGACCTCACTTCTCAACGCAGTCGCGACGGAGGCGAGAAGCCTCGGCTACAGCACGCTCGCAGTGACTGGTCTCGAATGCGAGGCTCAGTTTCCATATGCAGGACTGCATCAGCTTCTGCAAACCGTGATGGGGTCAACCGACAAGCTCGCACCGCCGCAAAAGGCGGCGCTGCTCACGGCCCTCGGCATGACAGCTGGACCGGCGCCGGATGTCTTCCTGGTCGGGCTGGCAACGCTCAATTTGATCGATGAAGCGGCCGCCGAGAAGCCGACGATACTGCTCGCAGACGACGCTCACTGGCTGGACGGCCCGACGTCTGCCGTCCTCACCTTCGTTGCACGCCGGCTCGAGTCAACCAGCATCTTGCTCCTGGCCTGCCTGCGGGATCGATTTGACAGCCCGCTCCGATCTGCTGGTCTGACGGAGATTCATGTCGGACCTCTTGACGATGCTGCGGCGAGAGAGCTGCTCGACTCGATTGCTCCGAATCTGGGGCGGGACGTGCACCGGCGAATCCTCGAGCAGGCTGTGGGCTACCCGCTTGCTCTCGTTGAACTGCCGCTTGCGCTGACTCAACAGGCCGTCCAAGGCAGTCACTCTCCACTAGGCACCGTGCCATTGACCGAGCGACTGGAGCGAACATTCTCAGCCCGGGCTGCAACGCTTCCCAAAGACACCCAGCGTGCTTTGCTGCTCGCCGCCCTGGACGACGACCCGAGCCTAGCTGAAGTATTGGCAGCGACCGGCATTCAGGCCGGTGGAGACGTGACCGTCGACGTTCTGGAGCGGGCGCTCGATTCCGGCTTGATCACGCTCGCGGGCGCCAACATTCGGTTCCGTCACCCACTCATTCGATCTGCGCTGGAGCAGGGCGCAACTCACGGACAGCGACGGGCCGCCCACCTTGCACTCGCCCAGGTCATAGCGAACCCAGACCGCCGCGCTTGGCACCGCGCGGCCTCGGTCGTCGGTACGAATGAGGCCGCCGCGGCAGACCTGGAGGCAACAGCTGCTCGAGCACAGGATCGAGGGGCTATCGCCACAGCGTTCGGCGCTCTGGAGCTGGCCGCATCCCTGACACCAGAGGGCACCGTTCGAGCGAAGCGGCTCTTGGCGGCGGCTGAGCTGGCTTTTCAACTTGGACAACCCGCAGTTGTCGGTCGGCTACTCGACGAGGCGGCCAAACTGGAGCTGACGCGTCACGACATGGCGCGCATAAGCTGGTTGCGCGAGATCTTCTACGACGGATCGCCAGGGAATGCGGAGGCAATCCTGAAACGGGTAACCGTTGCCGAGGAGATGGCGGCGCAGGGCGATCGCAAGCTTGCGCTTCACCTGCTTGGGGGAGCAGCCCTCCGGTGCCGGTGGGCGGAACCCGAGTCGGAAGCACGGGCCAGCGTAGTGAAAGCTGTTGAGCAAATCTCCGGCGTGGAATGGACTCCTATGGCGCTCTCGATACTGTCGCTGGCCGCCCCGCTGGATTCACGAGGGCGCGTTTCGCGGGAGGTCGCTCAGGCCGCGCTCGTGGAAACAACCGACGGACAGAGACTGCAACTCCTTGCCTTCGCTGCATACGCAGTTGGTGACATCGCCCAATCGATTGAACTGATGAATCGCGCGGCTGCCTTGCTGCGTGTGCAGGGACGGTTGAGCCTTCTTGCGCAGGTGCTAACCGTGCGTGCGTGGGCCGGAATCAACACCGGCAACTTCACGGACGCGATGCGCGACGCAGAGGAAGGAGGTCGGCTGGCGATCGAAACGGAGCAACCGATCTGGATCGCGTCCAGCCGGATCTACCGCGCCATTTTGGTGGGACTGCGGGGCGAAGAGCGCGTTGCAGAGCAGGTCATCACCGAGGCAGCCCAGCCGCTCATGTCGCTCGGGTCGTCCTTTATCCTGAGCGAGGCGGAATTCGCCCGCGGAATCACGGCGATGACAGCCGGACGCTACTCTGACGCGCTCGACCACTTCATTCGGATGTTTGATCCCCAAGAAGCCAAGTACCACGGGATCGTCTCCCAGGGCGCTGCATGCTATGTGGTCGAGGCCGGGGTGCGGGCCGGGCGGCACGAGGATGCCCGGCGAATGATGGCTTTGCTCGAGGCACTGTCCAAGCGCACACCAGCAACGCTCATCCACGCGGGGGTGCGCTACGGAAGTGCGGTCCTGGCCGATGATTCTAAGGCCGAGGCCCTCTATGAGTTGGCGCTCAAGGCTGAGCCAAAATGGCCGTTCGACCATTCGCGGCTGCAAATGTCGTATGGCAGTTGGCTCCGAAGGCAGCGCCGCATCACGGAGTCAAGACCCCACTTGCGAACGGCTCGGGACACTTTCGAGGCGCTTGGCGTGCATGCCTGGGCCGACAAGGCGCGGGCGGAGTTGCGCGCCTCTGGCGAACGTCTCGCCGAGCCGACCGAGGCGCCTCGCCAGTCGCTGTCGCCGCAAGAGCTGCATATCGCACAGATGGCCGCGTCCGGACTTTCCAATCGCGAAATCGGCGACCGATTGTTCCTTTCGCACCGGACTGTCGGTGCTCACCTCTACCGGGTGTTCCCGAAGCTCGGGATTGCATCCCGATCTGAGCTTTCAGCTGCGCTCACAAGCCTGAAGCCCACCCTCACGTAACCTTCGACCGGGCTGAGACTCCGGTCAGTCTGAACGTCGTGCTCGCACACGACTAACCCGTCGATCATTCAACTGCTGCAAATTGCTGCAAGACTGCTGCACCGACTGGAATATCCCGACGAGAACGGTCCCGGAGTCGTATTCGGAATTTGGCTCGGGACAGGGACTCGAACCCCTGAACCTTGCGGTTAACAGATCGCTGGAGCCAGTTCAAAGCTGGCGATCACAATTCGCTGCGTGCCGCGCCGTGCCACGCAATGCCGCCGTTCGCCATTGGCGTTGCTGCACGCCGAGCCTTTCGCTGACCTCCCGCGGGCATGACTCGCTGCACGGGTCTTGGAGAGGGCCGAACCCCCAGAGGTGTTTTCATGTTCGCAGGATGCAGACACAGACCTGATGACCACCGACTCCACCGTGCTGGTGTTGATGGGGGTTTCGGGAAGCGGTAAGACGACGGTAGCCCGCATTCTCGCCACCCGGATGGGATGGCAGCTCGAAGAGGGTGACGCACTGCACCCCCGATCGAACATCGAGAGGATGCGAACCGGACATCCGCTCACAGACGCTGATCGCAAGCAGTGGTTGGAGCGCATCGCCGCTTGGGTGGAGGGGCGTTTAGAAACCGGGCAGAACGGGATCATCACGTGTTCAGCCCTCAAGCGCTCATACCGAGAGGTCATCAGCCGACGAGGCTCGGGCGTCGTGTTCGTCTTCCTTGCGGGCGCGAAAACGACGATCGCGCAGCGGCTGGCCGTTCGCCACGGCCACTTCATGCCGCCAAGCTTGCTGGACAGCCAGCTGGCCGACCTCGAGGTACCCGAACCGGACGAGCCGACGATCCGGGTTGATATCACCGGGTCGCCGGAAGCGATCGCTGAACGCATCATTGATGAGCTCGGCCTCGACTAGAGATCCCTGGCGCGGTACAGCATCTCGCCGGCGTTGCGGACAACCAGGTCGCCCTCCGCTTCGCGGCCTTCCCACTCGGCCACGTCGACCTCGCGCGGATCCAGATAGCCCAGATTGGTCCGGCCGCAGCGCTCCTTCGGGATTCCGGTCGCAAGCGTGACCTGGATGCGTGGCTCCTCGTGTCGGCTCGAGGCGTCGTAGGTTCCGAGACCTTTGACGTGGGTGCTGTGAGCCTTGATCACTCCGGGAATTGCGGTAAACCGCTCGCGCTGCTTGGTGAAGTACTCGAGCACGTGGTATCCGACCTCGTCGATCAAGCGCCCATGCGTGTAAGAAATCTCGGTGAGATGCGGCGCGTAGATGACGACCTCACCGCCGTTGGCGATCGCGGGCTCGGTCTTGTACATGGACTTGGCCGCAGTCCAGAGGTCGTCGTAGATGGGAGACGGCATCGATAGGACCCTCCGAAAGGCGTGCGGCACCCGGATGATGTCGAGCTCGGCTGAGAGATCAGCCGCCTTGCTCCAAGCGTCTTTGCATCCCCCAAACCACAAACCCTGCAGTGTGTCCCGCCGCACCACGAGAGCAATGCAGCGGATCGGCCTGGGGGCGAGCTCGGTGGCGCGGTCGATCAGTCGCCGGACCGCGGTGTCTTTGACTCCGATCGTCCGCATGCTGGAGACGAGAGCCCCCAGCCAGTGCGTCGCGCTGATCACGTCCGGCCCGGCGATGCCTGGGACTACGTACTTGGCGCCCCCGGAGAACCCGGCCACCTCGTGCGGAAAGACCGGGCCGCAGACGATCAGTTCGTCGTAATCCAGGATCGATCGATTGAGGTCGACCGCGATGGCCTCGACCAGCAGGCCTTGCGTCAGCTCCTCCACCTCGGCGGCGGTCACTGTGCCCACTCGTGTCAGGGCATCCGGCCGATCCCATTCGTGGTTGAAGATCGACGTCCTGGGATATCGGGCCATGCGCTCGGCAGCAGGCATGCCGACCAGCCGGCTGATCGCATCCTCAGACATCGCCGGATGAGTGCCCAGGGCGATCATGAAGTCGAGCCGTGCCGCTCGCTGACCCACTACCTCATGGAGCAGCCGAAAGAGCATCGGAATCGGTGCGTGTCGCGTGCCATCGGGGATGAGCACCAGCACACGCCGCCCGGCCGGCAGCTCCCCCAGCCCGCGGGCGAGAGTTTCACGGACATCGTCTTCAGTCACTCAAATACCGCTGAAAGCGCTGAATCCACCGTCGATCGCGATCACAACGCCGTTGACGAAGCGAGCCCCGGGTCCACACAGCCAGACAAGCGCGCCGGCGAGGTCCTCGGGTACGCCGAAGCGCTTCGCGGGCGTGTGCTCGATGATCGCCGCGCCGCGCTTCGTCGGCGTTCCGTCCGGCTCCAGCAGCAAAGCACGATTCTGTTCACCCACAAAGAATCCAGGCGCAATCGCGTTGACGCGAATCGAGTCGCCATGGCGCTGCCCGAGCTCCACGGCGAGCGATCGCGTCAGGTTCTCGACCGCCGCCTTCGCCGCGCCGTAGCCCGCCACGCGCGTGAGTGCGCGCGAGGCCGACATCGACGACACGTTGACGATCGCGCCGCCTCCCGACTTGACGATTGCCTCCCCAAAAACGAGGCTGGGCAGAAGCGTGCCGGTGAGATTGAGCTCTACGACTTCCTTGAATGCGGTGGCCGACATCGAGAAGACATCCGCCGCGTCCCCCACGGTTGCGGCTGACGTGTTGCCCCCTGCCGCGTTGACCAGCGCGTGGACGCCTTGCCACTCCGATACAACTCTCTCGCGCGCCGCCACGAGCGAGTCGCGATCGAGGACATCCGCCAGGACGGCCATTGCCTCCCCCCCGCGTGCGCGAATCTGCGCCGCGACCTCCTCGGCCACCGCGCCCCGGCGCCCGAGCACGGCGACTCGCGCGCCCGCCACGGCCAGTGCAGTCGCCATCGATCGGCCGAGAACCCCGCTACCGCCGGTGACGACCGCCACCCGACCGTCCAGGCTGTAGAGGGAACGCAAATACGCGTCGCGTGTGCTCATCGGGCCAGGTCCCGGGTCACCCTTTGATGGAGCCTGCTGCCAACCCGGCCACGATGTAGCGCTGCACGATCAGGAACAGGATCATCGCGGGAACCGCGACCACCAGGCTCGCCGCCATAAGCAGGTTCCAGAAAGGAATCGAGAAGCTGTCGGACACGTAGTACTGCAGTCCGGGCCCAAGCGTCTTCGTCTCTGGTGAGGTCAGCACGGAAGCAAACAGGATGTCATTCCACGCAAGCAAGAACGAGAACACAAATGTGACCACCAGGCCCGGGACGGCCAGCGGCAGCGTCACGTGCCGGATGACCTGAAACCGGTTGGCGCCGTCCACCATCGCCTGCTCTTCGAGCTCGACGGGAAGGCTCTTCACGTAGACGCTCAGCAGCCAGATGGCGAAAGGCAGTGCGAAGGTCATGTAGGTCAGCACCAGGCCCCAGTAAGTGCCGACGATGCGGAGCTCGATCGAGTGCTGAATGATGATGTAGATCACGAATAGCGGCAGCAGGAGCAGGATGCCCGGCACCGTCTGCGTGGCCAGCAGCGAAATCCGAAACAGGTTGCGGAACGGAAATCGGAAGCGGGCGACGACGTATGCGGCGCCCAGTGCCAGCAGAGAAGAGATCGCCCCCGTGCTCGTCGCGACGATGAGGCTGTTGCGAAGGTACAGGCCGAGGTCGACCGCCTGCCAGATCCGCGTGAAGTTGTCCCAGTGAGGCTGGGCGAGCAACAGGTCGCCCTCGCCGGCGGCCGCGTCGGACTGGAGGGCCACGAGTGCCATGTAGCCGAACGGCGCAAGCACAAATACCAGGTAAAGGAGGGCAACGGCGTAGCGCCACCAACCGCGGGGGTCGGCCTGGCGCAGGCGGGTATGAATGGCGAGCGCCATCAGTCGGCGTCTCCAATTCTCGCAGCGCGCAGGTAAATCACGGCCGGCGCGAGCATGATCACGAGCGCGACCACAGACATCGCCGCGCCGAGGCCGAGATTAAACGTGATGAAAGAGTTGACGTAGATGTTCAATGGCATCACGTTGACCTCGTCGGGAGGCGTAGGACCGAACATCACATAAGGAAGGGCGAAGTTGTTGAAGTGGTTGATCGTCGATAGCGCGATGCCCAGGCCCAGTGTCGGGGTGATCAGGGGCAGCGTGATGCGGCGGAAGGTGCGAAAGGTGGTGGCGCCGTCGATCCTGGCGGCGTCGTACACGTCGGCTGGGATCGTCTGCAGCGCCGCCAGAGCCATCAGGTAGATAAACGGCCAGGACGCCCACACGTCGGCCACGATCAATGCCCACAGCGATCGTGGACCGATCAACCAGAACGTGTCGCGCGGGCCAAGGTGGAGCGCCGCCTGGATCTGGTCAGCGATGCCGGTGTTGGTCATGAAGACCAGCCGCCACAGGATCCCATTGACGAAGGTGGGAATGATGTAGGGGAGCAGCATCACCGCCCGTAGGAACGTCCGGCCGCGAAGATGCCCGTTCAGCAACAGGGCGGCGCCCACCCCGATCGGGAGGATGAACAGGGTGGTCGCCACCGAGAAGACGACGCTCGCCTTTATCGACGAATAGAAAGAAGGGGCCAGCGGCCCTCGCGGGTCGAGGCCGTCCACATAGTGCTTCAACCCGACGAACGGGGCATGGGTCCAGTCGCCGATCGTGTTCTGGTTCAGCCCGGTGAGGCTGATGTAGAACGCGAAGGCCATCGGAATGAACACGACCACAGTCAACGGGATGAGGCTCGGGGACAGCAGCCAGTACGGCACACGTATCGGTGACCGATGCGAGTCCCCGCCGGCGTGCATGCCGGCGGCGACAGCGATGCGAAGCCCTGCTCCCTTGATGCTCACTTAGCCAAGAGTTGCTTGCAGCTCCTGGTTCACCTGGGTCAATGCGGATTTGAGGTCGCTCATCGTGTAGGAGCCGGAAATCCCAACCTGGCTCGCCATCTTGTTGATCGCCTTGCCCAGCTCCACCTCGAGCGGCCCCCAGGCGGAGAAGAACGGGGTCGGATAGGCCTTGAGCGCCGCGTCATATAGTGCAGCCCAGTTCCCCTGCTTGAGCTCTGGATATTTGTTGAAAGTCCCCAGCACCACCGGCTGCTGCTTGCGCAGCTGGAAGTACTGGTACTGGATCTCGGGGCTTACCACAACCTTGAGCAGGTTGAGGGCGAGCTCCTGGTTCTTGCTGTACTTGAAGAGCGTGTAGTACTGCCCGGAGACAAAGCCCTGCGCCGGCTTGCCGCCCGACGGAAGCGAGGACATGCCGTACGGCACGGTCGGGCCGAGGGTGTACTCGTACTGGCCCGCGACCGGCGAGCTGTCCCACGTGCCCATGCCGCCCGGTCCCGCCATCACCGAGAAAGCGATCTTGCCGGTGGCGAAGGCCTTGACCTCGTCAGCTCCCTTGAAGGCGGCGTCCTGGCGCGCGGCGATCTTGTACTTCGCCATCCAGTCGAGCCAGAAAGCGCACGCCTCGACCGATTCGTTTGAGTCGAGGAGGCCCTTCTTGCCGGTGGAGTCCATGAGCTGCCCGCCCATTTGTGTGACGAAGAGCCAGATCTTGTGCCATGGGTCGAAGCCGTCGGCGGGAGCCATCGCGGTGCCCCACTGGTCGGTGCCGTTTGTCATCGCCTTCGCCGCATCGATGAAGTCGTTCCAGGTTGTGGGAACCTTGCTGATGCCGGCCGCCTGAAGCATGGCCTTGTTGTGGACCATGGCCCAGGGGTTGCCGCTGACCGGTACAGCGATGAGCTTGTCGGGCGAGGGTCCGCTCATCGTCAGCTGCGGCGGGAAGAAGATGCCCTTGCCGCCGATGTGGTTCCACATATCACTGGTAAGGATCTCGAAGCTGCCGGTCGCGTAGGCGGTCGGCACCAACGTGGATCCGAACTCGAAGATGTCGGGACCTTCCTGGGCAGCCGACGAAGTCTCGAGCTTGGTCGTCTCCTCGCCCGCCGACGCGTAGGTGTCATAGGTGAAAGATGAACCGGGGTTCTCTTCCTCGAACTTCGACTTGATCATGTTCATCAGCTGCGCCTGCGCCTGCGGGCGCGCAGTGTCCTTTGCGATGTAAAGCGACAGCGTGGCCGGCTTGGGCGAGCCGGTGGATGGCGCGCTGGCCGATTGCGCGCAGGCCTCGAGGAAGCCAGGCACGGCGACTGACGCCGCGGTCCCCATCCCCGCAACCTGAAGGAAACGTCTACGGGTAACGCCGGTTTCCAGTAGTCGCGCCATGTGTCCTCCTCCTCAATACCGCTTGACAGGTTTCGCCACAATCCCAGCCAGAATCCTGCGAAGAGCGGCCAGAGCGATGGCGAATCGCTCCGCCGCATCGATCTCCTGCAGGCGCATCTGCAGGTGCGGCTCGATCACGAGGAATCCGCGATAGCCCTGGCGGTCGAGCGCCTGCAGCAGCTCGGGGAGCTGGCCCTCCCCGTCGCCCGCCGGTCGCACGCTGGCCATCAGCTGGAGCTCGGAAGCGCGCGCCGGATAGGGGGCGGTGCCGTCGCGGGCGACGGCGACCGCATCCTTGACGTGGAAGTGGACGACGTGCCGGGCCAGGAGCGGCCACGCTTCATCGAACGGCTTGACGCCGACCTGCACGAAGTTGGCAGGGTCGAACGCGATCTGAAGCGCTGGTGATCCCACAGACTCCACGAGATCGCGGCAGTGCTCGGCGTCGTCGCCGTAGATGTAACTCTCGTTCTCGTGCACCAGCACGATGTCTCGCGACGCTGCCTCCCTGGCGAGCGTGCTCATCCGCCGCAGAACCTCGTCCCTGAACTCCGCATGGCGGCCGCCAGGGATGAAGAACGAGAACACGCGTATGCGGTTGGTCTGCAATCGGTGAGCGGCGTCCATCGCCGCGCGGAGACGCGAGACCTCCACGTCGAAGTCGCCCTCGACGTCCGCCTTGCCGACTGGCGACGCCACCGCCGACACGGTGATTCCAGAGGAGCGCAGTAGAGTCGCAGCCTCCTCCAGCCGTTCTGCTGCGAGCTCGATCACGTTGACGCCCCACGCTGAGCGCAGCTCGAGGCCACCGACGCCGTTCTTCAGCAGGACCGTGACCTGCTCCTCCAGCACGGGAGTGATCTCATCGCCGAACGCGCCGATCGGCCAGCGATCCGCCACGCTAAACCTTGCCAGCCATGCGCCTGTGGGATTCACGCAGCACCAGGTGCGACTCGAGTACCAGCTGCTGGCCCTGGGCCGTTCCGTCGTTCGCCGACATGAGCAATCGAGCCGCGACCTCGCCCAGCTGACGAGCCGGCTGCTCGATCACCGTCAATGCCGGCGTCACCAGCGACGCCCAAGCGGCGTCGCCAAACCCGACCACGGCGATGTCCTCCGGCCAGCGCACCCTGCGAGCGCGAAGCGACCAGAGCACGCCGGTGGTCAGGATCACGCTGCTGCTGAAGATGGCGTCCGGCCGCGGCGTCAGCGCGAGAAGGTCGAGCGTGCTCTGCCGTCCATGCTCGAACGTGAAGGGCCCAAGGCGTACGTACTTCTCGTCGTAGGTGAGACCCGCCTCCTCGATGGCGGCCCTGTAACCGCGCAGGCGCTCGCGCGCCGTCGATATGCGGGTCAATCCGTTCACGAGCGCGATGCGGCGATAACCGGTCTCGATCAGCAGGCGGGTCGCCTGGAACGCGCTGCCGTAGTTGTCCATCACCACCCTGTTCAGGTGGCTATCGCCGCCGTCGCGATCCATGAGCACCACATGCACGCCCCGCGATCGCAGCCGCTCGGCCTCTGGCGGCACATCGCCGGTCGGTGTGAGGATCAATCCATCCACCCGCGCCCGGGTCAAGGCCGCCAGCGCCTTCAGCTCCCCGGTGGGGTCGTCGCCACTCGAGGCGGTCACCAGCATGTGTCCTGGCTCGCTCAGGACCGACTCCACCCCCGCCAGAGCCTGGGAGAAGAAGCTGTTGGTTGCATCCGGCACGATCGCGCCGATGGTCAGGGGCCGGGTTCGCGCTCGACCCCGCCCTCCCGCCTGGTAGCCAACGGAGTGCATTGCGGCAATGACCCGCTTGCGCGTGGCCTCGCCGACAGGCTTGGGGCCCCGATTGACGACATAGGAAACAGTCGCCAGCGATACCCCCGCAGCCCGCGCCACATCCCGCATAGATATGTGACTTGCACTCATTGTTCGACTCTTTTGTTCGACTTCGTGGAGCTTATCACAGAATTGCGAAGACGGCTGAGTCGGCTTTAGACTGATCTTACGGATGCATTTGTTCGACACAGTGTTCGAATGACAGCGCGCAAGCTGCCGATCGGCTGCTGCGCCGGCCCGGCGGACCTTGCAGTGCTCCAGGCCACACCAGGTCTTGATTTCATCGAGCTGCCCGTGGCGAAAGCCCTCATCGGCGGCGCGGATGAGTTCGAGCAGCTCGAAGCGGCGCTGCAGCACTCGAAGCTTGCGGCGCGAGCCGTCAACGTATTCCTCCCCGCGACATTGAAAGTGGTCGGGCCGGACGTGCGAGAGGACCAGCTGTCTCACTACGCTTCGATGGCGCTCGAGCGCGCACGCCGGCTCGGGGTCGCGCTCCTGGTTTTCGGCAGCGGCGCGTCGCGCATGGTGCCGGTGGGTTTCTCTCGTGACCGTGCCCTCGAGCAGTTCGCCGATGCGGTTCGCATGGTCAAAGGGCAGGCGTCTCGACGTAGTCTCACGGTGGCGGTGGAGCCGCTCCACTCCGAAGAGACGAACATCCTCAACACAGTTGGCGAGGCCGCAGAATTCCTCAGGCAGAGGAGGCTCGACGGCGTGAAGCTGGTCGCCGACCTGTGGCACATGGAATCCGAGGGCGAAAGTCTCGATGTCCTGGACGATCTCGGCGACGTCGTGGCGCATGCTCATGTCGCCGCTGACGAGCGACGCGCGCCAGGTCAGGGCGCGGACCGGATCGAAGAGTTTCTGCGGCGACTGCGACAGGCCGGCTACAGCGGCGCCTGCTCGATCGAATGCAGGTGGTTGGATATCGCGGCGGAGCTGCCCTTGGCGGTGGCGCGTGTGCGCGAGGCTTCCAATGCAGCCGGCTGGTCGGCCACGTGAAGCTGGCGTTCAGCACGCTGGCCTGTCCAACATGGTCGCTTGACCGGGTGGTCGAAGCAGCAAGCGAATACGGCTACGAGGGAGTCGAGCTGCGGTTGATCGATGGTGAG
>Ga0209648_10000384_pt1 | contig 33535 bp, 33 predicted proteins | sample GraSoi2013_115cm_FD_185830 | JGI IMG/M metagenome (GOLD analysis project Ga0209648, IMG submission 185830) | Grasslands soil microbial communities from the Angelo Coastal Reserve, California, USA - Sample 9_17_2013_115cm (SPAdes) (version 2) | ecosystem: Environmental > Terrestrial > Soil >...
GACCTTCTCGTAGTGCTCGAGCTCGGTCTGGAAGAGCTTCGCCATCTCGGTCGCGGGCCCGGCGACGCCGGCGATGCCGACACCCGAGAGCTCGTCGGCCTTGAAGATCTTCTCGATCCGGCGGCCCGCCACCTGGTAGCCGGCGGTCGCCTGCCGGTCGCCCGCCATGATGACCCCGTCGCGGTAGCGCACGGAGAGCACGGTGGTCCCGTGGGGCGGCTCGGGCGGCGCCTCGTGCGGCGCAGACGCGCCGCCCGGCATCATGTGCGGCGCCTCGCGGCGCAGCAGGTCCATGAAGCTCGGGTTCGAGTAGTCGTTGAAGAGATGCTGCCAGCGGCCCTGGTCGGCCATGCCCGTCACATTCCGGCCGCGCGCGAGATGTTGCGCAGCAGATCCGCCGCCGTGGGCGACTCCATCAGGAGTCCGCGGACGTGAGCCTCGGTGCCGCGCAGCGGCTCGAGCATGAAGATTTTCTTCAGCGGCCCCTCCTTGAGGTCGAAGATCACAGAGTCCCAGCTCGCCGACACGATCTCCTCCGCGTACCGCTGCAGGCACATGCCGCGGAAGTAGGCGCGCGTGTCCTTCGGCGGGTCGTAGATCGCCTTGGAGATCTCGTCGTCGGTGACGATCCGCTCGACGGCCTCGGCCTCCTCGAGCTTGTAGTAGAGGCCCTTGCCCGGGCGGATGTCGTGGTACTGGAGGTCGATCATCTGCACGCGCGAGGCGTTCCACTCGAGCGTGTGCTTCGCCATGTAGTTCTCGATGACCTGCCGCTTGATGACCCAGTCGAGCTCGCGGCCGAGCTGCGCCGGGTCCTCGGCGAGGCGATCCAGCGTGTGCTCCCAGCGGCCCAGCACGTCGGCGACCCAGGACTCCTTCTCGCGGTCGCGGTAGTAGCGCTGCGCCATCGCCAGGAACTCGCGCTGGAGGTCCACGGCGGAGACGGAGCGTCCGTCCTTGAGCCGGATCGTGTCGCGGCAGGTGAGGTCGCGCGAGACTTTCCGGAACGCGGCCACGGGCCCGTCGATGGACAGGTCGCGGTCGATGAAGTCGTCCTCGACCATGCTGAGCACGATCGCCATCGTCCCGACCTTGAGGTAGTTGGCGGTCTCGCTCATGTTGGCGTCGCCGACGATGACGTGCAGGCGGCGGTACTTCTCGGGGTCGGCGTGGGGCTCGTCCCGCGTGTTGATGATCGGGCGCGAGTGCATCGTCTCGAGGCCGACCTCCGTCTCGAGGAAGTCGGCGCGCTGCGAGATCTGGTAATCGCACGGGTCCGCGTTGTTCTCGGCGCCGACCTTCCCGGCCCCGGTGAAGATCTGACGAGTCACGAAGAACGGCATCATGTGCTGCACGATCCGCGCGAACGGCACCCGGCGGTCCATCAGGTAGTTCTCGTGGGTGCCGTACGAGTTGCCCTTGCTGTCGGTGTTGTTCTTGTAGATCAGGATCCGCTGCTCGGGCGGCGAGACCGCTTCGGCGCGCTGCCGCGACAGGTTCAGGATGCGCTCGCCCGCTCGGTCCCAGATCACGAGGTCGCGCGGGTTGGTCGTCTCCGGGCTCGAGTATTCGGGGTGCGCGTGGTCCACGTAGAAGCGCGCGCCGTTCGAGAGGATCAAGTTGATCAGGCGCGACTCCTCCTTCGAGGTGCCCTCCTTCTCCTCCATGTACTCGAAGCCCCGGGCGTCCCGGAGCGGGCTCTCCGCCTCGTAGTCCCACCGGACGCGCGAGGAGCGGAAGGTCTCGTAGGAGTTGATCAGCAGCAGCGAGGACAGGATCGGGTTGAAGTCGGGCTGGTTCTTCACCGTGATCCCGTACTCGGTTTCGATGCCCATGACTTTCGGGATGGCCATGCGTCCCCCAACGTCGCGTGAGAACAGAAACCCCTGGCCGGGGGCCAGGGGAGGAACGAGGGGGGCCGCGGGACCCCCCTCCCGATCTCGGTTACAGGTATTGGCCGGTGTTGACGAGCTTTTCCACGCTGCGCTGCTTTTCCTTCGCCTCGCCCATCAGCGGCTTGACGTAGACGATGCGCTCGCCCTTCTTGCCGGCGATCTTGGCCCAGTCGTCGGGGTTCGTCGTGTTCGGCAGGTCCTCGTTCTCCTTGAACTCCTCGCGCACGGCCGTGGTGAGGTCGTCGGTCGTGATGCCCTTGGGGCCGCCGCCGATGAGGCGCTTGAGGGCGAGCTTCTTGGCCCGGCGCACGATGGACTCGATCATGGCGCCGGAGGAGAAGTCCTTGAAGTAGAGGACCTCCTTGTCGCCGTTGGCGTAGGTGACCTCGAGGAAGCGGTTTTCCTCGGAGAGGCTGTACATGGCCTCCACGCTGGCGACGATCATCTGCTCGATGGCGGCGGCGATGTCGCCGCGGGCCTCACTCTGGGCGAAGGGGATGTCGGTGGTGAGGTACTTCTTGAAGATGTCGGCGGCCGCGGCGCGGTCGGGCCGCTCGATCTTGATCTTCACGTCCAGGCGCCCGGGGCGCAGGATCGCGGGGTCGATGAGGTCCTGGCGGTTACTGGCGCCGATGACGATGACGTTCTTGAGGCCCTCGACGCCGTCGATCTCGGCCAGGAGCTGGGGCACGATCGTGGTCTCGACGTCGGAGGAGATGCCGGTGCCGCGGGTGCGGAAGAGCGCGTCCATCTCGTCGAAGAAGACGATGACGGGCACGTCCTCGGCGGCCTTTTCCTTAGCTTTGACGAAAATCTCTCGAATCTTCCTCTCTGTCTCTCCCACGTACTTGTTCAGCAGCTCCGGGCCTTTGATGTTGAGGAAGTAGCCCTTGATCTTCTCGCCGCGGGTTTCGGAGATCTTCTCGGCGAGGTTGTTGGCGACGGCCTTGGCGATCATGGTCTTGCCGCAGCCGGGGGGGCCGTAGAGGAGCACGCCCTTGGGGGGCGTGAGCTTGTGCTCCTTGTAGTAGTCGGCGTAGAGGTAGGGGAGCTCCACGGCGTCCTTGATGGCCTCGATCTGGTCGACGAGGCCGCCGATGTCGTCGTAGCCGATGTCGGGCACTTCCTCGAGCTGGAGATCCTCGACCTCGCTCTTGGGGAGCTTCTCCAGCAGGTAGCCGCTCTTGGCGTCCATGAGGAGATGGTCGCCCGTCTTGAGCCGCTGCAGGCGCAGGGGGTCGGCGATGATGCCGACCTTCTCCTCGTCGGCGCGCAGCGTGACGACGGCGCGCTCGGGGTCGAGCTGCTCCTTGAGGATGACGACCTCGCCCTGGATCTCGTAGCCGGCGGCCTCGATGACGTTGAGGCCCTCGTTGAGGATGAGCTCCTGGCCGGGCTTGAGGGCGTCGGGCTTGAGGGCGGGGTGCAGGTTGACCTTCACCTTGCGGCCCTGCGCGAGGATGTTGACCGTGCCGTCCGCGTTGGGCGACAGATACACGCCGTACGTCGAGGGCGGCGCGCAGAGCTTGTCCACCTCTTCCTTCAGCGCCGTGATCTGCTCGCGCGCCTCGTAGAGCGCGTTCACGAGCTTCTCGTTCTGGTTGAACGCCTGCACGAGCTGACGGTTCGCCTCGCGGAGCTTGTTCTCGAGGACCATGAAGTCCTTCGGCGTGTCCTCGAGTTTCTTGCGGAGGTGAACGGTCTCCGCCTCGAGCGAGCGGATGTAGGCCTGCAGATCCTGAACCTGGATCTCGTACTCCGTGAGGCGACGGCGCGTGCTGGCGTCGGACATGGCGGCGGGGAGGAACTTCGAAAAGCCCTCGCGACTCGGGCTACTCTTCTTGTCGAACTCCTTCATAGCCCATCCCTTCTCGCTTGACCCCTCGTGCGCCGCATGCGCTCGTGCCTTTCGCTTGGCTGAGTATAGGCGTCTGGAAAAAAGAAAGTCAAGGTTGGCCGCTTACTTACCGGCCATCGCGCCCTCGATTTCATTGCGCTTTTCCTCCGCCTGGCTATTGCTGACCGTTCCGAGCGCCCTGGGACGGCCTCACGTGATGAAAGAGCAAATTCCGTACCGTCTTCGCGTCAGGGAAACGGGTGGCGCCGCTGGGGGGTTCCACGTATAAAAGGGGCCGATGCACGGTCTCCGTCGTGCGGCTCCCGCGCTCCTGCTGCTCGCACTCGCCTCCGCATGGGCCGCGCGCGCTCAGGGATCGAGCGCCCCCGCGACGGAGATCAGGCGCGAGGTGCGCATCGGCGTTCCGGGGGTCCCCTCGACACTCGATCCCGCCACGGCCCTCGAGGGCGCCGTCCCCCTCGTCGCGAGGCAGGTGTTCGACACGCTCGTCGCCTACCGCCAGGGCTCGACCGACATCGAGCCGGCCCTCGCGACCCGCTGGAACGTCTCGCGGGACGGCCTCGTGTGGTCGTTCGCGCTCCGCGAAGGCGTGAAGTTCCACGACGGTAGCCGGCTCACCGCGACGGACGTCGCCGCGAGCTTCGCGCGCCAGCTCCGCGGGGAGGTGCCGGGCTCGCCCGTCGTCTGGTCGGCGGTTTTCCGCGGTGTTCCAGGGGTGGTGCGCGAGGTGAGGGCGGCCGACTCCCACACCGTGCAGTTCGTGCTCGTCCAGCCTTATGCGCCACTCCTGACGGTGCTCGCCCACCCGGGCCTCGGAGTCGTGAGAAGCGTGACAGGCAGTGACGGCGCGGCACGCCTGATCGGCACGGGACCATACCGCGTCGTCGATACATCGGAGGGACGCTTGGCGCTCGAGGCGGTGCCCGATTATTGGGCGGGCCCGCCGAGGTCTGATCGTCTCGTCATCCTCGACATCGTCACGGACGACCAGGCCGAGGCCGACCTCGACGCGGGGACGCTGGATGTCTGGTTCTCGGCCGGCCCGCCGCGGCGGACCCTGGGCGCGCTCTCGGTTCCGGGGCTCCGCGTCGGCTATCTTGCGTTTCAGACCGAGAAGGAGCCGTTCTCCCGCAAGAGGATCCGACAGGCGGTCGCCGCGGCGCTCGATCCCGCCGTCATCGGCGTCGCGCTCGGCGGGGTGGCGGTACCGCTGCAGTCGTTCCTGCCCGCGGGCGTCTGGGCCCGCCGCGAGGGCTCGCCGCTGCTCGGCGCCGGCAAGGAGGCGGTGCGGACCCTCCTCGCGCAGGGCGGCGGGTGGCCGACCGGCGCGGCACCGATGCTGCTCGTGCCGTCGGAGACGGCGCTGCTGAGCCTTCCAAAGCTCGGCGAGACGATCCAGCTGGCCCTGGGCGCCGCCGAGATGCCGGTGAACCTCTCGATCGAGGAGCCCGACGCCGCGCGCGCGACCCTCCAGAAGGGCGAGCACGACCTGGCGCTCGTCGAGGCGGCGGTGTTCGGCGGCGATCCGCACCTCTTCCTCTTCCCGCTGTCGGCGAGCGAGGGGGCCGTCAAGGGGCCGCGCGCGCTCAACTTCTCCTTCTACCGGAACCCGAGGCTCGACGACGCGCTGATCCGCGCCAGCCAGCTCTCGTTCCGCGCCGAGCGCCAGCGCCTCTACCAGCGCGCCCAGGCGCTCCTCGCCGAGGATCTGCCGTGGCTCCCGATCTACGTGCGGCTCCACTGGGCGCTCGCGCGGTCCGAGGTGCGCGGCCTGCGCCTGCACCCGACGGGCTTCCACCGGCTCGACACGGTCTCGCTCGAGGCGGCGCCCGGCGGCCCGCGCTGAGGTGGTAGAGTTCAGGCTATGCCCTCGGTCGCCGACACCGCCGTCGAGATGGTCAACTGGGTCTTCCCCGAGCACGCGGGCGCGCCCGGGCAGATCCACGGCGGGCGCATGATGGAGTGGATCACGCAGGCCGGGACGCTCGCCGCCGCGCGCGTTGCGCGCGGCCACGTCGTGCTCGGGGCGATGGACGACATCGACTTCCTGCACCCCGTCAAGGTCGGCCAGATCGCGATCCTCCGCGCCCAGGTGGAGGACATCGGCACGAGCTCGCTCGAGGTCGGCGTGCGCGTGTGGGCGGAGAACGTCGCCACCGGGGCGCGCGCGGTGACGCTCAACTCGCACCTGGTCTTCGTCAAGGTGGGTGAGGACCTGCGCCCGCGGCCCGTCCGCGACGCGATCGCGTCGCGGGACGCGCACGAGCGGGAGCTCGTCGAGGCCGCGCGGCGGCGGCGGGCCGAGCGGCTGGCGCGCTTCGCCCAGAAGGCGGCGCGCGCGCGCGAGACGGCGACGGCCGACGAGGCGGACGCCCGCTGGCGCTTCGAGTCCGCGCGCAGCGTGCTCCCCGAGGACGCGCTCTTCGGCGACACGATGTTCGTCGGCAAGATGCTCATGGCCCTCGACGAGGCGGGCGGGATCCTCTCGATGCGCTACTGCAGGGGCCTGGTCATGACGGCGTGCCTCGACGCGATGGACTTCTACTCGCCGATCCGCACCCACGAGGTCGTCACCTTCAAGGCGGGGCTGAACCACGTCGGCACCTCCTCGCTCGAGGTTGGCGTCAAGGTCCTGGCTGAAGTACCGTGGTCGGGGGAGGCGCGCCACGCCTGCACCGCGTTCCTCACGTACGTGCACCTCGGGCCCGACCTCGCGCCCCGACCCTGCCCCCCGTTCACGCCGGCGACGGCCGGGGAGCGGCGGCGGTGGGAGGATGCGCTGGCGCGGCGCGGCGGAAGGCTCGAGCGCGTGAAACGGCTCAAGGCAGCCCTGCACGAGGAAAGAGGGTAGGACGATGTCTGGGCATTCCCGGTGGTCGCAGATCAAGCGGAAGAAGGGCAAGGCGGACGTCCAGCGGGGGAAGCTCTTCTCGAAGATCCTCCGCGAAATCACGGTGGCGGCGAAGAACGGCGGGGGGGACCCGAAGGCCAACATGCGCCTGAAGGCCGCGATCGAGTCGGCGCGGGAAGCGAACATGCCCCAGGACAACATCAAGCGGGCGATCCAGAAGGGCACCGGCGAGCTCCCGGGCGAGTCCTACGAGGAGATCACCTACGAGGGCTACGCGCCCGGCGGTGTCGCCGTCCTGATGCAGGTCGTGACGGACAACCGCAACCGGACCGGTCCCGAGATCCGGCACGTCTTCGAGAAGCACGGCGGCAACCTGGGCTCGGCCGGCGCCGTCGCGTGGATGTTCGAGCGCACGGGGCTCATCCAGGTCGACGCCGAGAAGATCGCCGAGGACGACCTCCTCGCCCGCGCCCTCGAGGCCGGCGCCACGGACATGCGCCGCGCGGAAAAAGCTTTCGAGATCACCACCACCCCTGCTGAAATGGACGCGGTGCGGGAGGCGCTCACCAAGGCGGGCGTGCCCGTGCTCGAGGCCCAGGTGACCTTCGTACCGAAGTCCACGGTACGGGTCGAGAGCAAGGACGCGGCCAGCGTGCTGCGCCTGATCGAGGCGCTGGAGGAGCTGGACGACGTTCAGTCCGTGTACGCGAACTACGACATCCCCGACGAGGTCCTCGAGGCCATCGCGGCTGCCTAGCTTCAGGATCCTCGGGGTCGATCCCGGCCTCGTCGCCACCGGGTACGGGCTCATCGAGCCCGGTCCAGGGGGCGTGCTGGTCCTCGCGAGCGGCGTCATCGCGACGGCCGCCGACCTCTCGCTCGAGGCCCGCGTCGAGCTCATCTACGACGGGGTGGACCGGCTCCTCGCCGAGCACGCGCCCGGCGCGCTGGTCCTGGAGGACCTCTACGCGGAGTACAAGTTCCCGCGCACCGCACTCCTCATGGCCCACGCCCGCGGCGTGATCTGCCTGGCCGCGCGCCAGCGCGACGTGGCCCTGCTGGCGCTCGCGCCCGCGGAGGTGAAGCGCGCGGTGGTCGCGAACGGCGCCGCGTCCAAGGGGCAGATCCAGCGCGGCGTCCAGCGGCTCCTCCGGCTCCGGGACCTCCCCGCGCCCTCGCACGTGGCCGACGCGCTCGCCCTCGCGCTCACGGGCTTCTCCCGTCTCGGGGGGCGGATCGCGTGATCGCGACGCTGGCCGGCCGCGTCAGAAAGAAGCTCGACGACCGGATCGTCCTCGAGTGCGGCGGCGTCGGCTACGACGTGTTCCTGCCGCCGATCGCGATCCGCCAGCTCGAGGGCGTCACGGCTGCCGCCGACGAGAAGGCGAGCGAGCTCGAGCTCGTGATCTACTACCACGCGACGCGCGACCAGCCGCGCCCGGTGCTGATCGGCTTCACGTCCGACCTCGACAAGGAGTTCTTCGAGAAGCTCGTCACCGTGAAGGACATCGGCCCGATGGTCGCCGCGCGGGCGCTCGCCGCGCCCGTGGGCGAGCTCGCCGCGGCGATCGCCCGCCAGGACGAGAAGTATCTGCGCTCGCTGCCGGGCATCGGGCCGCAGAAGGCGAAGAACATCGTGGCGCAGCTCCAGAGCAAGGTGGCGAAGTTCGCGCTCGCCCGCGAGGGCGCCGCGCCCGCGCCGGTCGAGGCCCAGGCCCCGCCGGCCGACGCCGACGGGCTGCGCGAACTGGTCTGGGAGGTGCTCGTGAGGCAGCTCGGGCACCGGCCCTCGGAGGCGTCGCAGCTCATCACCGACGCGCTCCGCCGCCGCCCGTCCATCGACACGGCCGAGGAGCTCTTCGACGAGATCTACCGCGGGGAGAAGAAGGCGTGAGCGCCGCGGCCGCGGCCGACGAGGGCCGGATCCTCTCGCGGGTCGCGGCGCCCGACGAGGCGCTGTTCGAGCGCCAGCTCCGCCCGCGCTCGTTCGAGGAGTACGTGGGCCAGGAGCAGGCGGTCGCGAGCCTGCGCGTCTCCGTCGAGGCGGCGCAGCTCCGCCACGAGTGCGTGGACCACGTCCTTCTCTACGGCCCGCCCGGGCTCGGCAAGACGACGCTCGCCGGCATTCTCGCGAACGCGATGGGCACGACCCTCGTCACGACGTCGGGCCCGGCGATCGAGCGCGGCGGCGACCTCATCGGCATTCTGAGCAACCTGGTCGAGAAGGACGTCTTCTTCATCGACGAGATCCACCGTCTCCCGCGGGTCGTGGAAGAGCTCCTCTATCCGGCGATGGAGGACTTCGCCGTCAACTTCGTGATGGAGAAGGGCCTCCACGCCCGCTCGATCAAGCACCGGCTCGCGCCGTTCACGCTGGTGGGCGCGACGACCCGTCCCGGCATGCTCTCGGCGCCGTTGCGCGAGCGGTTCGGGATCTTCCACCACCTGGACTTCTACTCCGAGGAGGAGCTCGCCCGGATCGTGACGCGCTCGGCCGCCATCCTCGACACGAAGATCGAGCCCGGCGGCGCGCGCGAGATCGCGCGGCGCGCCCGCGGGACCCCACGGATCGTCAATCGGCTGCTCCGGCGCGTCCGGGACCACGCCCAGGTCAAGGCCGGTGGAAGCGTCATCGGCGAGAGAATCGCGCGCGACGCGCTCGACCGGGAAGGCGTGGACTCGCGCGGGCTCGACCAGCTGGACCGCCGGTTCCTGCTGGCGATCATCGACAACTATGGCGGCGGGCCGGCGGGCATCGAGGCGATCGCGGCGACGATCAACGACGAGGCGGAGACGCTCGCGGAGATGGTCGAGCCGTACCTCCTCAAGATCGGGTTCGTCACGCGGGCCGGCACGCGCGGCCGGCGCGCGACCCGCGAGGCGTACCAGCACCTGGGCAAGCAGCCGCCCACAGCGCCCGGGCAGCCGGGGCTCTTCCCGTGAACCCCGTGCACGACGTCGGCAAGCTCCTCGTCGTGTTCGGCGTGCTGATCGCGCTCGCGGGCGTGGCGCTGATGCTCGCGGGCCGCGTCCCCTGGCTCGGCCGGCTGCCGGGCGACATCCACGTCCAGCGCGGCGCCTGGACCTTCTACTTCCCGCTCGCCACCTCGCTCCTGCTCAGCCTGGTGCTCACCCTGGTGCTGTGGATCTTCGGCCGGCGATGACGCGCGCGCTCGCGGCGCTGGCCGGCGTCCTGCTCGCCGCGACGACGGCGGCAGCAGCGGAGACGATCCGGGTTGCGCTGGCGGAGAGCGCGCGCGCCGTCGAGATCCGGGGGACGGCGATCGAGGTGACCGAGCTTGGCGGCTGCGCCGGCTGCGAGGCGCCCACCGCCTGGCGCACGGACGTCGTGCGCGCCGCCGCGAACGTGCAGGGCGTCGAGATCGACGGCCGGCGCGCCCCCGGCTTCCGGCTCACGAGCGAGCAGCCGATCCGCGTGAACGGCCGCGAGTACCCCGCGGCGCTCGAGCTCGTGAAGAACGGCGACGGCATGGCGATCGTCAACGAGCTGCCGCTCGAGGAGTACGTGGTCGGCGTGCTGCGCGCCGAGACGAGCGAGCGCTGGCCCCTGGAGACGCTCCGCGCCCAGGCCATCGTCGCGCGCACGTACGCCGCGTACTACCGCACGCTGAACGCCGGCAAGCCGTACCACATCGTCGCCTCGACGGCCAACCAGATGTACGCCGGGCGCGTGGCCGCGGCCTCGCCGATCTGGGAGGCGGTGCGGGACACCGCGGGGCGGGTGCTCTTCTGGGAGGGCGATCTCTTCCCGGCCTTCTATCATTCGGCGAGCGGCGGCTACACCGAGGACCCGCGGACGGTCTTCGCCGCGCGCAACATGCCCCCGCTCAAGGCGATCCGCGACGAGTTCTCGTCGTCGGCGCCGAACTTCTACTGGAGCCTCGATCTGCGCCTCGGTGAGCTCGCCGAGATCCTGCGCCGGAACGGCGTGGACGTGGGCGCGATCACCGCGATCGAGGTCACCGAGCGCACGCCCTCGCTGCGGGCGTCGATCGTCACGGTCCGAGGCGCGCGGGGCGGCGCGCGGCTCCGGGGCAACGACCTGCGGCGCATGGTGGGCTACGAGACGATCCGGTCCACGCTCTTCGCGGTCGCCGTGGACGGGGCGGTCGCGCACTTCGCCGGCCGCGGCTACGGCCACGGCGTCGGCATGTCGCAGTGGGGCGCGAAGGGCATGGCGGAGCAGGGGCACCGCGCCGAGAAGATCCTCGAGTACTACTACCCCGGGACTGTTCTGGGCGCGTTGAACGGGCGGTGACGGAGCCAGACCCGTCTCACTCGGGCCGGCCGCGGTCCGAGCCGGGCTCGCGGACCCCGCTACAATGGTCCGACTTCGAGAAGGTGGACATCCGCGTCGGCGTCGTCACCGACGCGCAGGAGTTTCCCGAGGCGCGCCGTCCCGCGTACCGCCTCTGGATCGACTTCGGCCCGCTCGGTGTCAAGCGCGCGAGCGCCCAGATCACGCGCCACTACGGCGCGGGGGAGCTCGTGGGCCGCCGCGTCGTCGCCGTCGTCAACTTCCCGCCGAAGCGGATCGGGCCGTTCGTCTCCGAGGTGCTCGTGCTCGGCGCCTACGACGAGGCCGGCGAGGTGATCCTGCTCCGGCCCGACACCGCGGTCTCGCCCGGCGCGAAGATCGGCTGAGCGCCGGCGTCAGAACTCCCAGACGAAGCCGCCGTGGATGGTGTAGTCGGCCGTCCGCGCGTCGGTGACGGGGAGCTGGATGCCGAAGCGCGCGGTGGTCCGGGGGAACGGCCGAACGTTGAACCCCGGGACGAAGTAGACCTGGGTCCTGCCGCGGAGCGGGTTGGCCGCGTCGTCGTCCCCGCGCACCTGTGTGACGGTGACGAGCTCGACGAGCGGCGTAAAGCGGCGGAGCAGGCGGTAGCCGACCGCCACGCCGGCCGTGAGCGCCTGCTCGCGTTCGCCCTTCACGTGCGCATTGATGTTCCACTCGTACGCGGCCTGGCCGATCAGGTCGAAGTCGCCGAGGGCGGTGCCCGCGACGAGGAACGGCTCGACGGCGGCCGCGCCGCCGAGCCCGCGGCGCTCGGAGCCCGACGGCAGCCGCAGCTCGAAGCCCGCCGCGACGAGCGCGGGGACGTCCACGGCCTTCAGGAGGAGGAATTTGTTCTGGATCTCGATATCGCCCGGGCCCGCGGCGCCCTTGCCCTCTCGCGGGTCGTCGACGACGGCGGGAACCTCGAGCTCGATCTGCCAGCGCGGGAGCAGCGGGAACTCGAGCGCGGCCGCGAGCCTGGTCCCGCGTCCCTCGCGCCCCTTGTCGTGCGTGAGCTTGAATTCCAGCTCGCGCTCGATGACGGGCCGACGCGTGACGAGCGGATAGAAGAACTCGATCTGCGGCTCGTCGTCATCGCCGAGAGCGGCGGGTGGGCACAGGGCCAGCAGGAGGACGGCGCCGGCCGCGGTAGCGAACGCCGCTCCGACTCGTGATTTCATCCGCATGACCAGTCATCCCTTCTGATCCGCGACGCGGATCCAGTCGATGGCTGGCTGCCGCGGCGGCCGCGGCGTGGCTGGCTAGCGTGACGCGGGCACCCGGCCCGCGGATTACTTCGTCAGGATCAGCTTGTCCGCCTTCGTGATGCGAAGCCGGTACTCCTGGCCGCGATGGAGGATCACGACTTCGCGGCGCCCGCGGAAGAGGCTCGCGCTCGACACCGGGGGCGACGCCGCCCTCGGGAGCCCGCCGTCGCGGTCGTTCGCCTGCGCGCCGCCCGGGTCCGTGGCGCTCATGCGGTCAGACCTCGATATGCGCGGGCGATCATCGGCGCGTCAGGCTGCGCTCGGTGCGGGCTTCGCGCGGGTCTCCCACGAGCGCAGGGTCGTCCGTTCCACGGCGCCCGAAGAAGAGGAAGGCCGACGACGTACAAGCCGTAGCCGCCCGCCTCGAACGCCGACGGCCGCGCGCGGTACCCGACGAGGCCGCCGAGGAACCCGCCCACGAAGCCTCGATCGCTGAGGAGCCCGGAGGTGTCCCAGAGGGCGTCGGTCGCCGGGAGCACGCCGAGGCCCTGGAGCTTGCCGATGCCGGTGCTGAAGAGACCCGCGGCCACGAATAGGAGCACCAGCGAGGTCACGGTGAAGAAACGCTGAAGGCTCAGCTGCCGGCCGCCGCGGAAGATCGCCCAGCCCAGCGCGCCGGCCGCGCCGATGCCGAGGACGCCGCCGCTGACGCCGCCCCAGCCGGCGACGTTCGTCTGGCTCATGAGGCCCCAGAGGAAGAGCACGGTCTCGGCGCCCTCGCGGAAGACGCCGGTGAACGCGATGAGACCGACGACCCACAGCCGCTGCGTCGCCTCGGCCTCGTCGATCCGGCGCTGCACGCTGCCGCGGACCGCACGCGCGTGCTGCTGCATCCACCAGCCGTGCCACGTGAGCAGGCCCACGGCGAAGAAGATCACCGCGACGGTCACGAGGTCCGGGCCCAGGTCGAGCAGCAGGCCGGAGGCGAAGGCGATCGCGCCGCCCATCGCCACGCTCGCGCCCAGGCCGAGCGCGCCGCCCATCGTCACGTAGCGGAAGTGGTGCCGCGCGCCGACCTTGTCGAGATAGGTGTAGACGATCCCGAGCAGGAGGGCCGCCTCGAAGGCCTCGCGCAGCGTGACGACGAACGTGGCGCCCACGACTTACTCGGCGACGATCCGGCCGGTCGTCTCGTGGTGGAAATCGTCGACGAACGGATAGCTGCCCGGCTTGAGCGCCCGTATTCGGACCTTCACCGTGGCTCCGGGCGGGACGACCTTCTCGACTCGCAGCTCCTTGCACTCGAACTCGATGGGCGCTGCGTCCTTGTTGGTGACGACGAGCACGAACGGGACGCCGGCCTTCACCTTGATCTCGTCCGGCTGAAAGCGATTCTTCTCGATCGTGAGCGCGATCTCCGGCGGGTCCGCCGCGAGGGCGGCCGCCGCGGCCGCCGCCACGCCGAGCATCACGAGCGCCGCGAGGACGCGTCGCATCCGAACCTCCCTGGCCCCCCACTCGGGCCGGAGTTAGGTGTACCTAACTCCTAAAGTATTGTCAACCTCAACCCATGGGGGTCGCCGGTGCGGCCACTCAATCCCGCTTGTACACTGGCTCGTCGTGGACCTCGAGCGCTTCGATTACGACCTGCCGCCCGCGCTGATCGCCCAGGCGCCGGCGCCCTCGCGCGACGCCTCGCGCCTCCTCGTGATCGATCGCGCGCGCGGCGCGTTCGAGGACCGGGTGTTCACCGAGCTGCCGGAGCTGCTGCGCGCCGGTGACTGCGTCGTCGTCAACAACACGCGGGTGATTCCGGCGCGCATCCTCGCCCGGGATGCGGGCGGGCGCGACGTCGAGCTCCTGTTCCTCGCGCCCGAGGACGAGCGCCGCTGGTCGGCGCTGGTACACCCCGGGCGTCGTTGTCGGGTGGGCGCCGAGCTGCTGGTCGCGGGCGAGCCGGGGGCGCGGCTGCGCGTTGTCGGCGTCGCCGCCGACGGCCCGCGGCGTGTCGAGCGTCTCGACGGGACGATCGCGGACCTGCTGCGCGAGCACGGGCTCACCCCGCTGCCGCCCTACATCGCGCGGTTCGCGACGCCCACCGTGGAGGATCGCGAGCGCTATCAGACGGTGTACGCGCGCCCGCCGGGGTCCGTGGCGGCGCCGACGGCGGGCCTGCACTTCACGCCCGCCGTCCTGGCGCGCCTGCGCGGGCGGGGCGTCGAGATCCACGAGCTCACGCTGCACGTGGGGCCCGGCACGTTCCGGCCGATCAAGGCGGCCCGGATCGAGGATCACGCGCTGCCGCCCGAGCGCGTCTCGATCCCCGGGTCGGTCGCCGACGCGGTGAACCGCGCGCGTGCGGAAGGGCGCCGCGTGCTCGCGGTGGGGACCACGACGACGCGCGCGCTCGAGAGCGCGGCGGAGGCGGACGGACGCGTCCGTCCGCTCGACGGCGAGGCACGGCTCTACATCACGCCGGGCCACGGCTTCCGCACGGTGGACGCGCTGCTCACGAACTTCCATCTCCCGCGCTCGTCGCTGCTCGTCCTGGTCGCCGCGTTCGCCGGCCGCGAGCTCGTGCTGAAAGCCTACGCGCACGCGGTGCGCGCAGGCTACCGCTTCTACTCCTACGGCGACGCCACGCTGATCCTGTGACGGCGTTCGAGGTCATCGCCACCGACGGCGCCGCGCGCGCGGGCCGCCTCACGACCGGCCACGGCCCCGTCGACACGCCCGTGTTCATGCCGGTCGGCACGCGCGCCACGGTGCGGAGCCTCGCGCCCGACGACCTCCACGCGGCGGGCGCTCAGATCGTGCTGGGGAACACGTATCACCTGCTGCTGCGCCCCGGCCACGAGACGATCCGCGAGCTCGGCGGCCTGCACCGGTTCATGGCGTGGGACGGCGCGATCCTCACCGACTCGGGCGGGTTCCAGGTCTGGAGCCTCGCGAAGCTCCGCAAGGTCGCCGAGGCCGGCGTGGAGTTCCGCTCACCCGTGGACGGCTCGACGCACTTTCTGTCGCCGGAGGTCGCGATCGAGGCGCAGCACGCGCTCGGGGCCGACATCATCCATCCGCTCGACGAGTGCCTCGCGTACCCGGCGACGCGCGAGGCCGCGGAGCGCTCGCTCGACCTCACGCTGCGCTGGGCGGCGCGCTCGAAGGCGGTCCACGCCGCCCGCGGCGGCGGGCGCCAGGCGCTGTTCGGCATCGTGCAGGGCGGCACGCACGAGGCGCTGCGGCGGCGCGCGGCGCTGGAGACGACGGCGCTCGGATTCGACGGGTACGCGATCGGCGGCATGGCGGTGGGCGAGCCGAAGCCCGCGATGTACGACCTCACCGCGCTCGTCGCCGGGCTGCTGCCGGCCGACCGGCCGCGGTACCTCATGGGCGTCGGCAAGCCCGAGGATCTCGTGGAGGCCGTGGCCCGCGGCGTGGATATGTTCGATTGCGTGCTCCCCACACGGAACGCGCGGAACGGCCAGTGCTTCACCTGGGACGGCGCCGTCACGCTCAAGCAGGCGCGGTGGACGCGCGACCCGGCACCGCTCGACGCCGAGTGCCCGTGCTACACGTGCCGCCGGTTCTCGCGGGCCTACCTCCGGCACCTCTTCGTGTCGGAAGAGCTCCTCGCGTACCGGTTACTGTCGCTGCACAACGTGCACTTCTTCGTCGCGCTGATGCGCGCGATGCGCGCGGCGATCGTCGCGGGCGCGTTCGGGGCATTCCAGACTCGGTTTTTCGCGCGTTATGCAGTATCATCCGTGGATGCTCCGGCCGAGTGATACGAGCGGAGGGCGCGAGCGTCGATGAATATTGGCGGTTCCAGCGCGATCTTCACGCAGCTCATGTTCTTCGCGGCGATCTTCGCGATCTTCTATTTCCTGCTCATCCGTCCCCAGCAGCGGCAGAAGCGGGACCGCGAGGCCATGCTCGGCTCGCTCAAGAAGGGTGACCGCGTGGTCACCACGGGCGGGCTCTACGGCACGGTCACGGGCCTCGAGGAACAGAAGGTGGTGCTGCGCGTGACCGACCAAGTGAAGCTCGAGTTCGACCGCGCCGCCATCGGGCGCATCGTGGAGGGCCAGGGCGAGAAGAATGCCTAGGAACCTCTGGTCGCGCAGCATCGTCGTCCTCGTCGTGCTCCTGGGCTCCGCCTGGTCCCTCTACCCGCCGCAGAAGACGATCAACCTCGGCCTCGATCTCCAGGGCGGGATCCACCTCGTGCTGGGCGTCGAGGCGGACAAGCACGTCGCGAGCCAGACCGACCGCGCGGCCGAGGATCTCAAATCGCAGCTCGAGCGGAAGGGCATCGCGGTCAAGCGCGTCGCGCGCGAGGGCGGCGCGACGATCGTGGTTGAACTCGCGTCGCCGCAGGCCTGGAACGACCTCCTGACCGTCGTGGGCGACCTCCAGCGCTTCGAGCGGCGCGACGAGGACGCGGCCGCCGGGCGCCTCAAGCTCGTGATGAACGAGAAGGAGGCGGACCGGCTCCGTGACGACGCGGTTCGCCAGGGCCTCGAGACCATCCGTAACCGGGTGGACCAGTTCGGCGTCGCCGAGCCCACGATCACGCGCCAGGGGAGCGACCGCATCCTCATCCAGCTTCCCGGCATCCAGGACCCCGCGCGGGCGAAGGAGCTCATCGGCAAGACGGCGCTGCTCGAGTTCAAGCTGCTCGACGAGCGCGCGTCCGTCGAGGAGGCGCTCAAGGGCAACGTGCCGGAGGGCGACGAGGTGCTGTACGGCCGGCGGGTGGACAAGGAGACGAAGACCGAGCGGAAGATCCCCTACGTCGTCCAGAAGCGGGCCCTGCTCACGGGCGCCGAGCTCACGAGCGCGACGGTGGCGGCCGACCCGAACTCGCCGGGGAACTGGCAGGTCGCGATCGAGTTCACCGCGACGGGCACGCGGATCTTCGGCGAGGTGACCGAGCAGAGCGTCGGCCGGCATCTGGCGATCATCCTCGACGGGAACGTCTATTCGGCGCCGCGCATCAACGAGCGCATCCCGGGCGGCCGCGCGGTGATCACGGGCCAGTTCACGGCCGACGAGGCGCGCGACCTCGCGATCGTCCTGCGCGCGGGCGCCCTCCCGGCCCCGGTCACGATCCTCGAGGAGCGCACGGTCGGCCCCTCGCTCGGCGCCGACTCGATCCGCCAGGGCCTGTTCGCGATCACGGCGTCGGCCGCGGTCGTCTTCGTGTTCATGCTGCTGTACTACCGGCTCTCCGGGCTCATCGCCGACGTCGCGCTCGGGCTCAACCTCCTGATCCTCTTCGCGGCGATGGCCGCGATCCGCGCGACGCTCACCCTGCCGGGCCTCGCCGGCATCGCGCTCACGGTCGGCATGGCGGTGGACACGAACATCCTCATCTTCGAGCGCATCCGCGAGGAGCTGCGGCTCGGGAAGACGCCGCGCTCGGCGATCGAGGCCGGCTTCCGCCGCGCGCTCCGCACGATCATCGACACGCACCTGACCGTCATGGGGACCGCGCTCATCCTCCTGAGCTTCGGGACGAGCTCGGTGAAGGGCTTCGGCGTGTCGCTGTTCATCGGGCTCCTGGCGAGCCTCTTCACCGCCTACTTCTTCACGCGCCTCCTCTTCGACCTCGTCTACGTGCAGCGGCACAAGGTCGAGGCGATCTCGATCTGACATGCTCGAGCTGTTCAAGAATCCCAATTACGACTTCATCGGCAAGCGGAAGTGGGCGTACTACGTCTCGATCGCGTTCACGCTCCTGAGCCTTGTCTCGCTCGCGGCCCGGGGCGGGCTCCGCTACGACCTCGACTTCACCGGCGGGACGCTCCTGCAGGCGCGCTTCGACGGGACGCCCGCGGTGGCCCAGATCCGCGCGAGCCTCGGGACGATCCAGCTCGGTGAGTCGGTCATCCAGCAGTTCGGGGACGCGCATGAGTTCGTCATCCGGCTGCCGCTCGTCGCCGTGCCGTCCGAGGAGGTCGCGCGGCGCGTGCGGGGCGCGCTCGAAAGCGACCCGGCGCTCGGGAAGTTCGAGATCCGGCGGGTCGAGTTCGTCGGGCCGCAGGTGGGCCGCGACCTCCAGCTGCAGGCCGTCTACCTCGTGATCGCCGGCCTCGTGTGGATCGCGATCTACATCGCGCTGCGGTTCGACCTGAGGGGCGGGGTGGCGGCGGTCATCGCCGTCATCCACGACGTGCTGGTCTGCCTCGGCGCCCTCTCCCTCTCGAACCGCGAGTTCTCGCTGCCCGTGCTCGCCGCGCTCCTCACGATCATCGGCTACTCGGTGAACGACACCATCGTCGCCTACGACCGGCTGCGCGAGAACCGGGGCAAGTTCGTCCCCAAGGGGCGCACGTTCGCCCAGCAGATGAACGACGCGGTCAACCAGACGCTCTCGCGGACCGTCCTGACGTCGCTCACCACGTTCTTCTCGGCGGCGGTGCTGCTCTTTTTCGGCGGCAAGACCCTCGAGGATTTCGCCTTCGTCCTCTTCGTCGGCGTCATCACCGGGACGTACTCGACCACCTATATCGCGGCCGCGATCGTCGTGGACTGGACGCAGTACGTCGAGGGCCGCCTGCGGCGCGGCAAGAAGGCGGTCGCGAAGGCCTGACCCGGCCCGCGGCCCTCAGGGCCGCCCGTAGATCTCCTTGCCGTTCTTGTCGTAGATCGCGAGGTTGCCGTTGTCGGGACCCGCGAACATCGCCCCGACGCTCTTGCCCTCGCGGTTGTTGACCTGGAGCTCGCCGCCGACGCCGTCCTTGCGCGCGAAGAGCGCGGCGATGCTCTTGCCGTCGCTGTTCAGGATCTTGAGCTCGCCGCCGGACAGGTCGTCGCGCGAGAACATCGCCCCGACGACCTTGCCCTCGCCGTTGCGCACCTGGACCTCGCCGCCCGCGCCGTCGTCGCGCGTGAAGAAGGCGCCCACGATCTTGCCGGCCTTGTCGTAGAGGTAGAAGTTGCCCCCGGCCGCGTCGGCCCACAGCCTGGCGACCGCACGCCCCTGCGGGTTGAAGAGGCGCAGGTACGCGCCGTTCTGGTCGCTCGCGACCTCCAGCAGCGGGTCGCCGCTCCCGTCCACGACGCGGAGGGGCGCCCGCACCGTGCCCGACAGGTCCTGGGTCGTCGCGGGCCGGGCGCCCGAGAAGACCACGAATCCGGCGAGCACGACCAGGCCGCCCCACACGAGCCTCCGGTTCCGCCGCTCCACACGGTGCAGCCGCCGCTCCAGCTCGAGCACCCGTTCGTCCATTCGCGTCTCCTCCTCTTTCGTGGTGTCGCCCCGCCGGTCGGAGCCCTTCTATCGAATCGCGAAGTCAGTGTAGGCTTTCAGCGCGCCGGAAAAAAGGGTAGCGAAAGAGCACCGGACGTGTAAAATTATTTGTTTAATCAAAGGTTTTCGAGTCGTGACCCAACTCAAGACCCTGATCGAGGAGATTCCGAAGTACCAGCCGGGGGCGGACCTCGACCTGCTGGCCCGCGCGTACGAGTTCTCGGCGGCGTCGCACAAGGGGCAGCAGCGCGCCTCCGGCGAGCCGTACCTCTCCCACCCGCTCGAGGTCGCCAGCCTCCTCGTCAACTTCAAGATGGACGTCACGACGGTCACCGCGGGTCTCCTCCACGACGTGCTCGAGGACACGAAGGCCACCAAGGCGGACCTCGAGCGCGAGTTCGGCGGCGAGATCGCCGAGCTCGTGGACGGCGTGACCAAGATCGGCAAGCTCGCCTTCTCCTCGCGCGAGGAGCGCCAGGCGGAGAACTTCCGCAAGATGCTCGTCGCGATGGCGCGCGACCTGCGCGTGCTCATGATCAAGCTGGCCGACCGCCTCCACAACATGCGGACCCTCGACTACCTGTCGGCGGACAAGATGCGGAAGATCGCGCAGGAGACCCTCGACATCTACGCGCCGCTCGCCCACCGGCTCGGCATGGCGAAGGTCAAGGCGGAGCTCGAGGACCTCGCCCTCCGCGCGCTCCAGCCCGAGGCGTACGTGGACCTCCAGAAGCGCGTTGCCAAGCGCCGGCTCGAGCGCGAGGCCGACATCAACCATGTCATCACGATCCTCGAGCGGAAGCTCACCGAGGTCGGCATCGAGTCGCAGATCCGGGGGCGCCCGAAGCACTTCTACTCGATCTGGAAGAAGATGCACGATCAGGGCCGCGAGTTCGACGAGATCTACGATCTGACGGCCGTGCGGGTCATCACCCAGTCCGTTCGCGACTGCTACGGCGCGCTCGGCGTCATCCACTCGCTCTGGAAGCCCGTCCCCGGCCGGTTCAAGGACTTCATCGCGATGCCGAAGGTCAACATGTACCAGTCGCTCCACACGACGGTCATCGGGCCGAAGGGCGACCCGGTGGAGATCCAGATCCGCACGCGGGAGATGCACCGGATCGCGGAGGAAGGCATCGCGGCGCACTGGCTCTACAAGGAGAAGAAGTCGGGCAAGGACAAGCTCGACGAGTCGCTCCTGTGGCTCCGCCAGCTGATCGAGACGCAGCAGGACATGAAGGACCCGCAGGAGTTCATGGACACGGTGCGCGTGGACCTCTTCCCGGACGAGGTCTACGTGTTCACGCCGAAGGGCGACGTCAAGGCGCTGCCCGAGGGCGCGACGCCCATCGACTTCGCCTACGCCGTGCACACGAAGGTCGGCGAGCACTGCGTCGGCGCGAAGGTCAACGGCAAGCTCGTGCCCCTCCGCTACACGCTCCGCCAGGGCGACATCGTCGAGATCGTCACGTCGCCGAGCCAGCACCCGAGCCGCGACTGGCTGAAGATCGTCAAGTCCACACGCGCGCGGTCGAAGATCAACCAATGGCTCAAGGTCGAGGAGCGGTCGCGCTCGATCGAGCTTGGGCGCGAGCTCTTCGAGCGCGAGGCGCGGAAGTACCACCTGAACCCCGCGGCGCTCCTCAGCGGCGAGGAGATGAAGAAGGCCGCGGCCGACCTCGGCTTCCCGGGCGCGGACGACCTGCTCGCCGCGATCGGCTACGGGAAGAGCTCGGTCCACCAGCTCCTCAACAAGCTGGCGCCCAACGCCCTCCTGGAGGCGCCCGAGAAGCCGCGACCGTCCGCGGCCGCGCGCGCGAAGACGGAGCAGGGGGTGAGGATCCGCGGGGTGGACGACCTCCTGGTCCGGTTCGCCCGGTGCTGTAACCCGCTCCCGGGAGACCCGATCGTCGGCTTCATCACGCGCGGTCGGGGGCTCACGGTGCACGCGCGCGACTGCCTGACCGTGGCCAAGAGCGTCCTCGACCGGGAGCGGATCATCAACGTCGAGTGGGACGTGGACGAGCCCGGCAAGCGGCCGGTCCGCATCGCCGTGTACATCGGCCGCGACCGGCCGGGGCTCCTCTCCGAGATCACGGGAGCGATTTCGGCGCGCGACGGCAATATCACGAAGGCCGAGGTGACGGTGACCGACGACCGCCGCGGCATCAACCACTTCGTCGTCGAGGTCGCCGACCTCAACCAGCTCCAGGACATCATCGGCGCGATCCGGGAGGTCAAGGACGTCATCAACGTCGAGCGCGTCCGCGGGCTCTAGACGATGACGCGGCGGCAGTTCGAGGCGCTGGTCGAGCGCGCGCTCCGCCGCCTGCCCGGGAAGTTCAAGGACAAGCTCGCCAACATCGCCGTCGTCGTCGAGGACCGGCCCGACGAGGCGACGCTCGCCGAGCTCGGCATCGAGCCCCCCGACACGCTCTACGGCCTCTACCGGGGTGTGGACCTCACCCACCGCGATTCGAGCTACGGCAACGTCCTCCCCGACACGGTGACGATCTACCAGGAGCCGATCGAGGAGGACTGCGCGGACCAGCGGGAGATGGCCGAGCTGATCCGCGACACCGTCGCCCACGAGGTCGGCCATTACTTCGGCCTCGACGACGAGACGATGGAGCGCATCGAAGGCTCAGACCTCTAGATGACCGGCGGCCGCGCCCTCGCGGACGGCCTGACGTCGGTCGCCTCGCGGTACACGCCCGACGCCCGGAAGGCGAAGCTCGAGCTCCTCGACGGCCTCGAGACGGCGCGCGTGGGGTCGCACGCGGCGCTCCTCCGCCTGCACGAGGCGCTCTGCTTCCTCCAGGCGTACCCCGACGACGCCGAGGTCCTCGCGCGCGTGGACCGGGCGCTCGCGGCGTTCCCCGCGCGCGTGACGCGGCTCGGCGCCGCGTCACGCCGGCGGCTCCACGACTCGGGCATCGCGGGCGCGACGCTCGATTACCCCTTCGGCCTGCCGCTGGCCCGCTGGCTCGCGCGGCGCTTTCCGCGCGAGGCGGACATCGCGTGGGACCGCTTCGAGGAGGTCGACAGGCTCGACGAGACGCTCTCGCTCCTCGCGAGCGCGGCCGAGGGGGACGCGTTCAGCGAGGGCGGCATGGGCTGGCGCCGGTGGCTCCGCGTCGCGAAGGGCGGGCGGCGGCTGACGGACCTCGAGCTCGTGCTCGAGCTCTTCGAGCGCACGGGCCTCCCGGAGGAGGCGCGCGACTGGCTCTGGGAGAACCTGATGCTCCCGGTCTTCTGGAGCCCGCGCGGCCCCGGCGCGTCGCGCACCCTCGCGAAGCTCGAGCCGGCGCGCGTCTTCTTCCACGAGGACGGCCTGCGGCGCCCTGCTGCACCGCCCGGGCGGGCGCTCGCGGGACCGTTGCCCGCGCTCCGGCGCGCGCCGCGGGCCCTCGCCGAGACGCTCATCGACGCCGCCCGCGTCGCGATGGCCACGCGCCAGCGCGAGCTCCACGCGTTCGCGTACCCGAACCCTGACGACGTCCTGGTCGTGGACGCCGGCCGCGGCCTGCGCCTCGCGTTCTTCGGGATCGCCCCGGGCTTCCGCCTCCCGCTCGAGGCCTACTACGCGTTCCTCGGGTTGAAGAACGGCGTCCCGGTCTCGTACGGCGGCGGCTGGGAGCTCTTCGGCACGCTCGACTTCGCCATCAACATCTTCGCCTCGTTCCGTCAGGGCGAGTCGGCGTTCCTGGCGACCGAGCTGCTGCGGGCGTACCGCCGGATCTTCGGGATGCGGACGATCGTCGTGGACCGCTACCAGCTCGGGCACGAGAGCACGGAAGCGCTCCGCTCGGGCTCGTTCTACTTTTATCACCGCCTCGGCTTCCGGCCGCGCGACCCGGCGGTCCGCCGCGTGCTCGAGGGCGAAGAGGCGAGGCTCGCCGCCGACCCGTCGTATCGCTCGCCGATCTCCGTGCTCAGGCGGCTCGCGCGCGACGAAGTGTGCCTCACGCTGCCGGGCGGGAATCCCGCGCCCGAGGGCCGCCTGCGTGCGACCGACGTGGCGGGTCTCGTCGCGCGCTTCGTCGCGCACGAGTTCGGCGGCGACCGCGTCGCCGCCGTGCGGGAGTCGGCGGCGCGCGTGGGTCGCGCACTCGGCGTCGGGAGCGCGCGGGCATGGCCGCGGGAGGAGCGGCGCGCGTTCGCGCGCCTCTCGCTGGTCGCGGCGCTCGTTCCAGACCTCGCGCGCTGGCCCGCGTCCGACAAGCGGGCGCTCGTCGTGGTCATGCGCGCGAAGGGCGGCGCGAGCGAGCTCGCGTACGCGCGCCGGCTCGATCGTCACGGTCGCTTCCGCCGGAGCCTCGAAGCGCTCGCGCGCGGCTGACCAGCGAGCTGTCAGCGCCCGCCGAAGCAACTCTTCGAGGTCTGTCGCGTAAGTTTTCGCTTGACAGCGACTTTCATTAGTCCTTATGGTTTCAGCGGATGCTGAAAGGTGCGGAGCCAGCGAAACATGCTGCAATCCTCAGAGATTCGGCGACAGGTAGCGCAGCGGCTTCGAGAGCTTCTGCCGAAGGCGAAGGCCTGGGAGGAGAGCGCCGCCGCGAGGATCGCGGGGCACCCCGCCGATTTGACGATCAAATTCCGTCTCGGCGAGCAGGAGCACGTCTTGGTCGTTGAGCTGAGCTCGCTGGGCCAGCCCCGGCAGATCCGCGCTGCGGTCACCCGGCTGGCCGAGCTCCGCCGAGCGGTTCCGGGCGCCTACCCGGTCGCGGCCGCGGTCTACATCGGCCCGCAGAGCGCGCAGATCCTCAAGTCCAACAACCTCGGGTTCGTGGACCTCTCGGGCAACTGCTATCTCGCCTTCGAGAACGTCCACATCGAGAAGGAGGGGAAGCGCAACGTCCGGCCCTCGACGCGGCCGCTCCGCTCGCTCTTCGCTCCTCGCGCGACGCGCGTCGTGCGCGTGCTCCTCGTCGAGCCGGCGCGCGGCTGGCGGCTCGATGAGCTGGCCCGCGCGGCGGCGGTGAGCCTCGGCCACGCCCACAACGTCGTGAAGCGGCTCGCGGACCTCGCCTGGGTCGAGCGCGATGCGGACCAGCGGATCCGCCTCGGAAAGCCCGCCGACCTGCTCGAAGCGTGGGCCGGCGCGTACACCTACCGTGCGAACGAGCTCGCGTCGTACGTGGCCCCGGAGCGCGTCACGCGCCGGTTCATGGCCGAGCTCGCGCGCGTCGCGACCGCCGAGGGGCGCCGGTACGCGTTCACCCTCAACGCCGGCGTGTTGCTGGTCGCGCCGAACCTCCGGGTGCCCGTCGTCCACTGCTACCTCGAGGGCGATCCCGCGCCGGTCGCGAAGGCGCTCGGGCTCCGCGCGTCGGCGGAGGCCGACGGCACCCTGCACCTGCTCGCGCCCTACGACCCGGGGGTGTTCTACGGCGCGCTGGAGAAGGGCGGGCTCAAGGTCGTGTGCCTGCCGCAGCTCTACGCGGATCTGTTCCACGACGAGCGACGCGGCCGCGACCAGGCCGAGCACCTGCGCCGCGAGGCGATGGGTTACTGAGTTCCCAGGAGGGAGGTGAATCCGTCCATGAAGAAGAAGGCGACCAAGAAGAAAAAGAAGAAGTAGCGAGGCGGACGGTACGGCCGTGAATCTCCCGACGAGAGGAGGTGAGACGTCTCATGAAGAAGAAGGCCACGAAGAAAAAGAAGAAGAAGTAAGGCTGTGTGTCGTCCACGGTGGGGGGTGGCGGCCTCCCACCAGGTGCCAATCGGGAGGGGGCACGTCCCCCTCCCGTTTGTGCGTCCCGTGCTTAAATGACCTTGGTGACCTTGCCCGCCTTCAGGCAGCGGGTGCACACGCGGACGCGCCGGACGCGGCCGGCGACGAGGGCCCGCATCGAGACGAGGTTCGGGAGCCAGCGCCGCTTCGTGAGCTTGTGGGCGTGGCTGATCGTATGACCCACGGAGGGACCCTTCCCGCACACGTCGCACCGCTGCGCCATCGCCGCTCCTTTGGATTCGACCCGCGTCGGCCGAGACGAGCGCACTGTATAGCACAGGGGTCCGTGTGAAGCAAACGCCCGCGCCGCCGGGCCCCGGCACGCCGCTCCAGTTCCTCAAGGGCGTGGGCCCGCGGCGCGCGCAGCAGCTCGAGCGCAAGGGGCTCCGGACCGTCGAGGACGCGCTCTTCTTCCTGCCCATGCGACACGAGGACCGCACGCGCCTGACGCCCTTCCGCACCCTCGAGCCGGGCCAGGCGGCGACGTGCGCGGGAACGATCGTCGGCGTCAGCCCGCCGCCGCCCGGCCGCTCGCGCGTCCCGTTCAGCGTCCTCCTGCGCGACGCGAGCGGCTACGCGACGGCGAGCTGGTTCAACGCGGGCTACCTCGCGCGCGTCTTCGAGCGCGGCCAGAAGCTCGTGCTCCACGGCAAGGTCACCCGCTACAAGGGGGCGCTCGGGCTCCAGCAGCCCGACTGGGAGGTGGTCGAGAGCGGTGAGGACGACCGCCTCCACACGGGCCGGCTCGTGCCGGTCTACTCGACGACCGAGGGGCTCCCGCAGCGCGCCCTGCGCTCGCTCATGTGGCGCGTCGTCGATGGGTTCGCGCGCGAGGTCCCCGAGGTGCTGCCCGCCGCGCTGCGCGCGAGGCGCCGGCTCGCGCCCCTCGCCCAGGCGCTCCGCGACGCGCACTTTCCCGAGGCGGACGCCGCGCTCACCGTGGCGCGCCGCCGCCTCGCCTTCGACGACTTCCTGCTGCTCCAGCTGGGCCTCGCGATCCTCCGGTCGCGGACGACGCGGGCGCGCGGCATCGCGATGAGCCCGCGCGGCGACCTGGTCCGCCGGATCCGCGCCTCGCTGCCGTATTCGCTCACGGCAGCGCAGGAGCGCGTGTGGGAGGAGATCCGGCGCGACATGGCCGCGCCCCATCCGATGCATCGCCTCCTGCAGGGGGACGTCGGCTCCGGGAAGACGGTGGTCGCGGCCCTCGCGGTGCTCACCGCGGTGGAGGCCGGCTACCAGGCGGCGGTGATGGCGCCGACCGAGATCCTCGCCGAGCAGCACTTCATGACGTTGCGACAGCTCCTCGAGCCGTTCGGCGTCGGCGTGAGCCTCCTGACCTCGTCGCTCGCGCCGCGCGAGCGCTCGGCTCGGCGCGCCGCGCTGGCCGCCGGCGGGCTGCCCGTCGCCGTCGGCACCCACGCCCTCGTCCAGGAGGGCGTGGAGTTCCGGCGCCTCGGGCTCGCGGTCGTGGACGAGCAGCACCGCTTCGGCGTCGCGCAGCGCGCGCGGCTCCGCGAGAAGGGCGAGCATCCGGACCTGCTCGTGATGACCGCCACGCCGATCCCGCGCACGCTCGCCCTCACCCTCTACGGCGACCTCGACGTCTCGGTGCTCGACGAGCTCCCGCCCGGGCGCCGACCCGTCGCGACGCACGAGCGCACGGAGGGCAAGCGCCGCGAGATCTACAAGTTCCTGCGCGACCAGATCGCGGAGGGCCGGCAGGCCTACGTCGTCTACCCGCTCGTCGAAGAGTCGGAGGCGCTCGACCTCAAGGCGGCGACCGAGATGGCGCGGCGCCTCGCGGAGGACGTCTTCCCGGACCTCACCATCGGGCTCTTGCACGGCCGGCTCGGCTTCGAGGAGAAGGACCGGATCATGCGCCGGTTCAAGGCGGGCGAGATCCACGTCCTGGCCTCGACGACCGTGATCGAGGTCGGCATCGACGTGCCGAACGCGTCGGTCATGCTCGTCGAGCACGCCGAGCGCTTCGGCCTCTCACAGCTCCACCAGCTCCGCGGCCGCGTCGGCCGGGGACCGTGGAAGTCCCACTGCATCCTCCTGACGAGCGGGCGACTCGGCGAGGAGGCCCGCCGGCGGATCGGCGCGATGGTCGCGACCGGCGACGGCTTCAAGATCGCCGAGGCGGACCTGGAGCTGCGCGGCCCCGGCGAGTTCTTCGGCACGCGCCAGTCGGGGCTCCCGGAGTTCCGCACGGCGGATCTCCTCCGCGACGCGGCGATTCTCGAGGAGGCGCGTCAGGAGGCGCAGGCGATCGTCGCGGCGGACCCGGAGCTCCGCGACCCGGCGCACCGCGCGCTGCGCGCCGTCCTCCTCGCGCGCTGGCGCGGCAAGCTCGCGCTCGCGAGCGCCGGATGACTCGGCTCACGTCGAGCGGACGATCGGACGCCGCCGGTATTTGCGGCGGGGCACGGGCGTGGCGAGAGCCCGGGAGCCCGTGCCCTGTTCAATAAATGCGTGTGATCGCCGGCGAGTTCAAGGGCCGGCGGCTCGCGGCGCCGCGCGGAGCGGTGACGCGGCCGACGGCCGACCAGGTGCGCGTCGCGCTCATGGACGCCCTCGCCCCGTGGCTGCCCGGCGCGCGCGCCCTCGACCTCTTCGCCGGCGCGGGGGGCGTGGGCCTCGAGGCGCTCTCACGCGGCGCCGCCCACGCGACCTTCGTCGAGCGCGACGCGCGCGCCGTCGCGGCGCTCGCGGCCAACGTGCGGGCGCTCGGCGTCGGGAGCCGCGCGCGCGTCGTCCGCGCGGAGGTGGGCCGCGCCCTCGGCCGCCTCGCCGCGGCGGGGGAGCGCTACGACGTGGTGTTCCTCGACCCGCCGTACGACGGTGACCTGGGCGCCGCCACGCTCGCCGCGCTGGGCGACGGCGCCGTGACGGCGCCCGCGGCGGTCGTCGTCGCCCAGCACTTCACGAAGCGGCCGCCGGCGCCCGCGTACGGCGTCCTCGCGGCGTTCCGGACGCGCCGTTTCGGGGAGACAACCTTGACTTTCTTTCGGGCCGAAGGGTAGCCTGGGCGCGTGGCGAAGCGTGCGGTCTATCCGGGCATGTTCGATCCCGTGCACAACGGCCACGTGGACGTCATCCAGCGCAGCCTGCAGATCTTCGACGAGCTGATCGTCGCCGTGGTCGCCAACCCCTCGAAGGAGCCCCTCTTCTCGGTGAAGGAGCGCCTCGAGATGGTCGACGAGGCGACCGCGGCGCTCCACTCGAACTTCCGCATCGTCGCGTTCGACGGGCTGCTCATCGATCTGGTCGCGCGCGAGCGGGCCGACTGCATCGTCCGCGGCATCCGGGCGGTGTCGGACTTCGAGTACGAGTTCCAGATGGCGCTGATGAACCGCAAGCTCCGCTCGACCGTCGAGACGGTGTTCCTCATGCCGCACGAGAAGTACACGTACATCTCCTCGCGCCTCATCAAGGAAGTCGCCGGCTTCGGCACGTCGGTCGCGGGCCTCGTGCCGGCGATCGTCGAGAAGCGGCTGGCGGAGAAGTTCCCCCCAAAGTAACCCGGCGGCCCGCCGCCGAAGGAGCGCGACCGTGCTGGCCGCTCGCTTGAAGACCCTTGCCCCGTCGTCGACGCTCGCCGTGCAGGCCACGGCGAAGGCGCTCCGGGCGCAGGGCGTCGACGTCATCTCGTTCGGGGCGGGGGAGCCAGACTTCGACACGCCCGAGCGCGTCAAGGAGGCGGCGGTCCAGGCGATGCGCCGCGGGCAGACGAAGTACACGGAGGTCGCGGGGATCCCGGAGCTGCGCGCGGCGGTCTGCCAGAAGTTCAAGCGCGACAACGGCCTCGATTACCAGCCGGACGAGGTGCTCGTGTCGTGCGGCGCGAAGCACGCGCTCTTCAACCTGGCGGTCGCGCTCCTCGATCCGGGCGACGAGGTCCTGGTGCCGAGCCCCTACTGGGTCTCGTACCCCGAGCAGGCGCGCCTCGTCGGCGCGGTCCCGGTGGCCGTCGAGACACGCGAGGCGACCGGCTTCGACCTCGACCCGGAGCGGCTGCGCGCCGCCGTCACGCCGCGGACGAAGCTGATCGTCGTGAACAGCCCGAACAATCCGACGGGCGCCGTCTTCTCCGCGGCGGCCCTCGAGGCCGTCGCGCGGCTCGTCGTCGAGAAGCGGCTCTTCGTCGTCTCCGACGAGTGCTACGAGGCGCTCACCTTCGAGGGGCGCCACGTGTCCATCGCCTCGTTCGGCCCCGCGGTCAAGGCGCGCACGCTCGTCGTCAACACGTGCTCCAAGGCATACGCGATGACCGGCTGGCGCATCGGCTACGCCGCGGGGCCGCGCGAGCTGATCCGCGCGATGACGGACGCGCAGAGCCAGGTGACGTCGAACCCGTCCTCGATCGCGCAGTGGGCAGCGGTCGAGGCGCTGTCGGGACCTCAGGATGACGTCGCCAAGATGGCGGGCGAGTTCGACCGGCGGCGCCGGCTCATCGTCACGGGCCTCAACGCGCTGCCCGGCGTCTCGTGCGTCATGCCGAAGGGCGCGTTCTACGCCTTCGCCAACGTCGCGGGGCTGTTCGGCCGGAGGGTGAAGGGCGCCGCCGCGCCGCTCCGCAGCTCGGTGGACGTCACCGCGTTCCTCCTGGAGCAGGCGCGCGTCGCCGTCGTGCCGGGCGTGGACTTCGGCTCGGACGCGCACGTGCGGCTCTCCTACGCGACGAGCGACGCGCTCATCGGCGAGGGGCTCGCGCGCATGGGCGCCGCGATCCGCGAGTTGCTGTAGACTAGGGCCCCCGAGGAGGGACCCGGATGAAGCTCGAAGGCTCCTACGACGTCCCGGTGCCGCGCAAGAAAGTCTGGGACGCGTTCCTGAACCCCGCCACGCTCAAGAAGGCCATTCCCGGCTGCGAGAAGCTCGAGGCGCTCGGCCACGACGAGTTCAAAGCGACGCTGAAGATCGGCGTCGCCGCGGTGAAGGGGACGTTCGAGGGCCGGGTGAAGATCACCGACAAGAAGTCCCACGAGTCTTACCGGCTCATGGCCGAGGGCAGCGGCGGCCCCGGCTTCGTGAAAGCCGACACGCTCATCACGCTGACCGACATCGACGGCGGCACGCGCGTGAGCTACGGCGCGGACGTTCAGGTGGGTGGCCTCATCGCCGGCGTCGGCCAGCGGATGCTGGGCGGCGTCTCCAAGATGATGGCCGACCAGTTCTTCGGCAAGATGAGCGACCTCCTGAAGTCCGCCTGACCGGGCTCGCCATGGCCTCCCGCTACCTCGAGCCGCGGCTGGAGCGGGCGTCGCGCGCCGAGATGACGCGTCTCCAGGCGCAGCGGCTGCGTGCGCAGGTGGTCCACGCCGCCGCGCACAGCCCCTTCTACAAGCGGAAGTTCAAGGAGGCGGGGGTCAAGCCCGCGACCGTGCGGACGCTCGGCGACCTCGCGCGGCTGCCCTTCACCACGAAGGACGAGCTGAAGGAGAACCAGGCGGCCAAGCCACCGTGGGGCGACGTCCTCGCGGTGCCGTTCGACGAGATCCTGCGCGTCCACATGACGTCCGCGACCACGGGACGCCCGCTCGCGTTCCTCGACACGAAGGACGACTGGCACGGCTTCTATCACTCGTACGCGCGCTCGCTCTACGCCTTCGGCGTGCGTCGGTCCGACGTGGTCATAGCGGCGTTCTCGTACGGGCCGTGGATCGGGTACTGGTCGGGCTTCTACGCTGCGCAGGACCTCGGCTGTCTCGTGTTCCCCGTCGGCGGCCTCACGACCGACCAGCGCCTCGACGCGCTCCTCGCCTACCCGGTCACGGTCCTCGGCTGCACGCCCTCGTATGCGCTCTTCCTCGCCGAGGCCGCCGCGCAGAAGGGCATCGACCTCGCCAAGCAGACCAAGGTCCGGATCACCTGGCACACGGGCGAGCCCGGCGCGTCGATCCCGGCGACGAAGGCGAAGATCGAGGCGGCGTTCGGCGCCAAGGCGTACGACCTGCCCGGCCTCACCGAGATCGCCGCGTGGGGCTTCGAGTGCGACGCGCGCTCAGGGCTCACCCACGTGCACGAGGATTACTGCTATCCCGAGGTCCTCGACGGGAGCGACCGGCCGGTGGGCCCCGGCGGCCGGGGCGAGCTGGTCCTGACGAGCCTCTACCGGAAGGCGATGCCGCTCATCCGCTACCGCACCCGCGACATGGTGCAGGTCGCCGACCGGAAGTGCCCGTGCGGCCGGACGCTCGCCGCCTTCGAGGGCGGCGTGCTCGCGCGCATCGACGACATGAAGAAGATCCGCGGCGTGATCGTCTACCCGCGTCGCGTGGAAGAGCTCGTGCGGCCGCACGCCGGCGTCGACGAGTTCCAGGTCGTCTTCCGGCGCCACGAGGGGCTCGACGACATCCTGATCCGCATCGACCCGTCGCCGTCCCTCTCGCTCCGCGAGCGCGACGGCCTCCGCGCGCGGCTCGGCGCGGACCTCCGGACCGGGCTCGGCATCCGCGTGACGGTCGAGATCGTCGAGCCGGGCTCGCTCCCGCGCTTCGACCACAAGGCCAAGCGCGTGAGGGACGATCGCACGGAGGTGCCGTTTTGAGGGCGGCCTACTTCAAGGAGCACGGCGGCGCGGACAGGATCCTCTACGGCGACTATCCCGACCCGATGCCCGCGGCGGGCGACGTCGTCGTGCGGGTGCGCGCGTGCGCGCTCAACCAGGTGGACATGCTGCTCCTCGACGGCCGCTTCCCGCCGCCCGAGGGCCTGCCCCACGTCAACGGCTGCGAGGTGACGGGCACCGTCGAGGCGACCGGCCCGGCGGTGAAGGGGCTCGCGCCGGGCGCGCGCGTCGTCATCTTCCCGGGCTTCGCGTGCGGGATCTGCGAGTACTGTCTGCGCGGCGAGCGGACGGTGTGCGTGCGCTACGGCTACCTCGGCGCCCACAGGGACGGCGGCTACGCCGAGCTCGTGAAGGCGCCGGCCGAGAACGTCCTGCCGCTGCCGGACGCGATCGGCTTCGAGGTCGGCGCGGCGCTGCCGCTCGCGTTCCTCACGTCGTGGCACGCGCTCGTGGCGAAGGCCGGGCTCAGACCCGGCCAGACGGTGCTCGTCCAGGCCGCGGGCAGCGGCGTCGGCAGCGCCGCCATCCAGATCGCGCGGCTCATCGGCGCGCGCGTCATCACGACGGTCGGCTCCGACGACAAGATCGAGTTCGCGAAGGCACTCGGCGCCGAGCGTGTGGTGAACTATCGCACGGAGGACTTCGTCGAGGAGACGAAGCGCTGGACCGGGAAGCGCGGCGTGGACGTCGTCGTCGAGCACATCGGCGGCGACACGCTCGAGAAGTCCGTCTACACGCTGACCCGCCTCGGCACGCTCATCACGCTCGGCTCGCACGACACCCACTGGGGCCGCCTCGACCTCCGCCACGTCTACGGAAAGAACCTCCGGATCGTCGGCACGAACCTCGGCTCGATCGGGGAGCTCCGTACGATCCTCGACCGCGTCGCGCAGGGCGTGCTCGGGCCCGTGATCGACCGGAGCTTCCCGCTCTCGAACGCGCGCGCGGCCGTCCAGTATGTGCTCGATCGGAAGAACAAGGGGAAGGTCCTCCTGATCTCGTGACGCTCGCCGGCCTCCTCGAACGCGCGGCGTTGCGCCGCCCCGGCGCCGAGGCCGTCGTGGACGGCGACCAGCGGCTCACGTACGCGGCGCTCGCCGAGCGCTGCGCCGCGGTGGCGCGCGGCCTCGCGCGGCTCGGGGTGGGCAAGGGCGACCGCGTCCTCATCGCGCTCAAGAACCGCCTCGAGCACGTCGTCGTCTATTGGGCGCTCCAGACGCTCGGGGGCGTGCCGACGCCCGTCAACTTCCGCTTCGCCCCCGGCGAGATGAAGTACGTGCTCGAGGACTCGGGCGCCCGGCTCGCGCTTTACGAGAGCGCCACCGCCCCCTCGATGCTTGAGGCCGCTCGCGGGACCCCGGTACGCCTGGTCTATGTCGGCGAGAACGCCCCGGCGAAGGCGCTGGCTTTCGATGAGATCGGGGGCGAGCGGGGCTCAGGGGTGAGTGGGGTTTCGAGCGATCGAGCCCCCGCCGCTCTCGATCTCTCCGAATCGGATCTCTCGCTCGTCCTGTACACGTCTGGCACCACCGGAAGACCGAAGGGCGTCCCGCGGACCCACAAGAACCACTACGCCGGCGCGTTGGCGCAGGCGCTCCAGTGCGGCTACACGTGGGGCGAGCGGACCCTCGGCGTGATGCCCCTCTACCACACGATGGGGATCCATTCGCTGACGAGCATGGCGGCGGTCAACGGCTGCTTCGTCTGCCAGCCCGACTGGTCGGCCGCCGGCGCGCTCCGCCTCATCGCGCGCGAGCGGCTGACGGCGCTCTACCTGATCCCGACGCTCTTCTACGAGCTGGTGCACGCACCGGAGCTCGCCCAGGCCGACGTCGCCTCGGTGAGGAAGCTCGC